>Ga0058699_1000087_pt1 | contig 22197 bp, 7 predicted proteins | sample AgamicAtPe_FD_55078 | JGI IMG/M metagenome (GOLD analysis project Ga0058699, IMG submission 55078) | Agave microbial communities from Guanajuato, Mexico - At.P.e | ecosystem: Host-associated > Plants > Phyllosphere > Phylloplane/Leaf | place: Guanajuato, Mexico | collected 2012-10-15 | reverse complement strand
ACCCCACCTGGCCGGCAGCAGCAGCTCCAGCTCCAGCAGCAACCACAACTACACCGTCCCCTCGAAACAAGAGACGCTTGCCCACCATTCGAGGCCTACGGNCCGAGGGGGCTCAGCGGAAGGGTCGCGGATACGAGACAGCACTTGATTGAAGTGAGCCTGTGCGTTAGACAACAGGGGCCGCCCAGGAGTAATTATGAGCGAGATGAGCGAGCCGAGAGAGGCGAACGGGAGGAGGAAGTGAGGGGCCTTGATGGGCGAATTGGTGGCGACGGGCGCGAGAGTTTGTATGCCTGTGATAACGAGCAGCCAGATGGGGCGAGCGGCTTGGGACAGCCGGTGGGTTTGGAGGGGAGCGAGAGGGGCGCGCCAGTTCAAGCGGACGATGGTGGAGCGCGAAAGCGNCGACTCTACTTTGAGCCGATAGACAAGTTTGCGCTCGAAATTGGGCCCAAAGTGGGCTCGACGAGGCATGGTAGTCTCGCATTTCCCTTCAGGAGTGGCTCCTTCGATGCCTGTTTCTGCTTCAACTTGCTCAATCTAAGAGTGAACTGCAACGCCNCCCGTCAGCCAGTTAGCTCGAATGGATTCAATGAGAGCGGAAGCGGAAGCAGAGAGGAGGAGGAGAAACAATGGGTTCATTTTGAGAAGCTAACCCGCGAATTGAGGCTCAGCTTGCTCCTCGAGCTGAGCCGCATTGTGGACTCTGGTGGTGAGTAAGCAAAGTGCAAAGGTGTTTGGTTGAGCCAACAACTCTCGCCTCATAATTTGTCTAGCAAAACAAGCTAACTGAATGTATCCATCACCTGTTTCCATTGGATGGGCGAATGAAAAAAAAATAAGGCAAAATTATGGTCACAGTGTTCGCTTACGAGTGTTCAGGTGGCAACGACAGCAGCAAGCGCGAGGGCGACGCCGAAAGGGTTGGCCACGGGCGAGACAGTGGAGACGCAAATGGCCAATGTAAACAAGGCCGGCCAACCGGGATCAGAACTGGCACCGTGGCCGGCGCCAACTTGAACCCGAGCAAACAAGGAAAATACCAATTTCAGCCTGAACACCGAGAAGACGACAACAGCAACAACAACAACAGCAACCGAGGGGAGGAAGTTGGAAGTAAACATTCACTTGGCAAGCAGGAAGGAGAAGCAGCGCAAGCTGGGCGAAGAGAGAGTTCAGAGGTAAGTGAGGGGCCGTTATTGGGCCAGCCCGCCCGGCTAGCCCCAAAATTAGAGCGCGCATCCCTAGACTTTGCCAGTTGTTCCCTCTCCTCTCTTAGCGCGAACCCTGTCTCTCAGGAGGTGGCAGAGTCTCAAATTAACTGGTTGCAAGTGGCCACAGAGGGGCGACGGTGCCAGTCAAGTGGCTGTTGGGGTCGGGCGCACTAGAGCTCGCTCGTCGCTCCCGCCACCGCCACCGCCGCCCATCGGTCCAGCACCAGTTGGTGGAGCGCAAAATTTCAGATTAGATTAGATTGGATGTGCTCGAGTTAGCCGGCGGTGGAGATTTGGAGCCATTTGGGGGCTGGAGAGAGGGAGAGGGCTCAATCTGCGTGTGACTCTGGCCGCTCGTGGTAGCATTCGTGTAGAATTGGGGCCCACATGACATACATAGTGGCGCGCTCAAGTAAACAAGTCGACAGCTGTGAGCCAATTTGCCTAACGATTCTAACCGGCCAGACATCCTTAGACTAATGCGGCAGCTTTCGCTTCCACAATCGGGCCGCAATACGAGATAGAGGGCACAACATTTACCAACAAACCAGGCGCTCAAATGGCCACGAGCGCACAACTTGCTAGCAGGCACTCGAATTCGGGCTACACTAGACTCTTTAAGTTCATGAGCTTGCTGGCATACTCGTTAGCAAGAGCGCTAAATTTTTCACCACCATCAGCGGCGGCGGCAGCGGCAGCGGCAGCAGCAGCAGCCTTGCATCCTCGCCTCTGAAAACCTGGGCGAACCCCTCGAGCATTTCCGTCGCATGCTGGTTTCCGCAGCCCTCGAATGGGCCTACTGGATGCAGAGGCGCCAACTTGGAGCTTGCAGAGCGAAGTAGGCGAGTTGCAACTCTTCGCTGGCTCGTCCAGTTCGCTTTGGCGTCAGGGGTAATGGCAACAACCACTTAAAGCTAGAGTCAACTGGCTCGAACAGTCGCAGACTCGCTCCCAATGTCAGACAGTCAGTAGAGAGGGAGGGAGGGAGAGGCGGACGGATTCGACCCCGAGTTCACAAGGTCCTCAATGGGAGGATGTTAGCCCTGCATGATTTCCAGTTTCCCCCTTCCATCTCCGCCTTGAACGCACAGGGTTGGCAGCCCAACCCTGTGCAGAGGGGGCACTGGCAGCCAAACCCAACCACTTGGTTCTCGGTAGCTGGGGCCGCTGATAGAGTGCTCGATCCACTTGAAATCCAACTCTGCCACTATGCGGCCAGGTAACTTCGATCCGATTCTCCGCCACCATGAGCGGTCAGCTTGGCGCAAGGATACCAATTGTTTGAACCACTGCGGCTTTCACCGGTGGATTGCAAATTGTCCACACAAAACTGCCCCATGATGAGACTCAACGCTAACTGGACCTGCAGATGACCAATCCAATGCGCGCCCATCCTTCTGCGTGATCCGGCCAATCATAATAGATTTTGATCGGGCCAAAACACTGGCCGAGCACCATGTCCGCCCACCACCAAGTCCACTGGCCAGCTAGCCAAATTTACGTGCACGTGCAACTTGAGCAGATTCAATAGGAGCCGTGTGAGTTGCATACGCAATGTTTGCTGCTTGAGACGGTAGGATGCAACTTTGACGGTGACATATCGGCGGGTTTAGGTTGCCTATGGACGTTTTCGCCCCGCCAACAGAGGCCAAGCCCCTTACCCCGAGGGGATTCCTCCATTTCGCGGGTGGCACGAGTCCCATACAGTGCTTTCCCTTTTTTGATGCCTGGACCAACCAACCAACCGAGTAGATGGACGGCCAACGTGATATTGCTCACGAAACAGCAAACGTGTTTGTAGCCCTGAAAAAGCGTTTGAGCGAGTAGGAGCGTAGGTCATTGTACTGAGTGCGACAAACTGCTGCTCCATCACGCCCAAACGTACCAACACGATGGACGTGGACCGAATCGGGGCCGCGCAGGTGAGCCCAGTTGTGAACGGCATCCTTGTGGTTCAAGCTCATCAACTCTTGAAATCGGATCACCCTGCAGACTGGGCCCGGCTGATGGTTGTCATTGGCTAAGGTCAAATGTTGCCCACCAGCCCAACTGGCAACTTCTAGCCATTAACTACGACAGTATTTGTGCGACCCAGGTTCGCGGCAAACGGTTCGCCATTTGCATTGATTCGAGAACTCGCTTGAGGATTTAAGTTTTGAAAGTTTTGAATGGACTGAATCTGAATCCAGTCAGAGTGTTTGCCAGCTGATCAGTGATCACCACCAGCTATGAGGTAACAGTCTGGCTGATGGCTCGCCTTACACCAGAATTCGCGGCGACGCGAGCATCTTTAACCGAGCTTGCCTCCAACCCTTGGGCCCCCTATAACTAACGGTGCTCGCCATCGGACTTATCCGATGGCCTCATTAGAGCTGATTGGTGAGGATTTGGCCACGAATGCGAACGCGAAGCGGCGAGAATGCCACCAGTCTGTTTGTTCACGCCAGCAAGGCTGGTGGCCCTAACGAGGCCGCTCGTACGACAGTAGTCCAGCGGAAGGTCGCGTTGCTAGAGGTAGTATGCTGTGCATTGTGGCTGCCCAAATCAGGGCCCATTGTTGATGCTGGAGTTCTATTTGCGCTCGAGCCGCGACTGGCGGTCCGGGTTGCAAACTAATCAAGCTTTTATGTCGACTCGCCTGATCTAGATCAATCGGCTCTGAGCAACCGTTGAAAGGGGGGGGGGAGCAGACTCGGTTGAACCGGCCAACATCGTTTTGAACAATAGAGGCCGAGCTTAAATCGTATCGATAATCGAACTCCGCTTAGGCGGGCGCAAACAGCAGCAACCGCTCGTCGCCGTTAGGTGTTCGCGCAAACAACATGCTCATGCAACTGAACAATTTAATCTAGCCAGCCTGACCTGCCCAATCCCCCGTCTGGCGCCATCTCATTCGTTGTTGGTGGCAGGCAGGCCGGCGGGCAGGTAGGCGTTTGGCGTTCATCTGGTATCCGCGCGGGCGTCTGTCTGTTGGCCGGCTTGTCGGCTTCGGCTTAAGCTCCTACTAGTGGCGCTGCCACGCTCTGATGGATTCCCGGAAGCGGTGCCATTGTTGGAACACTCCACTGCATTGATGTTAGTTTGGCTAGCCAGCTTAGTGTGGTTGTATTTAAATATGGCCCCAAAGCATGGCCCTCCAGGAGCTGATGTGTAGCTGCATAGCGGAGGCGCAAATCAATTAGCTTGCAGCCANCAATGGCTGGCCGAGAATCTCATGAATGCCGCTCTGATTCCTACCTAGCGCGTTAAAATTCTCCACCGGTGCTCAGAGCCTCGCTCATGTTAAAATCTTGGCCACCAGGGNATGGGCTTAGTTTGGTTGGAGGATCGAGCCACCAGGCGCGCAAACTTGGGATTGGCGCGCGCGAGCGGTCTTGGAGAGGCATGATGAAGAGGATGGAACATAGATTAAACCGCAACGACAGAAACCGAAGTCACCAGGCTCGTCCCCCAAGATTGAGCGCCTGCCCGCAACGGAGAGGACTCACCGCTTACTGCTGAACGCAATCCCTTATGCAGGTAGATTAATGGACAAAAAGGCGTCGTAAGGTAATGGATCTATGCGGGCTGGCTCAAGCCACAAACTGGCCCTGCAAAGGCTACCTATTGGCGAGAAGATTGGCCTGGGGTGCACACTGGCGCGCAAATAGAGGTAGATTTCCCTTGTGTCCCTCACCCCAAATTGCCGACAATTGTGGCAGCTCTCGGGCAGGTGCTGGCCCCAAATGGATCTGGAGGGTTGGAGCATTTAAAATAGAGTAGATGTCTCACTACAATTGAGTGACTTAAGTGCGCTAGCAACCAGGCTACTTAAGTGTCCACAAATCGATGACAATGGTGGTGCGCACTCTCTCNTATCGNTCAAATTCGTACGAGCTCACGGACTTTGGCAGTTGAGTTTTGTTGTTTCCGCAAATGCTAGTAATTTGATATATTTTGAGATGGTAAAAAGACCACTCCGAAGTCGGCCGTGCCAACTAGGGCAAGCGGAAACTGGTGGGCAAGTCCGCTTGATAGCGGTGCACTTGCGCGCTTAGCGCCCATCATGTCCTCTGCAAGTTCACGGCGAACCCGCAAAGGNCCAGCGGCAAAAGCAAGAGCTTCTGGTGCCAAAACGTCAGATGTAGCCGACTCAAACTTGAGCGATACAATCTTTTCGCTGCCTGACGCTAACCTGCAGTAACAACAAGCGTGACAAACCGAATCCATCACACAGTTGGATCGGACATGATATCAGTGGAGCGGACTGCGAACGTGTCTACCAAACACCTGCTTTATCATCATCCAAGATGCCAATTCTAGCGGATCGCTGGCCAACGCGCGCCTNTTCAGTGAGTCAAACGTGACACCATCAGCTCAGGCTCCAGCTCTCAGACGATTCTAGACTTGTCCCAGTCAAGCAGAAAGTGGGCTAAGTAAGACATAGGGTTTGATAGGCGAGGGTTGTNCCTGTTAAGAGGTAGAAGGGGGCGAAATAAGTGGAGCTAAAAGATGTTTGGATCCCTCTCCTTGCGCCTGACTTCCGTTATCGCTCGCAAACGCTTCGAGTTGAGGAATGGGGAGGAAGGANGCGTAAATCAATCCAGCTCATGTGTCGGTTTCACTCCATGTTGGCTCACCCGGTGTCATGAATCCTCCCTCTAGTCCGGGTTGCTGCCACTATAGATCTATTTGCTTGAGTGATCTGGCAAAGGCTCAGACCCTAGCAAAGTGCAGNGATCTGTTGTTCGCTGAATATGCTCATAAGTGGATCGACAAACCCGAGGGCAACAGTGGTTCCTAGTCCGGCGTTGATTGTTGCATTAGCGTGATGGCCCCAATCTTGTCAGCCAGAATTCAATGGTCGTACTANCAGCCGCTCGGCGATAATCATTGTATTATACGCAATGCTTATGGTGTTTGCTTGAAGCTCACGGGCTACTGCGGGCTCACGAAGCTCGTATGCGATGGTGGGGGCGAATTTTTTATGCAAATCAGGCCCGGCAACCCATTGGGGTCCTCTTTTCTCTCCTTCAAAGCGACCTCGGGCTATGAAAACGCTTCTGCTGTTCCCGAAATAGACGGCTCGAACCAAATTTCAATTTGAGATCAAAACTTGGACGATGGCCGTCGGAAAGATCGGCTCACATTCTGATACGATCACATCAGCCTCTCATAGATCAGCACCACTCATGCAACGTATCAAAATTCTACCATGATATTCAAATGGGATTCGAAACGGCCGCCACGTTCGGCTAGTATTTGGCCCATGTTTAATTTGTGAATAATCCCTCGGGCAATTTGTCCGCAGAGACGGGCGATGTGCTTCTACCGCATTGACTGGTGGAATGGCAATTAATATTGGGCGAGAAATCTGCATAAATCCAAACTGGCAGAGGGCAGGCAGGTAAGAGGTATGATCAGGGAAAGGGGTGCGCGCAAGCCATTTGCGTCATGTTTGGCGCGTGACGAATTGGCCCACAAGTGGCCAGCCACTCAGACTGCTTGATTGGGGCCTTCTCTTGTGTGGTCCTCTCATGGTCGCATTGATATGCTCGGCTGGCGCGTGTTGAAAATAGCTGTTTGCGTAAATNGAGCGTGTCTGTCCATCTGCATTGGTAACCCTTCCATCATTGGAGAGGAATCTTGGGAGAAAATGGCGGTTGCCGCCATCAAATGAGAGGCAAGCCCCCTCTCTTGGGCCCTATGGCTTTCTAGACTTTGCCGGCTNCTACAANGGTTGCGGCGAACTCTTGTGCCGGAAACCAGAGGGCCGGGGGTCGCGTTTCACGCGCCTTTTGACACTCTAACAATGGCCCCTTGCTCCTCGAGCACGGGGAGGCAAAAGTGCGACGACTGCAAGAGAGATATCTTTCGGCCAGCTGACGCAACCCGCATCCGGGATACATAATTCATGCCAGCTCCTCGGNACGCCTAATTCGTCCATCTCTCGCTTCCATTCGCTTTCCTTAGCTGGCAGCGTTTAAGTGGCTAGATTGTATACACTAGCGGAAACTAGACGCTCGCCACTCGAATCACGGTGGCACAAATAGAGTTTGTGCCCACTTACCTCGCACTCTCCATATCCGCAATGTCAGCCCATCCCATTCGCCGGCAAGGCTACACAAAATTCCATTAAGTAATTGGCTCATCATTTCTCAGCTCAGGGCACTAGCCTGCATGTTCGCCCGGGCCTTGGGTCCGATTTGGGGTTTTGGTTAGCTGGTGGGAGAGGCTGCGGGCGCGCGGGTATCTTGATTAACTTGGCTCAGCTTCATCAATCTCGGATTTCGAGCCCAATTTGTACCCTTGCCTTGCCGCTGGCTAAAATGTCTCATTACAAGTGGGGCGAGGTAAGAGGATGAGAGTTACCTCAAGCTGACTCTCCAAGTTGAATGATTAGTCGCGGTAAAGCGCCTTGGTGGACGCATAAATTTGTTTCTGTTACACAGCCACGATTGCCAGCCTTACAAGGCTCAATTCAGGGCGAATAAAGACAGACACAACCTGCCTTCGGTCCAGCTATGGCGCTTACTTGTCTCGCCTTTTTCCCTAGTTCGCTCCACGAATTTTGTTCGCTTGCGTTACATGTAGCGATGCATAGACGCGCGCAGATTTGATCTGTATGCGCGCGATGGGGGAATTATGGCGGCTCAGCTGCGAGTCGGTAAGAGCCACTGTCCGCCGTCGATAAAACGAACGTATCAGAGTCTTTGTATCACAAAGCTAGACAGTTTGAGTCCTTTATTGAAAGGCACTACCTACCACCCTCGCAAGCGACTGCGACATTCAACTTTTTCTCCAGCAACTAATTTGTTTTGCTGCCCCAAATGAGCCCGCGAGAGAGTGAGAGATCTCATTGCAGCTCTTCTGGGAGATAAACTCAGCGCTTGTATCCCATTGGACTGAACTAACGTCACAAGTCAGAGCCAAGATTGCGTCAGCGCCTGCCCACTCAGGCCAATGGGGAACGAAACCAAATTGATGAGTGGGCGCCCACTCTGTCCCCTGGGCTCTTAAAGGTACTGCCAGTGGCGTCTTCGAGCTAGATCAAAAAGCTCCTCAACGAGCGGCTTGAGGCACGAAAAAAGGGTTTGGACTCAAAGAGGTCCCAGGCGGCAACATATTAGCTTCCTCCAGCTAATTGTGCAACTGAATTCTGCGAGGACAAAAAGACATGCGAGACAATAGAGTTGATGAGCGCTCGTGTGATAGGCAAACCTTGGCATCGAGATCGAAGCTATTTAGCGTTCGGATGGCACTAATGGGCGCTCGAGTCGTCACCCAAATGAGAGGATCTAGCCGGAAAACTCGCATCGCTGAATGCCTGGCAAGAGATGAATGGTCCCTAAATTTTCTCCCGATGGGAGCGACAAAACTGTTACGAAACTTCGAACACCAATGAGCAATTGCATTCTCCGAAAATACATCTCATGCCTCCGAATATTGTCCTCTGCAATCTTATTGATTTAAATACACTACTACTGATGGCAACAAGTTTAATGGTAGGCTGAGGATCCAGTGTTCAGTCGAATGAGTGACGCTTGAAAAACTTGCAGATCAGTGAGGAAAAACCGTTCAAAATGGTAGGCATCTTAGCAGTTTGCTGCGATCCATGCTCGTCTCGATTGATGACTTGAGGCCGAGAAACAGATGAGCGAGGGAGTACTAGCGTGCCACTGATTGAGATGCAGAAAGAGGGCGCCCTTTCGAAAAGTGGGCATCCTTGTTTGCGAAAAGACTGCTAACAATTGAGAGACTAATTGTGATGAAAGCTTCGCTCCGATTGTTGATGTCTCAAGCAGGAAAATTTTGTCGCGCAAACTACGCTGCCGGCGACAACCCATCCGGTTCAAGTAAGATCTCATGGTCTATGGCCTACAATATTGAAACAAATTGTGGCTCAGCCCAGCGTTGCCTGCGGTCGGGCTTAAGCGGCCCCAGGCCTACTCATCTGAAAAACCCGGCGAGCCTAGCGACCCCGGGCTACCCAACAGGATCGCCATTGTGCAGGGGGCACTTGAGCGATAAGAGGGTCGCAAACTAATGGACTCACCGCTTGTATGTCGCCCGTAGGAGCGCTAGTTTTTGTTTGCCATTGGTGCAAGCTGAGCTCACTGCCCATTGTTTACTAGCGTAAATGGTGTGAAACTTTTCTCCAAACTTGAACCGACAGCCCGCAAGAACCTCACAGGCTTAGGCTAACCCTTGTTAGACAACTGGGAGGCGGAGCCAGAGAGATGAGTCCACCGCCACTAGACTCAATTTAAAACCCTTTCCTCTTGACATAGCTTAGCCTCTAGCTTTCAGAGCTTGCAGCCCTTTCAATGCTATGACGCAAGGCCATTTGAATGGCCGCTTGAATTTGAGAGTCAGCCTAAATATTGACACCCGACTAGAGCAGATCAACGAGCAGTTCGCGAGTCAACCAGAAACGATGGAGTGTTCAGTGGGCGCTCAGGTGAAGTCCAAGGCCTCTCGGTGTAATGCATGCTTAGCGAACCCGTTAATCGAAAGAGCAGGCGAGTAGAGAGTCTATGAAGAGGCTCGTTGGCTTAGACCGCAACTCAGTTTGAACGATTGTTTTGCCTCATCTTATTCTGCTCATAATATGCCAGAGATCAAACAAACTCTCGACTGAATGACCTTACGTGAACAGAACTGAAAAAACGAACGAATGTTAAGCCGACAGCAACAGACTATAGAATCTGAACTGGGATATTTAGCGGCATGGGAGTCCTTCAGGGGTCGCTGGGAATTAAGTCGATCTGCAATAAGTTTTGAAATCCGGCAAACCCGACAGCTGCGCCATGCCTGTCAAATCTCAAGTTTCACCCGGAATCCAATAATGGCGGCTCTCGGACTGGACTGGGTCGGCCCACAGATTTGCCAAGACGCCTCACTCGAGGAGGCGAAGCGAGTTGCATCACTACTGGCCCCTCAGCGCGATAGGCGGCATCAGCCATGCGTGGGAGAGGCGGGGGGATTTGGCTGGTCGGAGGGGGGTGGGCAGGATCGTTAATCTAATTGTGTTATTGGATCTTAGCGATAGCTCCTTGATGTGCAAATGGGCAGATTCTAGATCTTAGCCCGAAGTCTGCTGGCCGCGTTTAGTGGCTGGAGAGAGGGTTGGGGTAGTATACTTTTAAGAAACTAACGGCAGCCAGCCAAGTCGCCCCCACTGTGTCCAACTTAAATTGTTTGTTGGCGCAACCGCTTGCTCGGAACAACCAAGCCTCTCCCTGTTACTCTCCCAATTCCTTGGTTTGGTTCAAGTGTGAGAGTGCTCTGGCTTCTGGCGAGGAGCTCTCGTGCTTCGCGTTTGATGGGATGAACGGTATTTGCTAGAGAACAGCCAGACCTCTTGAACGGCCAAAATCTAACCCGGAACTTAAACAAACGTTCAAAGAATAGGCGGCTCCAAAGCAACCATTAGCAGTTTATGCGGCCGTGAGTTGCGAGAGTGTGTTCAGCCTATTGTGGATTCATTGGTTCCTAAACTCGATCCCTCTGCTCTCGACACCATGAATGTCTTTCTAATTTGACGGTGGCTCTTACTGAGGCCTCCGACGAGTGGGTGACTTTCTAACTTGGGCAAAGATGTTTCCTAATCCGACCTTTAGCTCACTGTGTTTGGATCACAGTATCTAGCATTAGTAGGACTACTCTCAATTTCTTGAAGATATCGAGGAAGCAGTAGACATTCATATGCATTGCCACGCCCTGGCTACCACAACAATCCTGCCACAAAAAATCTCGTCTAAACATAGTTTTGCTTAAATTAAGCCAGCTGCCCTCTTCCTGTGGTCAAGTTCGCGTTTGTCACCTTACGAGTAGAGGCTACTTTGCGATGACAAAGCGGGTTTCCTGCTAACGTCACCAGCCGCTCGATGTCCAGACTGGATGTAACCTGAATTCCACTTACGAGTGGTCAGGGCTCTAGGCACCAGGGAAAGCTCAACTTTGTTTTTTACTGTTTCAAAGTTGAGCACAGATCTCGATGGGGCCGACAGATATTTTGACACTTGTCCTTTCCCTAGGCAGAGCCACTGGCGGCGGCTGCCTGGCACTCACCGAATTTCGTCATCTCACCATACGGGCGACCCATNTATCCCAATGAGGAGCTAGCCTTAACTTTGAGTACTATCTCTCGCGATCCAACCCATACATTCGGGCAGCTCGAGAGGTTCACCTGCACCTGGCTCAAGGACACACTCAGTAACGAAGTGCTTGGCTCCATCGAGCTAGCTATCGCGGGAGCTAATTATGTGGGCGTTGGAGCCCAAATAAGTNCGCCCTGTTTTCCAGCTTCAATGCCACCTGAAGCCCCGTGGGGTCCGATTTCCTCTCCCAAATCCACCAAATGTCAGCAACGTCGTTTGGGGGCCCGCTCGGTCTTTTTAACTGCTATCCAAGTTGGTTTCATGCGATTGCGTTCAAACTTAACCCGGTCGTGCAGCTTCATTGTTATTCACACAGCAGCTCGCGTATGGTTTGGAANGGCGGGAGAGTTGCCGGTTAACTATCTGGATTGCCACTCAATCAATGGCATAGCTAACTGTGCGGGCTTGGTTTGTCTCCCTCTCTCGTTCTCCTTCAGACGCCGCCGGCTCGATCGCTTAGCCTGGTTAAAAACTACCCAACAATCCTAAAACTATCAAGATCCCTCTACATGGTTGCTAGATTACATTTATTGGCACTCGCGCGCCTTAGCTCGCGCCCGATTATGCACGAATGCCGCCTAGCCCGAACTGCAGCAGGAATCCATCAAGCTTTGGGGGTCTTTTGTTGCTCGCATCACCCTGAATAAATAGGCAGCCTCCTCGGGCCAGCCCACCCATAAGAGTTGCGCCTCCCTTTTGCACGAAATTCAGTAATGTTTTCAATCATCTTAATGATTGTGGCGCCTCCGAGCGCAAACTCTGCTCAAAATTTGCATGTCAATGTCAGACTTTGGTTGGTTGGTACATCTGCCGCCCCCACACTTGCATCTGTCCATTATGTTAGCCCATTTCATTCAGTTCGCAGTGCGTATATAAGGCGGGAAATTTTAAATGTCCCTGCTGGGGCGTCGAATTTAATTTTTGCCNATTCGTTGCATCCATGATAGATTTGCATAGAACTGCGCATCATTTACATCAAATGGCTGTAACCTTTGTCCGGTGCCCCGCACTCTCTGGCTCCAATTTGACCCAATTCCTCTCTCACTAGCAAGTGCTCTTGCGTTCAGCCACATCTAGATGGTCTTGTGTCCCTAGATGAACATGAGCGGAGTTGGCTTATGTTCGTCTTACTTCGAGAATGAGCGCCAATGGATACAGGTAATGATTGTTGTTATTTCGTTAGCGTCGCAAACAACAAACGCCATGATCNAACATTGCAACTTGTCTAGTAACATTAGGTGCACACAGTAAGTTTACGTTTGATACACGAACTATTTGCAGTGGGGCAAATTTTATTGTTTGCATGCATATGGGGCCGTTGCGCTTTCAAATTGCTACATGTCTACGGCGCAAAACTGGAACAATGGAATTGCTTTCAACACCTGCTACGTAGGTCTGCAACGCGCAAAANGATGGCCAGCCTTTAGAGTTTCTAATTAGAGTTGACTAGGAACCATAAGAGGAGGTTTGCCGGGGTGCGTTCGTGGCAGCGAAATTAAGAGTTGAGGGCCGAAAAACTGTCGTATAAGCGGCTCACTTTCTCTGGGTGGCCATGTTTTTGCTAGCTGCTGTCGTCAGCATGGTTCACTTGACAGGAAGGCACCTGAAACTCGNTAGCAAGGCCAGCTCCTCTCACATCGTTCATTATGCTATATGTTGCACGTGAGACAAGAGGCTGAAATGAGGTCTAGATAAGCGACTGGGCTGAGCCAAGCGAGAGGCTCCCATGAGGATCCGCGTGTTCTTCATTTTATCATCAAGAGGCCNAGGGATGTTAAAACCGCGAGCACGAGCAATCGAGGTCGAGATGCCAGCGTCGGCAGAGTGGCCTCAATTTAGGAAAGCTGTCACTTACACACCACCTGCCAGCTTTGGCCAGCAGCTGGTCCCAGAATCTTGACGAGAGAGGCGCGAGAATTGAGGTGGGNGCTCGACCAACTATTTGGCCTCCAACACTTGGTAATCAGAGTAAAACTTGCAAGTTTATTTGAACCTTTTACCACGAGATTCGAAACCCAAAACTAGTTAATAATCTTGAAAATTTTCTCCATTCTGTCCATCACAACCGGACCATCGCAATTATAGGATGCACTGGTGGAGAGTTGTTGTCCGCGTTGCCGACTCGAGTCAGTCAGACAGAATCGGGCTTTCAGGGTTCGGATGGAGAAGAGAATGAACCAAGTGGGAGCGGTTAAACAGGTGCCAGCGCAAAAGCGTCGAGCTTTCAACCAGACGGGCTCGCTCGGTTCGGGCAGGAGATATGCGGGGAATCGTGGGATTGGTGAGACGACGAGGCAATTAGCCGAGTCGGCCGGGCCAAGAGAGGGACTCGAGGAGAAGGACTTGGCCGGCCAGCAGTCGGGGGCGACCGCAAGAAGGTACTCGGCCGCCCTCTGGAGGGCAGTGAGCGCGGGCGGGCCCATCGGCGATGATTTACTTGCAAAGAGCCGGCTAGCGAGCGGTTCCTTCGGCGAGGCGGCNATGAGACTGAGTAGACGTCTCTCGCTAAGTGGATCCTCGCTCATTGGTCGTCTGTTTTCGGCCGCCCAATCCTCGGGGGAACAAGCGACAGTAGAACGAGAAGAGCTACCTCCGGTTACCTCGAACCAGCGTCAACAAAAACAACAACAACCTTTGTTTGAAACTTCGCAACCCGCAAACGACAGCAACTGTGATATCAAGCTCGAGCAGAACAAAATCGAACCGGCCAACAATTCGGACAATTTTGGCCCTATTAGTATAGAGAAACGAAACGAGCAGATTTATATGATGGCAGATCCAATGAACTTGTTTCAGCAGGACGAGTTCACTAAGCGACATAGACAATCAATTGCAGTAAGAAGTTTCTTCACGAAATCCATCGAAGTTAATGGCGATGAGGACGATTATTTGGATTCAATTGGACCAAATAGGAGCGAGGATAACCTCAACTTGGACACTGTAGGTAACGGTGGAAGTGATAATAATTTGGAGCCAGTTGAGGAGCTTAATGGTGGCCGAATCGGAGACGAGGGAGCAGATAGAAGCTCGCAACAAATGTCCACTGAACAGATGGAGTTGGCCAAGGGTTCGGTCGAGAGTTGCGAGCTAGTGCAGGAGGGGCAAGCAGGGAAGCGGGAGATGGAGGAGGAGGATGAGGATCTGACCACCAACGACTCAACTACCTCAGGCTGGACGGCTCCAACCTCAACCAATGGGCTCGAGTCGGCTTCTTCGTCGGCGGGAGCCATGTGCCTGCAAACAACAAACCTGGCGCCCGCTGGCCGNCTAGCGTCGCCGAGCTCCAGGCTAGCAAGCAAAGGGCGCCGCTCGTGGGCGGACAGGGAGCAGCTCGAGTGGCAGCAAGGGTGTCGGACTAGCAGCGGCNGCAGTCAGAGGCAACGGCGGCAGCAGCAGCAGCATCGCTCGATGGATTGGCTAGCCTCGGGCGAGAGCGATCCGTGCAAGTTCAAGCAAACAAACACTGAGCCGTCCAGCGGCGACGATGATTATTATGATAACAACAACAATGCAAAAGGCGATCACGAGCGCGCTAGCTCGCGAACACTGGATCCGTCCAGAGGCCAAAGGGGCCCGTGCGCTAGACAATCGGCAACTGACGGGCAGAATAATAATCGGCCAACTCAAACCACCTTAGGCTCTCACAGTGACCAAGAATTCGGTTGTAAGTTTGAGGGTAAACAAGCTAGAGCAAAGGGCAAATTTGAGGCGGACGAGGGAATTAGGGGCAGACGATTGCGGAGCGGAAGTTGCGCTGGCCTCGAATCGCGTAAGGACTGTGGCAGCAAATCGCCCTTGGCAAGCTCTCTGGCTGGTTTAAATCAATGGAATTGTAGGCCCCAAATGAGCCGCATTGGAAGCGACTTTAGCTCCTTCACACTTGTGACTACAAACTCAATTCCGGACACAAACAACCAGAGCAGCAGCAACAACAATGATAACAACAACAACAACGGTTCGCCAACCAGGCGCACAGGTATCCAGGATCTCGATCGAGCAAATCGCCGCTTGAAAAGCCACCAAGGTTTGCTCAGGAATGCGGCCGATCTGCACAAGCAGAACAGCCAGCAAGCCCAGCAGCGAAGGGCCTTCAGCGAAACTGAGGCCCANACGTCAAGTTTCTCGCTGACGCAATTGGGCCACTTTGAGCTAGCCCGCATTGGCTACCAGAAGGCGAGCGACTGGTTGCCTTCAAACTTGATTGGCCTCAATCCTGCAGATATAAGTTTGTCCTCGAGCACCCATTTTGAGGGTTGTGGGCGCCAAATTAGATCTGCCGAGCCAACGCACTACAGCTCGCTCGTTGGCGGAAGCAGTAGTGGTAGCACAACAGCAACAACAACCACAAGCAGCTCAAACAACTTCCAACAGCAAGCTGCTGGCAGGGAGACCTTTGGAGATTTGAAATACGGCTCGCGTCTCGCAAGAACAGTTGGCCCAGCAACGCCAGCCAGCACGAGCAATTCAGGCGCCACGACAAACAGCGACCAAACGCACCATCACTCCATGACCAATCTCATTGGATCCGGCCCAAAGTCCAAACTGCTCAGCCACGGCCAGCTCGGCTACGCGCCCCTCCTTCCGGCCGACCCAAGCCAAGCTCAGCTGGAGTGGCAGCAAGCCGAGAGGGGCGCCCAGGGCTCCCTTGGTCAGTCGGCGGGCGGCTATAGCGGGCCTATTGGCGAGCGCGACAGGCAGGCGGCCTGGCTGCCGGGCGCGGTCAGGTCGGCGGCCGTTGCGAGGGCCCACCAGCAGCAATGGTGCCACTCGAACACCTTTAGCTCCTCGCTTAATAGCGACATTTCAACCAGCGGCGGCCCAAAGGATACGACTGAGAAGGATTCAAGCAGACGCACATCGACTCTGTCGGGCATCTCGAGCATTTACCAGCAAGAGATAAGCTTGGGCCTTGCAACACCACAAACCCAAAGCGGCTCCACGCCCGCAAACTCGCAAACTGCAGCTTGCTCAAACATGGGCTCCATACCAGAGCTAAGTCCGGCTGCAAATGATTCAGCTGAGCAACCAACTGGCTACGAGCACGAGGTCGCTCCAACATTGCTCAAAAATTTTGCGCCACAACAATACCTCCAACCCTCGGATCACTCAACCCAGCAGACTGGTCCAACGGTTGTCCATAAGTTGCAAGCGCGCGAAAGGCAGCAAAGTAAACAGAGCGATCGTGTTCATGAGCCAGATTGCACCGATCTGGGCGCCTCAAATTCAAGCGACTTTGAAACTTTAACCTCGACCAACTTGCAACGGGTCGCCCAATCTCTCAAGTCGCAATTTCGCGAGCGCCTCTCCACCATGCGCCCCCTGAACGCCTTCATGGGTTTGGGCGTCCAGCAGTCGGGTTTGCAAGCTAGCAGCGCAACAACTAACACCATTCAAGAGGAACCACCAACCTCCTCAAGCCTGTCACTCAATCAAGGCCAAGTCGAGCTAGAGCAACAGGAGCTCAATCATTCATGCCGATTGAATGTGACACCAACCCATGGCTCTAGCTCGCCGAGCGCAACTCTCTCTGCTCGTGCAAGCAAAACTGAAACTCCACCACCGGCAACCCTAAAATCCTTCTTCAGATCCACGAGCAGCGCCGCCTTCAACGCCTTCGCCTCCAGCTTCCAACACCAATCCTCGAGCAGCACCCCAACGGCCACCACCGTCCAACATCAGCGCCTCTCCTCTAGCTCGCAACAATTTGCCTCCGGCTCCCTGTCCAGTGACGTCTTTGATCCGGCCCAAGCCTCCCAGCAGCAGTCTCAGCCCCATGAGCCCCCCCTTACCGAGCCAACAAGCTCATCGCCCCAACTTTCCGTCTCCAATAGATCAAATCAATCCGGTCAGCCAGCGGTGGACTATCGATCAAACGATCTGCAAGCGAATCCTGCAGGATCACCATCATCCGGACTAAGGTCGCCGCTGTCGCCCATTTCCGTCACCTCGATGCGATTCTTCACGCGCATACGCGACAAGTTCAGCTTGGGGCCAAGTGTTGTGTCTGCCGCGCCACAGCAGCGCCCGGCCTCCTCAATCTCAACCTCCACCTCAACCTCTCTGAACACCACCACTGTCCTTGACCAACCCCGCAAACCCGTCCACCAGTCGCCCATCTTACAAGAGCCGCTCGCCAGCCCATCCAGGCTTGTTCAAGCGATTGGCCCGACGAGCTTGGCTCATGATGGCAAATCTCTACCATTCGAGGCCGGCTTGCAAGCTGAAATTTCGAACGAGACAGGCTCTTCCCTCTGCCTGCTAGAGACCTCAATCACAAGCTTAACTGCCACTAATTCAATCCACCAGAAGGCCTCGANCAACGACAGACCGACCACAACAACCTTGAACGAGACCACTAGCGACCCTCCAGTTGCCGGCCACTCAAACTCAACCCATTCAAGGCAAATCTCGAGACAGCCCCCTTCCGGCGCAGACTCGGCTAGGATAGGCTCGTTTCCGGCCAGCAAACGCACAGTGGACGAATACGAACAGGTTTTAGACCCGCCACAACCTTCAACTCAGCGCCAGATAGAAGGGCAAGCGCGCCAAGCCCATCAGTTGGCTACGGAGACACAGCCACAAAACAGTCCCGTTGTGACGAGCGCCTTTGAGCTCACTTGTGGACAAAAGCAGACATCCAAGTCATCCTCGTTGCTTGGAGAGAAGTCAACCCAGACTCTCAGCCAGCAACTAGACAAGGAAAACAGGATAGGCGGCTGCGGGTCAAATTTGGAATCAATAATAATGCCCATGAACTCGATGTTTGCTGGGCCCGATTCTGAGCTCCTCAACAGCGATTCGACTTCAATCTATCCGTCAGCTTACTGCATCGATTCGAGCCAATTCCAAGACGGAGTTTGCGCCTCAAACAAACTGTCAGCTGGTTACCTACAGCAGCCACCACCGCCGCTACTTGAGAGTCGGCGATGGATGGAGCTATCGCAGCAGAGTATTGAATCCTCCTCCTCTGCTCGTTCTCTTCGCTCCTGTTGGTTTTCAATGCCAGAACTGTACGCAATGCACTACGACTCCAGCTCGCAATCCCCTATTGGATCCCAGTATGGGGGTCGGCCGGCGCAGATCGACGAGATGCTTGGCGTTTTGTCGAACAAACTGGCGCCCGAACTGGCGGTAAACCAGTTGCAAAGACACCAGCAACAACAACAGTATTGCCAACCCGCCAATTGGACCTCCAACCAGCTCTACAAACAAGCCATGACTAATGAGGGACAGAACTGGACTCTTAGCGATCTGAATCTGACCAGCGATGACATCGCGGCCCCCAGTTTGACCCCCGGAATGAACATCCAACTCTTGGCCGGCGCAGAGGCTCATGGTGGAAATCAGTCGGCCTCTGCAGGTAAGAGCCTTCCGAATCAGGGTGGCGAGGTTGGAAACAATTTGGCGAGCGCGCCCATCGCACAACCAAACCTCATCAAGTGCTCCACCCTCGACGATTCTNTTTGCGCCTCGATCAAAACAAACTCCAGCTCCAAGGGCGCTAGCTGCGAGAGCAAGCAAGGCGACAAGGAGGAATTCTCTGAGGAGATTCCGCTCGTTGGACAGTCGGAAAATCAAACTAGACCGACCTCTCAGAACTCGACCATATCAAACACAAGCTGCGCCTTGAGCGATCTCAACAGTAGCGATATGCAGGAAATCAGATCGCCTGTGAGCCATGGCCAGCAGTGGGTTACCGAGTCTTGTTCTGTTTCGCCCCTCAATGTTTCGCCTCTCTCGAGTGGACCCCAGGTTGGTAGCGACGAGCAGCAGCAGCAGCATCAATCGAAAGTGGTCTCACCGACACCTCACTGTCTCGTTACGGGCGCTGCACGGGAAGAATCTAGCGAAGAGGCGAACCAGCAAGGAGCCGCGCGCAACCTAGGCCAAAACCAGATCCTCAAGCAACATCGTGCTATGTCGCTCATACCAGCCCACTACGATCGGGCAAGTTCCACCTCGAGCGGCCGCAGCTCCGGCATGCTGGCCCCATCTGGCTCACCCGCAACCTGCGTACCCAGGAGACGCTCGGCTATGGGCAGTTTCATTGTGAACCGGGACGTTGCGCCCGCCGCCGCAACCCTAGATCTGCGCCTGGCTGCCCGCAAGAATCGCGTCAAATTAACTGACCTACATCCAATAACCTTCATAAACGATAAAAAGTTTTTGAGCTCCATGAGCTCGCTGAACAAGGGCGGTGACGGAAAGTTGAACGCCATCTTCAACAGTCCAGTCGGTAGAAGACTGTCGGTGAATGCTGAAATGGCACAAAACTCGCCCTACAATCGCGACAAATCTGGAATTAAAATTGGCCTCACAGGTTACGTTTATATCGATAAGCATGGAAGCCGAACACGGGATGACTGGCGAAAGACAAACGACTTTGGATTCAACTATCGGAGACCCAGCTTGGCGCCAAACTTTTGGCGGCTTCAAGGAGAGAATAATCCCTCACATGAGGATGCTAGTTTCGAGAATCGTTCCGGCATTGGCACGAATCTCTCCGTTCAGGATGGATTCATCTGCCAGCGACCAAGATCGGCCTCTTACACCCCAATGCCCACGCAGACCGAATCGTGCGACCAATTCGATGGGCAAAATATGGACAAGGCAACCAAAAATTGTGAACCCCATAAGCCGTGTAGTCTTGAGCTGCAGCCACAGCCGCAGCCGCAGTCTAGCTTGGAGCAGCAAAAGAGCGGGCCAAGTTTGAGGGCTCAAACAGGTGGAAGTTACAACTTGGAGAAACGGCGCCTCACTATGTCAACGCTCGAGAGATTGAGCGAATCGTCTATCGAGCTCGAGGGAGATCGTTCAGAGTACCTGAAAGCTAAGGAATCGCAGGCCGCCGATAAGGGCTCACCCACTGCCGAGCTCTTGCCGGCCTCGGCCTCTCACCTCTCGAGAATAGACGAAGAGCTGCAATCGATCGCTGCAAAGCAGGCCGAATTGGCCAAGACACAGCACAGCTCCAGGGAGAATCCCTCGTCCAGTTTCACTCCTGACAGCTCGGCCGACTCTTCCGCATCCTCTAGCTCCAACGAGGACAAACAACAGGATGGGGAGGCCAATATTGATAGCAGTAGTAGCGACGATGGAGACATTGAAAGGCTTGCGGCGCAATATCCTCCACTCGGTTGCCCACCGAGCCTGCAAATGGGTCGGCGAGCGGGTAACAGGTCAAGCTCAATGGTTCAGCTGCCCCGTTCGATTGGTTCTGATCGGGTTGTTAAGAACGACATGATTCTGAAGCAGCTCTTGCTTGCTTCGAACGTTGCCTCGCTTTCCTCAGGTAGTAAGCTGCGAAGTAATTGCAACGGGGCAAGCGAGACAGCTCGCCGATTCAGTTCAATCAATTTGTACCAGCGCGATGAGGACGTTTTTGTTGCAAACAGCATGAAAAGGCCGCCCACGAGCCAAGTTCATGTTCTAAACACGCTGCCCCAACTTGCAGGAACCTTGCCTCTGCTCCCACTATCGAAGAGTCCAGTGAAATCACCCGCCCACAACCAGCTTCCTGTGCTAGCGGGCTCAGCAACCAGCGTGAAGTCCATCATAACTGGTAATAGTGGACTCAATTCGGCGAAATCCCCCAACGATGCAAGCCCAATCAAGCAACATATTGCTCGTATGGGATCCATAAGCTCCGCAATAGTTGCTAGCGTTGATGTCGAGGAGCAGCTAAATCGTTTGAGGCAGCAAGAGAAACGATCGTTGGCTTTTGCGCAAACTTCGAGCGCCGGAGGTAAGCGAACCTTTACCCTCGCTCCGTCCAGCTCTGTCNGCTCTGACATGTTTGATCAACATAGTGATTCCAATGAAACAGAGCACAAGGATGTGGAGTTGAATGAGGAGAGAAAAGATGAGCTAGATTTAGAGATAGCTGAGGCTAATGGTATAGATTTAGATGTACATAATATTGAGCCTGCTCGCAGCGACGGCCAAACTGAAAGGAAACATCCAAGCGATGACATCGAAATCCGTTCCTCAGATCTAGCTCACTTGCTCTCCAACAGTCCAATCCGATCGCCCACAAATCCAACCAGCGATGCACCAAGTCAGGGGCTCTCTGTTCTGACCTCAGGTTCGCTGAGTTTGCTTACCAGAGCTCGAGGTGCCGATCAAATGCAGGCTTATTCAGGCAGCAAGAGTTGTGAGCCATTCAAGCAACTGGACACCATAATCGAGGGTCGCGGTCTTTTGCTGGGAGCCGAGCAGCAGGCTGATCCAAGCTATGCCAATCGTTTGCGCCGGCTGTCGGGCAACCACTCTCGTAGGTCCTCTCTTGGCAACGGCAACCAGCAGAGCTCCTCTGCANCAGCTGACGACTGGTGCAGTTGCGATCTCCAACCAACAAGAAGACTCTCCTCTGTCAAGCGGCCAGAGATTCGAGACGAGAAATTGGAGCAGGTTGGCGAGTTTGATTTGAGAAGGCAAACCAGTAGCGCGGCAACAAATTCTGTCTTGGATACAGTCAAGAATTTGGCCCGTCGAACATTGAATAACTTTGCAACCATGAGTGTGCAACAGAAAGCCTCTGAAAAGGCAACACCAATACCATCAACAGCAACAAACCTTAAAGCTCGCCAACAGCGTTCGAGTTCCATGGTTGTCTGTGGGAACAGTTACACTGGATCCCCATGGGCTTGCTCGTCACCGGTTCAGCAAACAATTCCGTCGCATCTGCTCAGAGAGAAGGCGAGAATCAACAAGAACAAGGCGGAACTTTCGCGCAAAGCAACTCGCATGGGCTCGGATGGACAGCTGATGGATGAGGAGGAGGACGAAGAGGACGATGATGACGACGAAGAGGATGGGTACGAGGAGGAGGAGGAGGAGGA
>Ga0058699_1000080_pt1 | contig 22948 bp, 15 predicted proteins | sample AgamicAtPe_FD_55078 | JGI IMG/M metagenome (GOLD analysis project Ga0058699, IMG submission 55078) | Agave microbial communities from Guanajuato, Mexico - At.P.e | ecosystem: Host-associated > Plants > Phyllosphere > Phylloplane/Leaf | place: Guanajuato, Mexico | collected 2012-10-15 | reverse complement strand
AGCATGCTACAACTGCTCTTGCATGGAGTTGTTTCGTTCAAAGCTCTCGTCAACCAGAATGCGACAAGGTAAAATTGAAACGGCACCTCATGGATCCGGTTCGGCCCAAATTGCCGTATGGCCATCGATNAAGGTCGCAACAGTGGGCTTTGTCAGCAATTTAGTAGACTTTATACAAGGAAGACTCAGCACGAGTGAATTATTGAGAGACAAGAAGCTTTGCTCGATTCTATGGCAATTTATTCAAGAATTGGATAGGTTGTGCGTTAGTTGATAGAATTCCTGTGTTAATTTTTAAAGGTATTCATGTTTGTAGTAAGTAGGTAATAAAACAAAGAGAAGAATGCGTAACTTTTTGTTTGGCTGTTTGCTTGAGGTTGTGGTTACATCCATTTGGTTCCAACATTAAACCGGACGCGAATCCAGTAATAGGTCCATCAATGGAGGAACCGTTCGGTTATTTATCGAATAAACCGCCAACTAGTGTTAAGACGAATCCAATTTTCTGAGCCTTTGGATTTACATTTAGAATNATTTCACACACAATAAAATATGGCAACTGGATAAGAGGGATATTGGAATGGTAATCAGCAACAAGGTATGAGCAACGACTTTCCAGCATTGTTCAAAAGCGGTGCTCCAATTTAACGCTCTCACAATATCTTAGAGGTTGTCTGCGGATCTACTCGTGGCTGGTTCCAGAGTGTAGAGATCGCTACCATGTCTACTAGTTGGCCTACTGGTCGGCCTACTGCTAGCTGAGGCTGGCGTTAGGCGGCCAATTCGGGATCTTGTCTTGGAAGTTGATTCTGTCTCGCTGAAGTAATCACTCGGTGATCCGTACCGACTGTTCGACATTGGCATCGATCGGTCAGTCTTCTCACGAATCTACCAGTTGGAATGGGGGATTTAATTAGTATAAACTCTTTTCAGATGCACAGAACAGACTGATTTGCGGAGTGATTNAGAAAACTGTCGAGGAACAGTTGAGCGTGTTAGTAAGCTGGGAGACGAACCTTCGTAATAGGGCCGAGAGCGGGCATTGAGCCAGGATCTTTAGACATCCTAGAGCGGAAGGCAGCCATAGCTTGGCTGGCCCCCTCAGGTAGGATGAACTGTTCGCGCAATTCTACATTAGTTCGGCCTTTAGCTGCTCATCAGATCCGATAGTTTGTTAGATTGTGTTAGTTTTGTTTGGTAGCTTGTTAGTCATGNGTTAAATGGCAGCCTGAAGCACGCCAAACTGAGAGGCTAGGGGCAAACTCTTACCTCTACAGGGATCGTTCTTCTGTAAAAACGAATTCAGCGGCTCCCACCCTCCGCCAACGCGAACCATTACAGTGCTACGCAAGATTCTAACTAGACGCAACTTCTGCGACTCGCCAAATCTGTAACGACCCTCGCCAACATGATACACCTTATACCTCTGGGTGCAGGTACATTTGGACACCTGACGCTGCACCTCATCCTGGATCAGCTCGTCATCGGTTATCGGCTTATCTGGGCGCAGAGAGTCGAGATACTCCTTGTTGTCGATGGTCCCATCGTTGTTTTTATCGAATATGTCTGCGACTCGCTCCATCTCGAGCCGACTGCTCTCAAATTTTGATCGCAGAACTCCACTAATGAAGGCTTCAATTGGTATCCTTCCGTCGTTGTTGTCGTCGATTGATCTGTAAAAGTCCATCACGCGACCTTTCTTTGCATTCACCCAGGTTAAGAATCTACGGCGCCATTCGTCGAAGTCAAAGTTTTCCAATCGCTCGATTTCCTTCAAGTGCTCAACTCGATCCTTCAATCTTTGCATTTTATCTAGAGACAGCTGCCACACCGAACGCCATTTCTCCAACATTATACGAGCTCTGGCTTGTTTCACATCAGGATACTCGTCCCTGTAGGTGGCGTAGGAGGTTCTCGTGGGCGTAGTCGAACGGGCCCCGCTCAAGCGTCCTGAAGTCGATGGGCTCGCTTTAGAATCCGAGCTTCGTGGTTTTGTTGTTGTNGTTGTCAAGATCATTTTTGAAGTTGATGTGCTTGATTTGGCAGCGAAAATTTTGACTACTCGATCCACTTCCGGCTCGCGTCTTCTCAGCTCATCCATGAAGGCAGAATGTTGGTCGATCATCGATTCAAGCTGGTTGGCATTCTCAGGTAAAGGATCGGCCTCCTCTGACAGCAAGCGACCCTCGTGCTTTGTCAACCAACCAATCAGTTCCTCAACAAGTTCCAGAATGTCCAACAAAGAGCGTAGATGATCATTCAAACGCTGACCACGCTGGTTGGCCCAAGCGTCGATTTCGTCCCATCTTGATTGTATGATATTAATCCAATGCTTAATGACTGGCTCAGCATCAGGATGACACTGATTGAGTATGTCGCGGGCCAATTTGAGTGTTTGGTCCTTCGCTTGCCCTTGAGAGGCTAGTTTTCTCATGAACTTTTCATGCTCTGCAAGCTCGTACTTTGTGGCCGCCTCGTCCTCTGGCATTGCACCTGCGAAACGTAGTTTCATCTCCGCATCGGCTAACCATTCTAGCAAGGCATGCACTGAACCATGCATCTGCTCAGCAGCCTTTAGAGCCTCCTCCAACTTCAACGACTTATCGCGGGTTAGTCTCTCAATTTCACGCCATTGGTTGATCAACGAGTTTAGCTCCTCACGAACAAGGGCGCCATTCTGGGGCGACGAGTTGGTCAGCTCTTGTTCCATCCTGCGAACCTCGTTCATCGTTGGCTGACGAGCAGCAAGTTCCNCCTGGAATGACTTATGCTGCTCTATCAAGGCATTAACTGTATCCAAATCTCCATGAACATTCTCCTCGTTGATTAAAACCTTCTTAGCACGTTCAAGCCAGCCAGCAACCTCCTGGATGGCGTCTGAGGCCGCGACACGGCTCATGGCATCCTGGATATCGCGTAACCTACGCGCTGCCTTGTCCTCAATGCGCGCGAACTGTTCCTTAAGTCCCTTGAGGTTTGAGCGCAGTGTTGCTGGATCAGCGATCAGATTGTCGGAGATAAGATCTTCGCCAGCCTTCACCAAGTCGTTCAGGTTACGTCGAGTGGAATTGAGTTGCTGGATAAAGTCATTGATTTCAGCCAATTGTTGTTGTAGCGCACCCAGTTCCTTGGCTACAGGTGCCATGTTATCAATTCGGCGCTCTAGCTCATCGAGTTCCCTTTTCATTGCATCCAATTTCATGTTATACTTTTGTTCCGCAGCTTTTTGGGCCTCAGCATGGTTAAGAGCATCCTGGATTGCCTTCATACGACGATTCGCCTTTTCCTCTATGCGATCAAGTTGGTCCTTAAGATTCTTGATGCTTGCTCGCAATGCGACTGGATCAGAGATCAGATCTTCGCGAATCATATCCTCAGCTATCCTGGCTATGTCGTTCAAATCGCGACGAGTCTTCGATACGTCTTGATTGAAGTCGCGCATTTCGTTGAACTGCTTCTGTAGAGTCGGCAGATCTTTAGCAACTGGTGCCATGCTGTCGATTCGACGCTCCAGTTCATCCAGTCTCTTCTTGATTCCCTCCAATTTGAGATTGATCTCCGTCTCGGCTGCTTTCTGAGCATCCGCGTGCTTTAGAGCGTCTTCGAACTCGCGCAACCTCCGAGCAGCCTTGTCCTCGATACGAGCCAACTGGTCTTTGAGCGATTCCAGGTTCGACCTGAGAGTGATTGGATCAGCTATCAAATCGTCCGCAATCATCTTCTCCGCCAGTTCAATCAGATTGTTCAGATTGTTTTTCGCTTTCTTGAGGTCTTGGTCGAATTCGTTCAGCTCGACGAGTTGTTTTTGCAGAGTGGCCAGATCCTTGGCAACTGGACCCATATTATCGATTCGGTATTCTAAAGCGTCAAGTTCCCTCTTCATGGCATCAAGTTTAAGCATCAGCTTGGCCAAGGCATCCTTTTGAGCCTGTTCGCGACGATTCAGATCCTCCATCTCTCTCAAGCGTTTGATTGCACGCTCGAACTGGTCGTGNAAGTGGGCCAACTTCGACAGGAGCTTCTTATATCTTCCATCTAGCTCGCTCACTTTGTCTCGAACCATGATCGAGTCGGGAGACGTCCTTCCAGCTTCGTTAATGAAATCCTCGGCGAGCCGCTTGATGCCATCAATCTTGATGCCACAATCAGCCAGCTCCTCGCTGATCTTTTGTAACTTACGAGGCGAAAATTGTTCCACCTCCTTAAGGGAGTTCAAGTCAGTTCGGCCAATACGTCGCTCTTCATCATTGATGTCACGTTCAATTCCGTCAAGCTTCTTATTAACATGGTCGATATCTTGCAACAATTTAGCGAGCAAAGCTTTGAGTCTCTCCGCCTTTTGAATAGCGTCATTGAGCGCTTGGTTGCGCGCCTTGTGAGCGCTCAGCATACGATCCCAATGGTAGTCGATGTTGTCAATATGAAGATCATTGTCAATTTTCATATTGAGATCTTGTGCAAATTTGTAGATCTCCCTCGCCACTGAGGCCAAACGCTGCTTGTCATGTTGCTTTGGTGGNATTTCAACCGTACGGAATCGCTCATTCTCGTCTTTCAATTTTTGCAACTCTGGAATTGTTTTCGGAAAATGTCTATCCTCCAACTTGGCGGTAGAATCCTTGATCCATTTAAGCAACTGACTCGCGATCTCCTTGTATTCGTTGATCCTACGAATCATTTCCTCATCATGGAGTGGATTTCGCTCTGGAGGATCTGGAAACAGTTCGTAGAGCTGTGACAGATAGGTGATCATAGATTTTTCGTCNGGCTGTGGCACATCAACATCCTCGGGATCAAGGAGACGGGCGNCCCCAAGATCTCGGTCCGCGACTGAAAATGCCTGCTCCAGATTCTCGCGAGACGTCATCTTTCGACATGCTCGATAGTCGAGCAAGTCTGGTCTGTTCCGGTGAATGATTGCATTGAAAGCGAGACCATCGCGCCAACTGGTCGTCAAGTCGGTAACCTTACAACCTGGATATCCATCGGTGGTCTTTTGGGCCCAGCGAAGGAGAATTTCGCGGAAGTTTGAGTTATCCTCGAGCTTCAGTGGGACGAAATTGAAGAAGGGTTAGTAAGTTTAAGGGGGAAAATTTATAGCACTTGAAAACGCACTGCGTTCAAATTGGATTAGGATCGGACGAAATTCGAGTAGAGGATTCAAAAACGTCGAGAAGATACAAGGATTGAGAGACTTGTAAAATTGAAACAAATGGCTAACCTTCTCGTTCTCACCACGTGTTATGGTGGTCGTCTTTTTCAGAATGCGCTTTGTCTTGATTGTCTGTAGACCAGCCTTACTATCTGCAGTCTTGTACAACTCTTGTGACTCTTGAAAAGCCCGAGCCATCTGACTCTTGGTCTTGGTTTCACCCGGTGCAGTCAGATCACCTAGCTCGGAGCTAACGGCCCGCTGCTGGGTGTCCTTCAAGGTCTTGGTTGTGCTATGGCGAGTAGTTCCATTACAATCCTTGCCGTTGGTATGGATCGCTTGGCTGCTACGATGGTGAGCGCTGTTCTTGTTCAGCTCTTGCATTGGGGATCTTGATGATGGACGGCTTGAGAGGATGGACTTCCGGGTTGGGGAGGTAGACGAGTCACCCTCTCCCTTCATATAGACGCGTGAGTTTCTTTCGAATTGATACATCTTGGGCACCTGAGTGATGGGTTAGTTGTGTCTTGGATTTATTGTTATCTTTGGTGATGGTTTGTAGTTCAATGGTCAACTTGTTGATGCTGCTGCTGCCCAACAACTTGATTTGGCGATTCTCTTGCTATGAGTTATGAACTTATGGCACTGCATTGGACAAGCAGCGGATATCACTATGCTATGTTGGCTATTGTCGCTTTGGTTCGATCGAGATAGCAAGAGCGACTGAGCAAGCGGATTGCACTCTGCCCCCGCGANTTCGCGTTGATTCCGGAGTGGCGTGTGCAGCAAGTCTTGATGCTAAGGATCCCCGCCAACAGTTGTTTCTCAAATGGAAAAATTGAACACCAAACAACTGTTAGGCAGCCACGAACAAGCAAGCCAACAGACTCACTCTTGGACGACCGCAACTATCANGAGTTAAACTCTCTCCCAATCTCGCTCTCACTATTGTCTTGCCCACCTCTTTACTGGCTGGCTGGCTGACTAACTAGCTTGAGTTGCCATTGCTAGTTGACGATTGGCGGCGACGACGACGACGACGATGCCAGAGAGGATGGGGACTGGGATGATGTTCCACCAGATAAGGCAATACCAAGGAGGCAGGTGGATGGCGATTGTTGTTGTTGTTGCTGGTGGTGGTGGTGNTGTTGGTGCTGCTGTTGCGGCGAACGAGCCCGTTGATGAGATTTTCACTGCTGTTGGAGAAGGTGCAGAAAACAAATGGGCTAAAGATATGGCCGCTGCTGCCATGCTATTGCAGTGTGCGGCCAGCGAGGAAAAAGCGTTCCAAGAGCGGCTGGACAGGTTTTTGACGGACGGTTTAAGGGAGGAGGCAGCGCTGGCTAGACAGACGGACGAATACGTAAACAGGTGCTTGCCTAGCCAAAGCAATGAGCTAACAACAGTGCAGAGCAGAGCAGCAAGCCAACACTGACAGTGGAGAGGCACAGTGAACAGAGCACACCTGTGCGAGTGCGAGCAAACCTTCGTGCTCTTGTGCGAGCTGGGTTTTGGTGAAAAGAAAGGGATGCCTCGTTTTCGAGTGCTGGTGGGGTTAGNTCGCCGACATGTCCTTAGAAGGAAATAGCCAGCCTCTAGTTGCGACTAGCGCGAGAGATATGTATTTTTAGCGAAAACCTTCGAGATTGTATATCAAGTATAAATCTGGACGCCTTTCTCCTCTAGGCCNGCGCACGAGACTCGAAGGTAGAGAGTTAGTGACTGTCGTCATTGTTGTATGCCTACCTCCAACAGGCTGTCTCTGACCGTCGTCTGCAAAGAGATTGCGTAGGTGTTCCCGCAAAGGGAACCTGAGAGGCTAAGAGTCAACTGCCACATGTTGCCACCTCTCCTGTCTCTGAGTTCCCCCCTTAGCGCTCCACCCGGCGCATACCCAATCAAGGCGGATGGCAGTTGCGACTAGTGTTCATCCTAAGCCACCGACGCCGCCTCCGTAGCTTACTAGCTGAACAAACATGGGGTGTTCGTTTAGTTTTAGGCGGGAAAAGTTGGCAGTCAGAGAGGAGCTAGAGGAACGCGAGCTTACGTGTTCCTGAATGCGCAAAAAGGCGATACAACTCAACTTCGAATACAAGTAGTATGAATATAGGGGAGAGGAAGGAGGTAGGAAAGGCAGAGAGAACCAGATAAGAGCAAACGGTTGGGCTTGAGTTTCAGTCCCACACCATCACCTCTGAGACTCACCTGGAAATGAAGTATAATTGTCCATATTAGGCCTAGAGTTAACTTTTGGTTTCCGTCGACAATATCTTCGGGCCTTATGTTGACTAGCTTAACCTTGCGAAACTTAATATAATTTAGAGCTATCTGTATATTCTGGAGTTGGTGGACACGCATCCGGCCGCGCTCGCGTGGCAAAGTTTGGCCAGAGAGCATCTCGAGCAAGGAGATGAGGTTCTGGCCATCGCGCAAGTCTTGAAACAAATCCTGTAAGGATTTGCCTCGGCGGCCGAGATACTTGTTGATCCATTTAGTGAAAGTTTTCTTTTGAATTGCATCTCTCTCGTCTANCGTTGGCCGTTGTAGNGGTTATGGTTATTTTGTTTTAGTAGCAGTTAAAAGTTGGCGCCGAAGGATTGTTAGTAAAGAGAAGGGAGTTTACGTTTGGGTTAGTATGTGTTAGAGAGGAGAAAGCGNGGAGCTTGTTAGTTGGTTGCTAATAATGACTGCGGGTGGGCGCTGGCAGGAGGAAAGCGAGGGGGTACAAACTGGCCCAAAGGCAACCGATCACGAGTTTCATCGAAGGCGCCTAGAGGGCGAGAGTGTAATTATTGGCAAGGCCGATCGAACCTTTAGACTCCTTAAGGTACAATTCGTAGTGGATCAGACTTGTATCGAGCGAGCTAACAAGAGCAGAATCCATCCTAACTTGAGCTGTTAATATATAGATTTCACTCCAATGTCTCAGGTTATGTCAAGAGCAATCGCGCATGGTTATTGTTTTATTTGGTTACTTTGGTTATCACACTTTCTTTCTTTTTGCCTTCTTATTCTTCAAAAACATCCAGCGCTTTGGTGATCGAGTTTCATGGTTTAGTGGCGGTTCAAATGAGGCAGCAGGTTTCAATGATGCGGCTGTTTGGCTTTTCTCTCTCCCTTTGCTCTTACACTTTCAGTTAGGTGGAAACTTTTAATTGCAGCCACCAACCGAGCGATTAAAGGGAGCACCAACGATGGAGAGTTTAGTTTCGGTAATAAATAAATTCGAGCTAACGATGGGATTCAAATATACAAATACAACAAGTGGCTCTAGAAATATTAACAACGATAACAACAAACTAGATTAGATAGAAAGCCAGCGAGGAGGGAGAGAGGGAACACAATGTAGTTTGGCGACCACTGGCGCAGTGTTGGATTGGGCGCCGCTAGCGGTGAGCTCGGCCGACGTCGTAGTCTTACAGCGAGGCAACTTTTCACTCGCAGCAACGCACACAGCTCCCATGATGGCACCACCAATGACATCCACTGGAGCCAGCGGACCACCGTGTCAAGTCCCATTGCCTTCAGCGCTCATGGCACCTGTTGCAATTGTCCGCAGGCTAGACATTTGCCTTCGTATGGGCGATGCCAAGCGAGCCCACTAAGCTAGCTTCCAGACGGAAAATCTGCTCCTAGTTGCTCGCCCTGCTTCCATGGTCGCCTAGCTACGGCCAGGAGTTTCAATGTTAAATATTGTGCAAAGCAAACACCATCAGCAGGGTCTGGATTGTAAATTTTCAACGCGCGATTTCACCTGCCTTCTAAACCATAAAACCGCCCTCCCCAGATCCCTTATTTACTTAGTCCCTTGATCCCATTCAACGACTGATTGACTGTCTAAACGACTAGCAAACCAACAGAGGCTCACATTGATGGCTCGCTGGCAGGGCTGATCACTTTTCCCTCCACCTCATAGCTCGAAAGCAGGCACAGAAAAGTGAAAGTCGTGACCAACACGCATGCAGTTTGGGTGGAACAGATCTTGCCAGGAGGTAGCTGATGCCGAAGACACACCCACCTGTTTGTCTTCGGATGCCTCGGGTTGCAACGCAGGACGGCAATTTGATTAAGGTAAAAGATGTGCCTATCCCTATATCAACTGGCGGCTCGTAGAGCCTTAAAATGATTTAGTCCGTAGGATTGCGCAACGCATCACCTGCATGTCTTGCTAATTTTGTGCTCTGAGAGCGAAAATAAATCGGCTTTCCTAGGCTAATTTGTGTGGCCTTATAACGAGGCTGTCGTCGCTTCGAGAATCGTGAGAGACTGCGATTCAAGATTGGCAACAACTCTCACTGAAACATATGTAAACTATTGACACACGAACGAACAACTCCATCTCTAACCTGACATCTGCTTCATAGTTTTCATAGTCTTCACTTGTCGCCTTTGACTTACCTGCTATCCAAATCACTACCCGATCAAAATGATCGAGGGCTCGCAAACTCAATGGCTGTCCTTTGCTTTTAAACCACCGCTCGAATTGATTCTGGTTGAATTCCATCCGCTTAGACAAATGGTGGTATGTTAAATGCTCGTGATACCATGTTTTGAAAACTCTCAATGCAAGATGGAGCTTTTCTCTTGCGTATTTGGTCGTATAGAGGGCAAACACTGAGCTTGTTGACAGTGAGCGACTTACGAGACCCTTTCGTCGCCTTGGCTTCCTTTTATCGGCGCCTCTCTTGAGGTAGGCTGAGCCCAACTCTGAACCACTAACACCAATAATAGGCGATCGTCGCTTGCTACCGATCAATCGCAACTCTGATTGTGGTTGCCGCGGACTTAGCCGATAGTCGATGGAATCTGGTTGGAGTTGATCCACTGGATCAACTTCGGCTGGCCTGGCTGCAAAGAGATTGTCGGTATTGTTCTCTGGCGAGGAAGGTCTGTGGCCGTTAGCGAGTCGTTGTCGCCATCGGCTCCGCAATCATCCTCGTTGTAGGCAAAACGATCCCCATCATAAACATGCAATTGCTGCAACGATTCACCCTTTCGGATGAATCGCCCATCAAGCCGGGGAAACATGGCTCTCGCCCTCTCTCTCTCGATCCCTCGCTTGCTCTCGTGCTCTTCTCGGCTGTCGCTTTGCCTCGTTCTAGTTCCAGTTTCTATTTATTTATATAAACATACATGGCCAGCTAGATCGAGGCTCTCTCCTCTCTGGCTCAGTCAGTGTCTTCTTTTATCACTATTAATAAGTGAAACTTGACTACCCCAACTAGCGGCGGGTTCGCCTCTTTTCTAAAGGGCTCAATTTAGTAGATGAGATCACAGATCAATCGAGTTATGTCAAACTATGTCACTTTTAACTGTCCATTCTATTGGTTTCAATCTTGAGCTGCTTTAGAAACAACTGGCCCGGAGGTGTTAGCTTCTGACTGGTTGTTTGGACACGAGCACAAACCAATTGGGGCAGCTGGATACCTTTTGGCCGTTGGCGGTTAGAACAAACGATTAGCTGGTTGTACTACAATGATACCATAACTATATTGTATCGCGACCCCTTCAANAAAACCAACACCCCGCCCCCTACTCTCGATCAAGCCAAGGCAAAGACCCAACGAATACTCTGTCCCTCATTTGCTCGCTCCCTCGAGCACTAGCTGCCTTCTGGCCACTTGCCGCTCGATCTACATCACGATCGNCGGGCGAGATCCGCCAACTCTTCAACCAGTTTTATGCCACTGCCGCCACTGAAGCAACAACTGCGGCTGCCCTTGCAACTTCAGGGGTGGGAGCTTTGAGTTGCAATGAAACGCAATTGGCGATCAATCCATTCGTGCACAAAGCCGACGGAACACAAAGAGAGCGCCAACCAGAAAATGGTTGGTTCAGTCTCTCTGTTAGAGGAAGACCAAGGTGCTGGCGAGGAGATCGTTCCAACGAGGGCTTAGGTTTACGTCTAGTACGTCTGCGCTACGAGCTTACGAGGCGGCGAAGGCAGCAGTGGCGGCGGCAGCGGCTACAGCCATAATGTTGATAATTAACATCTGCCCCTCTCGCTCGACCGTCCACCATCAGGTAAGACAGTTCGCGCGTGAGTTAAACGGCAGTGGTGGAGCCAGCTACAGCGACTCCGGCTGCAACACCTCTCTTTCTCCCGATAGTCCAACAATAAGTCAGCCGGCCCAATAATGCCGCCCTTGTTGCCGCCGCCGCCGCTAAGCTTGTTTTGGCCAAAGAGAACGCCAGCTAACCCCAGTAACTCGGCCCACCAATGGCAACTCAACCAGCCAAGCGACGGCCAAACGATAACTAATAGCTCAAACTAGGGCTGCCGACACCTCGACCACTAACANATGTGATAGACGTCGTTGAGGCTCCTTTCAGCTCGTGTTAGTCCTACCGTAAAGTCTAGCCTTTTACAACTTGGCTATTTTTGCACGCTTGCACTCCCCCCTCTCAACTAGCTCAATATTGTTTCGAAAAGCGTGAGCGCGTTTGCACGATCTAACTAGCACTCCGGAAGTGGCATTCAAACATGATTGACGTGCCACCGCCCAGAAAAACAAAAGATCCACCCAAGGTTATGATAGATGATGTATCAGAGTGTTTTACAGGGGGCGAGGTTGCCGCCCAACTGATTCAGCATATTCTAGTTGGTTCGATGCTGGTTTAGTAGTTGTCACTCCCCGGTAAAACCTGCGAACGCCATCATGATTGATTGATTTGTTTTCGTCGCATCAAATGAATCTGATGGATGTTCAAGCTTGTCTTCTTATTTTTTATTTTAGTCGTTTGGTACATACTAGTGCAGATTAAATACACTCTCAACTGACTTTCAAAAGTTCAGCACATTCTCGCAACTCGATGCTGGCCAAGGCCACTGATGCTTAAAACATGAACCTGAATTGAAGGTTGAGATAGGTCGCTAGCTGGTCAGCTAATTAATCCGAAACAGCTGTTTGGTTAAAAAACAGATTATTTTTGATATTAAACAATCTGTTGAAACCTTCGATTCAATTTAATTAAAGTTTAGGACAAATCGTGCACTAACACTATGCTAATACGTGTTCAATCTTCTAGCTCGAATATGCACTATTCTCTCCTGTTCTAAGCTGACCCGCAAACAAGTATGACGACTGATTTGAAAACCCCCCTCTCCAGAGGCATCAAATCTCTGTTGGCACCTGAGCACATCGATATGAAATCAGGATCATCATCAATTTATTCTTTAACTTATATCTCAGACATCAAGGGGTTCGTTGGGTACAATCGCTCGATAGGAAATTATTGAATTTGTTGATATTGCTCATGCTTGCGATTTGCTAGGTTACTTTCAGTTTATAGATTTGGCTCATGCCACTTCTGNAGCCTTTGTTTCAACTTCTCGCTTTCCTTGACTATCTCCTCCGGCAGATCTTGTCCAACGTGAGTCCTCAGGAAACTATCAACAGTCTCCTGCTCNTTTAACCAAAAATCTCTAGATACCTCAAAGAGCTTGTTCAACTCGACGGTCTCTCTAAGCCCCTCGAGGTTTAGGGAGTCCGATCTCGGTATCATTCCAATGGGAGTTTCGATAGCGCATTGCTCACCATCTACACGACGACAGATCCAATCAAGGACACGCGAGTTCTCGCCGAAACCTGGCCAGAGAAACTTTCCAGTGTTTGAGTCTNTTCGAAACCAGTTGACATGGAATATTCTGGGCAAATTCAGCTCTTGCCGCTTTCCAAAACTCAACCAATGTTGGAGATAATGTCCAAAGTTGTAGCCAAAGAATGGACGCATAGCGAACGGATCATGCATAATCGTTTTAGATTTGTGCTCCGCGGCTGCAGTAGATTCAGATCTCATGGAAGCACCGATAAAGACTCCATGAGACCAGTCTANAGATTCATAAACCAGGGGAACACCCTCTGGACGTCGTCCCCCAAAGATAATAGCTGAGATTGGGACTCCCTCGGAGCTCTCCCAGCATGGATCCATTATTGGACATTGGGAAGCTGGCGCGCAAAATCTTGAGTTTGGGTGAGCCGCTTTGTTGGCACATTCTGGACTCCAATCCTGATTCTGCCAATCTTTGACCTTCGTTTCGCTGGTTAACTTTTCCTCTAGACCCTCCCAGTAGAAATCTCCATCGCTTGTTTCAGCTACGTTGGTGAAAATTGTGTTCTTTTGTATTGTTTTCATCGCATTCGGATTCGAANGGTCGTTGGTACCTGGCGCAACTCCGAAGAAACCAGCCTCCGGATTTATCGCCCTCAAGATTCCATTCTCATCGAAGCGCATCCAAGCGATATCATCACCAACACATTCTACTTTGTAACCCGGTAAAGTGGGTGTCATCATTGCTAGATTTGTCTTACCACAGGCGCTTGGAAAAGCGGCGGCAATGTATTTTTTGACGCCCTTCGGGTTGGTGATACCAAGTATAAGCATGTGCTCAGCCAGCCAGCCTTCTTTACGGCCCAAGATTGAGCCGAGCCGAAGAGCGAAGCATTTTTTGCCTAACAAACTGTTGCCACCATATCCGGATCCATAGGAGATGATTTCTTTCNTCTCAGGGATATGTGAGATGATCGTTTGTTCAGGATTGCAGGGCCAGTTATTGATGATAGGCCTCTCCTGAGGCAATGGGCATCCGACAGAGTGCATACAACGGACGTAATCGTCGTCTCCCTCGGAGCCAATAAGTTGAAGAACCTTCTTAGAGACTCTTGTCATTATATGCATGCTAGCCACCACGTATGGGGAATCCGTCAATTCTATGCCAACTTTAGACAAACTTGAACNAATCGGTCCCATGCTAAAAGGTATGACATACATTGTCCGGCCACTCATGCAACCTTTCAATAGATCATTCATCTTCTTATCCAATTCATCTACGTGCATCCAATTACCAAGTGAGCCTTGTTGAGCCGCATCTGATCCACGAGGTACGACATCATGTTTGTTGCGCGTGCAAATATAGGTTTTTGACTCAACTCGTGCAACATCACGAGGGTCAGTTCGCGTAAGCCAGCAGTTTTCGTATTTTGTCAGCGGTTTTATCATTTGCTTCTGCGTCATCAGTTCCAATAGTTGGCTTATTTCAGTCTCACTTCCATCACATACATGAATNCTCGCGCAGTTAACTAACCGAGCCTTATCCTCAATATAAGCCCGAACTGATTTAGAAATATCGGCAGAGGAAAATCTGGGTACCTCTGGATGGAGCGCAGTTGACAATCTTCCAGCGAGAATCTTTCTTTGGAATGTGTCATCGAAATTGCCCGAGTTCAAGCTGCTGGCCGATAGTCGGCATGTTTTCCTAGGGATTTGCGATCTATTTGGACCCAACGTATTGTTGTAAGATAGCCGACGAGTTGGGTTCGCGAGCCGGAAGCCAAACTCGTTGGCGCTCACTCTACTGAGGACGTTCATATTACTTTGCATATGATCAATCATGTGGCCTGTTTTGTTTGTGTTAGTACGTTTCAAGAAAGGGTAAACTGTTGTGTTAAGATTTCTGTAAATTGCAACTATCTCAAAGAATGCTAATTGACTTGAGTTGATTTGTTATTGTTTGACGACATTGTGGGCAGTGAGGGAGTCTTATTTATATGAGCTAGAACCAACCGACTAGTTTGTCGGTGTATCACCTGTTTATGAGATTCAACTTGCTAGCCACTCCAAATGATGGGTTGCTCATGTTGAGATTGAAAGGTGATATGATTACTAGTGGTATTCTAGTGAGATCCATCAGTTATTGTCGACTAGCAACAATTCGATTGACGAAAGTTGAGGGAGATAAAGCAACGAAGCATTATAATCTTCTAATGGTAGAAATTGCTATAGACAGGGTCTCCATGTTGAGGTGGCAGAGTCTCAAGTTTGGACCCATTTAGTTTAGAACTAAAGCTTCCACTTTGGCCAATGGCAGTTGCATGGCAGTAATCAAAGAGGGATAATTCCATACATGATGTCATCGAGACTGGACCAGATTCACATTTCTTCCCCTCAAGGAGTCAAATGATAAGGCCGATTGTTATCTGTTCGTCATATCCGATGGATATCATCCACTACTCTGTAGCGAAATCGCTTTCAACACTCGATGACAAGTATATGTCCATAGGCTTTCCTCACATCATACATAATCTGTAGGGTAGATGGCAGAGAGAGATATCCTCATCGAGATTTCGTGTTCATGATAACCCTGTCTCTCTTCTTCATCAGGCCAAGTCAACGGGCACTGGCACCTGTCTATGAATTCTGGTCGCCTTAGTAACTCTCACTTTGACACACTATATCGTTCGTATAAATAAGAAGACCGATTGTTGTCGTGCTATTCGCGTCTATGATAACAGGCGATCAACTAAGCGAGCCCCATAGTTAATAGCTAGCTAGCGCGAGCTGCTCCTCAGACTCTAGATGGCATAATCAAGATGTTATAACTAGTGTTTTCTACCGAATTGCCCTCAAACGTCACAGATCTAAACTGCTCATTGCTCTGGGATATTGAATAAGATAAACAGGTATCTCCCGCTATCAATGTAGGTCTCTCAAGCATTTGACAAAGCTCTAGAAAGGGTTGTTTACTGATGACACGTTGTTTATGTTTTGGCTCACCTGTAACGGCCTAAATGGCGCCATGTTTTCCCGATCAATTGCCTTTCAACTCAGATGGGGTACCCTTAGTGGAAGTTGCGAATTATCTCGAAGACTATGCTAATATCAAAATGAGCCTAGGCAGTAGCTTGCTAGATAAGTAATTTTCCGAGACTATTTCATGACTGGACACATGAAGAATTTTCCAGCTGCGTGATTGGAAGTCCTCTTGCACCGAGATGGCCGCAAAATGGTTCACTCGCTTCATCTACTTATGCGCTGATGCAAAGGCAATCGCATGGCCGCATGGTTGAATGCAACTCTTAGTCGTTAGGACACCTAAATTGACTGATAAGATTACCGATTGTCCCTGGAATATTACTTGTCTTCCATGATCGTTCATGATTGTTGTCTACACCATTCGGTGNTGTAGCATGACAAGTTTTTGGTCGCAGTGTATCATTCCAGAAAGCCTCGAATACGAAAGTTTTATCACGAATGAGGGTCGTTCTCGCTACACCCGATTGAACTAATATCCTCTGCCCTCTCGGTCGGCTCCAAGCTACCATTGTGACCTTGTGCGGGCATCTCAGATTTGATTCAGCATGAAAGTCAAGTGATTTGAGGCGCGAATGGCGTCAGTTGGCGAGCTCTAAAGACTTGGAGGGTGTGAAGTGGATTTCACCTATTAGGGAGTTAGNATTTCAAGTTCTCTCAAGCTTTTCGCGCTGGCTCCTCGCAGTAGAGTACAGAGGTTTGTCTCGCTAGCGAACGACGCTATGTTGGAATCACCATAGCCTCAACAATGTTCGAGTCACTAGGTTGCCATAGCAGGACTCGACTGTTGTTCGCCTCTAACAAGAAGGCGATCGGTCTGACTTAGGGAACAAACTGGCATAAACGGTACAGCAGCAGATCGCCCAAGAATTTGGGGAAGGGATAGTGCTGAAATTTAAAATTATCTGCCTCACGAGTAATCCGAGTCTGCCCCACTCCATAGCCCAGAACTTGGGGCCATGTACTCTAGCCGAAGGATGCGGATGCTTTGTGGCGAAACGAACCAGAACAAAGTGGGGCTCGTTCAATAAACTGCAAGCCCATCACCTGTAACACTCCGTTCAGTTGTGGAAGAGTTTTCAGCAATCTCGTAGCTTCTCGTCCGGCAGCTATGGTTACCACTAGCGCGTTCAGGGGGGGGGGTCGAGGTTGAAGCGATGGGACGAGTTCAGGTCTTGTGTCGCGATGGTTGGTTTGTCTCCGGTGGATGTCCATTTTGTGGAGCCGCCGTACACCAGAGTTCAGGCTAGCGTTTTGCACGAGCGGCCATTACGTGCTGCCATCATCCTGGGATTCCGATGCGCGCGCGGAGGAACGAAACTGGCGCCCGCAGCTGGTGGTGGTTCGGGAATCCGACACGCCTCCTCAGTGCCCTCACTCGACTCTCAATCGGTCATCGCTGGTTTCAGAGTATAAAACCCTGTGTTCTGAGCCGAGCAGAATTAGCGCTAAAATTGCACAGTGTGCGGATATCACCTGGAATCTACTGGCCTCATTCTCTATCTAGTTGGGAACAGAGCGAGAGTGGGCTGTCTGAGGGGCCCGCGCGCGATGCTTGCTGTTCCCGAAATCCCGTGCACTCGGGCCGAAGTTTGCAGGCGCGCACAGCGCGACCAGCAGAAGCGGGTGTACGGCCTAAGAGTGGGCGCCACATTTCGGAAGAGCCTGGCCTCCTGTGCGCCTGTGGGTGCGTCTCAAACTTGGGTTTCGCTCCCAGATGCTTGTGTCTGCGCGCTCGTTTAGCGGGTCCGCCAGTCGGGCGCCCAAAACGCTGCCCCTCTGCGCGTGCAATCGCGCGTCCAAGCGGCGGCTTCGGCCCTAGCAGCGTCGCCCGCCGACGAATCCACAAACTCTTGCCCACAGGCTCTGGTTTGAATCCAGCAATGAGCCCNAAGCGCGACCGCACCTACGCTCAGAAACAACGTTCCTTTTCCGCTTCCTCGCCGCTAGTCCTGCTTTTTGCGTTCAACTTTTCGAAACTTTGCTTAGCTCCCTACTATCCAACAGTTAGAGCACCAATTTCCATTTATTGAACAACTATTGTCAACCAGGAGTCTTAAACAATTCTCAAAATTAAGCACATTTATAAGATAACAAACTCCAAATCGGCGCACACAATGGTGAATCCAGAACAAGGAGATACTGTTGCAGTTCAGGCGCCAACTAGCGCGACAACGATCACAAACAGTGCCAGCAGTGTAGAGCTCTCGGCGGCGGCNACCAACAAATTCTGGNCCCAGCTATGGAAGAAGAAGAGCCCGAAGCCGAGCTCTGCCGCTAAGGCGGCCAGAGCGGCCGAGGAAGCAGCCAAGGCAGCCGAGGAGGCGGCTCAATCGGCTGTCAAAGCATCGAAAGCGGCCGACAAGGCGGCTAAATCTGCCAAGGCGGCCGCAGCCGCTGCCCAAGCCGAGGAGGCGGCGCGAGCAGCCCAGGCAGCAGCCCAGGCCGAGGAGGCAGCCAGAGCGGCGGCCATCGCGGCTCAAGCGGCCCAAGCTGAGGAGGCTGCCAAAGCGGCCGCTGCCCAACAGGCTGCAGCAGTTGCTGCCTCGGCTCAAGAGGCAGCCAAGCAGGCGGCCGAAATGTCCTTGGCTGATTGAGCAAATTAGAAGCTTGACTTTTGAGGAAGTTGCCTAGATGAGACGACGAAGACGGGGTGAGTCATGCCCCCTCTCGCCCTGGTAGAGGACTGCAATTAGAAGAGCACCAGCTAGGAGGATATTACAAGCATGCAGGCCTGATTCCAACCTNTCAACATCGGACCACTAAGGCTATAACTTGTTTCTTGTGATCACAGATCAATTCCCCGCTCACATTAGCCAATTTCCCTAACCTGTTTTCGCTAGCCTGACCGAAATAGTGAGCAAAGCTCGACCAGGTCTCTGTATGTGTATCTTTGTGCGTATGTGTCTGTGTGTGTTTTGAGTGAATCGAGTGGCAGGGATTGCATGGAATCATACCCAAGGGTAATGGCCAGCATCATTACCATTCAATGTCGGAAAGTTCGTTGATAAACTAAAAGATTCGGTGTATCATTGCGTTTTGACAAGATTTGACTCATCCAACTTTACCGTCTTTTACTCATGATCTCACGAAAGTTATTAAACCTCAATCACACCTGATCCTTTACTAAACATGTGGAAAGTGTTTAACTTCTTCCACAAAGAACAATCAATTCGCTAAACTTTTTTCAGTACGCCCCTCCATCAAGTATCCAGAAACGTTCCTCCTGAGATCAACAACCTTGTTGACAGGCGCAACAAGTACACACTATCAACTTGGTCAAGTATTTAGTCATAAATCAATCATTGCCTGGGACAAAACTCATGTCGGAAGGTTGTTCGCCACTTCGGTTTCATCTCAAATACTACTCAGACTAACTATTAACTATTGTCCGTCTGGATTGAATAGCGATAATACTTTAAAAATGCTGACAACTAAAACACTCAAGAGGTATGGCATTTTCGTTGGTTACAGAGCTCTGTCCTACACATTGGAGTTTCTGAGTTATCTTGTATCGCTTTTATTCTCACCCCGAAGATCAGCCTTGCCCCTTATCGACGATCATAATCTTGTCACTCCAGCCACCAAATTGAGCCAACAAATCAAAGGCGGCCACATATCATCCGAGGAAGTAGTCGAGTCGTTCATTGCGAGAATCAAGCGCGTCAACCCCATTATCAATGCTGTCGTAGATAGGAGATTCGAGCAAGCCCTGAAGGAAGCTCGCGAGATCGACCGAAAGCTTGCTGATGCTCGTAATGGACAAGGTGATAAATCAATACTTGACCTCCCCTTANTGGGGGTTCCGATCTCAGTGAAGGAGACGATTTCCGTTGACGGGCATTCGTTCACTGGTGGACTATTGGGCCGAAAGTTCATAAAGGCACCCAAGAACGCTGATGCAGTTGATCTATTGATCAAGGCCGGTTTAATCCCAATATGCCTCACCAATATCCCTGAGATGGCCATGTGGTGGGACTCTAGTAATCCGGTTTATGGGCGAACCAATAACCCGTACGATCTGTCAAGGATTCCAGGTGGCTCGACTGGTGGAGAGGCTGCATTATTGGCGGCAGGGGGATCAGTTGTTGGAATTGGAAGCGATATCGCTGGGTCTATAAGAATTCCCTGCAATTTTTGCGGCGTATTTGGGCACAAGCCAACACCATTCGTCGTATCCACTCAGGGAATGTACCCGCTAGTCAAAGGTGATCGCGAAAAGTTACTAGGGCTTGGACCGTTGACCCGATATGCAAGCGATCTCCTTCCAATGCTCAGAATCATGGCCGGTAGCAGAGTTGATAAACTNAGGCTTGACGAACCTGTTGATTTAAGCAAGCTCAAGGTTTATTACATTGAGGAGTTGGGCGACCCCTTGGCAGCAAGGTGCAATTCAGATATCTTAATGGGACTTAAAGAGGCAGTTGGTCATCTTGTGAACAAGCATAAGATGGTGGCCGAAAAGATCAGCTTTCAGGAATTTAGATATGGTTTCCTTCTCTGGTCTGCTGAGGCAAATACAGAGCCAAATGCTCCTTCAATGGCAGTGCAGTTCAAAGACGGTCGAAATGAGGAACTAAATCCGCTATTGGAGCTTGTCAAAAAGGTGTTCCAAGTTTCAGAGCACAATATGAACTCAATCATGGCGACAACTCTAGAAAAATTTAGCCCTGCTTGCGGGTCTAAGGGAAATAAGCTGCTAATCAAGCGAGCAGCGGATCTAAGAAAAAAATTCAACGATATAGTTGGCGATAATGGAATCCTTCTGCTCCCAACTCACCCAGAGCCAGCCCCTAAGCATTTCACAACCCTGCTCAAAGTTTTCAATGTCTCATATACATCAGTTACCACTGTTCTTCAAGCACCCATAACACAGTGCCCCCTTGGTATGACGAAGGAAGGCTTACCTTTCGGTGTTCAAATAATAGCTCGCCCATATAATGACAGGCTTACGATTGCAGTGGCACAAGAATTTGAGAGAGCTTTCGGAGGTTGGGTGGCACCGTGTAGAGTTGATGTATGAGCTCAATTCTAGGCTACAAATCGTTAGAACAAAATAAATGTCCGAAGTTCCAGTACCTGCTCGCTCACTTGAAATCGGTTCATACTCTAAAAATTTTCACTCANAGCAGAATGCATTTTGTGAATTACTAGTTATGCCAACTGAGTTACGCCGCAAACATGATTAAAACGAATGCGTGACTATAGATTCCTTGAATAGCTAACTAGTTCATTCTATGCCAAGCGTCAATCAATGTCAACTGAGACTCCATTGTTCTTGAGTCAAGTTGAGAGCTAGATCGTCATGCTGCTAACTGGCTTGTTCTAATTCTTGGAGCATGATTAAAATGTGAGGTATTTGTACTTAATCATTGCGCATCATGATAAGATCTTTTAACTAGTTTGAAAGCAGGCAAACATCGTAGCAACATCCTTTGGGCAGCTTGCATCCATGAATCTGTTTTCAATCCTTACCAATAAGGTCCTCTGATCACGTTCAGAAGTCAATTGAAGAGCAATATGGGTGACTTGATGTCGGAGGAGGACCGAGAGCGCTTGAATGAACGCGAACGGAAGAAAGCCGAGGTTCGGGCTCGCCTTGAAGCGGCCTCGGCAAAAACGCAGAAGAAGAAAGGTTTCATGACACCTGAACGAAAGAAGAAGTTGCGAATATTGCTCAGAAAGAAGGCNGCCGAAGAGTTGAAGCGTCAACAAGAGGCAAAGGCTGCTGAGCGTCGGAAGGTCATTGCAGAAAGGACAGGGCCTAAGCAGAACCTGGACGATTTAGATGAGGAACAGTTGATAGAGCTGTGCAAAACTTATCACAGCCGCATTGCAGANCTTGAGAGTGCCAAATATGACCTCGAGTATCACGTTGGACGGATTGATTTTGACATACATGAGCTCTCAATGAAATTGAACGATATGCGTGGAAAATTCATCAAGCCAACGCTCAAGAAGGTGCCCAAATTTGGTGTTAAGATCGAGCGGATGTTGTTGAATGCACGTAAAGAAGTTGGTTTCACAGTGAATCTAAAGTCTGTCAAACGAAACCAGCTTAAGGTAGACGTTCCAGGCGACCAGGCAAGCGCTCCAGAATGGTCCTGGAAGAAAGACAAAGAGGAGTGAGTGATTCGTGTTCAACAGGATATAGCTCGATAGATAACAGTGAAAATTCGGATTAAAAAACTCAGTCGAAGTTTATTTCAGAGAATAAAATTTGATGCATTTCTATTTCATCACTCGGTCCACCCAAAGCCGGAAAGCCCTGGGCCAGACTCCTCGACAACCTTTAGAGTTAGCGGACGTAGTAAGACTTTGATAATTCTTCTGATTGATCACTTACACTTGTTGATTCGTCTCGGATCATATATTGATCAACTCAATAATTTATGGTGCTTTATAAGTCATGTTCAATTCAATATAAATATAACTAGCTNAGTTACACAATATCATTATTTATGAATTTCTTTACTCTCTCAAGGTATTCTCTAAATAGTTCTATATCGTTGTGTCCAGCCCCCTCTACCCATAGAGGAGAAACTGGGTTCCTGCATAAAGAATGTATAGCTTGGCCGTGCGATATGTCGATAACCTCATCTTCCGTTCCATGTATAACGAGAACCGGAGAGTTAATTTTGGGGACTTTATCTATGTTCGGGAAAGCGTCGAAAAACCATGTTCGTCTAGTATTTGGGAATGCCAATCTTAAGCCACTGGTAAGCGGTGAATGGAGGACGATACCAGCAAAATCATACTTTGATGCTAAATCAACGGTAGGCACAGTTCCTATGCTCTGGCCGTATAATATAACTTTGTTGGCTTGGACATCATAGCGTCGTCTGAGTTCGTTCCAAGCAACTTCAATGTTCGTGTAAAGGCTCTTTTCTGAGGGTTTGCCACTGCTTAACCCGTAACCTGAATAGTCATAACCGAAGACGTTGCAGTTGATCTTCATCCCAAGTCCAAGATAGAAACTGGACATTAGGCCCAAGTCAGCTGCATTGCCATGACTGAATAGGATGGTGAACTTTGGATTTTCGCTAGCTTTTACGTACATNCAAGCAATTCGATCGTTCCTTCCATGTTGCGCATAGAATACTTCAAAATGTTTTAGATCACTAGTGTTGAATTGCCACTCTGCCCTTTCATCGAGTTTGAGCTTGTAACAAAGTGACTGATTTACATTTGTCACGTTTGTGTTTG
>Ga0058699_1000077_pt1 | contig 23077 bp, 16 predicted proteins | sample AgamicAtPe_FD_55078 | JGI IMG/M metagenome (GOLD analysis project Ga0058699, IMG submission 55078) | Agave microbial communities from Guanajuato, Mexico - At.P.e | ecosystem: Host-associated > Plants > Phyllosphere > Phylloplane/Leaf | place: Guanajuato, Mexico | collected 2012-10-15 | reverse complement strand
AAGTGGGATGGATGGACTCCAGTTTGGCTGGCTGGCTGGCTGGCCGAGCGGGCTGACCGCAAACGGCATGGGCGCAAACAACTCGCGCGCCAACCAGAAGCNCAGCTCACCTGTCACTCTCGGCCCGCTTCCAGTGAATGCGGGACGGGCGACACTCGCGCCTTTCGGCCTCGAGCGCCAGCGTCAAGCTGTCAGCCGAGAGTCTCCGATAACAGATCCTCTCGTTTGCCTGACCCCTTTGTCGATCTGGCCTTTGAAGTGGGCTCTGTCCATTGTTGGCCGCAAGCTTTGTGGCGCTTAATTTGGTTGGACGGACGGATTGGCCGAGTTGGCGCAAGCGGAGCGCGAGCCTTGAGGGATGGCGCTGATTTGCATTGTTTGCTCCGAAATCAGCGACTTTGGCCCCGGAAGCGCCGGCTTGTTCGTCGCCTCTCTCCACTTCCGGCTGAGCGCAGTCGGATTTAATTTGGGCCCCTGGCTGAAACAAGCGGCCTCGTGTGTCAGCCGAAGATGGAGCAGCTTGTTACAATGCGGCGAGTTTGCCTTTGTTGTGGTTGCGCTCAAATTGGGCGCCCAACATCGGATTGCGCCACTTGGTTGGCCTGTTTTTGGTTTGAAAATTTGCATTTCAAGCGAGCCAATGTAAACATGCATCGATTTTGGATTGAACGGGAAGGCGGGCAGAGGAGGGTCCAAGTGTGNTGGATAACGAGCTTGGCGGCGGTTGCGCAACCGGCCGAGAGGCGTCACACTCTCCGTGAGGGGCTCGTTGCGGTGCGCGGCCATCAATCATTCCGGCGGAGTTGAAGCAGCAGCTTGAGCGAGGGCCAAAACTGGAGCTTGGGCCAGACAAATTTGGCTAAAGTCGGCTAGCTAGTGGCTAGCTCGGCTGCTTTCGATAGGCCGCTCGGATCGAGCCAACGGCGAGCGTGCTTTAATTAGCTCCCCTGTCGACGAGCCGCCGACGGACTCATTTGCAGCGCCAACCAACAACCGGCTGATTGTTTCTCGCAAACCAAGTGCGCTAACTTCGGCCGGCGCCTTTCCACTCGACTCCATTATGCGCTCCCATTTGTTAGTCTCCCTCGGATCCAGGCAACCGGCTGACCGTCGCCCTTGAGCGGCCGCAAAGGGGCAAGCGAGTTTGCGTCTCTCTATGGCTCTGCTTCTATTAGCATAGCACTGATGGATGATGATTACTTCTAATTCCCATCTCTGCCACGGCGAGCGCGCGCCCATTTTAATTTGGTTAGTCGGCGCGCAAGTTGGAGGCCTCAAGTGGGGCAAATTATAGCAGGTAGATCGATGGCCGCCAAACAGACAGCCGAATGGCGGCCAGCTCAAGGCAAACAAATCATTGCCTTTGCCGGGCCCAAGCAACCGCGAGAGGGGTCGGCCCAAGTTGCTGGCCAATTTTGGCTCCCCATTGCTCGTATGAACTCGTCACGCGCGTCGACTCGCGCCCACCTCCAATGGGGCCAATATTGACTTAGTTAACCTTAGTCGGCCCGTTCAAGGTGCGCCGCTGGACAGCCAAACTGGCAGCCAATCGGCCTTGCTCGGGACGGTGAANCTCCAATTGGCCGCCTTGCAATCCCCATTGGAGCGCGCGGCCACTCATCTGTCTTGGATGCGATGGCTCGCTGCTTTGGGTGGCCTCTGTTTGCCGGATCAGGCCGCCAGTTGGTTGGCCAGTGTAGGTGCACGATTGCCCCCGTTGCTCGCTCATCCCTCCTCGCCTCAGTGGAGGATTTGCAAGATCGAGGCCTCCTCCTTGCCGGCTCACCTTGAGAGTTGGCGCCCAATGGAGCCAGATGGGTGGCTCGAATTTATCCGCCCGGAGGTGGCACAAACTCGCTGTGAGTGGCCCCATTCTGCTGGCACGAGATCCTCTTAGTCGGCGGTGGTTTACCAGCCAGCTGATTGGGGTCTCAGCCGGGCATGGGCCTTCATCGCAGTCAAAGGCCGCTAAGACGCTCGCGAACTCGTTTGGCCAGCCCAAGACATGGCGACCCAAGTTTGTTCGGGGGCTCAGCGAGCCCGGAGGCTCACTTTGCGGCGCCAGACGAGAAGCGGCGGCCATTGATTGGCCAGAGTCTCATAGCAAGGCGAGCTCGCGGCCGCTCGAGCAAGTCCATTAGCGGGTCGCTCGAAAGGCGTCAACTGAATCCGCTCCAGGCAGACGCGCGAGTATGCTGGTGCTTGTTGCTCGGTGACGCGCTTTGTTTTCTCTCTCTCCCTATCTCTGGCTTCAAGCTCTTGGGCCATCCAGTCCGCCGGCTGCTAAACTGGATCCGCGCCTCAATCTCCCACTCGAACCTCCGAGATCCGATGGTGGAGCTCCGAGTTAACTTTGCCCTCCACTGATGGGCCACTCGAGCGAGCCTCACCGCGAGTCTGCCCCAGCCAACCCGCGGCCACCAACTGGGCTCGTCCAGTCTCCCTCCTCTGTTTGTCTTCTGCTCGGAATCCTCCGGCACCCTCGCGCGTTTTTGCAAACATTTAGCGTCCAGACTCGTCCGCGGCCGCCAATTCAGTGTTGACAAGCCGCCCTCAGTGGAGTCAATGGCTTCTAGGGGCGCACTTATGTTTGCCGCCCACTCGGCTAACAATCGGCCGCCTCAAGCTGTGGGCCTGGGGGCGCCGCCAAATTTAGCTGCGAGGCTAGTTGGACTAGCGAAAGCGAGAAGAGTCTCAGCTGGCGACTTTTGCCGCCGGCTGAGACCATCCTCGAGCGGATGGATGGTTTGTTTGGGTTTGATTTGGCTTGGTTGCCGATGCCGATGCCGATGCCTATGCCTATGCGAGTCCATTGTTGGCGCCAAAAATACAATGAGCCTGCAAGCGTGAGAATCGAGCGCCATTGGCTGAATGCTCAGTCTCGAGGGGGCCAAATTTGGTGACTAAAGTGGGGATTTTGGAGGGCAAGTAGATTCGTTCGTCTAACCATGAATCTCGTCCGCTCGTCGTATCCAAAAACGAACCAAAACAGGAGCCGGCCCATTCAAATGGGTTCGTCTGCAATGGAATTGGAGCGCCGGCAGCGGAGAGGCCGCAAGCGTTTGAGGGTGAAGGGATTGACGAGTGCTCATTGGAGCGCGAGTTGGACTCGCTTTTGGAGGCAAACTTGGATGAAGATGATAAAATTATTCTGTCCACCTATTTGAGCGAGTTCTCTGAGGGCTCATGTGATCTAAGCGAACTATTGACAAACTTGCTACAAAATTTGCTAATCAAACTGCCAAACTCAATGATAAAATACAAGCTACTCGCTTACATTAGACAACTTTATATTGAGCCAANGTATGGCGGTTATAAGTGGAGCTCGCTCGACCAATCCTTATTGAACTGCGACCGTCGTCAGTTTGGCGCCGATTTTGATGGCAAGTGTGGGCTTGGAGATTGGCGCTCGATGGGCGCAATGGGCACCAAGGAGCAGCTCGATCTGCGCCTCTTCGAGGCCATGATGCGCCGCTACCTGGTCGCCAGCAACGCGCTTATGCTCGGCCGGCCGCTCAGCACTTCAGCGGCGGCGGCGGCGGCGNCGTGCGCGAGGGTCGCTAGGCGCCAGCGCAAACGCTCAGCCGGCTGCGGGAGGAGGGTGGAGGAGTTGGAGGAGCAGGCGGAGTCGCGACCAGCGCAGGGTCAGCGGCGAGCCGCGCCGACCTCTCTCGGCCAGCCAAGCGGCCCCCTTGGCAGATTGTTATTGCGCCGACCATCCGCAAGCCGCGGACACGGCTCGACTCGGCCGCAGCGAGCCGGCCGCTAGCTCAGAGCGAGCGCGCAATCTCAGTGCCTTAGGCGAGACTGATCGACCCCAACTAATGATGGACTCGCCGCCGCCGCTGCCGCCGCCATTCATGTTTGGGCCGCCAATTGATTATCGCTTTGGGTCCGGCGGCGGCGACAGCGGCGGCGGCCGCATCGACGCACTCGGCCAGCATGAGCCCCAGTCGGCGCAACCTCAAGCCGCGAACTCGCTCAAGTTCGAAGAGAGGCAGCTCGAGCAGCAGCGACAACAACAACAACACCAACTACAACCTTTCAACGGAAGCTGGGCCCAATTTTTCAGCCAGCCAGCGGATCGTGTGAGCGAGGCGAGTATCAAGCCGCTTGTTCCATCAGAAGCATCAGCCTACGAGCCAGATGTGCCTGACGCGGACTGGCTCGCCCCATGCGAGCTTGTAATGGGAGAGGCGCGCGCCAATATTGGCCGGCGGCCGCCGATTAGTGGCCAGCCAGCCCTGAGTTACCTGAAGAGCGGCGCAAGTTTCAAGCAGCAAATCGATTGCGAACTTGGGCAAGGCGCGCGCAAGCAACAAAGCCAGTCGGGCTCACGTTGGCTGACGCCATCGCCGCTCTCAGCCAACAATGAACCAACCTTTAGCCACTTCCATCCTGTTAACGCAAGCACAAGCTCGCTAAACCTATCGACCGGCAACCAAGGCCACCAGCTTTTGGTTGCCAACTCCCGGCCAGCGAGTCTCATCGACGGCATGGCGGCAGCAGGCTCGCAGGTGTCACTACTGAGCGAGCTAACGAGCGCCAACGAAACTAGTTGTCACCTTCAGCGCAACCGAGTGGCTGACTTCAAGCGCCGCGCCTCAAACTTTGATAACATTAGCCTAAACTTCAACGCTCATCCTCATAACTTGGATGCAGAGCCCATGTTGGTTGGCCGGCAGCGTCTCGGATTTGCGGCCGGCGAGCTGGCTCCATACAGCAGATTGAACCAGCCCCATACAAGCGCCGCCCGCTGGGCGAGCAGCGAGTGCAACCTGAGCCAACTAGCCACTTGCAATGGGGCCACCAACCCTCGGCAAGGCCGCTACACCAACCCCAGCTTTGAGCGCGGAGGTTTTGGCGTGAACCAGCGTCCGATTGGTGCAGATCCACGCCAACACCCCCGAGAGAGCTACCATCTAGATTGCGCATCCTCACTTCGCCCAAACAACCAATACCAGGGGGACTCAATGCTAGACGTTGATCAACGCGAGCTGAACGAAATGGCTGCGATGTATCCGGGTTTAGTTGGCCATGATTTCTGCGAGCTGCAAAGAGGCGCCACCAGTCTGGAGGCCTTCTCTATNGTGGCCGCATCGCAACCTTGCTCGCCCAGAGCCCAAAACTCGCCTCCAGGCGCCTTGTTGAAAGCCAACGAGCTCGCCACTTGCGGGCGCTGCCGATCCATCACTCAGCGGCGCCCAATTGGCGGCAGCCAGAGCGCTCGGCTAGCTGATGAGGCCGCTCCAAGCTTGAGCCGCCAACTGGGGCCGAGAGTGGCAACGAATTGGCCTTATAGCGGCGGATCAGCTGACGCAAATCGCTGCTTCGATTGCTGGCAAACCGAGCGCCAAAAGCCGCACTGCTCCCTACCATTGGAGCTGCAAAATTTTCAACCAACTCGCTTGCGGAAAGAGCAATTGGAGCCAGAGGGGCCCTCGAGCTGGAAGTGGCGAGCGCGGCACAAGGAGCCTGAGAGNCAAGGGGAGGGATTGGAGCGCATGGAACCACAATGGTCCCCAGAGGGGCTGGATGGTTACGAGGATTCGAGTCGCTCGGTGCTTGCATCGCAAACGCTTAGCCTGCCCGCCAGTCCGCTCCTGCATGATAAATGGACCCAACAAGACGCCGACCGGTGGCGAAGGTGCGCCACTGGCGCCCAGGGCCAGGTACAGCAGCAGTGGCAGTGGCAGCTTGGGCCCGCTAACCACAGGAGTCGGCGCCATAGGAGGCAACAGCAAGCGAGCTCGGGCCCAAATCGGCAGCGGACTAGACGCCAGCCGAGTTCCAGCGAGGGAAACCAATTAAAGGATGCAGCCCTCGCTGGCGCCATTAACTCGTGCACCATTTACGATCCAAACAAACTGAATNTAAACGAACACAACAACGATGACGATGTTGATGTTGATGATGATTATGACGACGACGATGACGATAACGGCGACGACCATTCGGCTGCCGAGTCGGAGCTCAGTGGTGGAGTTTCGCTCGTTCCCATCCAAGCGAAGGGCCGACTGCCACTGTCNGTGGCAGAGCAGGTGAGTAAGGCTCCACTACTCTCTCACTTTTATTTACGTGGCCCCAAGTTTTGAAAGTCCCGCAAGAGCTGGTCGAGCTCGCGCTTGTGTTGACTTGTGCAGCCAGTTGCAGGTAGCTCGCTCTCAGCGCGGCCAACATACCTCAGCTTGATTCCAGCTAGAGCAGATAACCTGGCCTCGACGTAACTGAAGGCCCCCTGATTCCTGTGCTCCTCTTGAACCCAGACAAGCTTGTCATGCTTGACGTTTGGATAGCGCTGAATGGTCTCAACGAGCGACTTGATTGGAAAGGGACAAAGCTCCTCAACTCTAACTAAGGCAACATTGTTTAGTCCCCGCTTGAGCTTCTCCTCTTTCAAGAGGAAATACACTTTACCCGAACATAGAGCGATGGTGTCGATTTTGTCCAAACTCTCGTTGGCGCTCTCATCCTCCAAAACTGGCTTAAACGATTGCTCAAGCGCAAAATGGGCCAACTCGCTCACGCAACCAGGATGCCGAAAGATCACCTTCGGCGACATCACAACCAGAGGCTTCCTAAACGGACGCATCACCTGGCGACGAAGCAGGTGAAAGTATTGGCTTGGTTGCGTTGGAAAGCAGATTGACCAGTTGACGTTTGCCTCCGTATCAATTGAGTTAACGCTCGACGAGGACATTTGGAGGAAGCGCTCGATGTGGGCACTCGAATGCTCTGGTCCAGCGCCATCAAGTCCATGGGGCAAGAGGAGCGTTAGTGGCGATTGCTTCAACCATTTGGATTCACTTGAACTCACTAGGGTGTCTATGATTGATTGGGCCGTGTTGAAGAAGTCGCCAAACTGGGCTTCCCAGATGGTTAGCGCGCAGGTTTCAGTGCTGTAGGCGAACTCGTAGGCCATTGCAGCCTCCTCGCTTAGGATTGTGTTTGCGACCTCCAATTTTGCCCGCTGTTTCTCTCTGTCGCAGATCATTTCGTTCAATGGTGTGTACGACTCGCCAGTGGTTTGGTCGTACAAGATGGCGTGCCGAGTTGAGAAAGTTCCGCGCGCCACATCCTGGCCGGCGATTCTAACAGACTGGTTTTGTTTAAGCAACGAGCCAAAGGCTAAAATCTCAGCCGTCGCCCAATCCACCTTAACCTGGGCNAGCTTGGCCAAGTCATCAACATTAAATCTCTCTCGTCTCTCTTCAACCAGAACTCTCGAAAGATTTGGGTGCACGTTGAAACCTGGCGGCGTGCTAACCGAGGCCAAGGCAATCGACTTAAGCTCGCTCAAATCGAAGCCCGTTTCCCAGCTACAGATGTGATCCCTATGGAACTCGGTTGGAAGACTGAAGTTTCTATAATTGTCGTTGTCTGGCTTGTAGAGGTCAGATCTCTTGTGCGCGTCGTTGAGTTTATCCTTGAAATTGTTGACAATCTGTTGCCGNTGTTCCTTGTCAAAGGAAATTTGATCACAGAAGGATTGCGGAATGGACTTTCTCGCCCTTATTGCGCCGTACATCACTGGTTGCGTGAAAGAGGGTTCGTCCATTTCGTTGTGGCCATGTTGGCGGTAACAGATCAAATTGATTGCGATATCTTTGGCAAACTTTTGCCTATAGGTGAGCGCCAAGCGAGTTGCGCGAATTACGCTTGAAATGTTCTCGGCGTTCACATGAATTATTGGCGCTTCAATGAGCTTGAAAATGTCTGTACAGTTTCGGGCCGATCTGCCGGCTGAACTTGGGGTTGTGTAACCAATTTGGTTGTTTACTACCAGATGCAGTGAGCCGCCGACGGAAAAGTTGGCCAAGTTTGCCATCTGAAGGGTTTCCTGAATGATTCCTTGGCCAGCAACGGCGGCATCCCCATGAACTTGGACGGGCAATATTGTTGAAAAGTGTTGTTCATAGTTTAGTTTGTTAATATTATCACTGGATTGTTTGCTCTTATTATTACTGAGCGANGTAAAACGCGGACTCGAGGAGTATTCGTGCAAAATGTTGTGCGCACGACCGCGCGCTGACCCAACAACCATGGGCGATGAGACCTCGAGGTGCGAGGGATTAGGTAGGAGGGTGACGTTTATTGGCTCTGGTGTGTCGCGCGATAGTCCAATGTGTTGCCTATCGAGCCCATAGACAAATCTCATATTTGTCGATAGATGCGACAAAACATCACCCTTGGCCATCCAGGCCTCGCGCAAATCTAGCTCGGGTTGGCCGCGCGTCTTGCTAAAGATGGCACCCGGCTCGAAGCCTAGCAGACAGGCGAGCAGGTTTAGCCTACCTCTGTGTGGCATCCCAATTATAACGTTGTCAATTGCACCTATAGACTTGGTCATCTCGTCCACCTCTGCTTGGCCCAGATGACAGAGTCTTAAAATTTCGTCAAAAACCACGAGCATTGATTCAGCTCCCTCGCAACCATAGCGCTTTGTTGTTGGATACTTGGCGGCCATGAAATGATCAAAGGCCTCGCATTCGAGCAACAGTTTGGCCAAGTTTTGCTCGTCCTGTCTGCTCAGATGAAAGAATTCATTCAACCTCTCCCATTGGCTAGTCAACCATTCAATCTCAAACTGGTTACTCATGTGACTAAACTCCAAGCCGCAGCCGCTGTTTGCGTAAATGTTCCAGACACTTTCAATGAGCTCGTTCACGGCCATCACAGGTTGCCTTGTGTTCAAAAAGCCTTCAGTTTGCACAATCTCCTTGTTCGACCTCAGTTGCTCGATGAGTTGGTGGCTCCAAGTGAGCTCATGAAGCCTCTCCGACGGGTTCAGTTGAAGTGGGTCCAGTTTAGAGAGCCGATGTCCGAGCCTCTTGATGGTATCAAGCGAGTGCCACAGATTTAGGTGCTCCAAACGAGCCCGATACTTTTGGGCGCCATGAGCGCTCCCAGTTGCATGCTGCGCTTCCTCCTCGTCGAGTCGATCGCGCTCTCGGCGGCGAGCAACTTGGTGGCCCTTGCTGCTTGGAGTTGTTGCAACATTTCTGCTTGAGGAGATGTGCTTTTGGCGGGCCAAGTTGAGGTTTTGGTTTGTTCTTGCAGCCAGCAGGCTTGCCTTCTGTGCGATACTTCCCTTTGAGCCACTTAGAACGAGCGACCTGTTCAACATGCTGGTGTCGGTTCTGTAAGATTTCGATGAATCTTGAAACTTCGTACAAACTTTGAACGCTCGACAACTGACTGGCTAGAGCTCTCGGCCCTTCGCCCGCACTGGGAGCCTCTGACAAGGGATGAAAGCACGCGCTATGCTCAATTTGGATTACTGTGCTCTTGCACCTATCCTGAGCATGATGAAATTTGGTGAATGATAGCGCCCAGTGCCTTCTCTGCTTTTCTCTTGTCAGTGCCGAGAGTCTGGTGGTCTGAGTTGGAGGAAGTGAGAGAGCGAGCGAGGGGGTGGTTGGTAAATATTGCACTCCTGTGTCTATGGACGACTACTCGTCCAATCTAGAAATTTGCCGCCTCCACTGGTTGTGCCAGTTTGGCCGCCAATCTCGTCCGCCTCTGAATCTGGCGAGAGATTATCAGCGCGCTGTTTGCTGATTGATGGGCGGGCTAGCGAGCGAGGTGTTATCACCTCACGTTCGTGTTTCTCTTTGTGTCTATGTTATGTGACTTGGAACTAGAACTTGCCGAGAGAGCAACTTGAAAGCTACCAGTTGGTCCTGTTCGACTTGCATTGAAACTGGGCCGAACTCTCGTTGCCCCCGCCACTATCGCAACCAAACTAAACTTGAACGCCAAACCAAACCTCGTTTCAACCGTAAGGTTTGCTCCTGTAGAGCTTTGGATACTATTTGCAAAGTGCCACTCGCTGNGCGCGTGGTTAGAATGCTCGAAGAGAACCTGGCCAGCCAGCCAGCCCTCTTTCAGCTTGCTCGCAAAGCCCAAAGCCGCGCAGTGATCGCAAGTAAGCGAGCGCTCTTCAGGCCCTCGAACATGAGACTANCCTTTGCCGGCTGTCCCACTCCAAAGTGGAGCTTGCAAGCTACGGCAACACGTTGCTTACGCAACAGCTCGCATGTTGCCCAACCCCCAAGGCCTTCGCCGCCTGGGAAGCCTTTGCTATCCAAATGACTGCGCCATGCATGCCTTTCCCTACCGAACGCCTTTCCGCATTTCAGCTGAGAGAAAGAGAGAAGGCTTGTTTTCCTCTCTGAGCCAGAGACAGGAGTTTAACAATGAGCATTCCCATCCACTGGCCGCCACCGCCGCCGATTTCTCGGTTGCTACGTCCGTCGACACAGTGCTGCTCGTGGCCCCAATTTTTGCTCTGCACTGTAGACCGCTCAGTACAGACGAGATCAAGTTGGTCGACTGAATGACCATCATTTGGTGGTTGTGAACGATAATTTTATTCCCATGATAGAGGGAGAGCTCGCTGGTCAGCGGCGAGAGTGGCTCAGTCTCGTCATCTCGTTCCTGTTTTATGCTTGAATGCTCCCTCCGCTCGCCAGGTGCAAGCTTGCGCCCAAATGAACACTATTGCGCCCAAAAGGCACGACATTTGCTCTGCCCCTCTGAGGCTCGTAATCACGTTATGATTTGTCGGCCCCCAACTGGCTGCTGCCACTCTCTCGCCGCCGCCGCCGCCGCCGCCGCCCTTGGATCTAGTTCTATTGGGTCCCCTGATCTAATTATCGTTCTCGTCTTGTCTGGTAGCTGTCTCGCAAGCGCAACCCTCGATGGAGGGACGATGAGTCGGATTGAGGCTCTCTTTGTTCGAGAGATGAGATGAGATGAGATGAGATGAGACGAGACGAGACGAAAAGAGAGGAAATTGGAGGCCCAAGCTCCCTGTTGGCGAGCCAACTTGGGCAGAGGGGCGAGATTTCGAGGAAGTGAACTCAAACAACTAACAATAACACTCNATTCCACCTGAACAATCTTCTGCTCAATAAATTGGCTACCACTTAAACAACTCCAAATTGGCCAGATGAGACGGCAAGCGAACAGTTTCATCCATCAACATGGCTCAAGTGGAGGCACAAAACGGGGCAAGAGACTTGGCTCCAAGGATCGGAGGCCAAACCTTCAAGTTCGCCGAACACTGCGCGTTAGGATCAAAAAGTCCAAGCCAATACTTGGAATTGCCATTGAGGGCGGATTCAACGTTAGTGGCCAGTTGTTGCCGAGGATAGTTTGCGTTCATGTAAGTGGAGTGGTGAGCATGGAACACTTTGTTTGCTATTCGGTCCCATGGATAGAGGGCGGCCTAGTTTGCGCTGCCTCATCCTNGTTTGAGATGGATGAGCCTTCATTGTGCCACCGAAGTGATATAACCTGAAACAAGCTGGGCGTCAACCAAATTGTGGCCCCAACTCAATAAGGAGATGTGGCCGCCTCCCTCTTGCGGCCACTTGGAGCTAAGAGCGCGCCAATGAGATGGGCCCGTTGAGTCGGAGAATGCGTTGCGCTCTCTCTCTCTCTCTCTCTCTCGCTTTCTGTCCATGGCTTTGTGGGCGGCTCCTGGGGCAACTCGCACTGGAGATTGCCTCTGCCTCTGCCGCTGCCCGCTCATCCTCGTCCCATCACCACCAAATGCAACTCGATCAAAAGCAATCCTTTCGCCCCATCGAGCCTGAAACTATCGAGCTCGCACACACACAAACGCACCGTTGCTGATTGATTGACACTCAACAAACCAAGAAGTGCGCCACAAATCAACCAAATCCGACCGCTGGCCCAGAGTTGGGGCTCAGAATTTAATCGAATCCTTGCAGAGAGTTTGGGCTCAAACTCATCAAACTATTAGCTGACCGGTGAGGCTCCCCCATTCGATTGGCGCCCAGAGAATTGGGCTGGCCGAGCGGACGAGCCAACGCTTTAGGCTGGCCGATTTGGCTTCACCAAGCATCGTTTGGGCCCCGGCCTCGGCTTGTTTACCTTCTTATGTAACTGTCAACCCAGTACACGCAAACCGATGATTTCCTTCGGCCGNGAATCGTTCAATTTCCGCACACCTCGCTTGTGTGGGCGCGCCGAGCTTGCTCTGTTAAAGCGCGCCAAACGAGACCAGCGTTTCCGGGATGGCCATTCGCGAGACGAGAGTGAAATGGGAGAGAACTTTGTGGCTCTCCCAATCCAATCCTTGAGAGGCAAAACTGACTCCAGCTCCGCTCCTCTGTCGGTTGGAGCAAAATTTGCANCCTTCGCGACACAAGTTTGGCCATCCGCCCACCCTTTAGATTCAGATACATGCGACCATGAGATTGAAGTGTGCCAGCGCCAACATATTGTCCAAAATGGACCGCAATCAGTCTCCATCAGGCGCGTTTAGGGCCAACAAAGCAGTAGAGCTTGTCTACAGATCCAAGGCTCGCTTTGCGTCCCGAGAAAACTCCGCCCAATTTGCTGCCGACAATCGTGAATCTCTCAACATCCATTAAAACTTGCATAATCGATTAACAATTCNAGCATTCATGTTTTGATCACTCTAGGAGGATGGGGCCGCCTACCAGTGTGGCAAATTGAGAGCAAGCGATCTCATACTTGAGGTCAACGGAACCTCAACTGTCAACATGACTCATGATCAAATAGCCAAAACCATTGCAACAGCATACTACCAGGACTCGAGGCCGCATATAGAGTTCTTGATTGGCGAGAGCACTCAAGTCTAGTTGGCGCCTCAAATTGAAAACTAAACATCCATCCAGTGTAGTCGATCTCGGGGGTCGCCAATTGGACTCAGGAGGGGCGCGCTCAATGGGGACAGAAAGGAGGAAATGATAAAAGCTGCAGAGTCTTCTCGGGGCAGTTGGCCCCTTGGATGTATAGAGCAGCGCTGATTTCTCACTGGTCGCCATCGCAAATGGGCAATCGATGAACCTGGCTCGCATTTGCTCAAGTCCGATGGAGGATGGATCTATCAAGGAGGGACATTTTAAGAAACGATCAGATTGCAGTGATGTGTCCCCGCTTACTTCAAAGCTCAAAAATTAATTGATGCATGCGCCCTTCGTGAGATTCGTCTTCATAATCTCGAATGGCAGGTTGTGGGGTCTCTCTCTCTCGCACTGCCGCTTCGATTTGAGAGCCTTGCTAGGATTGAACTGCCATTTCCCTTCACCAAGCTCAGCTTCTCTCGTCTACAAATTACGAGGGACAGACGGCCTTGATTAGAGATCAAATAAAGCAAACCAAGCACAGGGGGAAAGCGTTTGGCACAAAGCAAGTAGGCCTCCCACCTGGACCAAGTCTGTCCGCGCTTGAGTTTGCCCCTGTAAACGAACATTAGTATTCCCAATGACGCTAACGGGACTTGAAACAGAGACGAATTTGCAAGTGAAATGAGCTTGCCTTCATTTGGCTATCCTTCTGTTTACTCTGAAACTTTCCCCTGTACCTGGCCATGTTCAACGGCGAAGATCAATGGGCAATGAATGTTCCAAAGAATTATAAGGTTTACTTTTATTTTCAACCCAATAGGCTACAACTACCCATCTAAGGGCCTCACCTGCTTTCGAAAACTTTTGGACTCTAGGATCACCAACGAAACTCTGCCATTCTGCAACGAACACCCCAGTTACTCCTGAGGGCCACCCCTTTTCCAGTGTTCTGAACGCGCATGAGCCTAGAAGTTGAGACGCAAAAGCTTTATTTGTTTGCCTCTCACCTGTGTATAGCAACTCTCTTGCTCTAACTGTTCCAAATCGAGACTGACTCAACTGAGGATAATGTTGGAGTGCAACTGGTATGGTTATTATCGCTAATCCTGTTAGAGTTGGCTGGATACTCTGATAGAGCGGCCAAGATGTTCACGGTCTTCGAACAAGTCAACAAGGGAGCCTAAAAGAGGCCGAGCGCTGCTCTTGCAGCCAAATAACGCAAACAGACACCTGCCCTCCAATTCAAGGATGGAATGCCCCAAATTTTGGGCGACGCGGTGGAATTGGACGACTACATCAGGCTGAAAGAGGTGCCAGTTAGAGACCAGGTAATTTATCCAGACTCTATCGAAGTTATGAAGAAGAAGGGCTACACGGATGCAGACTTAGCCGAGATTCTCGATAAGGTTCATTTGAACCAGGTGGTCAACAGGGAGGGTGGCTGGTCAGCCATTGGCGACTGGAAGGACATCCTCAGTGGTGGCGAGAAGCAGAGGATGGGAATGGCAAGAGTGCTGTATCACAAGCCAAAGTTTGCCCTCCTAGATGAATGCACCAGCGCTGTCTCCATCGATGTCGAGAGCCAAATCTATCAAGCCGTCAAAGATATGCGCACCTCTCTCATCACAATCACACATAGGCCCTTGCTTTGGAAATTTCATACGCACTTGCTCATGTTCAACGGTGAAGGTGGATGGAAGATGGACGTTTTGGAGACCGGCAAGATCTCATTGTGTGGGCCTCAGCAACTTCATGGCTCAATAATTGATGGATGTATGTACAGCAATTTGTTAAATGATTTATAGGAACGTCTTTCGCATTTTTGAATCACTAGTTGTAAGACTTTGTGCCAGTAAAATATATTTTTGACGTCTTGATTACAAAGTCTAGATAAGAGCTCTCGCTATTAACTACCTTTATTTGTCATAATTATTTTGATCAGATCTGAAGCCTTCGCCGACCAGATTCTCTAAAGCTCGATCTATGGAAGAGGTTGGACTTCTTATCACTCTGGATGAACGTCGGAATCAAGCCTAGAGGTTACATGATCTCGCTCAGGTAAAGATTTCCGAGGATGAGCAGATGGCCGATGGAAGGAGTTGTGTTCGTGATGGTCAGTTCATTTGAATTTCACAGTGCAGAGAATGAGTGGTTGGCGGAGCAAACTCAATTATGTGGCTTCTATACGCGCGAACCCATGGCCATAGATCCGGATGTTTTGACGGTGTGTGAAACCCGTTTGCCTCGTCGAACAAACCCAACCGAAACCGAGCGGCTTCTTGAAAAGCAGCCTAACTATTGGAGCCTAATTGTTTACCTGTCCCTACTATTCCAATGTGCACTCTCCTCATTGTGCAAAACCACTTTACAATCAACAATTTCAGAACGGCAAGCTTAGTTTTCGTTTATATCAGAGGCTTGATCATTGGCGTGAGAGGGCATCACGGCTGAAGCCGCTGTATCGAGTGGACCCAAACGTTGGAAAATTGTCCCTTCTACCGATTTCATTAGCTAGCGATCTGTGTGGTTTTGGAGCATGTTACTCTTGAAAGGTGTCATCTACAACAACATTGTCACACTTATTCATAAAAGGAGCTGAATACATTTTTCATCCACGATGATTTCACCTTTTATGAAAGTCTTGCTCGCTTTCGGCCTCTCGAGCGTGTTAGTTTCGGTGCAAGCCGATGATCCAACTGGGGAAGAAAACAAACTACCATCTCTTTCACAGATCTTGGAGAACACTGATAGAGATAAGAGCTACCATGTTATCTTCCAGCTTCAGATTCTCGACTCTCAGGAGGTAAGTTTTAGTTCCCCCCCCCTCGAGCTGACGCTGCTTTAATCGCCATGGTCTTCAATTGCGCAATCACTGCCCCAAACTCAACAGAGATTGATGATCGAGGAATGGGCCGCTTTCGATCGGCAAATGTTCAGGCTCGATGTGGTCTCTGGTGAAAGTCGCACTACTTATTTGACAAATGGAAAGACGAACGAAGTTTTTCGCTTCAAACCTTTCACATGCGAACTTTTATCGCGAGGATCCGCAGACTATGACGCAATCTCAAAACTATTCAAGGGCTACACTTTGGGTGGGGATTCAGGCAAAACTATGGCCTATGGACTCGGCCCACTCTGGCTCTACTCGAAGACGCACGCAAAATCAGTTGATTGGATGGCGCCTTATTCCAAACAGGGCCACAGTTTTCTAGACTACTATGTCGGCTATGAGGTAAAGTTTGATCCAAAGGCCACCAACATCGATTGGACTCTTAGATTCTATTTTACCTATGCAGCACGTCAGTTTGTAGAGGCAATCGATTGGCTTAGTGAGCCAAGTCCACCAGAATCGGGCGAAGGAAAGGTGCGAGCACGGGCAAAGCTCGTGACCAAGTTCCCAGGTTCCGTTTCGGATTCTGTATTTCATCTGCCAATTGGTTATGGTTGTCGCAGAAGTCGCGAGTTCGACCACCCGTTGAAGTCGGACATCGGGCTCCGGCTCTTGCACGAGGGCAACCCAAATCAGGCTGTCATGGAAATATCAACAAGCAGGGCCAGTAGCGAGAAACACGATTGGGAAAGTCACCAATACTCTCTGAGTCTCTTGAGAGGTTCGAGGAAACTGAGTGGCCAGACTCATGTTTACTTTGTTGCCCACGTTCAGTCCCGCGACAAGCAAACCTCAAGACTCAGACGATTCAAGAAAGTTTGGTCAGCTTATGAGGATTCACTGAAGCCAGTTGCGTACACAATCGACCAACAATCTGATAGCTGCCAGGTAACTCACGATGTCACCGGGAATCACTTAATATTCGACTTTCCTGGCCAACAGGAGGAGGAGATCATAACCTTGGGCAGCGATCTGATATTGAGCTGGTTCGACGACAACGACGACTATCACCNGCTTCGAGAGGATTCGGTTGAAACAACTGAACGCCTCAAGATTTCACACTTCGAGAAACGAGTCGACAAGTTTATGCTCACCTCAAAGGATGGCTCAGTATCATGGCAGGGACCCATCTCAATTGTAAAAACAATCCACAACTTTCAATTCTTTGACGGCGAACTCAACACTGAGCTAGAGAAGTTGGGTTTAGTTAAGACTCATACCGTTTTGACTGTGTTCTTTTATTCGAAGGATTTCACCACGATCCCATACAAAACTGTGATTGATTTGGATTCGAAGGCTGAAGTTGACATAAACTTCATGCACAAACAATTGGACATAAGCTCGTGTTTTGAGGACGCATCGAAGACGCCAATTGTGGTCAAGTATCCCATTGAAAGCCGCGACTTGGCCAGAAAGATGTACGCTATTGAGGACATTGTAAAGGAGCTATTTTTGATCAACTTGCTCGAAACTACACCTATACAGCCCACTCAGCTTTCGCCAGTTGAGATCGAGTTCGATAGCTTTTTCATTGAAATTAAGACAACCATTCTTGACTTACCGCTCACTCACATATTTAAATTTACGCCTGGTTACAAGTTAAGCGATAACAAAATGGAAGCAGCTACCTTGTCAATGGTACAAAAGTTCGAGCCCAAAGTTGAAAGATGCGCAACTGCTTGTGATTATTACAATTGTTTGCGGTTCTCGTACGACGCAAAGACTTTGAGATGTCTCATAGAGCTTAAAAAGGATGCCTGTCATACTGTTATATGGGATTCGAGCGATCTGTACGAGGCTCTCGATATGAAGATTGAATCGTCATGGGTGGATCCTGATATGACTGTTGGTCGTCATATAAGCTCCAAGCATTTGCTCGAAAACCTGAAGAGGTACGCTGCTGCTGGGCCGAATGATGAAAATGGCGATGAACTCGAAAAAAGGCAGACGAAAACACCTCTTTGGATAAGGATCGAAAGCGAGTTAATGCCTGGCACTAGCGCCAGCGATCCCGCTTGGTTCGACCTTAAGCCTAGCTCGATCGAGGAGGACATTGATTCAACAGTTGAGTTTGCTCCAAACGAAGGCTCTCAAGATTCAGGGGGCGAAGAGGGCGAGCAGGAAAGAGGAGGACTCCAGTTGCAATATAACCTGCTTCTCGAGTCGAGCGAGTTCATGGCGGCAACGTATGCCTCTGTATCCTCGAGCTACGAGGATTGCGAACACCAATGCGAGATGGCAAATTGTAGATCGTTTTCTCATTGCGAGTTGAAGGAAGAGTGTCGCATAACCAATTTGCACAAATTAGAAGACATCAAGTCGGAGACCCGAAAGAATCCTGGCTGCCAAGTGTATGCACTCGATTACTTGAGCAAATTCGAGAAATTCGGCCGAGTTTTGCCGCCGTTCGGAAAGAGAAAGACCGCGTATGTCTCAGAGGCTCGCGAGTGCGCTCAGGCTTGCCTGAATGAGCCCGACTTTACCTGCCAGGGTTTCGTCCACTGCGAGGGCCTCGATAAAAAGCCAAGTTGCAATTTGCAGGACAGGCACGTCGATAACATGTCCGGCCCAACCTCAGAGAGCGCCTACTCGTTTAGCGACCGAGTGGCCAACAACGGAACCAGCCCGGTGTGCAGCCTATACTCGCGCTCCTATCTACCCCAATTTGACACCCACATTGGCAAATCCATTGGCGGAAGCCCTACTGGCCGAGTTCGAAACGCGGGCGCTGAAACCTGCGCCCATCATTGCATTGAGCTTGGGTGCGTAGCTTTCGAGGTTTGCTTGGAACAAGCCGGCCAATACTACCGGCAAGCTTGCGCGCTGTACAGGCAGGAAATGCAGACTAGCTCTTTGGTGGAGCGCCAACGTTGCACCACTTTTGTTTTGTCGAAAAATTCACAGTTCTTCAAGGCTAGGAAGGACAAACCTTTGCCACCCATACTCGCCGAGGAACGTGAAACCTTCAAGGATGACGTCAACCTGGAAATATTTGGTTTAATAGATGAAAATTACGCAATTGAGTCAGCCAAGGGCGACAGTTCCAATGAATCCAGTTGGTCCAAATTTTTCTCCTTGCTTNTGGGAGCTGCGTTTGGAGTTGGTTGTGCAACTTTGTGGACTTGGAGTGAGAGGATTCATGGAATTGCTACCAGTTTTGTTGGCGGAAAGTTCACTGGCTGATGGAAGAAACAAGAAACAATCACTGGACCAAGTGGTCGGATGGAACGAGATGGGATTATTTGGGTGCATTGGCCACTAGTGATTTACATGGACTCATTCGCTCCATTCACGAAATCNGCCCCGCTCAGGTTAATGATCTCTCACCTGCTGTCACTCTAGGTTAATAATGATCTGTGTGAGGCATCAATCAATTTGACATCGGACAAGCAAAAGCTAGCTGCCTCTTCCTCCTTGTTGAGCCGAATTCGTGCAGTCAACTCGACTGANCACTATGCTTTGCTCTCTCTCTCCCTCTCGCCTGTCCCATTCAATGGAACAAAATATCAACTCAGAATTTCTAGCCGAGATTTCACCTAGCTTACTCATGGCGGACTTTTTGCCTCATTAACCGGGCCCAATGCGGCATACTGGCGAGGTTATGTGATGCAGAATAGAGGTATCNCTGGTTAGATTGATGTTATAGTTAGATGTGTTAGGGGAGAGTTTGCCTGGTTCTAGTGGAGGCAGAGCGGACAGAGTGGATTTGCTCCAGCTTGTTTCGAGTCAATCGATTCAAATGAAGCCTCGCTGAGCGCGCCGACCNGCCATCTGTACCACCTGTCTCATTTGCTCTCCATGACAACCACTACAAATGCCTGTCACTTAGAATTTTACCCGCTGCCCAGCGCCACTTGCTTGTCTGTCATGGTAGCAAAAACTTAATTTCAACCTTTAGTGGAAAAGCTTACACCTGTGGCAATGCCAACTCGAGTGCCACTGGCTTGCGGCCTGAGCGAATCCGCGAGCCCCAACAGGTGAAAGTTATCTCTGTTTCTTTTGACCCAACCAGCTAGCTGGATGAAAGGACCAAAAAAGGCCCTCTACCTGAGAGAGAGCCTGTCCGAGTTGGATAATTGGCGTTTAGAGGCGTTGATCAATCAATCAAGTCAACAAGCGTACTGTTGCCAAGCTGCCGCTTTCACCGACCGAAGTCGATTAAAGCCATTAAAGGTTTTCATCTAAACCTGGCGCATGCCTTCTCCAAATTGATGCTGCTTGCAAAGTCGTGATCCTCATTGTTGGGTCAACAAGTGGCCAAACTTTCATCATTATCACCATGAATAATCTAATTGAGGGCCCACAAGTGGATCAGGTCTGCCCGCCAGTCAGTGGGCACTCGATTGTATGCGCCATCAGTGCCAACTTGGCCTCACACCTGAACTGTAGCAGGGAAGTGGCCGCCCAAGGCTAATCAAGACCAACGACAAGCGGTGCCCCCAACATAAGCTTTGTAAAATGCGCTACAAAAGATTTCGAGCAAGCNATTGCAAGCAGCATCCTTGCTCTCCTCTTGAATCTCTAAATTTACATTTCAAGCCGCCCTTTAGTCCCCCCAAAGCTAGATGACGAGCCCAGCTAGCTAGCGAGCGGCGCTTGGAGCCAAACGATTGCTCGCCCGCCACGATATTTCCATCCCCAAAACAGCGCCCCCACCTTTTATTCCCATGAACAAGTTATGTCATTCTTTTGTATGAAATAATAGTGTTTTTGAATCCAAACTGAGGAATCCTTGGTCTCTCTCTCCCTCACTCGTAGACTCTGCCGCTCGTTCGGCCGGGCTAGCTTAAGTTTGTTNGAGTCGGGCGATCTGAATAGGAGCGAGTTGCATGCAAATGCAAGCCCCTACAACCGGTAGAGTCAAAGTATAACCGACGCACAGAATGGGCAGAATCAGTGGTGGTGGTGTTGGCGGCGGCGGCGGCGCAAGCAGAAGCGGTGACTATCCGATGCTTCGAAATGGAAAGGAGTAGTGAAAGGTAGAATTGGAGCAGCTTCAATGTCTCCTATTGTAGTGGNGGTGGTGGCAGCGGCAGCGTATCGAGCCCTTCGCCAGCCCAGTGCGCTATTGCTCTGCTCGAGAAACAAATCTTGAAGCTTAGCGAGCTAGTGGATCCATTAAAAGTTGAGAATAGTTTCACTCAGTCAGGTTTCGATGAACTCGAGCCAGACGAGCCGCCCTCTGCGACACTGGCAGGTATGAGCGCTGAGCTGATCAACGGGATGGAGANAGGGAGGGAGGGAGGAGGAGGAGGAGGAGAGGGAGTTGGAGTAAGAGTAAGAGTAAGAGTAAGAGTTTGTTGGAGCTTGCAAAAGGGGCGGGGAGAAGGCCGGACGAGGGATTGATTGAATGAACCGATAGATGGATGGGCGATGGGGGTTGACTGTGGATAGAGCAGTGAAAATTTGCCTCAACAACCAGAGCTGCGCCAGGTGAAGCCTCAGTATTCTTGTGAGTGGGCAAACTAATGGTATTAGACTAGCTGGCTAGCTGGATCTCACTTGCCTCCAAGCTGCTATTCCTCGATAAAACCGGCTTATTTGGAGGATGGGAGCTGAGGTATGAGGAAGAGGACAGACGAAGATGTTACGAGAGAGTTGGCTCTAGAGGGAGAGAGAAAGCGAGAGTAAGGGACAGGTGTTAGGAGAGTGCGAGTGTGAGATTCTTGAAACAATAATTGTCTCAAACAGAATCAGAATTTAGCTAGACCCTTCAGTCGCTTGCCAGCTCGGTCGTTGATTAAACCACATTGATCGCAACATCGTCCATCCCTCTAGTCGGACAACACTGTGCACAGAAGCAGTCCTCTCAACAACAACAACAACAACATTTAGGGGCCCCAGTAGGNGAAACAGGTGGCATCGTGAAATAGATTAAGAATAAAGCTCACGTGCTCAGGCTAGGAAGACGCAAGCTTGCTCACCCAGAAGAGTGGCATTCACTATTCAATGGAATATGAGCAACTCTATGCTCAGGCATCCCTAGCCCTTCCAGCAAATCGTTCGTCAAGCGTCTAAATATTTACCCGACCCGATANACACCTGAGGTATCAATCGATCAAACCAAACAACCGGCCGGTTTTGTCATGGGTAAAGCGCTCCATCAACAGAGGGTGAGTAATACACGAGTGGCGCCGGTGAGCGCGGCCCGTCAGGTGCGCTCGCTCGGAGAGCATTCAGAGGCGCGTTAACCTCAGCTCCTTTGGTCCTAACATCCGGCCAAACTCTTTGAACCCTCTCAAGCTGGCCGGATGCTCGTTCTGTTCGTGGAACTGGACTAAACTGGACTAAACGCGCAATTTACTGTCTGGTCCCAAACAACTAAAAATGCAGGGGAAAATCTGATTGTCCCGGGTGTATGGCCGACGGGATTTCGACTCTCATAGTTATCGTCCATTATATTGGGCCAGTCTGGATGCTCGAGCATGATGCGCATTCTTTTTGGCTCTTTCTTTGCCACAATATGCAAGCTCGAGTGGCCAGTCTTGAACAGCTAGCTCGAGTTTTGCCATGATGCCTGGTTCTCTGCTGATATTTGTGACACAATGAACCTTACACGACATGAGTCCATTGTTGTTGGGCGAAGTCCATGATACTTTCACCCCAAGAGTTGAATATGCCCATTGAATTTGACCGAAAACCACCCAACCTCGAGACGGAATGCATTCGTTCTCTCACCAAAGTGCACGCTCGTGTTTCTCGCCTGAACCTTGCAGGTTCCGAGGAGCCTGGAAGCAGTTTAATAATAATCATGATATATAATTCAGACAGACATAAATCCCACAGCAAGTTGCTAGTATTGGGCGTTAGAAATTGATCTCGCTTGTGGAGAAAGTTTTCCCATTGTGTTGCCTTTGACCAACTGGAAGGCCCACACGACTAGAATTATCCTCTTCTCCATGATTCCCTCTCGCCAGTTCCTTTTGAGCCACCCGATGACAATTGTTCTTCTCTCGGAGATAATTTTATTTCTAGCAACCCGAAGCCCGCCGCATAAAGTTCCAGGTTGCAGCTGGGTGTCCGATTCATTCCACCAGCTAGCCAATCATACCTGGCCGGTGCATTGCTCTCTCGACTGGCCCCTTCTCAAACAGTTGACAAACTCTACTCCTCCAACATTTGCATTTCCATTGCTTTCAACGGTGAACTCAAAAGCGATCGAGTGATAAACAATGCGCTCGCTTCTCCTCTCTTCTCTTCACATCACTTCTATTCTCAAGTTCAGCATTATGAGCTTGGGATGGAACAATTAAATCGTCTTGCTGGAATCAATTGCACGATGCTTAGGTAATGACTATGGAGCTAGCATTTTGGCANGCGATTTGGCTCTCAGTGTGGGCAACATTTTGATCAATTGTTGGCAACGAAAATGAGCCGCCAAGCTGCATACGCTCGCCGCCCGAATTGAGGCGTGAGCGCGCTTGCCCTCGCTGTGTCCATGAATTGCGATGACCTGTTGCAAAATGGCCAGGTAAACTTCGTGAACGATCTGAGAACTCCTAAGAATCATCCGAGGAGTCATCATCAAAGTGATAATTACAATTCTAAAAGTTCGCCCCCC
>Ga0058699_1000076_pt1 | contig 23202 bp, 13 predicted proteins | sample AgamicAtPe_FD_55078 | JGI IMG/M metagenome (GOLD analysis project Ga0058699, IMG submission 55078) | Agave microbial communities from Guanajuato, Mexico - At.P.e | ecosystem: Host-associated > Plants > Phyllosphere > Phylloplane/Leaf | place: Guanajuato, Mexico | collected 2012-10-15 | reverse complement strand
TCGAACAATCTCCGCTGCAGTATCCGTCCTTCTTCAAGTTGAGTTCGAGGTATGTTTTTGCTCCAGGCTTTTTCACCACAATCGGCAGCCTCGAAGCCATTCAATTTGCTTTCGTGAGACAGCAAAACCTTTCGAGACGATAAATGCATTCGTTTGTGACCTTCTTAGAATGGTTTTCTTGAACGTGACACACGACAGGTCGCCATCTTTCGGGCCGGATGCAAAAATTCGCTAAGATTAATTTTCTATCGTCAGCTCGAAGTCTGAGCAACAAGTCATNACTCATACGACNGACGGCTACGTGATTAAGAAGTCAAGTTCAGTGCTCATGCTGATTAGCCATAGTTTGAGACTGGTTCCTGCAAGACCGCCAATTTTAACGCGGAGCCTCGTTTCAGCAAACAGTCGAACCTTTGTTCTCAGACAATAGAGGGCTAGCCTCATATTTACGACTGCAGGCTCCTCCTTGATGGGCAACCCGGTGGCTTCCATCCAGGCCGCTGGAAGGTGAGAGCAAAACTGTTCTAGCATGATGANGGCTAGGCCAGAGAGACATGGAGCGGGCGGAGAGAAGGAGCCAAGTAAGGTTACGCCTGCGTTTGCTTGCCTACTTGGAGCCAGTTGGCCNGGCTAGTTGTTGCTTTGTGATAGATGCTGGCGCACCAAAACTCGCTGAAATCTCTCCTGCCGCTAAATTGCTCCGGTAATGGAGGGAGAACGCTCGGTTAAAGCTCTGGTGAGAGATGGTGTCTGAGATTTCAATGCAATGGACTCCTCAAACTCGAGCCGTCGCAATCACAAACCTGGCTGCCACTGTAATGCGCCTGGTCTCCAACTAGTCAACAGCNATCACTCCCATTGTGAGCTAGCAAACGAGTGGCTTGAGTGTTTCAAAGCCTTCACGAAGCATGTGGTGCCTACCCCATCGGTTTGGCGAGATCCGGCTCTCAAGAGCACCGAGATCCTTCCTATTCGAGGTACAAGCGACCTCATGAGAGCNGTGCAATCTTGACGAGTAAACGCAATCTGATGTAAGATGAAGGCCACTGCGCAATCTCAACGAGCTGGCCAGCTCCGCGATAGTTAGATAAACGACCGCACGCCAATCGGAACCGATTGTTCTCTGCCNNTAACACGGTCAAGTTCAGGTGTTTGTATGCATGCTCATCAGTTTGCTTCGGCTTTGCCTTTTCAAGGTATAACTGTGGATCCTTTGCNGAAGTGCAGCCTTGGAGTTCTCGTTACGTCTACACAGACATCCAGTTCGATGTTGAATGCTCGACAGTATACAGATAGACAGGTTAGCCGCGCAACTGTTGCAAGGCGAGAACAATTTCAGCAGTTCAGTTTCCGAAAGAGAAAATCACCATTGGAACCCAGTTTTTGGAAGGCCCAGAGCGAGTGCGTTTAGGCGATTAATCAATGAGGTAANTTCATTAGAGGTTTAAAGTTTTAATATTGATTCTACGTGATCAGTAAACTTGACTACGGGAGCGCTNCTGAAGTGCTGAAGGAGTTTTATGCGTCAGTCTGGGGAAATATTGCGCTAGAGGTAATATCTCATGGAAGCAAGTTTCAATCGGCGTAATACAAACAAAGCACCTTGACAGGGCCGGGTTGCTTTCCATTTTAGAAATCAAAGAATAGGTAAAAATTGAAATCTTTGCAAGACTCCAGACGAACCCAATTAATTTCATTGTAATTTAAGGAAGAGGAAGAGGAATCAGTGTAAGGGTAGGGAGTTCAGGTTCGTATGAACCGAAAGTCACGAAATTGTCTACAAGCAGCGGGTGAGCAGCAGACTAGTGGCAACAAGCTAATGGTTCATGAGATTAGCCTGACGCAATTTGAACATATAAATATATGACGAGTGAGGTAGAAAGTGAGAGAGATTTGGGGGAGGCGAAGTGAGTTAGTGTCTGAGTAGAATGTCCACCGGAACGCGGTTACCTCTCGTCTCGCCTTTCGAGTTCTATCTCGTAACTACCAGCTCACCCACTCTTACCTTGTTCTCTCCTCTCCTCTCCTCTCCTCTTCCCTCCCTTGTGCGCCCACTAAAATCTGGTTTTAGGGCATGAACAAGGTGGCAGGTGGAAGAGTTTGTTGAATATTCAAGACGTTTTGAGTCAACCTGTGCGGTGATAACTACTGGATGAGCCATCACTGATTGGAAGCCGCAAGATTCGGGGGAACAATAGCGCACTTGCACAGGTTAGAAGACAGGAACGAGACCAAGTTGGGCAAGCTCGCTCGCTGAAGGACTGATTGTTTGCCTTTCGGACCGATCGGCGAGCAATGCCAATTGAACTTGACTGGTGCTGAATGTTGGGCACATTTTAGTGAAACACTCGCAAGTCAACTGCGAGGTGAGATTGTTTCAGTCTGTTGGATAACTGGCTGCAAGCAAACTAGCTAGCGGACAGGCAGGCAGGTAAGCGAGCGAGCGGGTGAGCAAGTAAGCAAGAGATCGGGCAAGGGAGGGCGAGAAGTGCAGGCGAATAGGTAGGAGGGCCGCAAGCTAGTTGCGGCCAATAGGTTGCAACAAGTGGCAATCTTACGGTTTAATCTCGCTTGCTCTTGATAGACCTCTATGGTTGCGAACGGGAGTTAGCGGAGCGAAATGTCCCATTGACTTTGTGAGTCGCCGACACAGAGTTAAGATAATTAAACATATACAGAGACTCTTATAAGGAGGCTAGTGTATCAACAAGCAAGGGGCGGCTTGCGAAGGCGCCAACTGCAACGGCACTCTTGGTCTCAGATAAATAGGTAAAGAGGGATCGGGAAAGAGAACTTTAGAGACAGAGGGAGGGAGTAGAGCACGCAAACTTGGTTGGATAAAGGAAACTTTGCCTCTGGACGGCGGCGGTGGTGGAAGGGATTAGGCTTAGACTGAAGCGCAACTGGAAGTGTAGCCAACGGGCCGGTGAGCAAGCCAGTGATCTTATTCAGTCTCTTGTGTCGAGAACAGACGACGAGAGAAACGGGTNAGAGCGCCTTGAAATTAGGTTATACAGTCATAGCATTGTGGGCAGACAGACTTTGTCAACTAGACCACTCTAGACAGCCCGTGAGCCAGATTGATTGAGTTGGCGCCAAAAAGTTGCAGCCTTAGAACAATTGAACTTTTGGCACCTGTGCGAGGCGACAGGTAGGCTGGTAGGATAGTTTTGGGAAATTTAGAATTCTGAAAGATAATTTATTAAGGATTTGAAACTTGGTGTGATACTGACCCTGTTGATTTCATGCAGGAAAATTTGATGCAAAGCAGATATTTGGAAGAGATCGAGAGAATTGGAGCGAAGAGATAAGGTTGAGGGGAGCTTTTCTCGTTCATTGGAGACCGTTACAATGGATGAGCTTTCAATTGATTCAGCAACCAACCAGAAGGTTCATGTTAGCGATAAGTTTGCAAAAAATTCAACTGATTGCGGCCAGGAGGACACAACGAGGGTCCAATTCAGGATTGATTGGCGCCAACTTACCTATTACCAAAAACCAACTTCCAGGCTTGCAAAGTTTTTCGGAGCAAAACCGATCAAGTCGAATGTTGAGGGCATCGATGGCAACGATTTAACCGAATCAAAGAGAATACTAAACTCTCTNGACGGCTGTTTCAAATCGGGCGAATTGTCGGCCATCCTGGGCCCTAGTGGGGCAGGTAAATCCACTTTCCTGTCAACGTTGTTCGGCGCAAAACAAGAGGGTGCTTATGGACAGACAAAGGTCACCTGGTTCAAGGATGGCCAACCACTGGCCGTCAAGCGGAGATCCATCAAGATTGCGTTCTTACCCCAACACGACCACTTGTTGCACCATCTAACCGTCTACGAATCGCTCCTGTTCGCCTCTAAGATCAAAAACGCAACCCGACCAATAACCGGAAAGAACTTCCACCACCAGAACGTAAAACGGGTAGCAAAAATGCTGAAATTAAGTGATTGCTTGGATACTAGGTGCGGTAAATTAAGTGGTGGCCAATACAAGAGGGTGTCCATTGGCCAAGAGTTGCTCTCTGAGCCAGATGTGATTATTTTGGACGAGCCAACTTCAGGATTAGACGCAATGACTTGCCTGTCTACAGTGCAAACTTTAAAATCGATTGTGGTTAAGCATCCAATGAGCATCATACTAACCATTCATCAGCCTGACATAGATGTGTTCAACCTGTTTGACCACGTTTACGTGATAGCTCAAGGTGGCTTGGCCATCTATGAGGGTCGTCCGCAGAACATTGCACTCACACTGGCCGAAGTCGGTTTGAAGATTCCGTCTGCTAGCTATAATCCGGCCAGATTCATTGTTGAGAACGCTTTTATCGCCGAAAACGCTGATATCCTGAGCGAAACGAGATGCACGAGTGATTTAGGTGGCTCTGTTCGCGACCAAGGAGAGGAATCTGATGCTAACGATAACGACGATGAAAAAGATGCTGATGATATTGACNACCTTGAAAAACAAGGCCAAAATTACATCAAGCGCTCAGTGCTAAGCTTGACCGAGGCGATCAGTGGTAAGGAGATGGCAAGTGGCAGACGGGATAAGAAGCCATTGTTAAATATAGGCATCAGGACTCTAGATGGAAAGCTGATCACTAGCGAGCAACTCTCGAAAAATAATGACAAGATACAACAAATCGAAAAATGGAACCTACTCAAGAGGCTGAATCAAATTCAAAAGGCTAAATATCAAAATCCACTTGACTCCAGCTATGGCGACAGTTGTGGAGGTGAGTTCAGAAGTGAGGCAACGTCTCCACAATCGCTCGACAGTAAGGAAGGAAAAACGGTCGCTCCATCGTCTGCTAAAAGCGACTACTCGTCCTTGGGTTGGTCAGATCACCGGGCAAAAGCCCATGAGTGTGCTGATGAGCCAACTAATCGTGGTGGAAACGTGAGCCAAAAGCCGGTTAAGGCGGTTAGCTTGGCACACTTGGCTTCCGAACCATCGAGCGTTAAAAAGTTTTCAGGTGGGAACTCGTTACAGTTCATTGGCGGCAACTCCTCAAGCGATCATGAGTCGATCATGTCAGAGGAGGTGGACGATTTTGTTGTTAATTTCGACGATCTCGATATGGATCCAAACGAGGAGGCAACATGTGGATGGCCGAATAAGCCGGTTAGGATGAAGAGACAATTCGACAAGCGGCTGAGCGCAAAGCATAACTGCTCGAAACAGAAAGACAACCCCATCTGGTATCACGCATTCCTCCTAACCCATCGCACTTGGCTTTCCATCGTGAGAGATCCGATATTTTTCGGCATCCAAGCCTGCATGCATGTCCTAATTCCAATATTGTTAGGGGCCATATTCGGTTCCGTCCAAGAGGAAGGCTGTCCTCGAATTGGAAACTTTGACTTNGTCGACTTTGCCTACTCTGACTCGGAAAACATGATTCAGAGCACAGTATCGTCGATACGCCAGTCCATTGGAAACATTGGCATCGTCTTCTTCGAAATGTTTGTCCTAAGTTTCTCGATCAACTGCATAACTGCGCTAATATTTCCTCTCGACATGTACGTCCTGCTGAAGGAATATCGCAATGGCTGGTACTCAATGCGCTCTTACTTCTTCGGCCGAACCTTGGCCGACTTACCTATACCTATACTGCTTCACTCTCTTGGCATGACTATTCTGTACTTTTTAACCGGCCAACCGCATTCATTGTGGCGTTATAGTGCAATCNTTGTCTTGGTTATACTAGCATCTCTCGTGGCTCAGTCAGTTGGCTTAACCATTGGAGCCTTGTTGATGAAATCATCACAATCGGCGGTGCTGGCCGCCGCTGGAATTGTGGCTCCATTCTTCGCCTTGAGCGGATTCATAGTCAGAATACACACTCTCCCGCTTGTGGCTCAAATGGCGGCTAAACTATCATACCTCTATCACCTGCTTAATGGGTTCATCATACTCAGGTACGGGTTCGGTAGATGCCCCTGCAAAGAGGAGGACTTTGAAGAGAATAGCGCACACCAAATACCGAAGAACTTACACACTCTGGCCAGCGTTTGGATTGGAACCTACTCGAATGAGTACGCCGACTCTCCAATAATGTCCGCAAACAATANCAGCAGAACAAATATTGACCCGAACATCGATGTCGTCAACAAGATGCTTAAGACATTCAAGATGGCCAACTCATATGGGCACCAAATCGCCAGTTGCGAGGATGTTCTACCATATGCGATGCTCGACTTTANCGTCCGCGATCAAGATATCTATGGCTGCTTCTTGGCCATCTTTTTGATGCTTATAGTTTCACGATTCATAACTTTCACAGCTATCTACTACAAGATAAGATCATTTGCTTAGCTAAACTCGAAAATAAATCACTTCCACCGAACGTTTTCCACCATTAAAGAGGGAAGTTGAATCGGCAATTTGCATATCCAGATCATTCGGATCAACAGGTTCTTCTGATCTCATCTTTATTTAGCCACAAATTTCCTGAGGCCTTGAGTAGGAAACCTATGGGATCGATAGCTAACTCCCTGGATGCTCCGGTATAATNGAATGGGAAGACACCGATCAGACAAACTTATGAGTTGGTTTGAAACGAAATTCCGGGAGGCACAAATTGAAAGGTCGATCTAAGGTGCTAATACAAGCTCATTGATCCCTTTGATCCATCTTAGCTATTCAGGGATATAAGATTCTTTCCAGAATCAGGATCGATCCCGAGTTTTGTCTTCGTCGTGCCGCTTCTACTAGGAAGATGTATGATTGCTTCCGAAACTAACTAGGCAACTTGCTTGATGATTACTTGGCAGCTCAAATCTGCGCATGGGGATTTTAGGGCAGCAATTGAAACAACAGGATATGCTTGCGGCTCTTGTGAACNAAGAGTCTCCGATTCGAGCTAACTCCATAGAGGTTCATAGGCTGCCGAGACGAGGTTATTACTCGACTGATATAATTTTCGTCAGGTCACAGGCAGGTTGAGTCTCCAAAGTGCGCGTTCATTGAATTTTCAACCTGACAAATTTGTGAGGCTGCCGGATTTTGAGGGGGACAGTGCACTTGTTGCTTCTCATTTGCAACAAACTATCAACATTCGTGCGAGCCAAAGTTCCTTAGCTTGGGTCATATTTTGTCGGCCCTCGAGAGTTAAGGAGCAAACAATTTTTAGTTTGTTCATTAGCCGAGGGTGCAAGCTTGGCCTCTTTGCGCCATCCAATCCATGCTACTCGAAAGCCGGCACGAGCTACTTGCTTCTAAGGTTTCGGCTGGCAGATGAACTGTGAAGTTGGGGTTACGTTGCAGAAGCTGTCATCATTACGCATCTACATTCTTGCCATCAAATGAGTGAGCCGAGAACAATTGGCTCCGAAAATTGCGAGCACAAGGAGGAGATCTGGGATCTCCGAGTGCCCAGTTAGTTTCCGTTTGTTTAACGCCCTTCATTATACGCCGCACGACTATCTGACGGCCGAGATATTTGCTTTGTCGCCTGGCTAATGCATTACAACTGGTTGTATAATTTCGAAGGAAACGCCAGAAGCAGTTGGCGATCAGAGGAAGGAAGCGCGCGATAGAGCCTACGCGTATCCCTCGCCGAGATCTCAGGATGGAGAGGTTTAGACTTGTAAAATTGCACAAAGTGAGAAGGAGTCGAGGGTGTACAATATCAAGCGAATATTCCTTTTCACTACTCCAAGCAACTCCAAAATATAGCCCAGCCATCACGGGTCCATAGTGGATAGTTGGGAAACGAGAGCTTGATAGTTGAACTACCGTGGGCCTGTAATCTCGATCGGCGTTGACTTGGCGAGCATAATGAGTCATGATGATCCAGCAGCAGTTAGACCGAAGGCTGGGGCTGGCAAAGTCACGACTTGCCGAGAGAAAGGAGACTAGACGAGTTCTAGAGTAAGGGCCNTAGAGCTCCACGTTGTTTCCCGTCGCATGTACACCGTAAGTGCTTCCTCGAAACAGCCTCTGCCTGATGCTCGCTCTAGAGGGAGAGGGAGAGGAAAAAACTAGAGATGAGCACTAGCTTGCGCCGACTCTTGCTGAAACAGCGAGCCGTATTTCGAGCACCATGTAAACTGAGTTAAAGAAGTCAAAATGTCTCAGGCTGTCGGGAGAAGGCACCTTCAAGATTGGCCCGCCCGCCATAATAGTTAGCGGGTACATTGGGGCGTCGGCAGCCATATGCACATGTTTGTTCCCTGGCGCGAGCTGCCAAGCGTCGCCTCAGCGCTCGCTTGTTACATACAGCCTCCCTAGCCAGCTCAGGGCGCCCCCCTCTCCATCTCTCCTTCCAACCGTCCGCCGCAATNGAGATGGCCGAGCCGAGGGCGCGAGCACGAATCCCATGCCAGCTGGTGAAACCGATCGATATCCTTGTCCAATTTAAGTATGCAGTTAATATAAAACGAGATTGAGGTTGCGCCCATGTAATAATCGAGCGCCTTGTCGAATGGAAGAGTCAGGTAGAGTGCAGATTGTCGGCTCATTCGGAGGAAGTCTTGTTCAGTTTCGAGACTCGGGAGCTCGTCCGGCTCCCTCGATGGCCGGCTCGCTTTGCTGAGCCAAACATTGTTGTCGGGATGCCGTGCAGCTCATATTGATGCCCGCTATCTGCTTGTTGCTGCAGTGCGATTGTTGCGAGGAATCGATTTGTTTCGCATNGAGTCAGGGAGAAAAGGAAGACGAGGGCGAGGTAGTGAAGCTGGTCTCTGAGCTTGCTATTGAACTCCACAGAAGGCTGAGGATATTAATTGCAAGCAAAAAGAGCAAGCGCATTTGACGTCTCTGTATAGAGTTGAATTCAGTTAGCTGACGAGTGCAATGCTGCGCCCATAGAGCATTTGTCTCGACCCCACCGGGAAGACTAGAATTCAGTTGATTTAGTCTCTTCTCTTCGTTACCGGGTTTGCCGTTGCGCATTGTGGGCCAGTTTCTTGNGGAGGCTTTGTTTGTTTACTNGATAGAATCAAAATGAGAGCGATTAAAGGGAAAAAGTCGGAGCGACCGAGAAGTGCTGGCCAAAATTCGGAGACGCCTAGCTCTGTTGTCGCTAGAGCGGCGAGCGCAACTCAAACCAACGGTGGACTTCAATCCGGTGGCTCCAAATCAGTTGGTTTCTCAAGTGGCAACAATCCCGCTAACACCAGGCTGGTTTTTGGCCTGAACCCCAAAACAAATCGGCTCAAGCACGACGAGTACGCAGAGAAGCGAAGCTGCAATAGCGTTACGCCAAGTTCATTAGATCAAAAAAGCCGCTTTCAAGCCGAACCACCGAGGAGCCAAGAAAGTAGGATTCACCCAGAGAGAGATGACCACTCTGATCCAACGCCTCGCTCGAACAAGACCCCCACACTCAGGGCCTCAAAGTATGGCAACTTCTACAAACCTCAAGANTTAGTGTGCAAACCTGATGAGTTAACTGGGCAACATTCGAGGGGCAAACAAGAGGTCGAGAGAACAAGAGGAAAGTCGCCTAGTAGACTTAATGAACCACTAACAGGTGATGAAAAGGATAAAGTCAACAAGCTCTTGGGCTGTTCCACACAGATGAAGTCGACTATTGTTCAAGAGCCTCCAAAGCAGACTAAGACTGCTCCAATTGTAGGGAAAATCGAAACAGTGTGCAAGTTGCCTGAGGAGAGGCAACAGCAAGCCAACTCAAGAATGCAGTTCAATATTCCACCGCCGCCCCAAGTTAGCACTGCTAACAAGAGTTCAGTCGTTAGCTATGCAAAATCTAAAATCTACGACAAACCTGCTAGACAGTGCGTGAGCAGCCACCCTCTTGCTGGCAATTCAATACTTGACTCGGGCGCGATACCAGAATCCATCCTCTCTGGCTTCAAGCCACCGAAGCAGGTGAACGTGAGCAAGGCTCGCGAGAAGTGGGAAGGCGGGGAGCCGTTTGCAAAGTGCAAGAGTCGCCAGAGACTGGCAGCCCAAGCTGGCAAAAGCCTCTTTCATGGCGCCTGGCCAATGACCAGTGTTGTTGCCACCCAGCAACTCCAACTTCAACAAGCTCTTGCAAACTCAAGCTCACCAACGCGGTCCAATGTCGATAGGAGCGATCTAGCTGTCAAAATACTGACCAGAGGCTCTGTCCTTGAACGGGTTCAGCAGTTTGAAAAGGTGCCGGCCGATAGTTTGAGTGGCTCGAGTTCGGGTAGCTCAAGCGCAAGCACTAATTCACTGCTCTCGAGTTCCATCGGTGGTGATGAAACAAGACGAGCTGGAGGATCGCTTGTTCAATCTAATATCGCAACTAGCACAACTACCCACCAATTGAACGAGTCTCTAGGGGCGGAACAAAAGTCTGCCACAAGCAGACATGCGCTATATAAATCGCGAGTCTCTTCCATCCAAATCTCAGGCTCTCAACGAGTTGATCAGCCAAATTTGGTCTGTTCGCCGAAGAGTCCACAGTCGCCCACAAATGGGCGACGTTTCAGCCTTCGGCGTGGATCCTCTACTGTTAGCAATTCCAGCACTCAAGGCATACCTAGATTTTATCATCCAAATGGAAAGCCGAACACTTATGAGATTGAGCTCCAGAAGAAGAACATTGTCGCCTGCTTTGACAAACTTCCCGACCGGAAGGCACAACTTACGGGGCCAGCGTATAGGCGCCACTTTCACTCAATCGCTCTCGCTTGCGGCTTCTCCGAATATTTTAAAGAGCCCCTCTATCTTTATGTCCGACACCAAATGGTCAACTCGAACCTATTGCACAACACAGGCTCGGCCATAAGGAAGCAGAGTGGTCTAGGCTTAACCAACGGTATCTCAGGTGCTGGTCAGGCATCGTCTGCGGCTGCAGAAAAGGATCCAATTCGCAAACCAAAACAGCTAATCCGTGCCGCTTCAATCGACACGTCGACGATTGAAAAATTACAAAGCCAGACCCACATAAATTGTGATCAGTTTCTAATCTGCTGGCGCAACATGATAAGCTCGTGCTTTGATAATGCGTCTCGCTTTGTTCACCTACTAACGCTGGGCAAGCGAAACTACCTGTTGCCAGACGATTTCATACCTTTAATACAATCGGTCATTGACGACCATCCAGGTCTAAAGTTCCTAAGGGCGGCGCCAGATTTCCACATGCGCTACATACAGACGGTGATAGCGCGAATTTACTTCTGTCTAAATAGAAGTTGGACAGGTAAAATAAGCTTGAGCGAATTGAGACGCAGCAACCTATTAGCAGTGCTTCAAGTTTTGAGCCAGGAAGAGGATATCAATCAAATAACAGATTACTTCTCCTACGAACACTTCTATGTTATATACTGCAAGTTTTGGAGCCTAGATCAAGATCATGACCTCTTGATTCGAAAGGAAGACCTCGCAAGGCATAACGATGCAGCTATATCTTCCCGAATAATCGATCGCATCTTCATGGGAATAGTCTCAAAACAAATCCAACAAACCGGAACCATGAGCTACTCAGATTTTGTTTGGTTTTTACTTGCTGAAGAGGATAAGAAGCATCCAAGATCTATAGAATATTGGTTCAGATTGATGGACATAGATGGTGATGGCTACATCAGCATGTACGAAATGGAATATTTTTACTATGAGCAAACAAAGAGGCTTGAATTGATGAACATAGAGGCATTACCCTTCTTAGATAGTGCATGTCAAATACTTGATCTGGTGAACCCAAAAGAGAAGAACAAAATTTCTTTATCTGATCTCAAGCGGACTAAGATGGCAACAATATTCTTCGATACGTTCATTAATTTGGAGAAATACCTGGAGCACGAATCTCGCGAATTTGTCTCAGCTAGAGACGTTGTCCAAGATGGGGTCGTAGTTTCGGATTGGGATCGTTATGCGAGCGAAGAGTACGAGGCTCTGGTGAGCGAGGAGAGTTCCGTTTAGGTCGGTGTTTTAATGATTAATGTTGTCGTTGACGTTTTCATAAATGGTATCATCCAGTGGAGTTGAATTACTGGTTCAAATTCCGGCGTTCCAGCCTAGAGCAATCGATTTTTCAGTTCCATGGAGATTATCAGAGCGCAAGTTGTGGTTGTAAAGAAACGCGCGCGATTTGCAACTTCATTCCATATATAGTCCTCACTACAGACTCCTTACATCGAATGTCATGTCACTCAAGAGCAGACTAGTAGAGCACAACGCCTGAGCACTCTTACTTCTGTCATTTATCGTTTCGCTGTTGATCCCCAACCTCCATCTCCACATATTGGCGTGCCGACCCACACCTGGAGGCCTCATACCGTTCCGGTTAAACTTAATGGGGCAATACAACATGTATTGATGTGGCGGACAGTCGTGATCTTTCGGCTGAGATTCATGACGGGTGCACGTTTTTGCCCCGTTAACTGTGGATCTTACCCACCAAGAGACGACAGATCTCTGAAAGGACATGAAAGAAATTCTCAACAACACACAATTAACATCAATTTATTGGAGTGTACTCTAAAACTAGGTAGATTAATCTCATCACGTTGTGATGACCAGTTATCCTTTTCTGCTCTTAGAATTGGGCTTTAGGGTACCTTGTTTTAGCTGATTTTGGGGCGAATGAATAACTGGCTGGAGGTTGAGCGACATTCATTGGTGGCGGTGCTTCACCCAGACCGGCACCACCAGCATCTGTTGGTTGGTTGGTATCGACCCAGGCACCTTTCTTATCGTCATAGACGATGGATTTGCTAGAATCGTCTGGTAAAATCATTTGCTTAGAATTACTTTTGGGCAACAGTGCCTTAGCACTCCCGACCAAGTTTGACAAGAAGCCGGTCTGTTGGTCGCCTGCCGACTGGGACTTATTATTGCTACTGGAATTAGTGGTACCGCTACTACCACCCATCACATGTTCATTGCTAGGGACGCTATTAACCATTGATGCCTTGCGGCCAAGATCAGAATCCCTTCTTGGTAGATCATCATATTCGTTGATAGGTGAAAAGGGAGAATTGAATGATTCGCCCATTTGATTAGATTGCATCGAATCTCGGTTCCTATGTACCGGCGATGAACTTGCCATTTGGTTTCTATCATGACCTGATGTAGTTGAAGGCCCGAAAGAGGGTGGAGAATAGACTGGCGTGTCCACAGTGGCGGATTTTCTTCGAGAGGATTCGTCAGGTTGGTCGTAAGATTGATTTGGCTCGTATGCAGTTCTTTCNTCTATTTGATTGGGCATAGGTGTACTCTCAGGATTGTAATCGAAAATTTCTTCAGGAACTGGACCTTGATTGAATTGTGGAGGAGGAATGTCGTATCTTGGCTGTTGCAAATTCTGGCTATGGCTATGACCTCGCATGTATAGACCTTCACCTTGATAAGGTAATGATGGATAGTTATTTTGAGTAGAATCTATATGGTCGGGCTGCGTTTCGTTTTGCTCTCTCAAAAAAAGTGCCTGATGATCATAATTTTGCTGGAAGTTATGAGGTATAGCAGGATTTGGTAAATGTTGCGATATCGGAGATTCAGGGTTCGATATAGTTTGCGGAGGTAGCTCACCGGCCTCAAAGTCCAGGCAAAGGGTTTCCCAGAATGTGGTCAAGTGCTCAACACTTCGTTCTATGGCTAGCCAATCATAAAAAGGATCCCTGTCAACAAAGTCTAGGCTCTTTGCTCTGTGCAAAGCGTTCTTGATTGAGANTAAATAACTCGAGAACATCTTATGCAAGCCAAANTCGAGAAGTTTTGAGGCAAAAATGAGTTTGTAAGGAACTANATCAATAATGTAGCCGTAATTNATAGGATTGCACGTCCCTTTTGCCAGATTTAAACAATATTCCCAGATTTCGTTCAATATGAGCATATCTATATTGGATATTGTCAAGGTCTTCGAGGCATAGGTGTCACCTTGCCTGAAAGACAAATGGGATCGGTAAGATAATTCNTCGCTGGAATCGTAGGCATCGAGCGTTGTGTAACCGAGCGCTATGAGGTGGCTATTCGCAATTGTTGGACTTTGAATTGCTTGCTTCACAGCCACAATCAACTTGAAAATTTCATTAGTCTGATCAAATTCCATCTCACAATCNTTTGCGCTAAGGATGGCGAATTCGTAAGAGTTGTTGGCCACGTTGGGGTACTTGATAATATTAACAGATTCTGGGTCGCTTTTGAGCACNTTGTTTAAAAGAGACCTGTAAACTGTGTTGAGTACACCATGTTCAATGGAACTAATGTACTCATCATTCAATTGCACTATCGGATCGTCCTTCAATCTAAAACTATCTTTGACGTAATTGCTAGTGTTCGGGGGCTGATACTTATCAAGGAATGCTAAGCATTGAGCGTGGTCCCATAATTTTCTCGCCTTCGCAAACTTGATGGCCTCACTTCTTTTACCTAGTAGTAGATATTTCTGCAGTGTTTCTAGAGGCTTTCTGTTGCCCTCATCTTTCTGAATTTCAGTTTGCTCTGGTCTGAGCAAAAGGCGTGTGATTCCGGGAGCATCAATGGATCCGTTCCTATGCAACAATTCAGTCAATAATTTCAATATCGTCTTTCTCTGATCATCATTCGCACTGATACAGTATCTTATGCGTCGCTGCGAATCGTGTTGCCAAAGGGTCTCTACATAGTCTGTAACTTTCTGCTTTAAATTAGCTTCAGCTCTGTCTAATGGCCCAGGCCAAGCAGTCAGAAAGGCCTCTTTTGTTTCCAGAGAAATTTCATCGTCGACTGGGAAGCTGATCCTACCGACTGTGATGCAGTCTCGATGAACGTGGATAAAACAATTCAGTTTGCTGAATTTGGCCACCGTATGCCGGGCGAANTATCTNTTCTTAGCTGGATTCTCGGCGTTAACATAAATAACTCTGGATTGTTGATTTTGATGCAATAGATGNGCATAGTATTTATAATATTCCTGTGAATAAATAGCTCGGTACTCTCTATCTATACTAGCTAAATCGTTTTGTTTCAGTAGGCCACTCTTAATTTTAAAACCGATCTCGCGATCGGCAACACTCTTAGCAATTGCAGCAGCCGCATCGGATGGTTGACCTGCAAAACCAGATATTCTAGATATGTCTGAAGCCGGCATTTCTTAGTTTCAAATTTGTTGATANCCTAATATAATGTGTATGATGATGTTAGTTTATTTAACCCGATAATAGACGGCAAGGCGGTGAAATATTGAAAGGACTAGTGGTTCACATTCATGCGATTTTTGTCAGCTGTAACCGTTTCAAGTAAGGAAGCCTGACAGCAGTTACTACTGAGCAGTGCTTAACGGGTCATGCCTATTTTCCAATGCGAGTCAAGTCTCCCGACGAAATGCGTGTGCAGCGATGCCAACTGTAGCGAACAACTGTAGCGAATTAGACCAGGTGAATCTCGGGGTTCATTTCAAAATTTGCAAATTTTGTGTTGCCAAATTACCGAATTCAAAGCCGTTTTACCTGACCGGTTACTTTCCGAACGTAATCTAATCACTCAAATTGAATGCCTGAAGAAATATAAGCCCACTACCTCCACGACACTCGAACCGAAGAGGATCCTTGATCTAAACAAATCGATGATCGTTGATTCTAGTTACAAGATTTCCGATCCAAATTAAGCCTGCTGATAAACGTTAAGGTACGGGATCTCCTGATGTATCAATCAAACTGAGAGATACGTTATGTTCACAGTTAACTAGTGTCAAGATGGCGAAGTGTGTAGGCTCGCTCACATCGTGGACAATCGATATTGTTGATCTTGATGATCTGACTTTCATCGCTGATGATGTGAAAGTGGGTGAAAGTTCGTTGAATACCAAATTAGAAGCCCTCGAAGATCTGGTGCTAGACGTTGGAAACGATTTCGCATTAATAAAACCAAATTACTTCTGTGATGACAACAAGTGGGATGGCAATCAAGTGCAAGATTCTGTTTTTCGTAAATTGAAACTCTTATCCAGCGAAGCGATCTCAGTGGTTGATAGGATAAATACATCAAGTTTGCCAATCTCCACAAAACAACGATATTACACTCTCTATTCGTATGGAGTCGTTAACAAGTTGGAGCGATTGTTGATGGTTGTCGGACGACTCTCCGAACTTGACCAGCGTATATATTCCGACGAGGGGTGCAAGCCGCTGAAATCAGAAGAGTCTATAACAATCCACACACTTGCAACTATTTGGATGGCTGTGATAGAGACTATGACAAGGATACGCGAGCCAGCTTGCGATATATTTAAGGAGCTCAACATTTCTCAAGATCTCAATGACGCAGTGTTTGAAGATTATTCCTGTCCAAAGGTGGACCAGAAATACTTTGAGATATTCATGTTTGATCTAGTGATCACATCTTGGATACACTTTAATAGGCTAGTGAAATTCGACGACCTACGATCAGGCCTTCCGATGCTTTGTCCATGTCACTGTAAGATTTTCTGTTCGATGTTACGAAAGATAAGCAAGGAAAGATCTGAATTCGAGCTCTTGACTCAATTGTTGTCCATAATTCTGGACTATAAAAGTGTGCACTCAAAGTTAACAACGAGTCTAGACAAATACGATCTAGTTCCGTTGGAGCCGTGCTACAAAGACTCCGACAGGACTCACTTAGCTTACTTTGTCGTATGGCATCTATATTCACTATCAAGGATAGTGAATGAAGAATTGTTGAAACATCTATCAAGCTGCCGATCAATCCTAGAGGATTCATTCAAGATTTCGATGAACCAGTTCGTTCCAGAGGGCCAGCAGTCAAAAGTTCGCCTGTCTCATCATCAAGAGGAGCGATTTAAACTAATGTTTACAATGATCAATAGTTGGTGTGAGAAGACCTCTCACCCAATAAAATTGACCAAGTTGATGTTCCAATTCTTAGACGATAATTGGAACTTATTTGGCAGTAACTACTTTGATCAAGATAAATTTAGGATCGAAGGCCTGACGATGTTTGAGTTGTTCACAAAACTGCTGGGCGAGACCACATCATCATTTTTTAACGACCGTAGATCTGCACCGGTCACAAATAAGGCACCAACGCCTGAGGAAGAGGAACTCATTGTGATATGGGATCGACTGACATCTAAGGCTGAACCAAAGAAAACTGCTTCAACCTAAGCAAGGTCAGCCAACGACATCGAGAGAGCGAAAATAGACCTTCCTGTGGTGGTTCCATAATCAATCTTTGGTTTAATTTTTGACTCTAATGCTAATCATAAAAGTGTCAGCTCAAGTTAGAATCGCTCCTACAAGCCCCTAATCGGGTGTTCCTCCTATCGTTGGCAACCAAACAATTCTCGTTGTCGCCATCTGCCATGATTGAACAGGCGTCCGATGAGCAGTCGTTGACATCTAGGTCATTGTCTGGTGATACGTAACCAGGATTGTCCGCAGAGTACGGCAAACCTTGGCGCCGTCTGAATTTAGCCCTCCGATTACTAAACCAAACTTGCACTCTAGCTTCGCTAAGATTCGTTACCTGGGCAAGCTTTTCTCTGGTCGCCACACAAGGATAGTGCGTCTTCTCGAACTCTTGTTCTAAGACTTTAAGCTGTTCATGAGTAAAGGTAGTCCTATTGCGTCTAAATTTTGATGTCGAATTTGAGGATGAGGAAGTTGATGAGGAGGATGAAGAGGAAGAGGTTGAGGAGGTTGTTGGCGATCTCGGTGAGGATAGATTGTCGTAGGCCGATAGGATTTGTCCGTTACTAATTTGTTCCCTCGATTTTGATTTGTTTTGGTCAATTGCTGCTTGTTGAGCTGGCTCCTGTTGATTTTGCTTAAGCTCGATGGTTGGCGATACTCTATCTGGAGTGGAGATGCTCGCAATATCGTACTGTCTTTTAGGTGATTGCTCCTGCGATCTCTGGTCAGAGGAAGGCGTTTGAGGTTGTTGTTTGTGTGCATGCATCTGATGCCTATGATCCCGGTTTGCGGAAGCTGCAAGCAGGGCCTGTTGGTGCAATGTTTGGTTGGCTGCAAATAGGGCCGCCTGGTGCTGCTGTTGTCGATCATGATTTGAGACGAGAAGATGCTGCCTCGTCGAGCTCGCAGCCATGAGAGCTGCTTGATGTTGTTGTTGGTATTCAGCTAGAGCTGCTGCGGCTGCAACATTTATATCGAATAGAGACTTTGGATGCTGCGCTTGGGCCCCAACGGCGCTAGGACCTTGGAGGCCAAGCTTGCTCGTTGTACCGGGCAAATTGAGTCCGTTTTGTCGCTCCATGCCGCTTGGCCCATTGTTAACATTTGATTGGTTGTTGTTATCTTGGCCAGAATTGAACACTGTTTGGCTGGTGAGCAACAGGTTGCGGGCATACTCTGCCTGAGCCCGTTCTGCTGCCCTATTTCTGAGTATGCGATTGATGGAGGACACCGAGGGTGCAGTTCCATCGGTGCAAACCCTCTCGTCCATAAGCCTCTGGCGGATTTCCCAAGCAAAGATGGTCGGATTCTCGCGCTTATACTGTTCAATCTTGTTCACGACAACTGGTGTTGCAACCTTTGGTTTGGAGCCACCAATCACGGAGGCTGGATGATGGGCGTGATGGTGATGGTGATGGTGGGTAGGATGGACAGCGTGTTGTCTTGCTTGCTGTTGGACTTGCTGGTGCGGAGGCGGTGGTTGTTGTTGCTGCTGTTGTTGCTGTTGGAGGAGCGAGTGATGGTGTTGCAGCAGCGGATGGTGGGCCCAAAGAGGGTGGGTTGGCCACAGCGGGTGATGGGGCCACAGGGCCGCGGCGGCCGCTGCTGCGGCGGCAGCTTGGTGNGGATCCGGAGCCGAGATTGGGGCGCCACCTGCGGGGCTGGCCACGTTGGCTGCAAAGGCCGGCAACTGGGCCAGTTGGGGACCCGCAACGGATGGTGTGCTTGTGCTTGNGGTGTCTCTGGCTGAGCTTGGGTTTGCGCTGGCCGAGGCTGCGGCCAACATCTGTTGGCGCTGGTGGTTGGCTAAAGCGGCGGCCGCGGCTGCAAAAGCCTCGTGGTTCAGCATAATCTGAGCTTCTAGTTTTGATCTTGTCGCTTCAGCCCCTTAGTCTTAACTCTTCATCTGCTTCTCTGAATTAAACTGAACTTGGCTGTCGGTAGTCTTCAACTCTTCCTCCTTGGACTCGCTCCAGTTGGGTAGCAGTCGTCGAGTGAGCTGCTCAAGTTGGCTTGATTATTTCTCCAAGTTGTTGGGCACCAGCAGCTTGCCTGGACATTAGCGGCCATCGAGCTATTGATGGAGCTGAGCGCATGATGCGGCTCGAGTGGCGCGAGCCGAGGATGTTCGAGCAGCCGTTCACCTGTGCGTCAGTGTGTGTGTGTGTGCGTTTGTGTTCAGGTAACTATAGCCGGCCCAAGGGGAGGGGGAGGGAGTGGGAAAATCATGCGCGCCGCTCGTATTGTGCGCACAATTTTGTGCAAGCGCGAGCGCGCAGACTCATTCCTGCTCATGGGCAAGCGCGGCCCATGGAAGTGGCCAGGTGAAGCCAGAGTTATCTCTCCTCTCCAGCGCTCTGCTTTGGAAGCCGAAAGCGTCCATTTGTCTCGGGGCCGTTTGTTGAGTGCGCGGCCGAGTCTGCGCCACCGACAGCTGAGTTGCGACAATGGCCACACAATCGATATCTCAATCATTATGGTTGACATTGTGTGCCATAGAGGGGCGGCCGGCTGCTGGAGCTGGTAACCAATGGCGAGGAGCAATAATAAATCATGGGCGAGCTGAGCGAACGGAGAGGAAGCTTGTTGTCAGGTATCGCATCTGTCGCTGGAGGGGAGTTTTGCAAGCAACGCCCGTTCTGGGCGCCAAGCACGAGTATTGATTGTCTGCGGCCTTAGAGGGGCAGCGCGGCTCGTATCAGGTGGCAATGGGGTTTGATTTTGCATAAACGGCCGCGTCCGGCCCACGGAGGGCTGGCCCAGCTGGTTGGTTGGCTTGCAGGCAGGCNGGATGGCTGGCTCCCCCTGCTGTTGCTTGGAGCCCGACAGTTGGCCGCCGCCGGAAACGGCCGCCGCCCATATAGGATCGAAACTCGCAGGCTCTACAGATTTAATTACAATGTTTCTCAATGATTGGCTCGTCCGGGAGGCGACGGCCGGGAACAAAGCGAGCGAGTAGAACAGTTGGCTGGCAAACAGTTTGTTTATATTTGTTGCTGGAAACCAGAACTGACCCACTGGCTTTGCAGTTGGCTCCATGGGCGTCTGGCGGGAGCTCGCTGGCGGCCCAGCAGCCGGCCGATTGCAGGGGCAAAAGTTGATTGCAACTGGCGCTGGTGGTTTACCTGGTTGAAATGGGGGGTTGGGGGTGGAGAGGAGGCAGCAACATCATGTCAGCCAGCGGGCGGAACAGGCAGACAATTGTAAGGCCGATTTGGTGGCTCCTTAGCGCCAGTTGCGAGCGCTTGCAACAATGGGCTCTGGGCGAGTTAGCGGCTGTTGCTGTTGCAGGAAAGACTTGTTTGCGCGGCCGCAGGTAAACCAACAAATGGCGCCAATACTCTCTCGTTTTGGCGGTTTGGTTGCGCGAAGTGTTGCTACCCAAACAGCTCGAATAAAAATAATAATAATTCAGCTGTCAAGCTCGAGTTCTCGTTCTCGTTGTCATTGTGGACGCCTTTTGCGCTGCCACTGGCGTCAGTTGGCTGGCTGGCTGGCTGGTTGGTTGATTGTGTGCGACATGTTCTGAGCCGGGCGAAAGCTCGAAGGTGTCTCAGTGTCTCTCTTTGGCGCCTATCCCGCCTCAATCAGGGATCGGAGGTGGCGAGAGACGGGCTTGCTGGCCAGAAACACCCAGCGCCCAATGGGAACGGAGCGAGCGGGCAGCCTGGCGGAGTGCGAAGTGTGTGTGTGCCGGCCTAAGAGGTCAATTTGTGGCTCATCAATGTCATCGCGGCCACTGTAATTTAATAATATGCCTCTGGCCGCCTGACAAACCATAACTTGGGCGCCGCCAGTCTCCAGTTGCCAGGCAGCGGCGCTGCTGGGCTCAATTGGCGCCCTGGGAGCGCAGCTGCCGCTTGGGCCCGCAAACAAGCCATGATAGTGCCGCCTGCTCGGCCCACAAACTCAAAGCTCATGAACGCCTGACTTACGACAATCGAGACAATCAAAGGCGCTCAACTTGTCACCGCCACCTGTCCACTTTGGCCGTTGGCTCAGTTGAGCGCAACTAAGCTTCTCAGTTGGCCACTGGACAGGTGTTTGCGGCCGAGTTTGGTCTCGAATTAGCCCATTGAGGGAGGCGGCGGCCATCACGCTAGTTACACAATTGAGCAGCCGCACGCTGCCGGCCCGTTTTGTGCCTGTTTGCGCTGACGAGCCGCTCGTTGGAGGGCCGCAAAGTGGCGACCTTCCGCCATCCAATGGTAATGAGATAATGATACACCCGCTCTAGTTTGCAGAGCGCGCAACCATCGCCAATGGCGCGCACCTTTCCCCCTGATGTGTTCATTTTGTCATCAAAACTCGAGCTGGCGAGCGCAATCAAGACTTGCGTGCTCCGCCCAAATTGAAGCGAGCGCCCTCAAGGCGGAGGCGTAGAGAGAGAGAGAGAGAGAGAGAGAGCGAGAGATGATGCCAGGTTGGCTGGCTTGCTGGCTGTCAGCTAGCCGACCTTTCGGGCGCGACACTTGGCCAGCGCAATGACGAGCGATGATGTCTTCACTTGGTGGGGTGCAATTTAATTTCACGCACTGAAGCGGCCGCCATTCATGCGGCAACTGGTTGCGCCAAGAGTCGCTAAATTTGGGGACAGACAGACAGGCCGGCAGAGTGGCTCCGTTCTCACGCCAAAACAGTTTGTCCTCGGCCGAGTTTGGCGGCGGAAGAGGCGCTTGGCCGCAGCATGGAGCGGCGGCGGCGGCGGCGGCGGCGGCAGGAGTGGCAGCAGCGGGTGGCGCATCCAGCCTTGAGGGTGCCAGGTAATTAATATTGCCCGGCCGCTTTGATGGGGCGGCGAGCGCGGTCACAAAAACAATCGGCCGCCCCTAATGGCGCCAGCAGCCCGGTGTGCTCGGCTGAACCTGTTGCTGGGCGAGAGGCGGCCAAGTGGGGAGAAAAACCAACATTGTTCACGCAGCTTGAGCTCGAGGTTGCCAGGTGAGGCTAAGACGGCAGCAGGCTCAGCGGCCGCGGAGGCCGCAGAATGGGCGGTCCAGCCGCTCGCTCGGTGAGCCGCTAAAGAGTATNCAACAAATTGGCCACAAATGATGATTGATGGTCCACTGGAGGTGCAGTTGCGCGCTGGCCAACCAAAGAAGCCAATCCGAGTCCCTCTGATTCTAATTGATGAACTGTCAAAAGAGGCCAGCCAAGAGCGGCAGCTCTTAAGCCTTCGGGGGAATCCCATTTAGCTTGGTGTTGAGCAGCCCATCTGCGGCCAATGAAAGGTCTGCCAGCTACTGGCCGCGCGCTCGCTCTAGCCAGGCCGCAGAGTTGCAGCGAGCGCAAGTTCAAATGGAGCCGNCCATTGCGGCGCCAACCTGCCAGCTAAGCGGCCATTGTGAGTGATACAAATGTAAATGCAAACCCTGCCGAGCGGCCGCCTTGCTCTCGGCATTAGCGCGCTCGGTTTGCATTAGCCGGCCTGCAGGTCCAGCTGGCTAAGTGAGATTGCGCAAAGAATGGCCAATGTGCCGACTCAAGTCTAATGGATTTTCTCCCTCCNCTCTCTATTTTCGAGCGAGCAACTAGCCGAGCGGCGCTCTGAGGCTCCGGCTTCCTCGGACGGCGCATCTGGCTCTGAAAGCCGGCTCAAATCACCTCCTCTCGCGGCCATCGAGTGTCCCTCTGGCAAGCGAGCAAACTNCNACCGCCGCCTCCTCCTCTTGCGGCCGAACACTTTTTCTCCCAACTCGCCCAGATTGGCCACTGGCAAGCTTAGCCGCCAGCCTGACGGGCAAACAAAGTAATTGGTNAGCGAAAATGATCTTGCATACGACCTATTCATCGGGCAGGCGAGCGGTCGGATTGTGTTTCGGGCGCTTAGAATTGAATTGCATGATTGATTCACCGGCCCAAAGAGGGGAGATGGCAGACACTTTAAGCAGTGGGCCGCAACGGGCAAAAAGGCTCCTCTCGCTCGTCTATATGCGCGCGCCTTTGCGGCTATTCGAATTGTCTGCCTGCCTCAATGGTCGCCGGGCGAGCAGTTTGCTTGCTGCAGCAGGTTATCCTATTAAGGCGCGGTGATGATCCATTTTGTACAAAGCAGAGCTGAACTGAGCGACGGGATCCAACAAAGGGGCTCAGAGTTGGCGGTTGCTCGGACACGAATCCGGCCGAGCGAGGTGAGATGAGGAGAGGAGAGGAGAGG
>Ga0058699_1000075_pt1 | contig 23416 bp, 15 predicted proteins | sample AgamicAtPe_FD_55078 | JGI IMG/M metagenome (GOLD analysis project Ga0058699, IMG submission 55078) | Agave microbial communities from Guanajuato, Mexico - At.P.e | ecosystem: Host-associated > Plants > Phyllosphere > Phylloplane/Leaf | place: Guanajuato, Mexico | collected 2012-10-15 | reverse complement strand
AACAACAACAACAACAACCTGGAGCCGTTGGCTGATTCGATTTGCATTAATCAATTAGAGGCTTCGCGCCGCCCAAGTTTGCTTGGCCGCGCAAGTTATCGCTGCGCCCGTCTGCGAGCTAAGCGGCTCTCGCTCGGCGGATCCGTGCGCTCATCTCGGCGCTCCGCTCTACGCGCAATTAGCGCTAAACGGAGCCGAGATTTGCGGCCGCCACCGAGCCGCCGAGTGGCGCCGTCAGCGGGCAGCTGGCGCTTGCAGGGAGGGGNGAGGAGGGAAGCCAATTAGTTGGCCGAGCGCCCGTCCACTAACACTCGGCGCCCGCAGCCACAGCTCCATCCGGCGGCTAGCGCGCGGAACTCGCGCCTGGCCAGCGCGCTTCCGGCAGCCGCCGCTGGCCGCCCATTCAAAAAGCAATCTACCAATTGGAGTGGCGACACTGGCGCGCGGCCAGGTTTGCTTGCGCGCATCATCATCAGCGGGCGGCCGGGCGAGTTAGCTGCCGCTCTGGGCGCCTCGAGTGGCGGCCGGAAGCGGCATCTTAGGCGCGGCGGGCGACACGTATCATTACGCGCGGCTTCCGTTNGCGCGGCTATAGAGCGAGAGCGGCGCACCTCGCCCAGGGTGCGCTCAAAAGTGGCCGCCCCACAGCAGCCCTCGATTGCGGCGCTTGGCTTGATGCTGGCGCTGCAAGCGCGACGGGCAACCTGCGGCTAGACTCGCGGGCGCCAATCAGCGCTCGAGCAGCCNGGAGCAAAATCAGCGCCCTCAACACCAGAGAGCAAAGCGGGCCGACCAAACGGAGCTCCATCATTATCGGCCCTCCCGCGCAAGCAGCAAGCCGGCCCCGCAAACTGGACTCGCCGGCCGATCCCTCNAAGCCGACAAACTTGCTCGCCCGTCGCTGAGAGAGGCGCCCATGATTAGATAATATCCGATTGTTCCATTGGCCGGATGATGGATGAGACGGCAGAGCGAGTTGGCGCCAGCTGCCCAAGGGATTGAGTTTGTGCCCCTCTCGCAGCTGCATTGGCTNGGCAGGTGCGCGAGCAAGGGCAGCGGCAACGGCAATTGGGGGACNCGAACAAGTCCATTCCAAGTGCGCCACAGTGAGATTGCGGCCGGACAGGCAATTGTTGACTTCGTCTGCGAGGGCGACATTCAGGTCGCGTAAGCGCCACTTGATTCCCATTACATTGGATCATGTTGTCGCGCTTTGCAAGTTAAATGGAGCTTGTTGTTGCAAGCAAGCACACTTGTCCGCCGCCTTCTCCTCCTCCCGGCGAGCCAGAGCGAGAGACTCGAGAGCGCGANAACAAAAAAGGGGGGCTCAATCAAATAAGCGGCCCAAAATGGAGTTTGGGCCACTTAGCTGCTCCTCTGGCGAGCGGGAGCCGATTGTTGGACGGGCGCGCAGCTTTGGTTGCGGCCCAAGCCCGAGAGTCGCAATGTCGCCCGCGACAAGAGCGCGACTGGGCCGCCAATATGGCCACTCCCGTTGCACCGGCGCAAAATCCGCGCGCCGAGAGGNAGCCAATTGGCGCCGGCCACACCCAGCGGCGCTCCCCTATCGCCGCTCAGATCGGGCGGCCGGATTAGGCGGCCAACCAAACGATAAATTATGGCGCCAACAATTGTGAGCGCCGGCGAGAGGGGCCCATTGCATCCGCAGGGCGCAGGTTTGAGGCCAGCGCAACATCTTGCTCCCAAAGGATGCTCNCTCTCNTCTTCTCGCTCCCCCTGCTCGCCCAAAACAGGCTCTCCGGTGCTGGGCGAGGAAAACTTTGAATCAACATTAACGAATGATTTGTTCCGCTTCCGGACGCAATCTCTCTCCTTTCTCTCAAGTCCTGAAAGTGTTCTAGTGGCTGCATTTTGCGTNAGGGTGCAGCGATCGCTTTTCGCCCTCCTAGTGGCCCANTGCTTCGGCTTGCTGCACACGCAGCCGGCCAACCGAGCCGCCGACCCTGGGGGCGCCCGGCCAGCCTCGGCTCGGGCTGCCCGGCCCACTCACACGCGCCCAGAGGCCGCAACCCGCCGCTGCCCGAACCTCTCACCTAAACTCGACCCCAAACACCAACACCAAACCCAAAATTGACCGCACCAACTGATAGCAATCCTGTCTCTGTCTTAAAAATAAGCCAAAAATGTTTGAGGCGTTCTGAATGCTCAAATTATTTTCCTTGACTCTCTCGATCTCTTCTCTCCCTTCAATTGCAACCAGAGCACGTGGTTCGAGCGCATCTCCATGATAGCAATCCTTATCAACTGCATTACCTTGGGATCCTACCAGCCTTGTTCTGACACCAAGTGCGAATCAAATAGGTGAGCCCCTCCTCTAACACAAGGAAGCCGTTCAAATTTGTTCGAACTAAAACTAATCGATCTAAACACAAAAACGACCGACAAAACAGATGCCAATGGTTGAAAACGTTCGATCATGTAATATTCCTCTTCTTCTTCATGGAAATGCTGATAAAAATGATCGCCATGGGTGTCTCCAATGGCCCGCAAGCCTACCTGTCCGACCACTGGAATCGGCTCGATTGTTTCATTGTGATAGCGGGCGGCTTGGAGTACCTTTTAGACATTGGAAACGTCAACCTGACTGCCATTAGAACAGTGAGAGTTCTACGTCCATTGAGGGCGATCAATCGGATTCCGAGTAAGTGGAGTAGCGCCCGCAGCAAAACTGGCGCGACCACCCCAGAGCAGATGCGCCGGCTTGCGCAATCAAGCCCCCACAATCGGGGGCTCCCCCTGATCCCATTTCCGTGCCGCCGGCGACACGATCAGCGCGCTCGTGATGATGATTGGTCGCTGGATTGGATGCCAGCGACAGGCCGCGAGCGTCCCATAATCACTAGTCGGGTGACACAATCACACAATCACAATCACAGTCAGAGGCGCAAACATAGACACAAACACTAACCAAGCTAACGCACCTGCTCTAGGCATGCGAATCCTGGTCACTCTACTGCTCGACACGCTTCCAATGCTCGGCAATGTGTTGCTCCTCTGCTTCTTCGTATTCTTCATATTCGGTGAGTTCATCCAAACTGACACAAACGAGCCACTCGTTAGGGTTGCAAGCTTAATTGCAACACTAACAAGAGCTGACGCGACCTCCTCTCTAACTCCTCGCCCTCTGCATCCCATTTGCAAACGCAAACTCTCATCCAGGAATTATTGGAGTTCAACTCTGGTCTGGCCTCCTTAGACAAAGGTGCTTTATTAGTTTGCCGGCCAACGTGAGCAAGCCGAGCTATGTGCCGCCCTATTACCGGCTTCCAAGTGATAAGGAATATTTGTGCAGCACAACGAAGGACAACGGTTTGCATAGATGCCAGGATTTGGCGCCATTGCGCTCGATCGACTTGACCACCTTGTGCCAGAACACTCTGCCCCAGGATTGGCGGCCGCCNGTTTCCTTTGGACCCGATGGGCAGCAAACGCGAGCAGAGGACCGCTTCATAGACGGCGAGCGGGTGCCCTTTGACTTGGTGCCAGGCGACGAGTCGAGTCCATTTCTAGTCAAGCAAATGTCGCCCCTCATTGCGCAATCAGTCTTTCAGCCGGCCTTTGCCCCAAGGCAACTCGGTTGGCTGAGGCCGATGCGCCAGCGGCGCCACGCCAAGCGCCCCATCAGCCAGCCAGAGGGGGCCCCTGCTGGCCGAGCTGGACACGGCTTGGGCCTGCGGGCTAACAAGTCGCGCCGCCAACTTGAACGGCCCCTCGCCAGGCTGGTTCGTCTGGCGCCCGCTGCAGCTAACCGGCGCCAGCGCCAGCGCGCCCAGACAGAGTCTCAGCCAAGCCAGGCCTTGGACCGGGCACAGGAGCTTGCGCAGGATCCGCTTGTTGAGACTAACGCAAACAGCGATCAATTCGAGCAAACGAGCCAGAGCGAGCTAACGAAGAGTGATAAATCTAGCCGCAGGTACTATCTGCGCAAGAAGGCCAGCAAGGGCGCCTGCATAAATTGGAACAAATACTACACCGAGTGCAAGGCGGGCGACTCAAACCCCTTCCAAGGGACGATCTCCTTCGACAATGTTGGAATGGCTTGGACGGCAATATTCTTGGTCATTAGTCTCGAGGGTTGGTCCGACATCATGTACCTGCTTCAAGACTCGCACTCCTTCTGGGTTTGGATCTACTTTGTGCTCCTGATCGTTATTGGCTCCTTCTTTATGATCAATCTGTGTCTCGTTGTCATTGCAACCCAATTTAGCGCNACGAAGAAGCGCGAAATGGAGAGGATGCGACAGGAGAGATTGAAATTTTCCTCCAGTTCCACGCTGACCGCTGCGAGCGAGTCGACAAACTGTTACACTGTTATTGTCAAGTCCATTGCGAGATGTCTACGTCGAGCGAGGATCTCCTTTGTCAAGATGTTGAAGCGGCGAAAGTGCGACCGGCTGGCTAGGAAGCGAAACCGGGAGCGCAAGCAGCAACTAGAGCTTGGCGCTGGCCTAGCAAACTTTGGGCCGGCGGCCAACTCGAGGGTTGAGACCGAGTGCGGTTGGCTGGAGGNTAGGAGAGGGGCGCGCGAGCTCGACGGCGGACGTAGTGCGGCCAGCAAGCGCACCTCCTGGAAGCGCCAATCGAGGTCGGCCGCCAGGGGACTCGAGTCTAGTGGCGGCGGCCAGCTGGTGGCCTGCCCAAGGCCGGCGGGCGGCCGCTCGATCAGGTTGGACCAGTCTGAGTGTGGGCCAGCTTGTAGGGGCTTGNCTCGGTCTGCAAGCCGCAGGTCTGGCTCATCCGTGAGGCTCCACTCGAATTGCGCCCACTTTGGCGAATCCGAATTGGATGTTGAGATCTCCTTCTGTCCAACCTTTCTCACCAAGAACGAGCGACTGCAACATCTCAGGCTCAACTTCAACAAAAACATCAGGCTCCTTGTAGATCATCGCTACTTTCAAAGGTTGATCCTGCTGGCCATCCTGATCAACGCAATCTCAATGGGCATCGAGTACCACAACCAACCCGAACAACTGACCGAGGCAGTGGAGATAAGCAACATAGTTTTCGCCTGCCTCTTCCTGGTTGAAATGATACTCAAGCTGATCGCGCACGGCCTCTACAACTACGTGATAGACGGGTTCAACTGTTTTGATGGCTGCATAGTGATTCTGAGCATCTTAGAACTGTTCGAATCGTCGTCTGGCTCGGGTTTGTCAGTTCTGAGAACCTTCAGGCTGCTCAGGATCCTCAAGTTGGTCAGGTTTATGCCAGCTTTGAGGCGCCAGCTTCTAATCATGTTGCGAACGCTCGATAATGTGGCCGTCTTTTTCGCGCTCCTAGTTTTGTTCATATTCATATTCAGCATTCTCGGCATGAACCTGTTTGGGTGCAAGTTTTGCGAAACTTTGCCCGATGGAACCGAGCGCTGCGATAGGAAAAACTTCAACTCGCTTCTCTGGAGTTTGGTCACCGTCTTTCAGATTCTAACCCAAGAGGATTGGAACGTGAGTCTCGTGGTGGCCGCATTAAGACTCGAGTTTGAGGCGACAAAGCAAAACTAACCTCTCTCGCTGCCGCCTCCTCTCCTCCACCAACTTACGAAGATCGTGCTCTTCAACGGAATGGAGAAAACCTCACACTGGGCAGCCCTCTACTTCGTGCTCCTGATGACGTTTGGCAATTACGTCCTCTTCAATTTGTTGGTCGCCATCTTGGTGGAGGGATTCTCGCAGGAGGTGAGTTGGTCGCCGGTTGGTCCAGTTTATGAAATGCTCGCCACTTAACTGAATGAATGTCGCCCATCATCATGCAACCAACCTTTGCGCTGCCCCCATTGGAAACTCGCGCACACACTTAAACTCGTACAGGACGACTTCAAGGTTTCCTCCTCCTCCAGTTGCACCATCAGCAAGGATGCCAAGTGTTCGGGCGCAAAGCCCTTGGTCGGCCCACTGGCGCACTCGAGCGGCTGCCGGCGCAACAACGGCGACCCCTCGTCGCCCGAGAACCAGCCGCCGCCGCCGCCGCCGCAAGCGTTGGCGCCAAGAGCACGGGCATCCAACTCGGCGCCTTGCAACTGCCGCCAGATTCGCACCATCTCTGCAGTCGGCATCCCTGGGGCCGAGCAGCAGCAGCAGCAGCAGAATGGACAGCGCCAGTCAAACTGGGCGGCCAGCCCCGCTGCAGTGCCCGTCGAGCGGCTCATCAATCCGGGCGCAAACCTCGCTCGGCCGCCGAGATCGGCCTTGCAAACCTCGCCGCTTGGCCCCAATGTGGGCGCCGTCTCTCCAAATCCTGGCTCTAGAGCCAGCGACTGCATGAGTCAGCCCAATAGAGTTGGCGAGTCTGGAACGTTGAAGGNAATGGGAGAGTTGGAAAGTCAGGTCAGTTGCAAGGAGAGGCAAGTGGCCACGAAAGGCAGACACAAACCAGCATTGGCCAGCTCGCAGCGGATCGAGCGCTCGAGTTTTAGTATCTCCGAGGGCGACATTTTGGCGAGCGAAGCGCCGGAAGTGGGACGCGCGCCTTCGAGAGCNGTTAAGTGCGACGAGCAAGTGGAAAGCGGCCGAGTCTTGTCGCCCGAAACAAAAGTCGGCCGGATTGAGGCCGGCAATCTCGCTAATGCATCCTCGCAATCAATGCGTTCAGCGCAAGAGTCACCGCGCCATCATTTGCCGGCCAGCAACTTCGGCTGCGGCGGCGGCGACCGCGACGACGATCTGTCACAAATGGTTGATTGTAATGATGGCGCAAAGGCGCGAGCAAACTACGTGAGCGGCTGCGAGGAGCAAGACAAAATGGCGCCTTCAAACAATAACGGCGCCAATAAATGCGTGAGGCCGCTCGCTCTCTGGGACGGCAGGGCCACTTCAACCCGAAAGTCCGAGCTTCCGGAGAGGAGCGGGCCACTTGGAGGGGTGAAGCGGCGGCGCGAGGTTGAATCGGCGGAGTTGCCTCAGAGTCTGGACACGCCGAGCCCGAAAGCAAGGCTCGGCCAGAGTTATGAGCGTTGTGGGATGCGCGACTATGTCGACGAGTCCATCGGTTGCGAGGCCAAACAGGCGCTAAACTTGTCCTATCCGCAAACTGGCCCGAGCAACCCCAAAGTATGGAACTATGGACAGCTGGTGAGCAGCGCGATGAGCGAGCAATCCTGCAAGCAGATCAACAATGCCATCACCATGGAGTCGCAAGCGCAATCGCTCGCCTTCTTCGGCATTCGTCGGCCGCCGAAGAGGCTAGTCTACTTTTACGACATCAACGATGACGTCGACGAGGAGATTGAATTTNTGACCAAATCCTTGGAGACCAAATCCTATGCAACCTCAATGATGGGCCAGCACGACCATTATCTGGACAACATAGCCAAGAGTCAGGCTGCTGCGGCCAAAGCCAAGGCGGCAAACAAAATTCAAGCCCAATATCGGGTCAACATGCTCAGATCTGGCCAGACGAATCACTTAAAGGCGTTGGCCCTCGAGCGAGCCGGCCAAGTTTGCGAGGAGCGAGCAACTGGTCGCTCGTCCCTCGATCGCCGAGAGAGCGATTTTTGTGCCCCAAGAAGGGGCTCGCAGGTGTTTGCCAGTTTCAGGCGAAAGGATTCATCAGCCTGCCAGCAGCAGCAGCACCTTGTCGAGCAGCATGAGCAAGCAACTGACCAGAGCGTGGAGCTCCTCCTGACGCCCCACTGGTGCTCGCTGCCGTCGCACTTGAACCAGGCGAGTGTGGCAATAATGCGCTTCTACCAGTCGAGTCTCACCAACAACTTCTACCTCGGCAAGCGGGAGCGCGCAATCATGGGCCAGCGCGGCCGCTTCGACAGGTCCTGCTGCCGGATGGACTACGCGGCTTACGCGCGGGCGCTCGAGGTGTTCGTGCCAAACGATGGGCTGCCCATCGACGCGGTGCTAAGCTTCTCCGCTAGACGCTCGCAGCAGCGACTCGAGGGCCCAGCGGCCGGAGGGAGAGAGAGCCAACAGGCGGACGTCAATCTTGGCGCCATCTACGAGCCATTCAGGATGCTGCCCAGCCTGGCCAACAGCGTCGCCAGCAAGCAGTCTAGGCCGAGAGAGGCGCCACCTCCCGCAAAGCGGCCGCCCGAACCACTCAGTGCGCTAGACGTTAACTGGGCCGGAAGGGGGGCGGCCACGAACAGTCTGCAGCGAGAGTTGCTGATTTCGTTGGAAAGGTTTGCAACGGCGCAGTCGCTCTACGAGGAGAGGCGCGCTTTCAGGCGGCGCCGCCAAGAGGCCAACATGAACAACAGCACCAGCAACCTGAACCGAACCACTCAAGCCATTCGCAGGGGTTCAGTTGTTGTCTTGTCCAAGCTTAAACTTTTGCACGCGCAAAATAATGCTGAAATATCCACTGCAACGGCCGCCAGTCGCGAGCAGGGCCATGTTTCAAATGAGCCCCAAAGAGGGGCTCAGAGTGCGTACAAGTCAGTGCCTAGACTCTCGCTAACCAAAGCAGATTCCCTAGCAAACAGCGGCAGCCCAGACAACGGGCTCAGGTCTTCGGCTGTCCGCTTGGAGGCCGACGGCTCAGATCAGAGTGTCAAGATGAATCAGAGTCTGGGCGCGGACAGGTCCGAGGTGGGGTTGCAAATGTCGAGCATTGAGTCTCTTGTGAGTCCAACACTGTTTGGTACGACGACGGACCGATTTCGGACCGACTCTGCCACGGATCTGCGCGCTCAGGTTGGATTTAAATCCGGCCCACTTCGTAGGGGAATGTCCACTTACGAGCGCCACTCAATTTCAAACCTACACCTCCGCTCGCTCGCCGAGTGTTCCAACGCGAGCACCAACCAAGACTTCTACGCTAATTCAACAGCCAGGCCGGCTTCTTACACGCCAAACTTGGCCAAGAGCAGCTCGCATAGGCCAAGCCTGATAGCCTGGCTTAATTTGAGCAGGAGCTCGGCCTCGCCAGATCATACAAACAATCGTAATTCTTGCTTTAGTCAAACCTCAAAAGCAACAAGTGTGCTGAGCGAAGAGTGCAGCAAGTTGTTGAAGCCAAATTTGGCGCGTAGACGAAGCTTTTCCGGGCCGCTAGATTGGCTGCAACACGAACATCGGCATCCCCACGATCTTATGCTAACGCCAGCCAAGAAGCAAACCAACAAGAGGCGCCTGAGGCGAATGAAGCCCCAGAAGTCCAATTCCTCCGACTATCACAGCTTGAACAATCGGCGCGTCTATCGTCTTGACTCGAAAGGCTTCCAGACAAAACTGAAAGGCGTCTTCTATGTGATATCTCACGACCCTCTGGCTCTCAACGCCCATTTGGCGGCCAACCCAAACCAGTCGCAAATTCATGGAGCGGAGATCTGTCGAACAGTGGACATGCTCAATTCGAGCCATGATCTCGTACAAGCGCAGCTTCCTGAGTTAAAGGATCAAGTCAACAGGCAGGACAATATGTCCTCGAACGAACTTGAATCGTCCTTTTTCAACACCTCAAACGATGAGAACAGCGTAGGAGACCGATCGCAGTCGAGAGAAACAAACGGGAGATCAACTGGCTCGCACAATGTACAAAAGCGCACCTTTCTCGTCTACTTCCACTGGACCCAGTGGATGGTTCAACGGCGCCACTATTCTCTCTTCATCTTTTCGCCCCAAAGTCGAATCAGAAGATTTTGTCTCGCTGTTACAAGTAGAAAGGAGTTTGATTACTTCGTCCTCTTCTTCATATCAATGAATTGCGTCACCCTAGCCATGGAAAGGCCGAAGATTCCGCCCTGGAGCAAGGAGCGCGAGTTTCTCACCGTTGCAAACTACTACTTCACCTTCATGTTCACCCTTGAGATGGCGCTCAAGGTCATTGCAAAGGGCCTATATTACGGGAAGGACGCCTACTTGAGCGATAGCTGGAACATCATGGACGGAGTTCTGGTTGGCTTCTCGCTCTTCGATCTCTTGTTGTCCATAGTTGCGGACAGAAGTCCGCGCATTTTTGCCATCCTTAGGGTGTTCCGTTTGCTCCGTTCGCTTAGGCCATTGCGCGTTATAAATCGGCTCATGGGCTTGAAGCTGGTTGTCCAAACGCTATTGTTGTCCTTGAGGCCGATAGGAAATATCGTGCTGATTTGTTGCACATTTTTCATAATATTCGGTATCCTGGGCGTACAATTATTCAAGGGAACATTCTACTATTGCGACGGGCCCGACCCCCTGGAAATAATGCGCAGCGTTCGCACCAAAGAGGATTGTCTTGTTGATCATCGGAACAGGTGGGTCAATCGAAAGTATAACTTTGACAACCTAGGCCAAGCGCTGATGGCGCTCTTTGTTTTGTCCTCAAAAGACGGTTGGGTCAACATCATGTACACTGGACTTGATGCGGTTGGCGTGGATATGCAACCTCGCGAGAATTACAATGAATGGCGCCTACTCTATTTCATATCCTTCCTCCTCTTGGTTGCCTTTTTCGTCCTCAACATGTTTGTTGGTGTTGTGGTCGAGAATTTTCATCGATGCAGAAAGGAGCAGGAGCTGGAGGAGAAGGCTCGAAGAGCTGAGAAGCGACAGAGGAAGTTGGACAAGCGACGCAGGAAACTCCGCGAGCCACCCTATTATTCAAATTATGGTAAATTCAGACTTTTATTGCACAAATGGGTTACAGGCGGTTACTTTGATCTCCTTATAGCGGCCGTGATCGGCTTCAATGTGATCTTTATGTCGCTAGAACACTATCAAATGCCCAATGAACTCATACACCTGCTGAAGGTGTCAAATTATGTATTCACTGCCGCGTTTATTCTAGAGGCAGCAATCAAGAGCGCTGCTTTGGGTTTGAGGAGGTACATGAAGGACAGATGGAATCAGTTGGATGTCATGATCGTTGCTATGTCTATTATAGGTATCATATTCGAAGAAATGGACTCCTTCACTCTACCAATCAATCCAACGTTATTACGCGTCCTGAGAGTGATGAGGATCGCTCGAGTTCTCAAGTTGCTCAAGATGGCCAAGGGAATCAGAGCTTTGTTAGATACTGTTATGCAGGCATTGCCGCAGGTTGGGAACTTGGGCCTCCTTTTCTTCCTATTATTCTTCATATTCGCGGCCTTGGGTGTTGAGCTGTTCGGACGTTTAGAGTGCAATGATGACTACCCCTGTTCGGGCCTGATGGATCAGCATGCCCATTTCCAAAACTTCGGATTGGCTTTCTTGACTCTATTCCGTGTGGCAACTGGCGACAATTGGAACGGAATTATGAAAGATACACTACGTGATAAGTGTGATCCGTCGAGCAACTGTCTCAAAAACTGTTGCGTCTCGCAAATTATCGCACCATTGTACTTCGTTGTTTTTGTACTTTTAGCTCAATTCGTGCTTGTTAACGTTGTAGTAGCCGTTCTGATGAAACATTTAGAGGAATCGCACCACGAGATGGAGATAGATGAGGAATACGAGTTAGACAAGCAGCTGGCCGAAGAATTGGAGGCCAAAAAGAGAGCCTTAATTGAGGCTCGAGACAGGCAGAGCATCTACTGGATCTAGCTTTCTAGCCAACAAAACAAAAATTAAACCATAATTCGCGCATCCGACCGGCACAAATGTCGCGAGGGAGGTCCAGGTGGCCTTTAGAAGGAGACATTAGGTCTAGAGAGTGAAAAATTTGGCGTACAAGATTTTCTAGTCCGTGCCGATTTGGTCTTAGACGATCAAGTTTACTCCTCAATTACATTATCGTCTGTCTTTTTGAGCTGTGTAAGAATATAGTCTCGGGCTGGAGTGTCCTTGCCAAAATTTTGAACGACAACGCAGGAGCATTGGACGACCTTTCTCGCTTTTCCATCCTTGTCGATTTTACAGAGGCCAGCCATTTCGCCTAGCGCTTTTTTGTCGTCAACTTTCACCAGGGGAACTTCGTGTTCCTTGCAAAGTGCCTCGACTAACTTGATGTATGTTGCCTCCTCGCAATCCTTTGCTAGTACACACATTTTCCCTTTCTTCTTGTCGAGAGCCCGAGCAGATTCGTCAATTCCCCTAGCCAGGCCGTCAACAAACAGGCTTTCTCTAAGCACGTGCCTCAATGCTGAAGGCACGTCCATTCCGCCAACTCCGGATGCTATTTCGGCAACACTGGATACAGTTTTTCATTGGCGAAAAAACCAGACAGTTTTGATATTAGTATCGCAAGCGCATTCCAGGTGACCACGTGGTGGTGGTTACATTCTGGAGCAGATTATCGTATTGTACTCACGTTTCCATCATAAGTTATTTAAAGGTGAATCCTAGGGCTTTAAATTTATAGACAGGAGGCTGTATGATGATTGCCCGTTGCAAGATCTGATGGTGTAATAATCGGGGATGGTTAAATATCATGGAGTCATGAGTACCGGTGGCGAGATAGGATGAATATGAAGCGCCCGTCACAGGAACAGAGCCGTGTTTGGTTGAATTGCGTCTGCGTATGGCGGAAAAATTCAAACCGTAAACATTTGTTGAAATCACAGAATTTCGCTCATAAAGCTGTTGGATATTCGATATGTCGGGGATTGCCCATGCACGCTAGATAACTCTTATGTCACTATCATGTCAGGTACCCACGTGTCTTTTGATCTTAAACACCAGTCCTAGACGGACCCCACCCTTGCTATTATGTCGAGTATCAAGAATCTCATTGCAATTGATGGGAATGAGAAGATTGTTTGGAACCCCGAGTTGGGTCATCTTGAAACAGGCGAAGGAGACTCCAAGCAAACTCTTCTCCTAACCTCAAGGCCGTACTTCGTTGTCAAGGATGTCAAATTGAACCCTNACAAAAATCTCCTGGCCCTGAGCGGTGACAATGGAATCACGATCGTTAACATGCCTCGCAAATGGGGTCGAAGGTACAAGAGTGAAAAGGAGAGTCAAGTTTACTGTAATACATTCAATGTAAACGAGCGATTATTCACTTGTGAAACAAGAATACGTGCCTTACATGTCGACTGGCACCCGAATGCCACGGAGTCAAAACAAATACTCTGTATCCTCACCAACGACAATAAGCTCAGGTTTCACGATGTTAACTCAGATCTCGAGCTACAAGTGATATACTTAAAGATCCAAAGTAGTTACGAGGATGACGAGGATGACGACATCTGTCTTGGAGTGAGTATGCTAAATTTGGGTGAATCTGCCATTTGTTTCGATTTTGGCCCACCCCTAGTGATACAAGAACCNGATTTACTTTTACCAATTTACATATTGATGGGAACAGGTGATGTACTGCTAGTTTACACGAACATTCACAACCCTACCTATGCTGAACATATCATCGGACCTCTGATTATGTTACCCCAGGCCGAGGATAATTATGGCTCTGATGCTTGCAGTTTGATCGTCCTGGATTCATCACCCCCTCTACTTGCCATGGCAACACCAAACGGATCCATATATCACTGCTTCGCATTCCCTGAGAAGTCGGGTCCAATACCAAAGCAGACACTATATGTATATGAGTCAATTGAGCTATCGAAGGATNTAATCAAGAACTCTGACGACCCTTACAGTCCTCACCCAATGAAGTTGTTTAAAGATCCCACTAGCGAGATACGTTATTTTTGTGTCCACCAGAATGGTATTCATACAGTTGTGCTACCCATTCTAGAATCTATACAATCGGACTGTGAAGTGACAGAGGATAAAGAATCCTTCTCCGAGTTTGTTATTTGCACCCGAACCTCCACACCCTCAGAATCAACTGAGAGTCAAGACGACCTGTCAACCCCTAGAGGTTTGGGGGTCGAAATTAGAAAGGCTAATATTGTTTTGCTTGTACTGATGCCAAATAACGAAATGATTACACAGAGGATTTCACCTGCAACCACACTGATAAATAGAAAACGTTTCCCACGACATACCCTCGATGCAAGTAAAGAATCGAGCGACCTCGAAATCCTCAATACCTCTCAGATCGATGCATCGAGGGCGAATTTCGAGGAGCAGATTCAGCAGATAATCAAGCGTCGAACNAACGTCCCGATGTTGAAATTATCAGAAGAACTAGAGCAGGCGAGTAACGTGGGTGAGCTAGTTGATAGAACTATAACAACTCTAAAGATCGAGTACATCAAAAAATTTAATTTAGCCGTCGAGGCAATCAAGAAAAAGNTGAGCATTCTAGANAGAGATAAACAAAGTCAAAAGATAGAATACGGCAAGATTTGCAAAGAGAAGGAGGCTATTTACATCTCCGTGATAGGTCTTTCATCTAAAGCTGATATAGCTTGCCAAAAGCAAAAAGAGCTCTTGAGTCGTATAGACAAGGTGCTTTCTGCAGTCGCCTACGGGCACCCGGATTTAAGTGAGGCCGAATCGAAACTTAAAAGAGAATTGACGTCGCTCCATGATAAGCTACGATTTTATCGAGATCAACTAGATTCGATAATCAACAAACATAAGTATCACATGAACCAAAAAGACCCATCATTCAACGCTGCCAGTGATCTCATGTTATCCCAAACCCAACTAAATGGCATCAAGGATACTCTATCTAGACAAGGAGCTGATATTGCAGAACTCAAGCGAATCGTTAAGTCAAAACAGAGTGGTACTAGCTAATGGATTAAACCATGGAGAATTTACTTCGAGGCCGACTTCAACGGTTGTTTTTTCAACTTTGGTCCAACTACACTCGTACTGGGATCCTTGTACGAATAATTGTTCCCCATTGGGCTTGGCTGAGGGTATCCAGTAATCTTATCTTTGGCTCTTCGTCTTGCCATGGCATCATTCAGATGAATATGTAAATAATCCAAATCAGACGGTATCTGAGCGTCTGGCCTCAACTTGAGCTCCCGATTATCCGTCACTATATCTGTCTCGTCGTTTATCTCAACCTGCAAGACCTCTTCGATCACATCTTCTAAAGTCACAATGCCGATAACTTCTTTCCTCCTGTGTTCCTTGACTAACGCCATATGTGATTTACCTTCACGAAAGTGGTTGAAAACTACGTCTAAAGTGTGGTATTCATCAACAGAGATGATTGGGTGCCTGTAGAATGAAACGATGCTCTTCAGGGTGACTTCTGAGAAAGGGTTGATCAATGCAAGATCTTTAACCATGAGAACACCTATGATATTCCGTCTTTTTTTGTCATATACAGGTATGCGCGAGAATCCACGCTTCACAATAAGTAACATGGTTTGATAGTCGATGATTGTGGATAGATCCAGCATAAACACATCTCTCAGTTTGGTCATGACCTGACCTACCGTCACCTTTTTGATTCTCAAGGCGCCCGTTATGATATTGATTTCTTGGACGTCCAAATTGTTATAGCTCTTAGTGATCCTAATATATTCTTGCAATCTCTCACGATCGTAGACAAAAGCTATCTCATCACCCAAAGCGCAATCGAGGACAATCGAAAGAGGATAGGCGACAGGAAATGTGCAGATTATGACTATCCATGTGATCCATATAGTCTTTGCACCAATCGCTAGGCCATGTCGAGCGCAAACAGCCTGTGGCAAAATTTCACCGAAAACGGTTATACAAACTGTGGTGGATATGAACCCAACTAATCCTGGAAAGACTATATCAAGCAGAAATTGGAGGGCAGCATTAACGAATACGTTTCCTAAAACTAATGAACAGAGCAGTAAATTTGAGTGTCGTCTCATAGGTATAATTGCAGCCGCATATTGGCGCTCCTTTGCTGTCCCACATTTTCTTAATATCTCTAATTCAGTTATATCTAACGACAAGAGGCCCAAAACTAAGCCGGAGAACAAGGCGGATAGTAAGTTGAGTACAACAATACCTGTATATTCAGCCGCAAGAGTATAATAAACGGGATCGATACTCTCTGTGAGGTTGAATCCTAATGGACTCNTGTAGTTTTGTGACCCTAAGAAAGAATCGTGACTTATAAATGAGTCATCTTTCACGCTAAGAGCCATTTAACTGACGGTGGGTCGAAGCGGTCCATTGTTGGGTTAGTTTAGTTCTCTTGGAATAACCAAATAATATGGTAGCATAGTAATCGTAATCAACTCAGAGTGTTGCGTCAACAGGTATATCGTCTGTCAAGCCTTTTAAAACTATGCATATACAATGGTGTAAAACAAGCGCAATCAAACCGCTTGTGGTCTCAATATGTTAGGTAATGTCGATTAAACAATCAATCCTCTTGATCAGACAATCGATATCACCGAGATTCATACAAAATTATCGCAACTTAAAGAGGGATAGCTTCATGATACACATGAGCAATTAGGAAGATCAATTGTTCGTATGAGTGGTCCAATAGAAGCTAATCGGATTGTTAGGATGATGAATCCCCGGTAGAGAAACGAATCCTCCTTTCTCGCGTTCTAGTCTAGGTTGGCTCTCTCAGTTGATAGTTATACAAACTTTGCATAAGCTGCGAAGTTNTTCAAGCTAGAGATACATTGATGACGACCAGATCGAAGTCGTTCGTGCGATCACATGGTCACAAGTCAGATTTTTGCGGCGACTAGTTCAATGTTTTCAAAGCCTCTTTCAGCAATCGAAAACTCATCCTGTGATGGAAAACTTAGCAGGTATTGGATTACTCTGCATTGAAAACCTCGGTGCATTAAGACCAACTGTTTACGCTCACCATGATCGTCGACNAATATCTCTACTCCATCAATCGAGTTATAGACTTACCTACCACCTCCGAATCTCGACTCGTAACTGAACATTCCTCTACTGGAAGACCTTTCACTCTCTGCGCTTGATCCGTCAGCAGTTAGAAAACTTTGATGANNTTATAATCTCCATAGCTGAACAATGTTTCGATTCCATCTCTTAGTTGCATTCACCTTCTTAGCTTTAATTTATGAACCAACCCTTGGTGCTAATGAAGTAGCCAACGTTGCTGGAATCAACACAGGGTCGACTCATGCACCTGTAGTGTTACTTCCTGTGGCATCACCACCAAAGAAAAATTCGAACGAATTACCTACGATCATAGGGCCAGCAGTGCACAACAAGCCTCCAACGAGCTTGAAACCCGCAAACCATGTCACATCTAATCTAGTTCTGAGTCACATGCCAACCACGGCGGCACCGCTAACTCCAATCACCAATGTCGTGATCCAAGCTAAACCGGTGGCCACGGCTCCTCAGGCTGCAACAACAGCCGGCCCCAAGGNGGTTGTAACAGTCAAACCAACCGGAGTTGCCACTGTTTTCGAATCAAAGTCTATGAACAAGACCGCGGTCATCGCTCAACCGAACGTCCAGTTAACAAAGTTTAACGAATACCTGAAGCCACTGTGTGAGTCAATCGAAAAACTTCAGCCAAAGCAAATGTTCAAGATTCAAACTCAGTTCAAACAGTTCGTCCAACTTGTGAGTGTTGTGCTCCCCTCGAAACTTGTTCCTTCTGATCGATCTTAGGGTCTCTGATTAACCTTTATTCTACTATAGACAAACGGTAAACTGGGGATCTGCTTCTTAGAACATTACCTCTTCGACCCCACGTTGAAGTTAGTCGGCAAGCCCGACCTGACCATTCTTTGCAACTCTAGAAACTTGCAATCTGAGCTGAAAGGATCCTATCAATCATTCCAGAACTGTGCTAGCAAAAACTGGGATCCGGCAGTCGACAAGGAGTTGGACAAGGTTATTGCAGCTCGTTTAAATTGTGCCAAAAATCATAAACATGGTAAGAATGAAACCACTACTGCTGTAGTCCCGCACGATGATGACGAAATGTCAATCATCAGCGAGGTTGTNAGCCAAGTTTTGGATGGAGACAAAATATTAGCCAACAACTCGGACGTAAAGATAATAGATATAACCGGAACTGCGAAACCCAGCACGGTGACGCCGCTAGCAGAAGGCTCTGATAAAAACTCCACAAAAGCGTCCAAGGCGGCCAAGGTCAGCGGTATTTTGAATGATCCAAACACTGTGGTCGTCTTTATGGACGATTCGAATCGAAAGACAACCACACTAGCACCGAAGAGCATTCATGTGGTAACAAAGGTAGAGGTTGAGACACCAAAGCCAACTGTAACAAATGCGGTGGTTGAGATCGAGAAATCCACGAGCTCTAAGCCCTTGTTAACTCAAAAACTGCTTCTCGCTGAACAATNGACCCCGACACCATCAACGACAACCAAACCAGCAGAACAAATAGCAACGAGCTCTACACCGAGCCCTCCGATTTCTGATAAGATCGAAGTTTCGGTCGAGCAATCAAAAGCCTCTGATCAAACATCCACCACGGAGGCACCTGCCACGGCCATAGCTGTAACTGCCTCTTCTGACAAGATGAAGGTCGACGTAAGCTCTGTCAAAACCACTACCACCACTACCGAAAAGCCTGCTGAAAGTGTTGAGTCTCTCCTGAAGCGTCATGAGAAAGAGAGGCAAGAACTTGAATTAAAACTGAAGTTGGATAAAAGCTCCAAGCAGGGTCACAAGAAACAAGAGGGACTCAATGCTCTTAAGGCTATGCGATCTCTCCAGATGCAGCGGGATGCATCAGCCCATGGCTCCGACGCAAGACTGCACCAGATTGAGCACGAGCGCCAAATGGTGAGATGATCCCTCTTTTGATTCACAACATCAAATTCNATGTAAACAACTGACGTATTTCTGAACTTCCGTTACCCCTATCTTTCAGGCTATCAACCCAATTGGGCACTCACTGAAGCACCAGCAATATGAGATAAGCAAACAAAAAGCATCAATCAGCAGGAGTAGGATGTCGAGATCAGCGGGATTGCATGACTAACTTGCAGAAAGCGGTGTCATTGGATNAAATAGGTTAGGAACTTGGTAAAATCAAGTGTGTGGTTTAAGACGATTTCAATACAAGCGAATTGGCTAAGCGAAACACATCTGGAATGAGAGACGCAAGATTCGCGAAGAGGTCCTCCGAAATACCTTTGGGGACCAAAAATTGAATAGTTCCCTGTTCGACACCTGTTGACAGGGAGGCCATCTCAATGAGAAACCCCTTGACGCACTTGAGCACTAGCTCAGCTCTTTTGAGGCACCAATTGACAGTTAAAATCTCTTCATCCATTTCATCTACCAATAATAACGGNATGCTAATAGTTTTGATATCATACATGTGCGCGACCCTAAGAATATTTCTCAAACTGGCCATCATGGGATGTCTTGAGTTTACTTCTCCAGTTTTAAGACTATCGTCCGTAACCAAATGAAAAACAACATGAGCATTAGCCAAATTTGAATGCCTAGTCACATAACAGTCTCCAGTTTCCAAATTATGCCGACCTGCATACACAGGCATCACTTTCTCTTTGATATGTTTGATCTGCTTGCTAAAACTATCAAAATGAAACTCGTTCAGACTGTTACATAGCTGAGAGAACTCGTACTGAATCCCATAATAGGAGTTAAAATGGTTACCAACTAATATAACCANCGCTGATAAATTATGGGAATACAAAGACATGGCCGTTTGCGCCCTAACTTGATATGATCGGTTGCGTTGAGTATCACAGAGGTATAACGAATCGACTGCGAGGATCCGCAAGTTATGGGCTGTCTTTAGTTGTGAGCCAAGGTTGATGGTGAAACTTTCCTCCATTCTAATCTGACTCACTGATTCGCTACAATTGTTGCCGTCCGACAAGACTTTAGTCCTATCAACGCTTGAGCGTCTCTCCTTGCGATTTTCAGTCGCCTTGATGGGTTGACCTTCGCCGTACAAGTCATCACTAGAGGGCTCCTTTGTCTCCCTAAGCTCATCCCACATCAAGTCGAGTTTATCGCAAAAGTCCTCGCGTTGGGCATCCTTCAGCGCCTCAATGGACATGTTCCAATTATTCAACAGCCTCTCCAAATCTTGACAATGCCGTGATGACAAAGAGCTAATAGTTGCTTCGGTGTGAGACTGGCCTAGTTGACTAAGAGCAGTTTCAATTTCTCTGCTACTCCGACGCTGAAGTTCTTCAAGCGAGGTATCGCGAGTCCGAAACATGTCCTCGACAGCAGGCCAATAAGAGAACTCCATGCTAATCAGTCTTTCCGTATACTTCCCCGAATGTATCAAATCACTGTATTTTCGAGCAAATCTAAGCTTATCGATCACTGATGGATTGCTGCCTGCGGATTGAGGTCTCTTTTCACTTNNTGACTTCGACTCCTTCACTATGTCTTGCCAGTACCGATGCAACTCAGCCTCACTCTTGGGCTGCCCATCAGCATTACAAACTGATGCCATCTTGTATTTCATAAGAACGAATTAAGTTTGGTGATTCTAGCCATTTATTGGACTGTGTGAGATCGATAAAATCGGTTGGCTCTAGTTGTTGAATCAGCGTTGACTCAAAATTGAGCCACCCTTCCCAATAATCTCTTGTTGTTTGAGCAGTTTTAATTGTTACGATCTTGAGGACATGCTTTTGAAAAACATTGTGGGGTCCTCGGTTGCCCGATGTTTATCTGTCGAGGTCTCGACATTTACTGGNTTGAAATCCGCTCGCAACAAGAGCACACATTGATAGGCTGACCGCCGGCGCGAATTACAAACAGATCGCTACAGCTGCTTCGTACAGCTGACTCGACTGACATCCTTAGATCCCACCGATGACGTTGTTTCGTGAGGTTTAATGTAAACCGTGTCTTACTATCCATCCACACTATTACCCCTGATGGTAGACTTTAAGACTTAAGTTTCCTCTCGACAAGAAAGTTACCATAATGTCACGCCGATCNAATTTCCATTATGATGATGTTAACGACGACGACGAGAGCATAAATGAACTACAATCTAAAGTGAATCTACTCAAGTCAGTAAGTACAACCTTGAATCGAATCTCGTGATCCTTCTCCAAGTGACTAATATAAGTACGTGCCCCGATTAGGTCAGCATTCAAATTGGTGAGGAAACAAGGGAACATAATAGGTTTTTGAAACAATTAGACACATCAGCTGATTCGGTATGGGGGTCCTTATCGAAGAATATGGATCAAGTTAGAAGACTGGGAGAAGCGGGACATAACAGACTAGTTTTCTACCTGCTGGCCTTCGCCATTTTTGTTATGATTGTTATATACTTAATTAACAGGAGTCTATGATCGTCGCTTTATGTCTTGAGATAATCTATGGTAAACTCTTAAGAGAGGTGATGGTCGCGAGGATCGACCCGGCTGTCAAACTACGAGTCTGTATGATATGTACATGCCGGCTGTTTCGCTTGGTCTTATAATTTTAACCACTTGTCCACGCTTAAGACCGTGATAACGAGCTACAGGATCACTCGCTTGTATCCTCATCAGTTGGCTATCGCGCAATTTATACCTGCTCAGAAGTTCTGCTTTTTCTTCCTGGGTAAGAACAACATGTTCAGGTACAAGCTCATGCTCGGTTATGTTTATGTATAACTCTGATTCGAGAAATTGCTCGAGAATGTATTTGGGCGCCATATCAGTGAGAGCCTGTTTGGCGGATGGAGTCATGCCTTGTTGTACGACGATTATTGCTCTGGTAATGTTCTCCTCTTGCATCCTTTGGCAATAGTTTTTGACAGTCTTGATTCCGATTTTGGGTTCGTCTGGAAAGAAGACAAACATTTGATCTGTAGGATCATCATTGTGAGCGCACATTACCATTAGATCCGACCTAGCCGGTTTCTTTTCGCTTGGTTTTTCGCCATATTCACGTTTGAAATCATCGAGACTCTGATCCAACTCTTCTTGTGCAATCAAATAACCTCTATCGTGGCACAGGCTCAAAATTGTCTTACGAACCCTCCACAACTTGTATATCTCAGCTTCGTCATCCATATTCTGCTAGCTCGATAAAGTTCGAACGGTTTGGTCAATTTTGATTCATGAATTCTATACTGTCTGAAGGTTGTAAGATTTTAATATGAGTAGGTCAAGTGGTACAATTTAGGATGAAAAGCTGTGGACATGTAAATGTAAAATCATAAAAAATTTTGAGATCGTTGGATTTGTTTTGGTTTCACTGTGAAACTTTCACGTCGTCAGCGAGCGAATTTGGTGCCAGCGCGTGCGATTTTGAGCGGATCGCATGAATCGTCAGTTTGAAAATTTGCAGCGCCCAGGCCACGATTTTTGTGAAGCCAGAGGCAAGATAAACCAATTCATCTAGGGTACAGACTCTTTCCGCATCTAAATCTTGTAATGAAACACATCGTTTGCCTCGGCCCCAGGAACATTTGGTCGCAATCGGTCACTATGCTGGCCTACCACCTCAATGCACAGCAAGATGAGCGGCATCCGACAGGGGTACTTTTCTACGACCTCCAGGGCCGCCATTGCACCTCCATGGCCGGAGTGGGTTGTATTTGAGCTGGTTGATTTTGGGTCCAGGAATCGCTTTCGATGATGCCTCNTAGCCTCATCCCTTGGCAGATGCAATGGAGAGGCAAAGCCAAATTTTCCCAATGATTCCGAGTGCCAACCCTCGCAATTGTGCACTAAATCGCGATGTCCTGTCTTCGAATTAGCCCCATGCCAAACCAGCTTGTTTGGCCTGACAGCATTTATCGGAACAAACAGGATGTGCGAATGACAAAACAATTAGGATTAGGGTCATTTGCTGAGATCGAGGGGGGAGCGAGGCTGCAATTTGGCGCAAACTAACCATCTAGAATCCGTTGCAACGTGACGTCCATCGAATGAGTAAATTTTGCTCAATGGGTTTGCAACGCGCGCCGGTTGCTTGAACAAATCGTGCCATGAGTTTGCCAAAGTCTCCCCCTAAACATGAGGCCAGTTGTTAGCTAGGGAAATTGAATGCCATGAGATGGTTCAATGTTGTAAAAGTGAAACCCGACTTACTTTCAGGTTGACGACTGGGTACTTGTGCACATTGTTGCGAACAACTTCATTGAGGTTCTGGAAGCCGGAAGCTAGAAAAGCGCGAAAGGAGCCCCTAATGTGCGCTTTTGCAGCATTACGTTTGCACTCGAAGTCCGCGCCTAAGGAGATTGGATGAGTCAGGCAGCAACTTTTGGGCATTAGACAATCAGTGGTTGTTGAACTCAACGTGAACCCATCCCTTTGCCCGCCAACCTACCCCTGATTCCGCGAACGTTTCCCGAATGAGGATCGTTGAGCGCGGCCACTCGGAGCTGGCGGGATAGTTGCGAAGAGGTAAGTGTGTTAATGGAACTCGCTGGACCAAGCGGCAAGTTGATAGAAATTAAGCTCAATACTTTCAGCTCGGACTCAACTAACCTTCAGTTTTCGCTCGTCATCTAAAGTTACGCCAACTGGCAGGGAGAGAGGCGAGGCCGAGGTGGTTTGCTTGAGAGTGGCAGTCCCATCAATTGATTGGAGAGAGTTGTCGATTGAGGCCGAAACGAGCGCGGCTGCGCCAGCGCTGCCACCAATGGCTCTCGATTGAGCCGAGGGCTTCGATTCGGAACCGGCCGGCAGATTGTCCCGCCCTGAAGCCTTGTTCACGATTGGACCAGCAAGCCGCCGACCATCCTCTCCAATCCACTCATCTTCCTCCTC
>Ga0058699_1000073_pt1 | contig 23443 bp, 9 predicted proteins | sample AgamicAtPe_FD_55078 | JGI IMG/M metagenome (GOLD analysis project Ga0058699, IMG submission 55078) | Agave microbial communities from Guanajuato, Mexico - At.P.e | ecosystem: Host-associated > Plants > Phyllosphere > Phylloplane/Leaf | place: Guanajuato, Mexico | collected 2012-10-15 | reverse complement strand
TGCTGATGCTGATGCTGAATACAGCCTATGCTAATAAGCCCGAATTCACGCCAACAACTGCACTGATGCCTGGCGCCATTCGGACGCCAAGACGGGCTTGCCAAGCCGGCACTCTAACTGGCTAACGTGGGACTCTTAATCAAGCCTTTCGCTCGTTTCGCCTGAGCAGAGCAAGCAGGCTTGCTGGTAGCTTAAGGCGTGTTAGCTATTTGTTTGGAGGCCCAGTGCCAGCGTTTAGGGTCGATGTTTGCTAAAGGTCAGCTAAAGGAGAAGGAGCGAAAGCGTAGGCGCAATATGAGTTCAGTGCCCAATTTTGCCCCTCAGCGTCGACAACAAAAAGCAAAGTTCACTCACCAGCCTAACGCCATTGCATGGGAGGCCAATCCGAGCGGCTTACAGGCCGGCTAGCCCGCTCGATGTTCCGAAAGCGAGCCCACCCGAGAGGCGCTTGGGCCCGCTTTGTAATTTCGTCAACCAACCGCAAACTAGCCAAGTAGGTGGTGTGTTTGCAACAGCCACTTCCAGGTTGGCAAATTGCGAGCCAGTGGTCGGGTCAGGTCAGACTATTCAAGCGATCGCAGCGTGTCCAGCTGAAGGCTAGCTTCTGGCCAACTGATTGCCGGCGAGAGACTGGTGTTGCCTTTCAGATCGATTAGTCTGCCTGGCCAATGCATTCGATCTCATGCCTTTAATTCTAAGTGCGTCCTCTTAATTTCCAAGCCAGAGCCTAGTTTAAGTGGCAAACAATTGATTTCGGCCGATCGCAGCAGGAGCCCCACCATCAATCACTTGCTTGAATTCCTATCGTCTTTAGCCGAGAGCCCTTTCGTGGGCCAGTTTAAGCGGCCAGCTGACTGATTATAGCGACATCCGCGATCAGACTAACATTCAACGCAAGTCACTCGCCTATCCTGCTGCTTACACTTAATCTTGAGCCNCCAGTATCCAATTTAATGTTACGTTTCCTCTCCATCCTATTTGGTTTCGCCGCTCGAGGACTTGGAACGAGCTCGCTTGGATAGGGGATAAGCGGGGGCCATATGTCTGGCCAGTGACCCGCTGCCGCCACGTCCCAATTCTGTGGGTCGTGCTCTGGCCGGCAACGTCCAATCAGGCTGGCCCCTCCTCTCCTTCTCTCTCCCTTGCCCAAAGTAGGCACATACGCATCGTTTGCGGCCTTAAGTCGGCCACAACTCAGCACGGAGAGGCCCAACTCCTGCTGCCCCCTTCTGCTACCTCCTACGGATCATCGCACTCCCTACGCTAATCAAGCCAATGGATCTGGCCGCCGACAAAAAGGTCAGGAAGCAATCTAAAAATCGCCAGCCTGAAAGGGATTCTTTACCTTGTCTTAAATCGCCCTAAGCTGAACGACGAAGCCTGCAAGCGAGCCAGCTAAGCTCCCCTGTAGGCTTCCCCAGAAGTGTATCCACCTGGAGAGGGTAGCGTTAGATTAGCTAGCAAAGGTAAACAGAGCAAAGCCATGCGCCCGCTCACTGAAGCACGTCTCGGCGGACTGTCGTCCTATTCGGGCCTCTGGTTGCGCGGGCAAGCAATGATCGAGACTTTCAAATCAAACTCCAACCTCCCATCCTCGCTTGCACCAGTGCAGCAAAAAGGTATACTGTGTAAACAACGCCTGGCTAAAACAGCACACTCTATCCGCGNAGCCGACCACCGTACATTGGTGAGCTCCATTTGCTGAATCGATTGGCTGCGAGAACTGGTCCACTGGAAGCTAGGTCGAGCGTGCCAAATGAAAGCCGATGTGTTGTACATAGCTAGGTGGTCGAGTGATAGGTTTAAGGCCAAAACAAAATCTCACTGATGGACCTTTGTAGCCCCTTGCGCCCCATTTGTTGCGCCCGTCTCAGCTCAAAAACTAGACACAACTAGTGAAAGTGTTTTGGCTTCTTGTTTAAATAGGCTCATGCTTTTATACGCGCGCATGCAAACACGTCGGGAATGCGAGAGAGCCCATTGGAGGCTCAACAAAGCCTCAGGCAATATAGAGGGCGAAAGCGAAACGAGCAGATTTCACACTACACTAGCTAGGGTGCAAAATTTGCCGACCCCGAGAGATTTCCGGGCGCGAATAGGCGATCCCTTGCGCTTTCAGAGTGGCCGAGATGGAGTCGCACTATTAAAGTCAAAAATATTCAGATTTCTCTCCAAACGGAGAGCCCCCCTTTCGTTCTAGGTGACATAAACAACTGGCGATGGAGCAGAGTAGGCAACGATCCAAGCGTGATGGATGCAACTTCTTCACTTGGCCCAGCTTGTCGGCNGTTTGGCGAGCCGATGGACTGGCTGGCCGAAAATGTTGACAGCTCGAGCAGCCCCCTCCCCTCCTCTCCCCATGACTCCTGGTGCGAAACCAATTCCCACTTGGCGACTCTTGCCTGCTCCAGGAGCTGAGCAAAATTTCACGGGCTTGGCCTTGGAAGTTTGCAAATTTTATTTTGCACGCAATTCAAGACCAACAATATTATGAATTACAAATGGAGCGCCAACGGTCGGCAGATGAGAGGCTACGTGGAGCAAATTCAGGCCAAGGTTTGTTCAAAACGAGAGGCGATGAGTGAGAAGCGGCCTGTTTTTGGGGGGGGCGAAAAGGCTTCCAAGTCATCGTTTTTGCCATCGGCATCAATTGGGCCACAAAACGGTCTACCCTAGAAAGCGTTTGCAAGCAAGCCGAGTGGAATTGTTTGCGCTCGTTGCCCTTGGAATAAGGCCAAGCAGATTTGGACTCGCGCGGACACAAACAAACGGCAAAGAATTCGCACATTTCAAGGGCTGACTTGTGATTTTGATTTAAGACCATAATAAGTGAATGAGCCCATCGAGTTTGGGTAATGATTGCTTACCATAACCCTGGCCGAGCCTCAAATAGGGGCGCTCCCTTCGCCGCTTCCGTCGACAGGAGCACCAAGTTCATGATCCTCGCGCGCGATCAGTATCAGCGCGAGGGCCGTCCAACTCGACCGCGGGAAGCCAACCGTGAGTCTCGAGTGATCTGTTTGTGCCCCAGGGCATTGGTGGCAGTTTTGCGTCCAGCTCTCAGAGCCCCCAAGCAATTGCCTTGCAAGCGTTTCTGCGTTGACGAACACTTAGCGGCCGGTTGTCGGTCAGCGTTGCTTGGGGAGCTTTTAGCTTCATGGCAGGGAAACTGTGGCGATACTAGCGCCACAAAAACGACAATGCAGCCTCTAATAATGGCATTTTGGTTTCAGGGGGCGCAGAGCCAGTTGGTTGTTTGTTGTCGGCTGACAAAGGAGTTCGCACCCGCAGAAGCCTTTGTTGAACTCATAATCAAGGTGCCATTGAGACTGGAGCGTCCAGTGGCCAGTTTGACTGACGCCACCGGCTCATGCGTGGCCTCCGAGATCGATGGGCAAATTAAGCCGGTGGCCTTGCGAGGAGGCCACGCAAAAGGAGTAGGGGGCCATTGGGGCCACATGAATAACAAGGCCAAGGTGACCATAATCTAGTAGAGGAGGCGTCGGTTTGGAATACGAATGTGGTGGTTTCCTTTCATCTAGTGCGCCAATAGGGACGACAGGTCTAGAGGTAACCAAGTTAAGAGGGAGAACAGTCTATTGGCAGGAATTTTGCTAAGGCAGTTTAGCATGACAAATGCGCCGGTGTTACGACTGCTCAAGGTTGTAAGCGACCATCAATGCAAATAGACTGGCTGCAAGACTTATAAATGCAGTCAGGCAAAATCGGGTTCGAGAGCGGCCTGTATTGTGTCTGCGGAGTTTGGACCTCTCTATCCCAAAGCGGGCCATAATTTAAAGGTCGCTAGCCGAAGGATTACGCGGCTCGTCCCTCGCACGGCCCAACAATCTGGATTTTGGGCGGTTTTGGAGATTATTTGGCCCAACAGACTCACAAGCTTTTGCCCATTGGATTAAGTCCCAAGGACAAACTGATCTAACGCGACCGTAACGAATTCAATCGGATTTAAATTGGCTCGGATTTGTTGATTCTGCTCGCAACAACCGGGAGGCCATTTTTCAAGTTTCTGAGCCCGAATTTCCACAAAATTTTCTGAGAACATCCATTGAAATTTTGCCCTTTGTGCCGATCCAATTGGCCCCACAAGCCACAAACCACGACCTACAGTGGCTAGGGTTGGGGCTGCTCAGCTCACACCTTCCAACGGTAGCTTTGAATTCAACGACGAAAGCATTATAATAATTGACCAGCTCTCCATCTATCGCGACTCCTCTATAAGTTTCAGGCGCCTAGCTACATTGAATGAATTCAACAACAATCCACCGACTGATGGGGGGGGGGCAATGAGGGCAAGAGGAGAGGGGGCAGGTCGACAAAAGCTGCAGATCTCGCTCAAAGTTGGTCGTTTCAGAATGGGGACCAAGCTGGGCAGTTTAAACGGCATTACCGGCGACCCTTCACTTTGAAACACGCGGCTAACAATGCAAACCCACTGCACCACGAATCATCAGCCGTTCAATTTGTGCTCGAATCACGTAGACCATAGAATGGCAGCGCCATTGCCATGCGAGATCCGGCGCCGATAAAGAGGCTCCCGGGCAGCCGCCTGTTGGCCGAGAGCCCGCGTCTCTCTCGTTACGTAGACAGGTCCTCTTTGTTGTGGCTCCATCCCAACTGGAGCTTGCCGATTTATGGCGCCTTCAGATGCAAGCTTCTCGTTGCTTGCGACACAGTGTGCGCGTTAACCAAGTTGCAGTAGATTCTCGGATAGAAGGCAACACTCGCGCTAGATCCAGAGGCGACGGGCAAATTTCGCTCTAAGGTTGCACTTGAACTTGAATCGCGTTAGCTCACGTAACTTGCCACCTCTGGTTTGAGCGGTGAATGTGCTGATCAGATTAGCACGAAGTAGGCCAGACTCTTTCCGGCGGGCAGTTCCGCCGAGTTTGTCACCATTGCTACCGCGCCATTGCGTGCCCTTTGCAGCCGAACAATGGTCGAGCGATAACCTGGCCGGCGAACGCCGACGGCCAGCGCATGGGCGCAGGGAAATGAGCCGATAGGGCTGCCGGGTAGATAGGGTTTGTTGAAAAGTTTCAGCTTTCAAAATGAGACTCTAGAGAGATTGCGTTGGCCATGCTAGCCATCATCAGGGCGGTCACGGCTCCCCCAGCGAAGTTGGCCCACCAACTCGCTAGACATCATTTAATCATCAATCATTCCCCTCGCCCGCCCTCCCCTCAGCTCGGCGACGGTCTTTCTCTACACTGAATCTCCTCTTGGTGCCGGAGAGGAGGCGACACTCTGCGAGTTCAGCGGTCACCCTGGCTGGCCAAGCCCTAACGCTAGAACGTTATAATAGAATCTCATCTCACAATTGCAACTCAGCTCATCGGGGATCTCAGCGCTGGAGCGTTGAGGGCTGAAAATAATCACACTAGCTCTCCTTGACGACAAGCGCAAGCGAGCACTTTTGCAATGCAGAACGAACCGAGCGGAAAGATAAGGGAAAGAGAGGTGGAAATTGCGTTAAGAAGCTCAGGGGTGACTTACCTGAAGTGTCTGAGATGCTTATGTTGATCGTGTTTTTCATGTGCGGAAACTCAATGAAGTAAGTGTCCTCCACTGTGGGCATGTGGCGCCAGTCGAAGGAGTTGTACATAAATCGCTGAATTATTGATGTCTTTCCCGAGCCACTTGTGCCCATGACTACTATTTTGAAACCACTCTCAGGTATCAGGGGGTCGTATTGAGGCTGCTCATTTTCAAGGTTGCAGCCAATGGAGGCTCGCTGTCGTTTAGCGTCGATTGGCCTGCCAGAGCTGTGATTGGCTCCAGTGAATAGGGAACGTGGATGCGACAATCGGCTTACCAAATGGTGAGCGCCCTGATTTGCGCCACTCGAAAGCAGGTTTATAATTGAATGTCTCTTTTCCATTTGGTCCGAGTCTCGATCGCTTGCCCAGCTCGAGTGATGGATCGTTCCGGGTTGGGCGTCACCTGAGCTTCGCTTGCTCGCCCGCTGAACGTGGAACATGTTGTTGGCTGGTTGCAATCTCGCTGAGGCTCTCTTGGCTGTGAATCGATCCAATGGGTTGCTCCCGATACGAAGCCTAACTTCTCCCTTCTGCCGCTGGCTTCGCTTTCTCTCGAAGAGGGTTGAGCTCGTGTGGAGCGACATCTTCCTTGAGTCCCGCCCAGCCGGACTAGATTCAGTATGGCTGTCGCCGTTTTGCTCAAACGGCTCCCTGCTGAACAACTTGCGGCTAAGGCTAGCGTTCTCAGTGGCCAACTTAACCAACTGCGCCTGCTGACTGCAACAGGGGCCCCCACAACCGCTAAACTCGTTTGTAGGCGTACTTAAGGCGGACGGCGACGAGGCAGACGTGGTGAGTCTAGCCTGCACCTCCCCAAGGGAGGAAATCTCGCCGCTGTCCACTGACAGCAGGCCTGAGTTTTGTGTCTTGCGTTTATTATCGTTACCTAACTCGCACGTGGACCTTACTAACCCGAGCATTTCCTCCTCTTCGTCGTCGTCGCTCGCTGTTGTACCATCACGATTAAGCAGCAGTGGCAGCATGTAGGTAGAATGGCGTCTTTGAGTTTGCTTAGTGGCTGCAGCAAAGTCAAGTAGCTCCTTTGAAACTGAGCTCGTTGGATCACTAGGTTTGCGTGGCGACATGGAGATGAACGTGCGACTTGCAAGCTCATATGGTGAAAGGTGTGCATTGTTAAGGCTCCTCCGAACCGCCTTTCCAGTGGCCCAATCTGGCGACAGTTGAAGCTGCTGGCATTTGCTAATCAAGGCAGATAAGTCAAACAGCGACCGCTTTCGACTCGGCGTATTTTCAGCAAGGATCTCACTAGACTCTTGGGGATTTGATTTTGGCAAGCTGTCGACCCGCCGTTCGTCTTGCTTACTGGAGACGAGCGAGTCGTCTCGCTGACCGATGGCTGTCTGCAAGCTTTCAAGCGTCGTTGATTTAAATAACCTACGCTCTTGCTCCATCTGTCCAAACTCGAGAGAGTTGCGAGCACTCTTATCATCAGAGTGACAACTTGGCCCGACACCTTTGTCTGCCATGTCGACTGTCCGCTCGGAACTCTCAGGTTTGTTTGTCTTGGATTTTGGCTCCAACAACTCACTATTGTCGCGTGTGAGCTCATACTTGGTGGGCTCGAGTCGGCCACTTTGGCCACAATTGCAACACCCATCACCACTGGTGGCCCCTCGGTCTCCTTGAGTCGCGCTATCCCCAGTCTTTCGAACCAGCTTGCACCGTCCAGTGAACGCAAGCTTGTCCTTATGAATCAATGCACGAATTAGGTCGTTTGTGGGCGTTGGTCCGTCTCGCTGCTCCTCCCCGTCAACCCCGAAGTCTTCCGCTGCCGCCACCCTCGACTCTCTAGGTCTTGCTTCCTTCCGGAGGCCCCCCTTGCAGCTGCCCTCGGACACCAACACTGAGCTAGGCTCGGCTTGGTTGGCGGTCTTATTTTCGCCTCTCAGCTCGGACGAAATGATGTAATCTTGTCGTTTGTCACAAGAGCAAAAGCAAGCAGAAGTGGCGGCGCCAGCGGAAGAGCACGAGCAAGGAGAATGGAACGTCCTATTCTCCACGCTCCAAGTCGCAAGTCGATTTGTCATATCCTCAGAGCCCAAGCCACGTTCGGCCCTTGACGATTTCCGGCGAGAATCAGTAACTGTGCCAAGTTGTTGTTGTTGTTGTTGTTGTTGTTGGTGTTGCTGCTGCTGCTGCTGATGGAGCTGGTTTTGCGTTGTATCTGCGAGAGGATCTGACGATCGCGTTGATGGGTTTGTTGCAAGCTGGCTATCCAATTGAATGTCCCGCGCGCCCATCTCTTGATTCACGCCATCCAAGTCTGCCCTGCTCGCCGACCCAAAATCCCCAACTAACCCATCCAGATCCTGCTCATCCAGCGTGTTCGTCGCAAAAGCTGGTGTTTTAAGCAACACAGTCGGTGATGGTTTAGTTTGCCTTTGGCCCTCTCTAAGCCTCCTCTGTCTCATCTGCTTGGACTCGGCGCTTTCAACTATCTGCATGAGGCCCCACTCGTTTTGTTCACGCTTCGCCCGATCCACCATGTCCGACTCTTGTTTAGATGAATGATTATTATCATTAGTTTCCATTGTTCTTGAATCGGCCGCAATAATTTCCGCTTGATTACTTTGGAAGCTTGCAGTTAGTTTGCAAGCTATTCGTCCGCTTTCGTTTGGCCCCTCGTCCCAAAGTTTGGGCTGTTTGAAAGAACAAGCATCATCTTTATTGTTATCGCCACCAACATGATCCCTCTCGTCTCTCATATCTCATAATCGTCCACACACTAATGTCCCAAAACTGGACACACTCTGATCAAAATCGCTGAGCCCAATTGGTGCCACTTGCCATTGGTGCGTCCAGCTGCTCGACAAACTACCGACTGATTGTTAACTATTAACTGGTGACTAGAGTTCCGGAATGTTCATGCTGCACTTGGTCGCTTGAGTTAAGACGGCGCAAGCGCCAGCGCTAGCGGAATTTAAGCTGCCGAGGGAGCATAGCGCACTTTGCGACCCCACAGCGCAATGCAGAGCTCAAGCCACTGCTGCTGCCTATGACTCCAAACCTAGCTTTAGGATGGAGCTAGCTCCATCCTAGACTCCAGATGCATCGGTCCGCAGCGGGCGATCTGTCAGAGGAAAGTATTCCTCTGTTCATGATGCCATATACTGAGTTTGCCCAAACTGCCCAATATGTTTTCTCGATCAAGTGACCCTCTGGGACCTCTGGCCCAGTCTGCAGGCTGAAAATTGAACTAAACGTTTTCATTTGGCTCACTCTCTTGGTCAAGTTTGAAATTGTCCCTTATCTCTCTTTGTGGACGACAGACTGCTTGCGCGAGTGAAAAATTGGGCGACACTAACGGGCTCTTCGGGAGTTTGAACTGTAAACTCAGTGGCAATCTCTCTATCAGTTAGGTGGGTTTAATGATCGCCAATTGACAACGATAAATGCCAAGCAGTTGACGATATGATTGTACTGCCTGCTGCTAACGAGGTCGACTTGTCTATGCTTGAGGTCCACATTAGTCGATCGAGCTTATATGGAAGACGTGAAACTTTTTGGAGCGTTAGTGCACACTTCCGTCATGATCCCAACATGATGAGGACCATGTTGGGATGCAGAGCAACTCGAATGCTTGACTAGTCAACTAATTTACATGCTCGCACAATGTTTAGTTCGAGGAGGTATGTACCCACGACTAGAATAAATACAACTGTCCCCGTCTAAGTGGATTCGATGCAAACAACACATGCAATTCATGGCTCTACGAGGATAGTTGTGTAAATTTGAGTATTTAATCTGGTTTCAGAATTGCTTCACGTAACACAAGTCGTAGAGTCGGAAGCGATCTCCTGAAATTATCACAGGCTATATAGCGGATCGGTATAAGAATCCTCGTCGCATCGTGGCTGTTGCTCCAAGTGCAACCATATAAAGATAGGTCAAATAAGTGTTCAAAGTTATTCCTAACGCTGAGCTAACTACCTGCATCTCACCTGCTCGACACAGTTTATAATAGGTTGAGATCTTATCAACACCAACCCGGGTCGACTTTCTAACCGTGCCTAGAGTGATCAGGTTGTTCAATTCTATTTGCATCTGATGAGCTCTTTGGCCGTAAAAATGAATTGTCATCTGGACGCACTCGCCATTAGCAACAGGCTTTGTAGCCTTCAACTCAGGTACTATTATCCAATCAGCTGCGCCTAAAAGCGAGCGCATCTGTTCTACGAACCTAGATACAGTGAACGAGGGAGTTCGTTTGATAACGACATTGCTCTTTACATGAATGTCTGGAAATATGTTTGCACAGGCGAGCTTGACTGTCGGCCTCTTGTTGTCAAATACAATGAGAGAACGGCCCATGATGGAATAGTTTCCAACTAGTGGCAAATNGGCATCACTAAACACACGCCTGTTATTGGGACCTACAGTTAGGAGACCATGACGCATGCCGAGATCTCCCATAGCGCAAGCAAGTTGCTCATCGCGATTGCAAAAGTTCGGATAAGTTTCGAGATNATCCTGAACCAGGTATGGATTCCACTTGAAACCTGATGCGATGCATCGCACTTCATCAGCAGCGATGAATGCATCCTCTCCAACTTGATTGACAAATATGGCCCAGTTATGAGACTCGCTGGTTTGCAGCTCGTGAACACCATCAGCTTGCATTCGCAAATCAACTTGGATATAGGTGTCGCTCAGACTTCCGTCCTTATGCTCGAGTTGGATGAACCTTACGTAACCAGCTATCTTGGATCGGGGCTCATCGAATGATGCGATTCCAATAACTTCACGCGACTCTCGTCTATCGTAATCGAGCTCAATGTTACCACAAACCCAACGAAAGTTGTTCACTGCAGCTCTCAACACCATCGAGCGCCCGATGATTGAATTAGGAGCAAATAAGGGGGCGTTCGCATCTGTATAAAATTTTTTAACACTCTGTAGTCCCTCGAAAGTACCATGTTTCCTACTGAGATCACCGACCTTTACACGATCCACTGTAGCCAGCGTGCCATAGTGGGCAGATGGTGGCAAACGAAGCGAGTTTTCGGTATCGAAGGGATCGTATATGTCGTATAGTGAATCGTTCGAGCATGGAAACTCGCGGTCGTTCATGGTCCATACGTGATGGATGGCAAAGTTTTCAACGTTTCCGTTGAATCCGCCCAAATCAACTTTGATCTTGGTAGCTCGTGCCTCAGATTCTTGTTCAAACATGACTGTTCCTTGGATTGCAGAAGGTATACTTGGCCCGGAGTCCCACGATTTTATCACAGCTTTAAGTGGATGGATTAGCTTTATAGAGGAGCAGGCAAGTCTATTACCACGCTGAGTCGGAGAATTATCGTCATATATAACAACTGATCGTCCAATGATCATGTTCATCTTTGATAGAGGTAAGAAGTTGTCAACATAATAATAACGTGTTCGATTTAGGGGTGATAGTGGTAGGGTCAGTTTAAAGCCTGACTTGGCGCTGAGATCTCCTAATCTACATCTCAATGGCTCATTCGCTAAGCTAGTGTGACACTGACGATTATAGGCATCGTTCGATATGCCGACGGATGCTTGAATTGGATCAAATACTTCACCACTACTTTGACAGCGTTCACTCCAATTATAAAAATCTGCCATAGCTGGTTTGAGATGAACCATCCAGTTGTGATCCGTGCTGTCTTTAGAGCCATTTGGATTGAAAAGTTCAACCAGCACTCCAGTTTCAGAGTGAGGATCGGTCTCCAATTGTTGAAACGAGATCCGACCAACAACAGGGTAATGGAAGGTCGCCACAGCTAAATTGATCGGCGCATCCAGATGATTGAGTGTTGCACACACCCAGGGCTCGCCATTGTTCTTGTGGATGAGGATTGACCGACCAACAACTGAGTTGAGCCCCTGTAATTGAATGCTCAAATCGGTATATTCGCCCATGTAGTGGTCCTCATATTCTGAGTCGATGACAGACAGTTGGCCATGCTTAGCGCTCAGATTACCCACAGGATACATATCAACAGTTGAGTACATGGTCTCAGCGTTTTCATGCATCTTGAACGGGTTGAAAATTCCACCTAGTTCGTTGCAAAGTTTCGAGTTATCAGTACTCGATCTNGCTGCTAGGGGCAATTCGCGGATAGTTTGATGCTTGATGTTACCTTCAAGACCAAACAGATCGTAGGTTATGGAAGTTGGTTCAGTTTGGTGTCGTTGAAANATCCTAACCGAACCGCGAACTCCGTCCATATTGAAAGATGCCTCGATAGTTCTAGAGTTGACAGATTTTATCTGAGCACAGCTCAGTATGCTGAGACTTTTCTCATTGGAGTTGGTCTTGAGAGATCCAGTAAGCTCATAAATCACAAGGAACAGGGATCTCGAACCCTCTAGAACTGACAGGGGCAGATTCAAGTCTGTGAAAATTGTTCTAGTGCTCTTTCCTTGACCTGCAACCCTAATTTGTCCATGCTTTCCGGTCAAGTCACCCATCCGACAGCTGTCATGGTTGGTTTTGGCACATTTTGAGTCCTCTGTGTTGTTAGGATCAAGGAGCAGTTGTAAATACTTGCACTCTTCCTCGTGCCTTCTATTATCGAGAATGTCACTTGCTAAAATTTTCCATTGATGCTGAGTGGTCACCTTCGACTTCACATGATATAAGTTGGGCATAATTATGGTGACTTCGTCTTCGTTGCCTCTAAATTCAACCGTACCCGCTATTTGAGACTCAAAAGTTGCTCTAGCTGACTTTACGTTACGGATATCAATTATATTAGCACATAGAATAGATTTCCCATATAATTTTACAATATCCTTACTGAGACTAGGATCGTTCGGATTAACTACAGATTGTTGTGGATGAGGTTCAGGTAATGTATTTTCGTCTAACGTGGATAGATTTCCGGCAGCAAAGAGAGATTCTGACTTAGGCAATGTGATTGGAGCATTTGCTTTTGTTTTGTTCGAGATAGAAGGCTTTGGTCTTGGTGCGAATGTTGGTCTATCTCTTTGGACAGTGTTGGTGGCAGTGACTTGATTCAACTGCGGTCGAATCAGGCTGTTAGATGATGATGCTTTTCCACTTTCGCCTCTTGATTCTTCGGAGTGAATCCCAGACAACTTTAACCGTATCGACTTTCCCCAGATCAATGAGCTCAGATTGGGTGCTGAGAAGTGATTCAGTACATTGCTTAGCGGAACAACCCACCGATTTGGTCTGTTAAGCGCTATCTGTTTGCTACCGGGTAAGTTCTTGCGTAAATCATCTAGCATAACCGAACCAAGATCGTCATTTGAACATGAATAGATAGCATTATGTAAGAGAGTGCTGCTATATATGTCCCAATCAAAGTATATTGCTTGAGAATTGATGGTGATGTCAGAAATATATGCAAGCTTCACTTCCTCTATGATTGATTCAACCACCAGAACCTTTGCATCTGCGAGTCCCTCGACATTGAACGTGATGTTACCCCTAAGTCCTTTTGCGTTAAAGTGACTGATGAATTGAGGGTTGCTGGTTGACACAATGATTGCAGCCCAAAATGGTAACCAGACAACCAGTTGCTCGACGCATCGCTTGATGTCCATGGCGACTATGATCTGGAGGGTTGCTGACACTNCTGGCCATTCAATGGACTGCTTGCCTCATATATTGCATTCTCGCGGTCTATCCGATATCTCGCATTCCGATGGCGGCTTCGCATCGGTCAAACTGAGTCAATCAAAATATTCGAAAGTTGACCGTCAAAAGAAGATCGCCGGTGGATGTCTGGACTTGCTCAAAATTTATTGCGTTCTGTCTGCTCTTTCACAGGGAGACGAAGAAAATCTCTGTGCGACGTATACATGACGATGACGTACCAAAACGACTAAAATAAATAAAAGAGCGAAATTAGTCGACAACAATTTTCTTGTTATTGTTTGATTGTGGATGATGATTCTTCATTCCTATGAGACATATACCGATATCGACACCAACGAGTGAGTACCAAACTCTGTATTCATAGTATTGGAGCCACACTATGCTCCTAGCGCACACCTAAGGATATCAGGCTCGTTAACATTAGATATATTCATCTTAGCCGTTGGTTACGCAGAGACCATCAGACATTTGATCATTCAGTCTAAAATCAGTCAAATCGACAGAAAATGGATGGTGAGGACAGAATCAACGTCAAGGTTGTTATTATAGGCGAGGCCGGGGTTGGAAAAACTAGTCTTATGTCTAAATTTGTATCAAATACGTTCAGCGATCAACTGCAACCTACGATCGGGTGTGATATCAATAATAAGTCAATGGTCGTGGAGGGGCAAAAAATCGATGTTAAACTATGGGACACAGCCGGTTGTGAAAGATTTCAGACAATGCTACCGCTATATTATCGTGGATGTCACGGTGCGATCCTCGTTTATGATGTGACAAGAAGGGAAACATTCAACAAACTTAGAGACTGGCTGATAGAGTTAGAGAATAACCTTAACAATGATAACGCTGTTGTCATGATCGTTGGCAATAAGATCGACAAGGTGAGTACTCGTTGGTGGTACTGGAATGTAGCCTAAATTTAATGCAGGTGAGTAACAACGTTACAATTTGCAGGTTGGTCGGCAAGTCACAAAGGAGGAGGGTAATNGCTATGCTAAGCAGCGCTCCGCATTATTTATTGAAACTAGTGCCAAAACTAGTGAAGGAGTGGCTATGGCATTTGAGGAACTCTTGATCAAGATAACGCAAACACCGGGCCTACTAGACAAAGGTTCCACAGGGATTTACCTGAGGGATGTAGGATCACGATCAAACGCGTGCAGCTGTACTTCTAACATGTTGTCATCCGTCTGGAACACAATCGCTGGATCAGGTTGAGATAGGGTTAATTCTACAGTTGTTGGGACTAAAATCTTCTGTTATCCACGAATTTTTTCATTATCCTCACATGTGGGTCTAGGGACTCTTTGCTCAGAGTTTTGAGGTTAGGTACTTTAGATAGGTCGAACTGATCGATTTCGTCAATATCGAGAGGCACACAAACATTACCGGTCTTGGGATGTATGCAAAAAGGCAGCTTGAGAAGATGGTTAAAACCTTTGGTAACATTTGCATCAAGCCTAGGAAAACAATGTTGCAACTTGACCTCCTCTATGAACCAATTGCGACGTTTTCCTCTATGCCCACCGCTCACATTCTTCATTATGGACCAACAGTCTGCCGAGGAGAAGCGATGAATTTTGCATTTCTCGCTAAGTCTCTGCTGCAAAGCTTTGTCGTCACACAAATCAATGACATTCTGCACCAGATGCTCATTACCCAGAAAATCTTGCTTATCTACCATGAGATCATCAAAGTCCTGATCGATGACTTCCAGAGCTTTACTAATCATTGGATGTAGGCCTTGATTTGNATTCAGGGTCACGCGCTTAACCATGGATTGACCGCCAATGACAACTGAGAAGTAATCAGCTATAGCCCTTCTGGCATCAGCGCCTAGTTCCCGTGCATCTCTATCGCAGACCCAACAATGAAATCCTCGTCGACCAGAAAAAACAAACAATATATCTCGGAATCCGAACTCTCGAGTCAATATAGTGTACAGAATCTTGGCGCCTATCTTCATGAATGGCCAACATTTCATGCAAATATTAGATTCCTTACAGCAGTTTCTGACGTCATCATAGTCGGAGATATCAATATCAAACACCAACTCATGCTGCTGGGGCTTGAAATCTTTGGGATAAGATCTAGCCAGTCGAGGACTTAGATTGTAGACTGCTCCGATGTCTATTTTGATTGGAACCCTTCTCGTCAAGCNTTCTAAGAATTCGATCGGGCCATCGAAAGCTAGGTACCGCATGTAAATGTCGCCGGGCAATGTGAAAGAGAATTCCCTGAATTTGAAGACATTGATCCCACCTACGAACGGAAATTTGTTAGTAGATGCAACNCGTGCTTCGCTTAGCTACCATACCACTCTCACTCACCATCTTTATAGTTTAGCCAATTGTATATGAGCTGGTACGGAAAGCATTTCTCATAATATGTGCTGAGCTGTCCATTGAACTCCGCAGCCATGCCGGAGATGAATCCGAGAATGNTTAGTCAGGAGGGTTGAGATCACAAGCGGGACAGTCACCAATCTAATGGATTTCCGCGATGGACAATAGTAGCGCCAAAACGTTTATTGTCTGCGTCAAAGCCTATGCATCTTGGTCATGTAGTGATGAACTCTTGGTTTCCACGCGGGGACTGCTCTTCTACCGCAACTCGGTCGATAGCCAACGCGCGCCAAATCCATTCGAAATAGCACATCCTAGAGCATGCGCACGTAAACATTGATCATATCCTCATGCTCGACGAACCTGGCTTCTTCGACGGCTCTCTGACCGCTTTAAAGTTCTCTAGTCCAGATTTTGTCCTGACCGCTTCATCACTTATTCCACCCCAACCGGTCATCAGAGTTAGCAGCNACCTGGCTTGTGAAATGTCTCGTGAAATTCATCAACCAGCCCGCTAGACCTCATCTGACAGATCAACTTAACCCAAGAATCTATGCCTACGAGCGACGTCTCGCAGCAGTCATCAAGCTCTGGTGCGATGGAAATCTCAGCTCAACGAATCTACTGGTCGGTTACCATAACTGGCCGCATCAGTTTAGCGCAATTCATTCCAATTATAAAGATAGGTCAGCTCTTGGATTCAGGGAATCATGTTGTTGTGTTTTTGGGTGATCTACATAGTCAGATTTTGGGCGATAAGAGTCCGGCGCTGCAAGCGAAGCGCAACTTTTATCGAACGGCTCTAAGGATGATGATCGATTCTGTCACAAAAAACACAGAACACTTGGAAATCGTGGACGGATCTGAGAAGGAGTTGAATTCCAGGTTTATGCTGGACTTCTATTTACTCGCCGGATCCACGCCAATTGATAAGGCCACAAACGCGGCCTTAAATGCGATCAGGCCAACTAAGCATCCTCTCTTGGGTAGTCTAGTTTATCCTATCGTACGTAGTGTTGACGAAAAGCACATGGAAGTAGATGGCCAGTTGGTCTCTGAGGTGGAGAGAGATGTGATGGAATTCGCCGATAGTCAATCAGTTAAGATGAATCTTCAAGCTAAATCACGCATCTTCTACACACCACTCCCAGGATTATCGGCCAATAAGACTACGACCCTAACGGAAGAGGACGATCAGATCGATGTTCTAGATGAACCAAAGCAGGTTAAAAAGAAGATGGGCANGGCTTACTGCGAGCCAGGCAATATCAAGGAGAATGGAGTACTTCCTATTCTCAGGCACATTGTCTTTCCAATCTACAAAAGATTCGATGTTCCTCGACCTGAAGCTTATGGCGGAGATGTCACTTATTCGTGCGTGANTGAAGTCGAGAATGATTTCGAGCAGCAGAAACTACATCCGGGAGATCTCAAGAGGGGTGTAGAGAATAAGGTGAACGACCTCTTGAGAAATCTTATTAACCATTACCAATCATCGAAAGAATTTCAAGAGATCGCCTCACTTGCCTTTCCTATCAAGAAAGAGAAGAAACCCGCCAAAATTGTGCCAACTAGAGCCGATTTGCCGATAGAAAACCTAGCCTTAAATGCCAATTCCAGCGATTTAGACCCGGAGACCAAGTTAAAACTCATAACGAGGGGCCTTCAAGAAGTTTTGCAAATCGAAAATCTAGAGTTAATACTGAAAGACCGGANCCTGCGAATCTACTGGGGAACAGCAACAACAGGCCGGCCACATGTCGCCTATTTCGTGCCTATGGCCAAGATTGCCGATTTCTTGAGGGCAGGTTGTGAGGTGACTATATTGTTAGCTGACTTGCATGGTTATTTAGATAGCCAAAAAGCTCCGTGGGATCTGTTGGATGCTCGTACCAAATACTATCAACGGATCGTCATTTCGATGCTCAAATCTATCGATGTTCCGATAGAGAAACTCAAGTTTGTGCGGGGAACTGAATTTGAATTGGGTGCCGATTTCAGTAACGATCTGTTCAGGCTAATATCCCAGACGACCCTGCACGATGCAAGAAAGGCTGGGGCCGAAGTCGTCAAGCAGATGTCTGACCCTCTGATTGGGAGTCTACTATATCCACTCCTACAGGCTCTTGATGAAGAATACCTAGACTGCGATGCTCAGTTCGGGGGTGTTGACCAGAGAAAGATCTTCATCTACGCAGAAAAATATTTGCCTCAAATAGGTTACACCAAGAGAATACATCTCATGAACCCAATGGTGCCGGGTCTATCCGGTGGCAAGATGAGCTCCTCCGAGGTTGAGTCAAAAATCGACCTGCTTGACGACGAGAAGACCATAATCGAGAAATTGGATAACGCAGCATGCGATAAGAATAATCGAGTTGAGAACGGAGTTCTAGCTTTCATTGAACATGTGATCTGGCCTTTAGTGGGTGAATTTTCTGTCGAATCTCAGACTTACAAACAGCATGATAAACTAGTCGAAGATTTCAGCACCGGTGCCCTCACCGAGAAACAACTCAAATCCGCCACAGCCTTCTATATCAACAAACTTCTTAAACCCATTAGAGAAGAGTTCAAGCAAGAGGAGCTGAGGACTCTTGCCCAGAGTGCATATCCTGTGCTCTAGGTTAACAAATACTTGACTGATCGCCTATCTAACAATAGCGTGGCGATGCTTGATTAAAAATCGGTTACCCGACCTTTCCGTTCCCAGTCTCCAAATCTGGTTGGTTCGGGACCAACTGGACCTCCAACTTCACCTGTCTTAGGGTTCTTGCCGTCAGGAAATGGCGGATAAGGAGTCTGTATGGGCTTGTCGGGCGGTTTGGCCGCCTTCACACTTCGCTCTTTGATGCCCACAGAGGTGTTGGGGTAGTAGCGTGAAAGGGGATCGGGTTCGGAGCCTGAGTTCCTGCTGTCGGATCTGAATCTTAGAGTCAGGGCATCTAACCACCTTCTGTGCAGCAAATTCTCTGACCCTCGGCGAATGAAGCAACTGTACTTGACGATGAGCATTCTTTTGGTGGATGCTTATATCAGACGAATACGTGAAGGTATCGAGAGCTGATATGCTAGTATGTGTTTTGCAATAGATCAAGGGCGCTCTCTTCAATCGGTTTGGTTGAATAAATAGCGTGAGAGTTCATAGAACTTGGTACGGTCCGACATGTAGACCCTGTAGTCCTCGAATATCCTCGGGTCCAATTAGATAATGCAGGACCTATTTAGAATCAGCAAAAATAGTATGTACTCACAAAAATTGAAAATATACAGAGAGTAATTGATATTTGTTCCTTTATCTATTTTTGTCGTGGGAACATACTCTGTATTCACGGACTGGCACAGATATTGTGCACAATCTGTGATACAAATGAAGTCTTCAGTGTGTGTTGTGAGAGTCGGACGAACTATCCAAAAGCAGATTATTTGTTCTTGATTTCTCGGGTTCGATGTTCGGGATATAATTACAGAAATAGTTANCAGACTAAAATGAACAGACAATAGTTATCATTCGCCTCAAGGATTTGCTGTAACATTGACGAGCTTAAGGTGACTTTAGCAAAAATTACCCTATTTGATACGCAGTAGTTGACCGTGTTTCAGTTCCCTTATAAACTAACACCGACTTATATTATACCACAANATTGTATTCAATATGAGTTGTACAACCTATACGAATAGTNGCCACCTGATTAGCGCAGTTAAAGAGAGTAATGAGGCTTTCCACAAGAGACTCAAGGATCTCTATCCATGCGTTGACGATGTGTCCAAACTGCCACAAACTTGGTCGGCAGAATCCAAAGCCCCACCACTAGGTCTCACCTACGACAGACTCGGCTGTTATTTCCGAGGCAATGGTCGCCGTGAGGATGACGAAAAGTTTGCTGCTGCTGTCAGAACTGACAATTATATACCCCCATCCTGCCTTTTATATTACTTTGAAATCAAATTTATATCTAAAGGCCGAGAGGGGTTCATGGGCGTTGGGTTGTCTTCAGCACAAGTTCCGCTAACAAAACTTCCCGGCTGGACCCGCGAGTCTTACGGTTATCATGCTGACGATGGTAATACTTTCACAGGAGATAGCACCAAAGGCCATTCGTTCGGACCAACATTCACTACAGGAGACGTGATCGGTTGCGGATACAACCTAGTCGAGGGAAAGTTATTCTTCACTAAGAACGGATTAAATCTTGGCAAAGCATTTGACGATATGCCGAGCAATATTTTACTCTACCCAACGATTGGACTAAAGACTCCAGGCGAAGAAGTTCAAGCTAACTTCGGTCAGGAGGATTTTGTCTACGACATTCAACAAGATCTAAGATCTCTTAAGAAGAACATGACTTTGACTATCTCGAACTACCCCATCACTGACTTCAATAACTGGCAAACCACCTTACACAAGCTAGTTCAATCGTGGTTGTTACAAAATAGTTATCCAAACACGGCAGATGCATTCACTAGGTCAACCAAAATAGAATGTAAAGAGAATCTACAACGAATTCAACAGCGCAATCAGATCCAACAACTAGTGTTGAGTGGTCATATAAGCGAGGCTATTCGGCTCACAAATAGACTCTGCCCTAACCTATTACAAAACAATCCAAATCTGTTGTTTGCCCTGAAATGTAGACAGTTTATTGAATTGATTAGTGGAGCTGAGAGCGATTATCAGCCAACCATGAGTTATGATAATCAAGAGATTGCAAGCAATGGCCATCAATTCAACGGTGATCTCGCCAAGTTGCCATCTCGAGAATCGAGAAATAACGGNTGCAATGGAACACTAGACAGCAACGATGGTGAGACGTCTGTCGATAATCAGCAGTCAACCTCCTCAAATTCATTACAAGAATTGATGGATATAGATCCACCAACAAGTACGACAGCTAACTCAAATGACAACGACAGATCCAACTCCCTGGACGACAAGGTCTTGGTGCAGAATCAATTGCAGANTAGCGACAAGATCAGTACCAACGGAAATGATCGAATGAATTCAAGCGTAGATGAAGCTGAAGAAGACGATCGAAAGTTTTCGAGGTTGCTCCGGTTCGGACGTGAATTGAACGAGCACCTACAGCAGTTGGATAAGTTATACGGTAAGAATGAGACGAACGAAAAAATGCTCCAGGATGCCATAAGTTTGATTGCTTACACAAATCCGATGCAATCATGCTATGGAAAACTTTTAGATCCCAGTGAGAGAGAACCGATTTCCCAACTCTTGAACACTTCCATTGTGAAAGCTGAGATGGGTGATTCATACAGACCTCCCTTAGAGGAGGTCATGAATCATTTAAGGAAGTTAGTAAGAATGAACGATTCTCATGGACGGTGGTTAGTTGATCAACTGTATTGATTTTATGCAAACACTAGCCGATCTACCCGAAGTTTCGCTCACGTCGAATACAATAAAGCCTAGGGTGAAATAGTTTTTGGTAGGGTGCCTCTCTTGTATCCCTATCCCACTTTTGGTCATTANAGTCAATCAGAGCTCTTGTTCTACAAAGTTCTTGTTACTCAGGAGAGAGCAGAATAAAGTTCGTTCCCATCGGTGAAACATCCTGCAAATAAATATACTCAATATAGATGACTGACGCGAAGCGAGGCGGGGATAAGAACTTTCCCCGATCCGAGATTATATCTGCCCTTGGCTTCTCGGACTGGAGTTTGATTCTGAGTTGCGTCTCTTTTTCGCAACTTTATTGTATCTAGCGCGGGTGAAACTGCGGGTATCCGGCTAGCACGGACATAAATTATCAGACAAACATCTGAATAACAGTACATGCGATTTCTTTGTTAGCGCATCGGACTTGCAATCTGACATTCACCGAGTNAGGGTGCTCGCTAAGGTTCACTTTCAATAAGAGCTCTGTTTTACCCTCAAACATCGAGCCTAACATAATCTCGTGCGTCTTTTTGCCTGGAACAACATTATTTGTTTTTTCGTGGACTTCCATCCCGAGCATTCCGATTATATCTTTCACAACCAAGTCCAATTTCCTTGCCGGCAATGTAAACCTCTCCTCTAATTCATCTTGCTCACTCAATTCATGGTTCCAAACGTGTTTGAAGTTTTTGTTGAGAGGCATCATGAAGTCTGATAAATCGACCAGAAGGTCCTCGAGTGGAAAAGTGTCTTCGCCAAGCTCCTCGCTGTCAGGTTCACATGTATCTGGATCAATAGTACGATAGTTATATTTGAGAACAACTTGTGTGAAGTAGGCTACAGTACAAGGGCTATCATCGACAAACTGGACGCAGACGTATATAGGGGCGGAAGTTCCGTAGGCTAGTTTGGGGCACTCGGTGCTGGCAAGTATGCAGAATTCTGCCGGGGCGCACATCTCAATGTTGACATTCTCGAGACTCATGTTGTTGACAGTGTTGGTGCAATCGAATTGAAATACAAGGTGATTATTGTATAGATGCTTGATGCACTGGACGCCAAATTCGGAGACTGAGTCAGTTAGTGGAATAGGCTTCGATGATTTGATGACATCACCTAAGTCGATGTCATCGAATACGTTCATCGGGGGCTTTGGGCAACTGTCAGCCGGCTTGATAGAGGGTATCTCATCCATCTCGGTGGCAGCACCGATATCTTCTTCGCGAGACACCTCATCTAGAGGGCTCGATATGATGTTTTTGTCGTCAGCAGCGGCCACGCTGGTCATGCTAAATGGCTCATCGCAATCCCCCTGCAGGTAAGCCATCAGTTTTAGCTCTAGATCTGCNAAGGAAACTTTGGAACTCGTATTGTTTATGAACTTGGAATGTAAGGAAGCGTCCTGAACACTAAGAATATTCTTATAAAATACAGCACGTTCCATAACTTCATAGTCTTCATGAAGACTAAATCTATCCAGGGCTGTTCTTATGGTCTCACTCAACTCAGGCATTGTTCCAAACTTTGCAAGGGCCGTAGTTGCTGCACATGCCACTGGTGATGCGTCGAGTAGGAGCCTATTAGCAATGAACCTGATGTAAGATGAAGCCTTCTTTGTTTTCGGTCCTTCTCTACCGAGAAGATTCAGAACCTCTACGGCAAGACTAGCATGTTCGCAATCCTCGATGAATTCACAAAGTTGTTCTAAGCCTTTGGTTTTTGTCTCCTCGTTGTCCTCTATCATCTTGATGATTGTTTCAACGATAGCCTTCTTATACTTGTAACCTCCCTCTTCGCGTAGCATATTAGACAAAAAGTCCAGCATCGCGGGATGCTTAGACGGATATTTTTGGCAGAGCTGCCTGACAGAGCCAACAACGATAACTTTGAATTCGTCGTCGATCTCGGATAGAAATTCACCGATCTGCTTTAGGAATTTTTCTACCGACCTTTCAGTGCCAGTTTTCAAGAGTGTCGTGATGGCTAGTATTGCTATGCTCCTATTGCAATCAGATTGCGATATCAGGTTCTCTAAGTCGAGATTGCATTCTCTGACGTCCTCGGGAGAGGTGACCGCTAATCTGTTAAGTGACCTAACGGCTGCATATCTGAGGGCTGGTTTCGAGGATGCGAGGAAGTTTCTCAGATGAGCGACCGCAGATCGACGATCTTGAGATTTTAGGCTAATCAGTGCGTTAGCGGCCTCATATTCGACCATTTCAGATCTATGCACGAGATGATTCTTGACATAGTCGCAATATGCTNGCCCCTCTTCGCCACTGTTGTCATTGACAAAGTTGGATATGATTCGGATCAAGAGACAGGTGGCAAGTGGTGATCTCAATCCTTGCTGAATACAGTTGCTGATTAATCGTGAGACAGCGAGTCTATCGTTCCTACAAGAGCTGTAACGCAAGCCCAAGGCGTGATACTGGACCATGGGCGAGTCTGAGTTTAACGCTTCTTGAATCTCGTTGGTACATCGCTTTACAATATCACTGTTGAATTGTGCGATACGAACTANAGA
>Ga0058699_1000072_pt1 | contig 23536 bp, 10 predicted proteins | sample AgamicAtPe_FD_55078 | JGI IMG/M metagenome (GOLD analysis project Ga0058699, IMG submission 55078) | Agave microbial communities from Guanajuato, Mexico - At.P.e | ecosystem: Host-associated > Plants > Phyllosphere > Phylloplane/Leaf | place: Guanajuato, Mexico | collected 2012-10-15 | reverse complement strand
ATGGATGGTACATTTATTATATCAATTCAATTCATTAGATTTTGTTAATTAAACTAGTCGCTCGACATTGCACGTCGAAACGCTCTTCCCGACTAATATTTGAGAATGTTGTAGCCAAATTTGGAGCGCTGTTGTGATTGCTGTTGTTGCGGATGGTGGGCATGCTGTTGTTGCTGTTGCTGAGGTCGCATTGACATAGGCATTGGGATAGGCATTGGCATGGACATGGGTATAGGCATCGGCAGTGGATGATGCTGCTGTGGGTGGTTTGACATCGGGCCATGAGAGGTCATATGATGCTGATAAGACATCTGNGGGGGAATCTGCTGTGGCGGCGGTCTTTGGTGATGGTGCATGTAGTGGTGACTNCCGCCGCCCATGCCCTGACCTGGTGGGGCCATGATATTGCCCATCATGTTCGGGTTAGTCGAAGGTCCGCCCTCAACTCCACACGTATTTGCAGAGAACCGTCTTAACTCTTTCTTGTAGAATCTATACAACTTCTTTGGCTCAAATTCGGTGAATTTTGCCACAAAAGTCCAGAGATAGTTTCTCCATTCTTTCATCAATCTCTCATCTGAATGATATTCCCTAAGACACTCAGCTATGCGACCACCAATGCTAATCAGACAGGTTCTGAGTTCCGGCGAGTTCTCTTCCACGCAACGCCGGAAATCTATCTTCTCCAATTGTATAAGCTCCCTCTTCATGGGTCTCATTTTCTCTTTACACTGTAGGAAAATATTTTTATCTAACTCATCTTGTATCACAGTCTTTTTTACATTTTCTGGCTCCCTATTGTTGAAATTCGAGAAAGACTTCCTAAAGCAACTGGGTAACGAGTGAGGGATATCGCCGTGCTTGCTTGACGATTCGAGTTTCATATCCCTCCTATGAGCACCAGTTAATGAACTCTCCTTGGCCGAAGATTTGAGATCTTTCTTGCCTGAACTAGAATGCTTCTTTTTCGTATCTTTGGCGAGATCTTTGGATTTGCTCGCTTTTCCGGGAAGAGGTTCACCGTCCGGACCTAACAAGGGCTTCCGTTGACGCTTAGCACCCGTTTTGCGGGATCGTTTCGAACCACCGGGGCTTGCATCGCCATCATCATTATTCGCGTCAGAACCATCGTTCGCCGCGTCCTCGTCATTCCTCTTACGCTTCCGCAACCTTTGCTCAGCCCTCTTCTGTGCTTTAATCTTTTGGTATTCTTCTATGGCAGCGCGTTCGCTGCTGTTCAAGGGGCTCGCAAATTTCTTATGGTTTCTGATCAACCTTCGGATCTCAGTTTCCGTTAAGCCGTTAATCAATTCCTTAGCCACAGCCTTGGTGCCTGGTGGACGACCACGCCTTTTGGGCTTGTCCCCATCTGAGTCATCACTGCCTACTTCACCCTTGACCTTGTTTGGGTCGAATTCTTCACCGCTATCTGAAGCATCGCCGTGAGATCTCTTAGTGTTTCTCCTATTCCTTGGAGGTAGATACAGCTCCATTTGAGCTTGTAGACGTTCTTCTTCTTCAATTTTGGCTCTAATTGATTCAGGTATGATTTGATCCCAATCTTTCTGCTGTTGAGTCTTAATTGAGTCACTATCTTGTTGCGGCTTAACGAAAGATCCGTCCGCATTGAAGCTAGGAACTGAGGAATTGCTCGGTCGAGGTTGCGGCGTGATGGTAGTAACATCCTCCTCATTGAAATCAAAACTGGCTATCTTAAAGGCGGATAGAAGGCCGTCATTGGCTGCTGTTTGCACCTCTTCACGAGTTTCCGCTCTATTCAGGACCTCATCAATATCTAAATGAGGCTCTTCGTCTCCCTCTTTCTCGCCTTCTTTGAACAGTTCCTCGGCTCCAAACTTCAAAATAGCAGCAAGCTCTTCNTTGTTAGTTAGGGTGGACGTGGATGATGTTGATGCGCCAGAAGCCACATCTTTCGACAGCACAGTTCGGCCAGTTGTGTCCATCCTTTGTATAACAAGATGATCNAGAACCATCTTCCTCTTAGCCCTTTCAATGATGTCTTCTTCAACACTATTTTTAGTCACCAACCGATAGATATTTACTCGGTTCTTTTGACCTATTCTATGTGCTCTCGCTTGTGCCTGCAGATCGTTTTGAGGATTCCAGTCTGAGTCGAAGATAACAACTGTATCAGCTGTTGCCAAATTGATACCCAAACCTCCAGCTCGAGTTGATAAGAGGAAGCAGAAGTCAGGTGAATCGGGTGCGTTGAAGTGATCCAACGCCTGACGTCTGATCTCGCCTCTGATAGATCCATCGAGACGTTGGAACGGGAAGCGTCGATATGTCAAATAATCGCCTAGAATATCTAGCATTCTCACCATCTGGGAGAATATCAACACACGATGTCCAGTTTCTTTCAGGCGACATAACAATTTGTCGAGTAACAACAATTTACCGCTCCCCCTTATTAATCGAGTTAACGAATCTAAATGATTTAGCTCATCAGTTGGTCTGATGAGCGTTGCATGATTGCAACACTTCTTCAGTTCCATCATGATATTAACAAAACCGGACAGACTTCCTTTCAGGCCTTTAGCTAAAGCTTTGTAATTCTTAGTTAGGATCCATTTGTAATATTGTTTTTGGATAGAGGTCATCTCAACTCTCAGNAATTGCTCTGTCTTAGATGGCAATGACTTCTCTACATCCTTCTTGACTCGTCTTAGGAGATAAGGTTCCAATTGTTTGTGCAATTTGGAATAGCCTTTGTTTGCGGAGTCTCGGTGCTCATACTCGAACTCTGGCCATGACGGAAATTTTGTTGGCATTATGAAATGTAACAGAGCCCAGAGCTCTCTAAGAGAATTCTGTAATGGAGTCCCGGTAATAAGAACCCTATGAAAGGTGTTGAACTCGAATAGAGATCGGTATAACGATGAATCATCATTCTTGAGTCTATGAGCTTCATCCACTCCAAGCACTGCCCAATTTATAGCGTTTAGAAAGCTTTTATCCTTGAGCAATATTTCATAAGTAGTCAATAAGACATTGAATTTAAGTCTTTTGTTATGAGAATGACACCACTCATAGTTTCTGATTGTGTTTCTACTAATAACATCACCTAAATAAACAACCGCGTTCATCTCTGGAGACCATATTTCAAACTCTCTTCTCCATGAGTTGAGAGTTGACAAAGGTACGACTAGAAGGAAGGGCCCGTAGAGGTTGTGTTCGTTAAAAAGGTAGGATAGGAATCCGATTGTTTGAATAGTTTTGCCGAGGCCCATTTCGTCAGCAAGTATCACTGAATTCTGCTTGCACCAGGAGTAAACAAGCCAATTGAGGCCATCTAACTGATAATCACGAAGCTCTAGTACTGGTGTTTGCTCTTCTTCAGCAGGTTGTTGCCCTTTTGTCTCGTCCTTTTTATCAGGTTCGAGGTTTGGTTTTGAAGATTCTAATCTAGTATCGGCTGCATCACTATCGATCTGTCTCTCTTCCTCATTCTGGCTGGCCTTAGGTGATTTCTTGTAGGTGGTGGCATCTGTATTACTATTGCTGTTGACGTTGTTACTCGCGTTATATGGTGAATTGTTGCCCCCTAAGTAATGTGGCTGCTCTTTAAGTGGGACAAATTTGGGCCTATTCCTGAGAACTCTGCACATTTTGCTGGGTATACACTGAGACTTCTGTCTGATATAATACTCTTCTATTTTTTTGCTGAATTTCTTCTCAATCAGGTCTCCGTCTTCCCAAGTACATTCACTGTATGGTAGGCCCTGCCATTTGCACAAATACTCGACGGCAATTTTAGGGTCCCTAACCGCATCGAAATCGTTTTCGATGACTGGCTCGATGTTGTTGTCCTTTTTGCTATCTTGTAAATTCCTATTATCACCCAGTTGAGGTANCGGAGAGGAAGATGATTCTATTGAAGTGGTGCTAGATGTGGATGCCGAAGAGGATGTGGACGAGGATGATGATGAGGACGATGACGAGGAGGATGATGACGATGAGGATGTCGAGTGTGATGAAGATGCTGATGATGAAGAAGATTCTTGTTTAATCAACTTTGGTGCCTTTGTTGGTGTTATCGTTGGTTCAATATCGTTTGCTGTGGCACCGTCCTGCTGGACGATTTTCTTATAAGAGTTATGAGATATCACGCGTTCAACATTCATATGTTGCTGACGAAGCTCATCAGCCATCTCTTCTTGACAATCATAATATTCGATATCTTCAGGCGAGGCGGACTTTTTCCAGTCTTTGATCTCCTCCTCTCGTTTCCAATAGATTTCAATCTTCTTTATGCACTTTGGATCCAGCTCGCTCAAGGTTTTTTCGCTNTCCCAAGAATTGTGTAAATGCGACCAACTCTTCCACTTGATGAGAAATTGCAACTCCTTCTGTTCTGGTTGCAAATCTGAGACATCAGCAGTATTCGGATCGCCATTGGCCTCTACGTTATAAATAGTGGTTGCATCGCCCGTGGCTCCAACTTTGCCGATCCTGTAGGCTAGAATTTTCTCAATGGTTTTAATATCAGCCCCGGTGGCTTCATCCGTGGCGTCGGCATCATGTTGATTGGAGCTTATAGCTCCATCCTGTTGGGTTGAATCATCCTCGATAGTTTCATCGCTATCAGTATAGTCAGACTGCTCTTTGTAGCTGACATTGGCGGCAGCCTGACGTTTTGTCCTGCTGCTTCGAGCCATCAGTCACTATAAGCGGGTATGTAATTACTATTGATAATAATCAATAAATAGTATNATATTCTGGTGAATAAATGTCAATATGTTCAAGCAATAACAACAACAATGGCGGGTTTTGAATATTTTTCTTGGAAAAGCATGAGAGTTTCTTTCTCTATGGGAAGAATGCACGCATGCTGATGGCCAAGAAAGATCGTGTCATTCACACAGCTCACAACATTCAGAAGTGAACGTCGAGCCAGCCAAATGGGAGCTTTAGAATTCGTCGGGTCTATTTATCTATTGAACCTCTCTCATTATTATCAGGTTTGGTTAAAACAAAGTCGTCCATAAACTAGACAAACTGATAGATATTCCACGTCGTTGGCTTGTCATTGAGTNTATTTGTATCTCCAACAGTTAGCACTCTCCTCATCGCCAGAAAGTCGAGATACNAGGGGCCTCATGCCCGAAGCTGCAAGGACCTAACCAGATCCGTCGATTGGCCCCTAGCCACGGGTCGCTCGACGTCCACCACCGAGTTTTGCGCCTCCCCTCCTAGTTTAAGTCCCTCCTACCGTCTCAGAGGANGAGAGAGAGGNCAGTCAAAGTGGACTTGGCGACTAGGTTGCACCCAAAAGACGCAGCAAAGAGTCGCATGCTCGAGCCGACAGATTAGACGAAAGAGTTCTTGGTGCCATTGAATTGATNCTCTAGTTTTTATTATTACAATTATAAGTGTTCATCACTGTTTAGAAGTGCGATACGGCCTCTCCTCCCTCAAGAGATCCCATTGATGATCTGTTGCTCAACGAACACAATATTCTTTGTTTAAATGGTATACAAATAGAATGGTGCGTGGCGAGACTTTCTAGCGCGTCCATTGAGTTCTGTCTGTCTTATTTGCTCGAATGGTTCCTGAAGTTGGGCAATAGATGGCTGTAGAGTCTGTTGTTGGCCTTTAGCTGCGAACGAATCGCGTTGTTGGCTCGCCGATGCTACGGCCGCATTTTGGCGCGGCGACGAAATCTTGCTTGGCNGNGCCGAGCTGCCGGAAGCAAGGGGCTGGGGGTTCAGTAGTGCCCTTTGGCGAGCTGCTTGGGTGGCTGACTCGGCAACCCTCAGTTGTGCGTCGGTTGGCGACTGCGCTTGCCAGTTTACATCGGCCGAATCCTTTGGTGCGGTTCCCATCTCGTTGGTGCTAACTGTGGCCCTGAAACCGTTTGCATCGGCAACGTAGTCGACGCGACGATCGCGACCATCCTCGCCCTTGAGCGTGTAGAAGCCTGAGTTTGGCGAAAGGATCAGGAAGTGAGATGNTTAGAGCCAGACTGTTGAATGGAAACGGAGATCGTGATTGGACCATGTCTAGTGGTGGGCTACCGCTCATCTTTTTGNGCCAATTGTTTCCTGTGGCCACAGATTGAGCTGAGAAGCGGGCCAGTCCATTAGGCTGGCCAGTGGTGTTGGCAACTTTCTATCAGCAACTCGCTCTTAGTCCACAATCGGTGGCTGGCCAAAGCTACCCGACCGAGATGGCCGGTTGGTAAAAATCCATAAAGACTCCTAGCTATCTAAACGTAAATCTATGTTTATCAAAACCAGCTGGCCTGTTCAAAACGGAAGCAAGTTCACTGGCCAGCTCAAAGTCGCTTACAAATTAACCCAATGTTCTCACTTGCTCACTTGGTTGGCTCGTTTAAACTTTTGGCCAGGGATGGTTGGCGAAATTCATTGCCAAGAATGACATTGCAAATTGATCATGTCTATACGAATTAAGGGTGGCCATCCTCTCAGCTCTCGAGCCCACCAAGTCCATTCTACCTGCCCGTGTGGTTGGCTTTGGTTTTAAAGCAAAGAGTACATCCCACTAGCAGCCAACCTGGAGAGGCGCCCGCAAATGACCTACCAAGCTGGACGGTAATTAAAGATGAAGATCCAGTTGGTTGGGTGCACAATGTATACAGGAGCCAGCTAGCTAGTGTGAGCAAGCGTGTGCCCAACTTTCTCATCACACAACAACCGCAATGAGGATGGAAGAATAAATAAAATCAACCCCAACTCCATCGTCATCGTCGTCTTCTCTTCGTTAGCTGACCACTAGGCTATAAACGAGATGGCCCCTTATGGAAAAAGATATTACCTGCTTGATGTGGGTGCTTAGCAAACAACCTTTCCCCGCTTCCCTTGAACTTGTCCAACTCGCACTAGACTGGCCGCTCGCGCTCAAGACTAGATTTTAAAGCTAAACTCTTGCCGCTGTCTGATACTATCACTATCGCGAGCTCAGCCTCGCCCTTTGCCCACAAAACTGACCGGCCAAGAATTAATTATTGGCGCGCGGTTATCGTGTGTGAAACGGCTCGCCACCTGGTCATCAATCGCCAGCCTGTCCGCTGGCCACTTGACTGAATCGCGTAACAAATCTCTCGGCAACTCCCCTCACCTGTTCCACTGGCTCTAGCTTTGAACGAGCTCCATTTAAACATTAATTGCGAACGCTAGCAAAGAATGGCCAATCAGCGTGAAGATGGCCAAAGTCCAAGAGTAAAACCGTGGAAATTGAACGCTCTCCTCTTGTTTTATCCCAATCGCCAACCACTAGCAGCTAAACCAGCTGATTAGAACGCATAACCAGTTGGTGGCCAAATGCCTCTAATTGAACCACCCGCAACTCTTTAAGCGCCAACTACTCACCTGTCACTTTGCCGCTAGCATCCTGTTGCTCTTCGCGCAATGACGACCCGGAAGTGGCGCTATCGCCCGCATCAAAGGCATAGTTGAACGCGTATGGCTCTGGGCGCGGGTTTGCCTCCTCCTCGTTGGCCGCGGCCGCAGGTGCAATCACTGCCGGCGCCGAGTCTTGGGCCGCCGCGTTCGGGTCGATCTCGCTCTCCTGGGTCTGTTGTTGCTGCTCCGGTTCTTGTTCTTGCTGTTGGATCACTTGTTGTTGTTGCTGTTGCTGCTGCTGCTGGATTGGCTGTACTCGAGCCGCGTTGAAGATGGGCGTCACCTGGCCCGCGCCCTTGATTGGCTGCGGACGAGGTGGCGGCGGTGGCGGCGGAAGTGAGAGCTGCTGCTGCTGCTGCGGTCTTGGCCCCTTGATTCCCTGGGCTCGCTGCTGCGACTCCTCGGATCTTTGGCCCTTTATTCCACCAGCTGCCTGCGCTAAGGCAACACCGGCAATCAGTGCCACTAGAATTAGGGATGCCTGAGGAAATTTGATTGTTTAGGTTAGACATTTGAAGTGTAAAGTGGATCAATTTGCTAGATTAGAGCCAGTTTCGACGATACTTTACTTTGGCGGTGGACATTCTTCAAACTCTTTTAGCTTCTCCTAATGGAAGGTCAGTCGTTGGTGGTTGCTTGTTGACGCTTGTTTGGTTGGAGTTTCAGTGAGGCCAGTCGGTGGGCCGTTCGGAGCTTTTATATCGTCCTGCCAGGTAGCAAACCAGAGCCAGCGCCGGTTGTCGAGGAGGCTGATGGGCGGGCGGGCGCGCGCAGTCGTACTCACACGCGTAGCACTAACACGTCCTGTAAGCAGATTCCTGTTCGGATAGTCGCATTCTAAAGCTTTCAAGCCAGCTTAACTCGCCACTGTTGCTTGCAGGTTATGGCCGTTGAGCGAGTTAGAAAGGGGCTTGCCTGCAGTTTATCAGTTATCAGCTCAGACAGCGAGCAGATCCAACTTCCTACCGACAAGCGTGCCTCTACGAGCGTCTCCACTGCTGCCGCCGCCCCCATCTGGCAGGTAAACAGCCGCTCTTGACTCCTTCTTGATCCTCTTCCACTTCGCCTAACACGCCCGTTAGCCGACTAGCCTTGCATTGCCAGGCGTAGGCATTGTGTGGCCACTTGTAGGCGATTGGGCAGACATTATTATGTTGGTCCAAAACTGATATCGATCCCCCAAACGATCGACTGCGCACGCATACGGCACAATTGCTCTTGAATCGGGAGTCTCGATCACGATAAAACATTTGCGACCTTTAGGTGGATATCCGGACCGGAAAGATGTGCACCGCAAGCTGCGGTGCCAGAGTGAGCGGATCCCCGCCAATTGCGAGGCCGCAAATATGAGCCAAGAGATCTTGGGCGCGATATATTGATTGGCCCTCCGTGATCGATCGTCTTTTGCCGTCGGCAACGTCGCAGCAGCACCTGGTTAAAAGTTGCCCGAGCAACCTAATTGCCAATCAACACATTTGCCTATCGATTTGCTGCCTTAGGCGGCCCACTCCATTCTAGCGCCACACCTGCTGGCCTAGCTTCAAGTAAAGCTTGCCGCCAGTTTGGCGCCAACAACAACAATGGCAACCATTTCAAGGCTCGCAAGCAATTCTTCCTCCTCTTTCTTCCGATGGAAAGTGCCTCTTCCGTTTACTCTCTCGCAACAGGTATGCAAACATTGAACAGGCTTGCACATCGCCGAGCTCGCTTGGCGCCAGCCGAGGGATGGCTTCCGTTTTTTTGCGCACGCAATGCTTGCATCCCCGAAAACGAAAATAGTCTCATATATCGCTTTATTCAAATTAAGTTATGACTTTCAGCCCTAATATTGCCCATCCGACCATTTGTTGAAATTCAACAAACTTACCCGGCCAACTAATCCAGCGTGGTGGCCAACCCCTTGCCTGATAGCTGGCTTGCTGAAATTCAATCAAGAGCCCGAGTTAGATGGTGGTTTACAGTGAGCAGCAAAACCCTTGGTTGGCTAGTTGTTTTTAGACCGCCAAAGCCAACCAAGAGGATCGTTGTATGGGATCATGAACACGGAGATACAGGAGCCGAGTTGTTTTGGACTAAGTAAAACGGTAGCTAAAAGCATAATAACGAACCAGAAGGAGCTCACAAGCTGAAAAGATTTCATAAATAATCAACAAACGAAGCTCACCAGTCTAGTCTCCCTTCCGTAACCTTCGATTTTAAATGCGCGCCCTCCGCCGCTCGAGCATCTGCTGTTAGATTCAACCCAAAATACTCGCAAGAGTCCCCCTGCAGCCGACAAGACCGACGCTCCCACCACCAACAGCCTCCAGCAACCCTCTTCACTCCCCCCACCCGGCCCGTGTCCTTCCATTTGCGCAAATCCCTCCGAAGTCAGGCAGCAACCATGAGGGCCATCCTTGGGTCCTTGCTCAGCCTCAGTCCAATGGATTTCTGGTTGGAGTTTCCAATTTCTCTCAACTATTCGCCAGCAAGTGAGTGTAGGTGTTCGCATTAACGACACCAACCAGCCAACAGTCCCGCTAACTGCTGCTCACCAGGCTAACAAGTCTATCCGCCCCCGATGGTTCCGTCCTGTTCGAGACGACAAAACCAAGCCACCAACGTAGTTTGGCTCGCAATTCTCAGCCTCTGGAAAGTGATATCTAAAACTTGACAACTTTGAACAGATAAGAGGCAGCTCTGAGAAACAAGCCAGGCTGAAGTTCTCATTGGACCGCGAGAGCATCCTGGCCCATGAGCTCTTTCCACTCCTCTCGCTCTCACCTTGTTCGGTTGCCTGCGCTTGGCCAGGTTGTGGTCCTTTGCGAAATTAAGTGAGAAAATTTCCATATGCTAAGAGGCAAGCGAAGCGGAGTCATCTCTCAATTAATCAATATTAAACTCCCGCCCTTACNAGCTCCAGCTGGGAGGTCGAGCAAGATTGACTCTCATTTGGCTACACGAGCACAGGATTGTTCCCGCGTAGCTTCGAGCTTAAGCTTTAGAGAGTCCAACAGGTGAACTACTTTGCTCAGCTGGATGGGCTCACTGTATTGGCAGGAACTTCTCGTAGGGAGCGAATTGAGGAGCTAGCGTGTAGGTGTAGCCGCGGTGAGTCTCTCTCACCTTCTCTTANTTAATTCAGACAATCTATTTCAGCCAAGCAAGTCCACCTTTCAATGACAACTTAACAATCCGTTGTTATTGCCAGCTTTGCATTTTCAGCACTGATTACGTGCAAGGATTCGCGTCGCTTTATTTGTACCTATGGAGCTTTAGAACATTTGCTAGATTAACCAAACAGAACGACGTCGTCCACGATCATAGACTGGGCGAAGATACACGAGGAGGGGCGAGAAATTTTTCAGCGTGATTATCAAAACACGCGCGTCTGGCGGAAAGTTTCAATCCACTTGTACCATTAAAAGCTAACCCCCCTCTAGTTACTATTCTAGTCCTGAACGTTGCATCTACTTGGCCGATATACGTTTAAAGAGGTTATAAAATAGACCAACAAACTCATATTGCGACAAAACTCATCACGCGGCCGGCTCAAACACTGATCTACCGTCCCCGACATCTAATATATCAGTGTAGCCATGTTAACTCTCCCTATCTCTCTGTCTAGGGTCTAGTTCCTTTTCCAGCCATATACCTCTTGGCCTGTCAATTAGCTAACTCGCTTGGGCGTCTTCTGTGGCCAATGAAAGAAATTACTCATCGCACCTACGAGAGGCGAGCATATGGATAATTTAACCGCCAAATGTCTAGTTGAAGGCTCCTCTGCTAAAAGTGGATAGGCGAGCCAGATGAGAGGACTGATAATTTCTGCCCCTCAATCTAGCCATATCAGTTTGCCCATAAAATCGCTCGCTTCCTAGCCTCCTTCGAACTTGCTAGCCCTTCTACCTTAGCCCTGAAGCAAACATGAGTCGGCTTGTTATTTGAACTGAACTATATTGGGCTAAACTCTCGCTTTAATGGCAAAGGTGGCGCTCGCCTGTTTGTACTGGTTCTATCCCACTATAACTGGTTTAAAAACGGCACTTCAGATTAAGAATAGACTGTAAACAACAAGTCAAGGGGCTAGATGGACTCCTGTTTGCTCTTGCATTCACTTCCAACAGAGACCTCGGGTGCTGAATTCAGGAGCCATATTTCTCTCGAGTAATCGAACCTTCTGAATCCATTGACGACCCAAATCTCGCACGAGCGAAAGCCACAATAAGTTAATGACACAGCTCTTCAAGGAGATTGGATACCCTAAAATCGGATTTGGGTGACACAGGGAGAGAGTCCGTCTAGTTTCAGTTGGTTGAAACTAATGTATAAATGGGAGTGTTTATGATTCAACGGTTAGCTCGCCAGTTGCATTCACGTTAATGGCCATCAATCTGGGTGGCAAATACAGTGAGGTTGGTCGAAAAATCTTTCAAAAGTCAACTACAAGGGTAGGCTAAGGAAAGTAAAGATCAGAGAGTAGATAACAATCAATTTTAGGTGAAAGTAGATATTTGAGTTGAGTAGGAAAGAAAGTGATAGCCGCATTAACCTTGTCGACACGTCTCCGGCCAAGTGTCGATTTTTAAGTTTGTTGCATAATTTTGGGTCAAATCTCTTCATTCGTTATTCGTCCAGTTTGCCCTTGAGAGAGCAAGAGTTGGCGGCTTAAAGAGGGAGATCTCATGAGCAATGCTAATCATGCAACAGCCGCTCCAAGCTCAACTTGGGCATGCGCTAACTTCTCGTTCAAAAGATGAATCTCTCCTCCATTGAGGTGTATGATTTTGCGCTTGATTACCTGACAAACGATGGCCAATTTGCTGAGAGAAACTAAAACCGAAACAATCTCTTNTTCAACTGATTGAGCATTCATTCGGCTATTCATGAGGGTCGAAGCCTTAAGTTCCGGATTTTAAACTCGAAATTTCCGCCAATAATCTTCGTTCACATTGAGGTAATGTAATATCTCGCTTAAATATCTCTTTCGTTAAGTTATAAGACGACCATTATCAGCCAGATTTTGGCTGATTTGCATTTGGATATTGTTAGAGTGATCACTCTTGCTCCATTGGCTGCTCAGTTTTGTTGGTCCAACTTGAACGACCAGGGAGAGGATTATTCCACTAGCTGAATAGAGTAGAACGAGATCTCTCTCCNGATTGCTGTTCAGCGGCTAACCTCTCAATTTTTGGCTCTCGTTGACAATCGAAAAGGATCGCAAAGTTTTAATCAATTTAGACATTTTTTGCTACAAACAAACCATCATGTTTTTCAATGACAACAAACATGGACGAAATAAGGCCAGTTTGGGAGTTAGCTTGATTACAACATAACTTGTTTCGACGTTTGATTAGCTAGCCTACAATGGACATTATCGAGCAACANAATGGCCGATTAGTGATCTTTTAAAGGGCAGGTTGCAATCTAACCACTAATCAGCAATTCGGTTATCCTGTTTCTAAGCTGACACATCTGGCGAAACAANTCCTCATCTCTGCTCAAATCTATCAGATAAGATGCCACCGTCTTGCGGGTTAGGCAGCTATTTATGGTAGCCATTCAACTTAGGTCCACTAAAACAGTTGTCGATTAGAGATAATATTACATCATTTGCGTACAGGTGGATCGTCATTCAAACTGATGCCAACTNCTCGAAATAAGTGAAAAATGCCCGTTTCCTCTAGTCTAACGGCTTCAAAGTTTATCCGCCGCTTTCACAGGTCGGCGTCCCTGTTGGCGCGCGATTTGCGCCATGTTGTTGCGATTAGACGCGAGGATGCATCCATTTGGGAGCGAAGGGCTCCTTTAGCGCCCCATCATGTTGAGAAACTTACAAAACAGGGCGTTAGGATCCTTATACAACCATCAAATCGGCGGGCATACCCTTTGCAGTCGTATATTCGGGCCGGCGCTGAGGCCAAAGAGGATATTGGAGAGGCGCCGGTCATTTTGGGAGTCAAGCAAGTTCCTGTAGATCTACTGCTGCCCGGCAAGACCTATTGCTTTTTCTCTCACACAATCAAGGCTCAGGAGGCCAATATGCCCTTGCTGGATGCAATCCTTGACAAGAACATCAGATTGATTGACTATGAACGGATGGTGGACGACAGCGGCCAGAGGGTGGTAGCATTTGGAAAATTTGCTGGATATGCAGGAATGATTGACATTCTACACGGAATCGGTTTACGTTTACTCGCTCTGGGCCATCATACACCCTTCATGCATATCGGACCAGCTCACAACTACAGAAATGCTGGTACTGCCAAACAGGCAGTGCGAGATGCTGGCTATGAGATTGCCCTCGGCAAGATGCCTCGATCGATCGGGCCACTCACCTTTGTCTTTACAGGTTCGGGAAATGTGTCTCAAGGGGCTCAAGATATATTCGCTGAGCTACCGATCGAATATGTCGATCCAAAGGATCTGCAAGAAGTTGCGGAACGAGGGTCGACTAGCAAAATCTACGGCACTATTGTAACTCGAGCTGACCACTTAGTCAGGAAGAACTCAGCTCCCCCAACCCAAAATATCCACGACAAGGGTAGAATCGACTATGAGGAATACAGTCAGCATCCAGAGAGATACTACTCAACCTTTTCGACAAACATTGCGCCATATGCAAGTGTTATCATAAACGGTGTGTATTGGCCTCCAAATGCACCCAGACTGCTGACCATTCCCGATGCGAAGAAACTACAACAGCCTATAAAGGTTATAAGTAAGCCGACAGCAAACTCAGAGTTCTTCTTTCAAGGAGGCAAAGGGTTCAACGAGGCTGGCATGCAGCGATTTCAATCAAGTGGCTCGCCTAGTCTACCTCATCGATTGATTGCAATTTGCGACATCAGCGCGGATCCGGGTGGTTCAATAGAGTTTATGCAAGATTGTACTACCATCGACAATCCGTTCTATCTCTATGATGCTGAACATAACTCGTCCTCAGAAAACTCGTTTGCCGGTGACGGTATATTGATCTGCTCCATCGACAATATGCCAACGCAACTACCTCTAGAGTCGACAGATATGTTTGGCAACCTACTATACCCTTATATAATGGATATCGTTCGATCAGACGCCTCAAAGCAGATCGAGGAGGAAAATTTCTCAAATGTTGTGACATCGGCGATCATCGCTAGCAATGGCAAACTGCGACCAAACTACGAGTACATTCAAGAGCTAAGACATAAACAAGAGGGATCCAAGTACAAGAGGTCAGCAGATACGAAGAAAGTCCTCGTACTTGGTGCTGGCCATGTCAGTGGCCCATTGATCGAGTATCTATGCCGTGATTCAAAGGTTCATCTGACAGTCGTATCCAGTCTTGAGCAAGAGGTCAATATGCAGAAAAAGTATGCAACGACTCATAACAACATGAGTCCTCTCATCATGGATGTGGTTCAGAGGCAAGACTCCATATCGAACTTGGTTGGTGAATCAGACTTGGTGGTGTCCTTGCTCCCGTATTCACTTCATCCGTTGGTGGCAAAGATGTGCATAAAGCACAGTACAAACATGATAACTGCAAGCTATCTAACGCCTGAAATGAAAGAGTTAGATCAGGCAGCCAAGGATGCTGGAGTTACTATTGTAAATGAGGTTGGATTGGACCCGGGAATCGATCATCTGTTGGCTAAACAGGTTATAGATCAGGTCGCAACAAGTGGCGGGAGAATCACCTCTTTCTTATCATACTGCTGTGGCCTTCCAACACCAGAGTTTGCCGATAATCCTCTGGGTTACAAGTTTGGTTGGAATCCCGTCGGCGCTTTTGCTATCACCATGAATGGTGCTCTCTGGAAAGAAAACGACGAGATACGCGAGGCAAAACCAGGCCAACTGATGGATCACGCAAGAGACGTCGACGGTTTCTTGAGGGGATTCTCGCTGGAAGCTTTCCCCAACCGAAACTCTCTAGAGTATCAGCAGCTTTACAATCTACCAGATGCGAAAACTATAGTGAGGGGTTCCATGAGATACAGAGGTTTCAGTGAAACCATAAAAGCGCTAAAGATGTTAGGTCTCATGGACCAATCTCCTCACCCCTGTTTGCAGCCGGATAATGGATCAGAGCTAACGTGGCGACAGCTAATGGCCGAGATGTTAGGTCACTCTCAAGACTTATCGTTGTCCAACATTAGAAGCTTGATCCATGACAAAATCGGAAAATCAGAGAAGAAATTGCGGGCGATACTCGAGTTGGGGTTGCTTGATGATGAGCCAGTGATTAAATGCGGAACTCCCTTCGACACTGTTAGACTCAAAATAATCAAAAGGTATCCTTTCAAGTCGGGTGAGAACGATCTCATTATTATGCGAATAATCTTCGATATTGAGTGGGCCAATGGGACCCGTGAGGAGAAATCCGTCAGCTTGGTTGTATACGGAGAGGGCGATCGCGGATTCTCAGCGATGGCCAAGACGGTGGGTTACCCAGCCGCAATAGCCTCCAAGATGGTTCTAGAGGGAGAGATTCAAAACAAGGGCATGATAGTGCCTCTTCAGCCCGAGATATATCATCCAATGTTGAAACGCCTGAAAGGTGAGGGAATATACGCCAGGGAATAGGATTATGTCCGTTGGCACGTGTTGTTGCGAACGTAAATCGGGCGATTTTTCTTGCTATCACAAAGCGGGTAAACCAGTGAGATATTTCATATGTAAATTATTCCTCGAATATAATCATCTTGGTATTTGCGATGAAAGGTCGTCCTATGCTGGAATGCAGCAGGTGATTTAACGACTGAACCACTTTGGCGCGCGATATGTGACAGAACGTGCTGCGACAAGTTCTATCAGTTCTCAATGGTAATCAGCCTCGAATCAAAATAAATCATTTCTTTGTTTAGATTTCTATTTCAACCGACGCTGCATCTCATCAAATCAATTTTAGCCAATGAACTTCGAGACAACTGTTGAGGATGGAAATAAGCGTCCGTCAAACCAGCATCAGACCAGCGTATATCAAAACGTTGCTGTCGAACGGAATATTGTTAGTCTCCCACTTGACTACCTTTGACACAGCTAGACTCGCTCAACGAACCAGATTGACCTTGGATGAATGTGAACAGATTTTGGCTGCTATCAAACCTAAACGTCCTCATTATGTGCTAAAGGCGTCCGAACTGATGATTAGGCCATTCGAGAGAATTAGCACGTCAATCGAGGGACTGGATGAAGTTTTAGGTGGCGGTGTACAATGCGGTCAGATAACAGAGATCAGTGGTGAGGCTGGTGCAGGTAAATCGAATTTATGTGCTCAAATTGGTATTCTAGTCATGTTAGCCAAAAGCGACAAAGGCCTGGATGGAGATGTTCTACTCATACATACTGAGGGAGAGGGGAAACTTAAGTTAGCCATCAAACGGTTCAACACTCTTGCTGCCTCCATTGGCAAGGAAAATCTCATCAACGAACGCTTGCATGTTATCAATAGCTGTAACGAATTTAAACTAGCAGAGATTNTCAATAGGTTACCAGAAATCCTAAGCCAGAAACCGACGGTCAAATTGATTATCATAGATAGTATAACTTGTGCATTCATTAGCACCGACGAGAATCCTAATTTTGGATTCTACGCAAAAAGAAGTCTCAGACTGACAAAGATAGTGAAAATGCTTACACAAATAGCTTGGGATCAGCGTATAGCAATCATAGCAACTAATCACGTATCATACAACTTTAAATTCGGTGAAAATAGGCCAGCAATGGGGAAATTATGGTCTCACATGTGTCAANCAAAGATCTACTTAGAAAGAAATAATGCAAGCTATGACATAGTTAGGTTTGCTCATGTTACAAAAGGCGCTTTGAACACCCCAGTAGTAACTAAATTTAGAATCACAAATGATCTGTTCGATCATTTGACTTCCTGACTCTTGTTCTCTTGCTTCTGATAGAATACAAAACTAACATTGCATCTTGACCAAGACTCGGCGAGCTTTTCATCCGGAATTGCGTCTGGTTTGTAACAATGATACCAGTCTGCAAGGTCAGAGGCGGTATCTGCATTTTCTGGTGGATTCTCTATCTGCTTATTGCCTGAACATCTCCTGCAATTGAATTTGGAATGGGTATCACTAAGCACAGAATCGTCCTCCAATCTAAATAACTCTTTTAGGTCAGCAACAGAGAAATGGCGCTCCACATCCTCGGCACTGTCGACAATGCAATTGCTCAGGGCCTTCTTATGAGTCTGGCGCTGAAATATCTTCTCTTCAATTGTGCCTGTAGCTAGAAAGCGATAGAGATAACAAGTCTTTCTCTGTCCATCACGCCATACACGAGCCATCGCTTGTCCATCGTTAGCAGGATTCCAATCGGGATCGAACATAATCAACCTGTTTGCACCGATCAAGTTGAGACCACAGCCACCTGCTTTGCTACTCAGTAGGAAGACAAACTCGTTTGTTGTTGGATCGTTGAACTGTTGCACAATTTTATCTCTCTTTTTAGTACCCATGGTACCATCTAGTCGCACGGACTTGTAACCGCGCATCTCACATAACCTTTGAAANAGATCGATTGTTTGTGTGTAATTTGAGATCAGGACGACTCTATCGTCGGTTGTTTTCTTGATGTTAGCTAGAATTGTGTCGAGCAGCTTCATCTTGCCAGACCATAGAGGCTCAAAACTTCTTATTGAACGCGAAAAGCCTGACGGGAACATGGTGTCCATGCCACCAAAGCCCTCCTCACCTTTTGCACATATATCATAAACCAATTGTGGGTGGTTACACAGTTTCTTCAGGAATGTTATGGCCTGTAGAGTTGATTGGCCACCTCCTTTCTTGCCTCCACTTTTCTCGNCCTCTTGTAATGTTTTTAGCACTCTCTTGGACTTGATGAAGAACTCGTAAATGGCTTTTTGGGCTGGTTCCATTCTGGAGCACACGACCAGCTCGTATTTTAGGGGTAGATATTTGGATAGGAGTTCGGCTGTACGGCGAATGAGACACCGTTCAACATTGGTGATCATGGCCTTCTGACGCTCTTGTCCGAGTTGAACTTGATAGTCGGAAGCGTCGGCATCTCGACCTTTAGAGATAGGATTCTCGTACATCTTTCGGAATTCATACGAGTTTCCTAGCAAACCGGGATTGACAAAATCAACTAGACTGTAGTACTCCAATAGATCGTTTTGAATCGGGGTTCCCGAGATGATGATACGCCTCTTGCATAGAACCTTCTTGAGACATACGTATGTTTGACTTTCCATATTTTTCAGCCTGTGACCTTCATCACAGATCATCAGACCTATTTCNAGGTTGTCTAGAACATGAGCATGGCCTCTGAAGGTCTCATAGGACACAATCAGAACAGGGTTAACCGCACGCCTCTTCCCACTCGACTGTTGGCGACCAAATTGTTCAAGTTTTGCATCCACAGCCTCAGCTGCTTGACCGCTGTCAATAGCTAATGCATTGAGACGAGATCCTAACCATTTGTTGATTTCNTTGAACCAATTTTTTACCAAGCTTGATGGGCATATGATAACCACATTCGATATCGTTGGTCCAGATTTGAAATTCGGACCTTGACGCAAGAGTGTCCAGAGAAGCGTAATGCATTGGAGTGTTTTACCGAGACCCATGTCGTCGGCTAAAATACAGCCGTAGTAGTCGGGAATTTTGACACCCGTTAAGCAATCGTACATGAACTGGACACCCTCCCGTTGGTGAGGTCTCAAGACACGACAGAGTATTGGATCAACGACTACGTGGACGAGAATTTCATCCTTATGTTCCCGTTTGAATTGCTCATTGTATTCCGGTGGCGTGAATAGCACTAGAGCATTCGGAGCCTTTGGATCGTGGAGCGGAGTCGGCTCGCGATTTTTGTATCGCATCTGCAAGAAAGTTTCACTGTGACCCTCATAACTAGCATCAGGATTAACATAGGGCTTGTGTAACAAAGTTTTCATGTAATTATTGTACTCGGGCAAGGTTTTAGTGAAGAGGGAAATGGTGCATTGCTCTAGCAATAGGTGTAGTTTTTTCATTCCNGGCTCGTTCATTAAACTCATCTTGTTCTCCTTTTTAGCCTTAACCTCTTCGTCATCCTCACTGTTGATGTATTCACAGTCGTCCTCGTCATCGTCGATCACAATTTCGTCGAATCGTTTAATTTTCTTCGACACTCGACCTGTTGATAGTGTGGTGGTTTCTTGGTTTTTCTCCTTGTCGCGTCGTAAGACGCTAGGTGCCAATCGCTTCAGCATCGTGTGTCCTCTAGGTGGAATATTCTGCGACAAGATGATTTGTAGATATCGAGTGTGAGGATCGATTATACTAGACCTCCAATAACCTTGTCTGGAACTCACATTGCAAAGCAAATAACAAAGCTTTTACGGTGGCCCCATTCTGTGCGCGTGCAGAGCAGCTGACCAGTTCTTCTGGTTGCACGTTGTAGTTGCGCATCTAGCCCACTCAATCTACATCTGTAGTGAACCCACGAGTCAGAATGGCTCTTTCTTAGTGCAAACTAATCTTCCGGAAGAGAATCTGACTGACGTAATCTGCATTGAGTTGGATTAGGAATTAGACTACAGAATTGACCGAGCTGAGTGACCATGATGGTGCAATTGTTCTTGGCAAAACAATTATTGTAGATGACGATGCGACTAGCTGATTCAAGAACTCGCGTCTGGCCTCCCACGAGTTCAGGGTGTAGAAAAAGATGATAAAGTGTCGATCTGTCAGACGATGAGCGGTAAGAGGCTGGACCCGGACAGGTTAGGTTACAACCTGATGAAGGCGATTTTCGTCAATCAGAGAAGGTAGTTCTGAGAGCTATAGAGAACCTCTCTGATATTCATCAATGAAACTAGCTCATCAACAGACAGTTGCGGATGTGTAAGAGTTGTGATGTTGAGAGAAAGTTTGTCTGAGCGACAAGTTAGCCATCTTCCATAGACACATACATCCGTTGGACAGACATTGAAGCTCATGATGCTATTCTTGTGCAGTTTTCGCAAGAAAGTTTCCTCAACCAATNCGGTACGAGGTTTGCGTAGCCGAATTTGCGAGACATCGCCCAGTCGTTGCATAATGGAAGGTTTTGCTTCGAGAGATTTGGCTGGAAAAGAAGGTGGAGGCCAACTTTTGCAGTCTTTGCCTCCCTAACTAGCGAGCAAAGGCCTCACCTCGCTTCGGCTCGCCTACCCCGGCGGCCAGTTTGGCTGCCTGACTACGACGCAATCTGTTGTCTCTGCCTCCATCTGCTCCCTAAAAAGTTTAACTCCAAAACCGCACCAAGCGGCCAAAGTTGCATCTGACGGTCCATCTCTGCCTCTCAGCTGCTGGCACCACACAACAAAGGTAAGTTTGGCCAAATTTGACAATGATAATGACACTCATGCCTATGACTGTCAGNCAACTTCCCTCATTCTATCTGTTTATTGTTCGATGATGAACCTGGAATTAGAATTTCGCACAACAGCATTAGGTGCGCCAACGACGCCAACTGCGTTCACTTTTGGTTACGTTGACTTTGGACGGCAGGAAGTGGCCAATCAGAGTGTCTGTCACCTGTATCGGTTGAATGAACCCACGACAGACCATTGCAAGCGCAGCAAAAAGTTTTCAATAGAATCTAGTGGCTACGAAAACGAGCAAGAACAGTGCCAGTGGAGTGTGTAAATGGTTGGCATGATAGATGGGAGAGCAAGCTTGGAGTTTGTAAAATGTTGTCAATCGCTTCCATGGGCGCGCGCAACTAGAATTTCCTCCTAACAACCAATAGACTTAACATTCAACTATCACCGTCTATCTATGGGGTAGCCTCTTAGTCCTTCCTTTAACTTTTACGGAAGGAACTGAGGCNAGANAGCGTGCTTGCTGCTAAGCAATTGAAGCTTTGATTCAAACAATAAACATCCAAAAGCTCAAATCCGACCGAATTGCGCACACTCTCTGTAACTGATGACTATAAAACAATTGGTTCTGCTCGATTGCAGATGGGCAAATAGATCTTGACAAGGGAGTCCATGTGGGNGGAGACGGTTCTTTTTACGATCACGAGCACCGCGCTCTACAGACGTCTAATTGCATACACTGATAGCTTAGAACAGATATCCACCTTGGTGGCGACAGACGAGTTGATGGGTGATCTAATACAAATTCTCGCGAACNAAGTCCAAGTCTCGAAGCTTGAAAGAAAATTGGAGCGTTCTCTTCGATAAACTCGTGATATGACTCGTGCATAAACTTGGGTGCGTTATCATTGATGTCGTTTATGTAATTCACTACCGTTGTTCTGCCAACCCGAGCTGGAGTTCCCTTGTCCTTGGCCGCAATCTGAATCGTGCGCACGGCCGTCGAGGGTCCTGGCGAGGCAAACTGGGACTTGCTTACAGACTCCTGTGAGAACTTTTCCCGATCGAGTTCTTGCACAATCGTCAGCAAGGGTCCGCCCTCGTCGACATCTAATCTGAACTCGTTGCCCCCGTTGCCCTCCACTATGTAGACTTCCATCTGTCTGTTGAGACCGTCATCGTAGTCAAAGACAAGAAGTCTGAACCTTATTCCAACAAATGTTAAAGCGCGATCGTTTTCGCCGAGCACGGTTACGTGCAAGTTGGTCCAGCCAGTGTTATCGGCGAATCAACTGCCATGATTCGCAACAGGTAACAAGCAGACTTTTTTCGATCGATCTCTTTCTTGGCACTAATCGTTCCGCCTTGAACATACCTCATCCAGGTCAGCCACCCAGTGTAACCTCATCAGCAAGGTCACGGGGCCGAATGGGCAATCCCAGATGGAGCGGTAAGCGAATCGTTGACGCCCCTTTGCCGGTGTTTCTGCGCAGAAAACAAAACCAGGTGCCGCCATGTTGCACTCCAAGCCTAGGACAAAATTGCTGCCCACTCTATGGGTCTTAGTTGCAGGAGCAGCATGCAAGTGGGTTGAACGTTTGCTATAAATAGTATCCACATCTCAAGTTGCAAGATCCGTACTGGCTCTTGCGCACATGCTTGCCCATAGAGATCATTAATTATAAAAATCTGAGCCAGCCCAGAATGGAGGGACCAACTAGGTAGACAGATAGTTGGTTGGGTGTGCAGGTAGTCGCATTGATTCATAAGTGTGCGGCTTCCTCATGTGCTCGATATCTTTTTCACCCCCAAAACATGGGATGCGCTCCATCATGGAAGTTGCATCAGCGGTCTCTATTCAAGAACAAGCTGACCTCATTCATTCATTCTTGCTTGAGTTCATTCATTAGCCCGGTATTCGTTGCAAGATCATGTCTATAATTCAATTAGTCTAGCGGTTTGTAATTATAAACCAAACTCGGCGAGCAATTGGCAGCCGCATCTGCGGTGTTTGATCCTGCTATAGTCTGTAATGTTGTCGCCCATTAATTTCGGTGAACTTTCGCGTCCATTTGGCGGCAGCGCCTAACGATACATCTTGGTTCATTGACAGAGAGATGGTTGGCGGCTTCCACTTGCGGCTGCGAGCCACAGAGGCCGCTGGTTGTCCGTTTCGCCAAGAGATGGGAGGCTAAGTAGTGAGCAAGACCTGCAACAGGTTGGGCTGTGCTTTGTACTCTTACACGCTCAGGGAAGCCAACTGAGCATGAGAGCGCGGGATGCGATCAACGCCTCTCTCGAAGCCGAGTTTCGGCCCCTCCACCAACCTCACCCATTATGCTTGTTGTCTCCATACTCCTTACCAGCCACTGAAACTGCGGCAACCTTCAATGAAGTGGCGGCCGGAGCAACAAGTTACCGGCGCCGGGTCTTCCGTCTGCTTCGTTGATTTTCGCCACGCCCATGGAATGTTCATTATAACGAGCCAAAGAGGAAACTTGAGGTTGGTTGCCGGGAAGAATCTAAATGGTTGATGTTGTTTTAGGCGGTGGCAAGTGGATTTTTACGTTTCGCTTGCTAAACGATTTTCGCCGGATGGCTGTATCTGTTAGTGGTCTCCAGATTGGCTGTGTGGAAATGTGTTGCTGCAAGAGTGATCAGCATCACAACTCGTGAGCCTTCCCATCTCTTGCCCTTCCTCCTCTATGGTTCCTCTCGGGATGGGCCCCTCCTAGTGCCACTCTTTGTGCTCCTGTTCCAACCATTTGAGTTGAGCGACACTGACGTTATCCTCCTCGTTAAGAGCGTGCCTACTCGTCCGCTTACACCATAAGCCGCCAATATAGTGCGAAGCCTG
>Ga0058699_1000071_pt1 | contig 23574 bp, 21 predicted proteins | sample AgamicAtPe_FD_55078 | JGI IMG/M metagenome (GOLD analysis project Ga0058699, IMG submission 55078) | Agave microbial communities from Guanajuato, Mexico - At.P.e | ecosystem: Host-associated > Plants > Phyllosphere > Phylloplane/Leaf | place: Guanajuato, Mexico | collected 2012-10-15 | reverse complement strand
GCTGCTGCTGCTGCCCGACAACGACGACCACGACTCACTTGCTCTTTGTCGCTCGCTCTCTTGCGCCCGCGCTCACTGCTCTCGCTCTGTCCTAATGGAAACACAAGCCATCCGATTGTTTGAATCCGAGAGCTCCTAAGCTTGGCCAATGAAAGCGCCAGCCAGCCTGCCAGCCAGCCAGCCAGAGAGAGCGAGAACGAGAGCGGAGTCACTTGGGATTTTGCTTTTTGCCTCTGCAGCGGAAAGCCGCAGCCAGCGCCACTCAATGGGCCTACGCGCATGGAATGAAGTTCGCGAACAACAGCGCAATCGCCGCGCTCCTGCGCCGTTCGAGCTCTTCGTCCGCCCGCTCGCCTGCTGCACACCCGCTCGGGTTTTGCGCACGCACTGGCCGGCGGCCCAGCGAGCGTCTAGGGCGCCAGCATTACTCATCGGCTGCCCCCAACTGCAGGTTGCGCAACCCCGGCGCTCTTCCCGCCGACGCGCCCACCCGAGNNCCAAGCTCTCGCGGCCCGCCGCCACCCGCCAGTCGCGCGCATTGTAAGCACGCCAAGCGCTCCCGGCCGGCTTGCGCTGGCCGGCTCGCAAAGGGGGCGCGGCTGACCGCCCCAGTTGGCCAGCAACGCNCAGGCGGCCCGCGGGCAAACCATCGGGTTGCCCCCAACTTCGCTAGCGGATGCAGTCGGCGGCGGGGGGGAGGGGAGCGGATTTTTAAAGCCGCACAACATATATAAAAGTTTCCTAAGACTCGCTGCGGTTTCGCTCTAGGTTTGTTGGGTCGGGCGAGCGGCCGGTGCGGAGCTGTTACGTCGGTGAACCGTGCGCGCCGGCCGCCATAGCAACAGAGAGAGAGAGAGAGAGAGAGAGAGGGGCAGCACTAAATTCTTACCTCCGACCGGCCAGCGGAGCCTGGCTGCAGCGGCCGGGCCTTCGGACGGGCGGCTTCCTCCCGCCAGCCCAGCGAGGCCCTGCTGGCCAGTGAGCCGGCGCCGGTCGGTCGTGTGGGACGCAACATGCCGCCGCCGCCAGCGCTCGCCATGAGCCGGCCGGTGCACCTGAGCCGCCGTTTCCACAAGAGCGCTCTTAGGAGCTCGCTCGCCGCCTCTCCGGCTTCAGTGGGACGGCAAGCAGGGCGACGACTCGCGCGCTGCCCACCAATTTCCTGTTGCTGCCGCCCAATCAGACCTTTCCGTCCGCGGCCATGACGCATCGGCCTTCCTCTGTCTCTCCCTCTTGGCCGAGCAGGCGGCTCGTTAGCGGCTCAAGCCAAGCCGAAGCGGGAGGGCCGCTAAAATGAATGGCCTAAACCAGCGTTGCGTTCAAGACCAAGACTGAAACCGAAACTGGGAGCGAGCGGCGGCGGCGGCAGTCGCTTATCTCGCTGCCATCCGCCTGTCGCAAGCGCTCTATTCATCTCTGTCACTTTGGCCCCAAACCTCCCGCGAGTCTCGGCCTCCAAGGCGGCCAAGTTTTAAACTTTTGCCCCGGCCACCGGGTGGCTCTGAGCGGGCCNACTCCTGCGCCCAACAAGCCTTGGCCCCTCCAAGCTGCGCGCGCGCCCATCGAGCGAGGCCGAGATTAGCTCCCTGGTCCAAGCAAAGTCTCACTGTGCAGCGCTGAACTCTAGTTCGAGTTCCAAATGCGCCCCACAAATCGCTTGCAACGCGCCCATCTAGCGCATCGGTTTGCCTGGCACGCGCGTTGCGGCCCACTGCTGAGCCCGCCGCGAGCGCGTGGGCGCGCCCGCCACGCCCCTCGACTCCCGAAAGCAAACTCTACCGGCAAAACTCCATCCATCCATCCATCCCATCCGCTCGAAAGCCGCTAGAGGCGAGCCGGTTAGATAAGCGCCAGTTCGGCTGGTGCCAAATGGGGCGCGCACGCAGCGGGCCGCTCGCATCCGGCTGCGCGAGATTGAGCAATCCTGCGCCCGATGGCTCGGCCCATCGGCGGGCTTTGCTTGAAAACTTGGCCGCCGCCGCCGCCGCCGCCACCGCCAGGGGCGCCCACAGATCTAAGGCCGCCTCCTGAGCCAGTCAGTCAGTGTGCGAATGAATGAACGAGCGAGCAAGCTGAGAGTTTAGGCTGAAGCTGAAGCCAGGTTGGCTAGCAGGGCGCTTGATCGATTGATGCTAATCAGGCTGGTGTTTTATGGGCAAACGCGTGCGGACGGCCGCTGGAAGTCTCGTTTACCTTTAGCGGGCGCTCGTTAAATTGCGAGTGCGCGCGCACCAGCCAGCCCTCGTGGGTGCTGATCGACGGGCTGGCTCAATTTCCGCCGCCGCCGCCACCTCGTCAGCCAAAAGCAGCCAGCCGCCGGGTGGGCGCTGCGGGCTGCCTGCTGCAGCGGCGGCCAAATCTGGCGCTGACTGGCGAGGACAAGTGGAGGCGCCCGATGACAGGCTTGCGCAAGCTCGGCCGCGGCCAGCCCACGTTTGTTAGCCGGCGCCGGCCGGCCGTCCAAGTGGGCGGCTCGAGTTGGCCGCCAGAGAGGGCGAGCCGCTTGCTGGCCGCGGGCTGCGCTCAGTTGGCTCATTTGCGAGCAACTCGAGCCGCGCTCGCAAGCCCAAAGCGCCATTGGCTCCTCATTAGGTGCGCCCGCAACAATCAAGCGAGCCATGGTGGCCGAGTGTGAGACGGGCGCCAGGTATAATTCAGCTGCCCGAGAGCTGGTGCGTGCGCTTTCCCGCCAGCTCTGTTATTATCTCCCTCCTCTCCCTCTCTCTCGGCCGGCCAATCCGAGCAGGCAGGCAAGCCCGCCTGCCCGCCCGCTTTCAGCCGGAGGAGCCAGCGGAGCAACGTGAATGGGCATGTGGCTTCCATCCCTCCATCTCTGGTCTTGTTGCTGCCCCAGCGGCGGCCGTGGCGGCGCCAACAAGACCAGAGCCAACTAACGTCTGGTTTCTTACGCAAGAGAGAGAGGACGGGCAACATTGTTCGTTTTACAACCCAACCTGGCGGATTGTCTGCGTGTGTGCGCGCTTTCCGCTCGCAATTCATTTGCCTCAGCAGCCGCTCGTTTTCCGCACGCAGCACAGGTTGGCTCGGACCTCACTAGTCACGCCTTCACACTCGACTGCGCCTCCTTCTCCCGTTCGCTCTCCGTAGCGCGGTTATCAAAGCCCCGCCTTTCAACCTAATTGACCCGAAAAAGCCCGCTCGTTCCGCCTCCTCAAGCGGCCCAGACTCCACTAATGGCTTTGAACACTGTGTGTCTCGATTATAAACTTCCCTCAAATTATTCAGTGCTGCCTGGACAGGTGCGAGGTGGAAGGAGAGACTCGGCTCTTGGAGCCCAAGAGAAGGAGCCGGCAGCGTTCGGAGTCGGCAGGCTGCAGGTTTGAAGGTCATGGAAGCATTAGCGAGCGGCGGCACCGCTCTCGCTGCCGGCCCACTGCAGTTTTGGAGGCAGGCGAGCTCGTTTTGCTGGAGGGGGGGGGAAGTGCTGCCTCCAACTGGCTTCTTGGAACTGGCTCCAATCTGGTAGCCGCGAGTGGAGGATCCCTGCAGGAGCTTTCCCCCGGGCGCAACACTCACCAGCTAGGCTGCTTGTTGCGCCTCTCGCGTCACCGCCGGCTTCAACAAGAGCAAAAGGCGGCTCGAGTTCCAAAGGCTCCGCTGGCCAAAGATGACGGGCAGTCCGAGCAAACGGATCGTGTTGTGTGCTAATTTTGCGCTCAATTATACGCGGCCTGTCTTCCTGCGGCTCCATCTGGCCAAAGCGCAAAGGGAGCCGCCGCAGCCTGCCGAGTGCCGTCATCGTGGCCAGCGAGCTTGCTGCTGCTGCTGCGGCGGGCGACGGTTGGCGCTGTTTTGTTGTCCTTGTTGTTGTTGTTGGCACTAGGAGATCAAGTTTGCTGGCGAGAGATGTTGGCACTTTGGCCAGCTAGCGAGCTGCTTCGTGTTTGCATGCTCAGATTCTCGGAACAAACTCGGCTTCCACTTCCACTCCGGGCGAGCGGCTTCCGAGTTCGCGGAGGTAGCAGCTGAGGGTTGAGTCAGAGTCGGAGTCGGAGCTGGAGTTGGATTCGAAGACAGAGTCTGAGTCAGAGTGAGGATGGGATTTTGCGATGGAGTTAGCGTTAGAATGAGCGCCACTTGGCTGGAACTGTGGCATTGGCGCCGCAAGCGCTCAAAGTTTTGGAAAATTGATCGCGCAATCCGTTGAAATTGGCTTGCTTCGGCCAAAGGGGCGCCAGCTCGGGATTTGGGGGCGGCGCTGGGACGAGGGCAACTCCGATGGTCGCTCGCTCTGGGCGCAAGGCGGCAGCAGAGGCGGCAGCAGCCGCCTCGGCTTGAGCCAAAGCGGAAGCGCCCCCGCCTCTCGCGAGGGCGAAAAATTTCAAGCCCAATGAAATGCTAGTTTGCAAGTCAAATGGAAACATCTAAATAAACAAGCGAAACTTGCATTCACTCGCCCATCAAAAGGCGTCGCTTTGAATCATAAAGCCCAACTGTGTAGCTTTAGTGTATGGCAGCCAAGTTGGCTGAGACTGGCGCCGCGCTCAGACGAGAGGCAAGCCTGAGCGCGATGGCGGCGGCGGCGGCGGCAGCGGCAGCAGCGACGGCTGACTTGCTGGCCCGGCTAAGCTGGGCTCGACTACGTGACGTACGCAAACCCAACTACCTGGCCGCACACTCGGCCAGCCAATCAACCTTTGGCACTTTGTTAGCGGCCAAACAAGCGACTGGCTCTGCGCCCGACTCGCCCGCAAGAGCTTCGAGCGGCCCCCACTTCCTGTGCCACAAACCATTAGCGCAAGTTCTCACAGAACGCTGCCTCGCGGGCGGATGGAGTGGCTGGCNGACCGACTGGCTGGTTGGCTGGCTGGCTGGCAAGACTGGACTGCAGACAAGTGGCCAACCCGGTTCAGCTGGAGAGGATTTTCCTGCGCCGGCCGAGTTCATTGCGTGGCCAACCGGGCGGGCTACTGGCACTGCAGCGGCGGCCAATTGACTGATGACATGAAGGTGAATCATTAATCATTCATTCCATCTTCATTTCCTCCCCGCTCCTCCTCCGCCGCCGCCGCCTCTCTCTCTCTCCTCCTCTCAGCCCTCGAGCGGCCGCCCGTTGCCAATGGGGAGCCGGCGCCCTAGTGTTCCGCGCGTCGGGCCTGATTCAGCGGCCGCAACAGTCGGCCCGTCGCCGAGGCCGTCGTCGTCGTCGTCGCCGCCGAGCGACTCCGCAACCGTAACTCCTCATCCATCATCTACTGGCGCGCTTCAATACTCGCGCGGACTCCAGCGCTCGTCCAGCCAGGCGAAAGCCCTCTCTCTCTCTCTCTTTCTGCCCCTCGGATGCGAGCCAACTGGTTGCGCAACCAACCGCCGCCAGAGCAACGAGCACCAACCAACTCCTCATCGTCCGACAACAGCAACAACAACGAATCCCCGCGAACAAACATTGAATGGTGTGTTGCGGGCAAAACTGAACCAGGTACGTGAACTGAATTCGCTCGCTCGCTTTGAGAGCAGCCCAAGCTGAACCCTCTGACAGGGTGGCCAACGATAAAAGCTTGGCCCTTTCACGCTCTCAAAGGGCGGCCGAGCTCGGCGCGCAGCCCTGGAGCCTGTTGATCGCGGCCAGCCCCCCCCCCCCCCCCAACGAAGCGAGCGCAGCCAGAGAGACGCGCCAGATTGGCCAAGCCTCAACTGGAACTCTATGCTTCGGAGTCGGCCGACGGGAAGCCGATAATTAACAATATCTGCAACCCTCCGCAAACAAACAAAGGCCTCCTGACTCATTGTTGTGCTAGCGCAAAACATGCAAATGCAAACGGGAAGCGCAAACATGCCCAACTCGCTCGCGGCCACTTGTTCCGTTCGCCTGGTCCCCTCGGCTTGCGCAAACTTGCAAACTTGCCTCTGTTTGCTCGCCCGTCCAGGTGTCAACAGGTGCGCAATCAGTGGTGGCCAAACGCGCTGGCCACCACTCGAGGGTTCATGCAGCCCGGCAAGCTGCTGCGGATCGTCGGCCCTGTTTGCTGCCCCCAAAGTTGGCCGCAAGCAGAGTCCGGCGGCCGCCTTTGGCCTAAAATGGCCAACAAGCTAGCATGATAAGGAGCGAGGCGAAAGACAGCGCCGAGCACAATGGATGTGTTTTGCGTCGCCACTTGAGCGCTGAGCGTCGGTTGCGAGAAAGATGGATGAAAATCTGATTAGGAATTGCAAGAATCTCGAGTGGCCACACGCAAACCGTGAAATGGCCGCCAGCCGTTTGCTCAGAGGCAACATGAGCCCCCGGTTGCGCCATCTAGACGGCCCCACCTCAGGCGCCCCTCCTCCGCCGCCCCCGTCTGCCCGCCTGTGTTTGGCCGTCCCAAGCGAGAGGGGTGGGCAGTCGAGTTGCAGCTCGCAGCCAGAGGCTCCATCCAAACGGCTCAGAGTCCATAAATCAAGCGCCAAAGTTTGCCTTGCCCGCAAGTCGAAGCCAAGTCCAATTAGCTGGCCTCCAGTCTGGAGCCCGGCGACGATAACTATCTTCCTGAAATGTGACGTCCTCGAGGCGCGACAAACAATTAACTACATTGGGCCGGCTTGCGTTTAAAGTTTCGCCTCCTTCAGAGCGGCCGGCTCCATATATCACATTTGGGAGCGCGNTTGTGTGATAAATGGCGCACAACAATGTGCTCGTGTATCAAATCGGATCCTCGGATGCTCAATTAGAAGCTTGCGGGCGAACATCTGTTGNCGGGCTGGTTGGCCAACTCCTGTGGGCGCCACTTCCTGCCTTGCAGCTGCCTGCTTGCTTGCATCCCAAGGCGGCGGCAGCAGCAGCCGACAGTCCATTCATCCAACGTCACTCAACTCGACTAGAATAANCCCGACGACCACACGCAAGAATCGTCACGATTGGGGGCGCCATGTTGGATTTGAATCATGACTCATGGGGATGATAATTTAATCGCTTGCTTGCTTGCCTGCTGGTTTGTGTTGTTGGCCAAGATTGGCGGCCGCAAGTCTGGCCGAGCGTTTTGCTCCGCTAGTTCAAGTTTAAAGGCAGCTCCCCTCCCCCCCCCCGTCTGGCTCCCCGGGCGGAAAACCAAGCGCTCGGCCCCAAAGAGCCGAGATGGCGGGCGCAAATTCCGGGCGGCCAGTTTGGGGCTCGCTGCTCGCGCGGGGGCCGCACTTCAGCGCGTCATAATTACATAACCATAACTCATTCCAAGCGCTAGGCGCCGCCGCTATAGTCGAGCGGCCGGCAGCCCGTTTCAATTGCCCATTGATCATGATTATTTCCAACTCGGCTCACCTCCAATTTGGCTGGCTCTCATTGGGCCGGTTGTCGCCGCAACCGCTGCCGCTTTGAGCCAGCGGTGCCGCCCGCCAGCTGGCCCCGCAAATTGGGCCCCGCAAAACATAATTCATTTTCACCCAACAAACTTGCCCCAAAACCGACCAATCCTCGCTCGCTCCATCTCTCGCCCGATCGATCGTCGCGCTCTCTCGCGTCGAAGCCAAATAGAGGACAGCAACTGGCTTCATGTTTGCGGCTTCGTTCGCGCAAACATGAACTTTGGCCCTGAACTAGCACAACTGGCCATTAGATTCCCATTGATAATGACAACAAATACGCCGCCCTCGAGATTGTTGGCCGCGCGCTTCCGGTGGCCGGCAGTTTTCGCTTCCGTTTCGCGCGTCACCAAAGCCGAGCGGGTTTCTCGGCTCAGTTTGGTTTTGTGGAGTTTAGCTGGGGCGAACTCGACTTTGCCAGCTCAAGAGCAAACTCTGACGCGTTCAAGTGGTCGCCTTTCGCGCTCTAGTTCAGCATGTTGTTGCTCCACTAGACTAGTTCATCGGAGTCGATAACTAGTCGATTTAAGAATCGAGAGTTGAAACCATGTCAGGACATCAAACGCGACATCTGGCGACCGGCGGCCGAGTTGGTCGGCGAGAGCAACCAAGTTCGATGGCCTCCAAAGGGGAAGTAGATCGCGGTGCTTAGTTTGGCCGCCAGAGGGCAAACAAACCCTCCGCCGCGCCAAAGCTTGAGACCGGAAGGGCCAGAGCAACAAACGCGTGCCGCTGATAGATCAATCTATCAGCGTTAGATTGTCATTATGTTTGCTCGAGGGCGCTTGTTGGGCCGGCCACTCTTGCATGCTGCTCGGCGGCTAGAGTTCGAGTAAAAGTGCCACTGTTAATGGTGGCTAGCCTGCTAGGCAATTGGCCAAACTGACAGGCGAGCCGAGTCGACGGAGATCCAGCCCCCAGAATGGCTGTTTATCATGCCAGTTGTGGGCCAGTCTAATAGATGGCTTGTTTGAGACTCTATCTCTCTCTCTCTCTCCCTTCATATCCATGCAGCTACTGACTCCCAAGAAGCGAGTCAATGGAGATGGAAAATTATGTATTCAAAGTTATGGCCAACAATCAGAACTGAGTCAATGAATGGAAGGAAATGCTCAGCGAAGGCTCCCTTTAATTAGCCATCCGCCTAGTTCGCAAAGCTAAGTGAAGTTACTCTCAAGTAGACTGGCCTCAATCGGGTGACCTTCGCTAAACGCGGAACTCGGCGTTAGCTCTCAGGTTGAGCAAGCTAACAAACTTTCTCGGATTTCCTCTGACTTCATTTCAAGCATCGCCATTATGATGGGCGATGAACGGACGAGCAGCCTGAGCTCCATTTGAGAGGATAGCTTTTGATGCAAACTCGAGTGCCTCACATCCTTGGACGCCCATAATTCCGGGCCCAGGTCAATTACCAAGTCGGTGAACCTTCGGTTGCTCGGCCCAAGGAGAGCTTTGACTGGGCCGAGTTGATGGCCTCACTCCCATTGACTCCCATCCAACTCGGATCTCTTGGGCCAAAACTGATTTGCGGCCAACGGGCTTCGCCAGAACTAGGTGGTGGAGGTGATTGAGATAAGGGAAAGGGCCGGTCCAAATGTGGCTGCAGCAAAGCCAATGAACAGGCCGGTTGGTTACCATTCAACGGCCCCATGCGCGCAAGGCAGAGTGCTCGATGGTGCGCGCGAGGACCAAATGGTTTGCCTTCCAACGGAGCCAAACCATAGTGGCTTCCCAGCCAGTCAGCCAGCCAGCCAGAATGCAAGCCTTCTGGCCAACTTACTCGCGCAACCAATGGGATAAGCAATGTTCCCACGAACAACTGTCACACGAACTACCGATACGAGCTATCTAGATGCTCCACTGTCGAGCTTGGTGCGATTGCACTCACCTAATCTCGTCTATCGGTCATGCTGGCAACGAGCGAGAGGGCGCCTCTCGCTCTCGAGTTCGTTGTCTCTTTGAAAGGGAGCTAACCTAGTGCTCTCGACAGGCGCATCACTGGCCTTCTTCCAGGGAGATGTTTTGACTGTGCAAAGCCAATGGACTTTTGGCCTAGTCGGTTTCGCTCTCGTTCACTGGCTGCACTCATCAGAGGCTCAAAAGTCTGCCTCACATGAACCACATGAAACTGTAGCCTCGGCAACCAAGAGCCAACCTCCAGACTTTTTCCCCGTCTGTCCGCTCTAATTGAACTCTCAAGAGACAGCCATCGCTTGGCTGGTGCCTTAAACGAACGCCATTCGCGCCATTATGTTATGTCGAAATTTTGCTTGACTTGCGCCAGTTGCTTGGGGGGAGGGGGCGAGGAGCTTCGGAGTTAGGAGTTGGCCAACATTAGAAGTAGTAGTTATTTATGAAAGCTTATCGAGCTGCCAGTTTCCGTCGCTGGGCAAAAGTTGGGACACTACAGTAAAGTCGCCTATGCCTGCAAGCGGCAAGCGTGGCCCATGGGTCTAGCTGGATCTAGAGCGCACCGCCTAGCGCGCCCCTCGGATGGCCAACTCAATTGCAAGCTCATCCCGTCGCAGGCTACTGGATTGCCCAGGTGGAGATGCTCTCCTGATTTCAGATACCAAGATTTGGATTTGGTTGCAGAGATTCAATTGTTGCTATTGTTGTTGTTGTTGTTGCTGCCGCCGCAAAGGCTCTTGTTGCTCCCTTTCTTTCTCTCGCTCTTTTATCGTATTCGTGGATCTTTGCGTCACAAAATCAAGCTCTGCTTGCCAAATCTCTTCATCCGCCCTCTTCTTCTCTCCCTCACCCTCGGGCCCGCCTTCCATCGCTTTCATCGCTCCTCCTTCTCGCCCGCCACTTATTACTAGATTATTGTAGCTTCTTGTTGTGCGAGTGGATGCAGGATAATCATCATTTCTGTAACAGCAGCTCGGCATCTATTGGCTCCCAAGTAGTGTAAAAATGTCTTGAAAATCGGAGATGAAGACTCTCTGCCTGCTCAAATCCTGAGGATGGTTGGCCTCAGTTCACTCATGGCGCAAGCGCCTTATAAACCAAGACAAAGCATATGAATGAAAGTTGTTAGTTTGCGAAAGCTTTGACATCTCTTATCACAGTCCCCACAACCGCCAGCATCAGCGAGCGAAAAAGAAGTGGGACTTAACTTTTGGACTTCTACCTCCCAGAGCTATCAAAATTATCTANCCAACGAGGCGAGTTTTTCGTTGGAGTTGAGCTAGCGAGAGGTCCCCAGATTTTAGCGATCATCATGCGACTAGATTCGCATGCAGAGCAAACAGATGAGATAAAGAGAGTGGGAGAGAGAGGAAGGGTTGGTTCGGATTGTAAACTAAGGGGAAGCTATTGTCTGTTATATTGGCCAGAGAACAACCATTGCATAACCCTATGGTCTATTTGAGATGCCTTAGCCCACAAACTAATGAATCCTGCCGCCCAGTTTAATCAATCATTGTAGCATCCTTATCAGTGTGAGAAATTCACAATCTATAGACTCATATCTGGAGAGGCGAATTCATATATGGAACCAAGTAGTCAACTTAGGAGACGCAAGCTTAGTTGGCTCGCATAGTCACAAGCACTTTGCCTTCATAGGACATAGTTCAAAGAGGTGAGATTAAGCTCAGGCTTTAAACTATTGCATTCGAGTGTATTCAAACGCAACCTTCGAGTTTATTGCAAGTTTTGTCACATTAAAACCAAGCAGTGAGCAACCATAAGCAGTTCCTCAAGTGATGTCTCCTCATAAGATTTGAATTTGTCATTAAAACGCTGAACATATCAAGCGTCATTGATCAATCATGAATCGATACACTTCTTATCAGTACTCAAACAGCAACTTTGCCTATAGTTCGCCGTCAAGCGCGACACGTCCATCTGCAAGTTTTGTCGAATCTATGAGCAACAGGTATCCTGCCTCAATCTCGAGCTACAAGTCAAGTAAGTTGCCCTGGTCGTCTTCGTTGGCAAGCTCGAGCAGATATCCGCCAAGTAGAGAGCAACCAACTACCTGTTCTAGAATAAATNAACAACCTACCTGCTACTCAAACAAGCCGGTCAATTCAAGCTACTGCCAATCAGCTCTCAGCACAACAATCAGCGGAAGATCTCTCTTCGATTACGCNGGCCCCAAAACTGCCATAAATACACCAACGAGCCGCATCTACGACGGACAATTGAGAAGAACTGCCACAGCAAAGTATACACGCCTACAGGATTCTAAAGGAGAGCTTGTGACCAAAAGAGACTCTGTTGCTGCCCATAAATATGGCCAAAATAGCCAAAATTCGGAATCTACCAAATCTAATTGCAACTCGTCGATCTCAAGAGGCCAGTCTGCAATAGCAAAACCGTTTAGATCAAGTTCCCTCAAACTCAGAGCCTCTTACACAAATATCCTAGACCAGTTGACAACAACAACTCTGGCCAAACTCAAGCTTGGTTCATCACCCAACTCCTCCTCTTCACCCTCTGCAGCCTCATCCTCGGCGAGTTTAGTTCACAACAAGCAGGAGGTGAACTTGAAGCAGACAAAGTTGGACGTGGTGCCGGACGAGCCTGAGGACGAGGTGGAGGAGGTAGTTTCGAGCAAGCGCCCCATAGAGACTGGACTTGTTGTTGCAACCTCGCCCACTTCCTCCTCGAGCGGTCTTTCCTCTGCAGGATTAGCTGATGTGTCNCCGCCCTTGTCCTCCTCCTCGAATTGTCTCCCAATTTTGCCGAAAGTTACTCTNAGCAGCGCCGACACATTCCCAAAAGATATTGATAGCGGACACTCAAATGGTAACTCAGACACTCAGTTTAGCGATACCGAAGAAGATGAACAAAATACGCTNGTTTCATCAGAGAATATGGGATCATGTGGTNGCCAAATGCGAGGCGCAGAGAAGGATACAATAGCTTATCGTAATAATCTGATCAAAACTGGCGCAATACTGGCTGAATTGAAATCTTTAGATGAGGAGAGAGAGTCAGTCTTGAGCTCTGGTGGAAGCCGAACATCAGATTACCTGGAGTATCCAAATAGAGCAGGTTCAACGTCCAAGACAGGCAACATTCAACATACTCCCTCCTCGACCAACGAGAGCGAGCTGGTTCTCAGGCCTAAGAATAGTTCAGCCGGACAACTTTCGATTGAAAACACCTTTTTCTCTTCCATCGATTCGCCCAAGCCGCAAGTTAGTGATGAGAAGCGCCTGCCATTTCTTGACGTTCATAAATCGGGATCCCCTGGCGATCTAGTGGCCAACTGTACGAATAGCATAGAAAAGGAGAGATATTTTCAAAATAACTACGACGATAATCAGGAGGAGGTGAGTGCTTCAACTTGATTACTACTCCACATGTCATAGTTAGCATGATGGTTTCTGTTGCCCAATATGATAATCGCCTCGCAATGCATTGTAGTTGTTTTAGGAAATAATATTCAAATTAGGATTGGTGTTCTTTCTCGAACCTGGGCCACGCAGCTTTGCATGAGAAAGTGCATTGCTTATGGCTGGCTAGAATGGCTGCAAACAGAACAAAATACGCATGCAATGCTGGCCACAGAGCCAAACCCTGCGTACTTATGCCAGTTTCCATTCATTTCGCTGTCGTTGTTCGCTAGCACACTAGCACCACAGTCACAGCCGCACCAGCCCATTGTTGTTTAGTTTTACTCTCGTCTCTCCCATTCTCGCCAATTCCATCTATTTACATGTTTCAGCTTGATATTCCTATAATCTAGATGCGAGAGCGGTCGCCTCTACCATCGTAGTCCTCTTTGGCATATTGCACCGTTAACATAAGATTCATAACTACCATATCAAACCCAGGCATCAGACAAAATGCGAAGGAGCCACTACGCCAGCAATAATGATACAAGCAACCACAGCGGATATAAAAAGAGAAGAAGGCGAGACTCCTCTACTGATACTAAGATAGAAGATGATGCTGATGGGCACCTCGTATTCAAGCCCGGCGACTTACTCAAACGCCGTTTCAGAGTCAAACAAATTGTGGGCCAGGGAACGTTTGCGCAAGTTGCACATGTTGTTGATCAATGGGCCCTCGCAGAACGACAGAGCAACCCAGACTATCTTAATAACAACAATAGCTGTACCATGAGCAACTCTTATAATCTTCCTCAAGCAGCTCAAAATAACAAACAAAGCAAGGCGAACCTTAGTCATCACGCAAAATCCTGCTCCTCTGAATCCTCAACTTCCTATTCAGCACCAACCAAGTTCGATAAACAAAACAATGACGATATTAACTCGTCCGATAAGAAAATAAGCTGTAATAGGTCCTCAAGTAACACCTACAATGCGACGCTTGCAAGTCAAGCTGGCGTAATTTCAAGCGGTCAATCGGGACCAAATCCAAACTGTCTAGCCCTGAAGATAATCAAAAATATCGGCAAATATCGTGAGGCAGCAAAATTTGAAATTAACGTTTTGACACATCTTAGACTATCTAATCCAAATGATGATAACCATCACCATGATTATAGCAGGAACAGAGACAACCATAATAGCCGCTATCTGAACGATATTACAGAAGCTGGAAGAGAATTGTGTGTTCAAATGCTTGAGTGGTTCGATTATCACGGGCATATTTGCATACTGTTTGAGATGCTCGGCCGAAGCGTGTTCGATTTCATGAAGATGAACAATTATCAGCCATATCCGTTCGAGCATGTTAGAGCCATAACACATCAATTGACACTAGCCGTAAATTTCTTACATAAAAACAAAATCACCCATACAGATCTGAAGCCGGAGAACATACTGTTTGTTAACGATGCTTATGATGTTGAGTATCCAAGTAATAGATCTAACAGCAAAGTCAAACAATATATCGTTGTCAGAGATCCAACCATAAGACTGATAGATTTTGGTTCGGCAACATTTGATCACGAGCACCATTCAAAAGTTGTGTCAACTCGTCACTATAGGGCTATAGAAGTTATTTTAGAATTAGGCTGGTCACAGCCATGTGATGTTTGGAGCATTGGATGCATATTATTTGAACTCTACACCGGGATAACCATGTTTCAGACTCACGATAATAGGGAACATTTAGCTATGATGGAGCGGATACTAGGAACTATACCATGGAGGATGGCCACAAAATCCAAGACTAAATACTTCAATAGACACGGTTGGCTCTTATGGGATGACACTGGGCCATCAGCCTACTTTGTTAGGAGAAATTGTAGGCACCTCAAACATTACATGTCGAACAACACGAGAGAAGAGTTGGAGTTATTCGATTTAATTGATTTAATGTTGACTTATGAGCCAGGAGAGAGAATCACCTGTTCCCAAGCATTGAGACATCCATTTTTGGAAGTTAGAGGAAGAAAAAAGTCGGACAGCTCGCGGGACAGGTAAATTCTATCGCCAGAAGATTGTAGAGCTCTCCCATGAAACTCATGAACTGAAACTGTTATTTACAAATCTGGCAAATTTGATTAAATCCTAGAGACAATTGTGAGTCCCAAGTTGTGAGATGGAATAATTACTAATGAGAGGCGTTGATCTCGCTACTCCAAACTGCTGGGCTAGTGTTACCAAAACTAGTCTACCCAATGAGATCACAATCGGCGTTAAGTCCAATTTCAAGAACTATATTTCGTGTTCAGTGTTGCTTCTCGTTAAGATCGCTCTTTTCGGAGTCAAATTCGATCCAAGATATACCGGAGCTCCTTCACTAACTACTACTTCCTTACTACCTATTAACCTCAGCCCGCACTTCCTTAGGGGGTTTTCATTTAAGAGCATCACTTATATCATATTGTGTACATATATCACAAGAGCACGAAGTGGAGACTCGAATGGCTCCGCAGTATCAGATGATCGTGTTTGTGGGGTGAGCAGTCTCGGTCTCTATCCATCAAGACTACGAGAAGCTCTCAAACCTTAGATCTGTAAAAGAATCGAGTTTTGTCGAGTGAATAGGCTTGTTCCAAGCTCACCAGTCAGTTCGTTCCTGATCGTCTCACGTCATTACCTGTTGAACGCATCTATTTTTTGGTTGACTAGTCGGTCCACCCGCGGCTTCGTTCGCGTGGTACGCTTTTGATAGGGCGGCGCTCTGGTATCTCTGTCCCGCTTTTGGTCGACAGAGTCTAGTCCCCAGTCTTGGTGCCGACCCTATTATCCCGCACCTGGGCGGTGACGCGTCACCCCCCCCCCACGCCAACTTCGCGACACGAAAGTTTTTATTTAGAAGAGATTAAGATTATGAAATTAAGTCGTCCGGCAAATTTGGAACCAGGAAACGGTGTGGTGCTATGCAAGGAAACCTTCACACCTGAGGATCGAATCAGCTGAACTGAAATCCGCCCGTGGTGTTGTGTGTAATCAAACACGTCCACATGACATGACCTTGATTGAGCAAGTTGTCGGTGTATTCCTCTGAGAGCTAAAGCGAGCTCGAGTTGCAAAGTTTGGTGGTTTACATCTAAAACAAACTACGACTGATGTCATGGATCACGTGACCAAAAAATTGGCCGATTAGTTTGAATAAGATGTGTAAGAATTCTTTCTTGCGCTATCCGAAATCTTCAGCTCACGAAAATTGAGTATGGCCCAGCAAGACGTCATTCTCATGGCTGTCAACTGAATCTGCACAACTTGGAAATCCGCAACCAACCCTACCTCTTTGGCTATGTTTCACTCAAATTTGAGTGAGGTAACCAAGTTCGAGCTTCGTATCACCATCTACATGTACTCGGCGATCGGATCATACTGGTTCCACTTGTCAACGATAGCTCGTTCACTAACTATTCTTGTATGACAGTTAGCTACCCCACTCGATCGTGTGCGACCACAATTCGACTGGGCTCGTCATCATGGAGAGCTATGGAGACTCGAATGGACAGGTGATAGTCATCAAGCAGGGACCTGAGGAACCCTCTCAATGAGACCCGCAAGGAGAGGATCTTATTGTCGTATTAGTTTCCAATATTTTTATTCGTAGGTTATCCGAACTATGAGAGGCCCATAGTGCATAAGAATAGTGAGATAGGTGAGAATACTCTCCGAGCTCTTTGAGTGGTAAGGGCAGGATATGGTTGATTGTTTAGATACTTGCCCAGATTGTTGATAGGATGAGATGGTACGACGGCGGACTAGGGAGTTTGTGAGAGCCAATGTTCGCGTCATGGTCACTTCAGTGAAGCTATTTGAGTCGAGCGAATTTGTTCGCACACAATCGTCAGGCAGCGAACTATAGCGAATCTTTTGATTTTTCTCTCGGGTTCCATTTGAATTGTTGAAGGTTGCAAGCAAACGATGTTCATTTTCCTCTTGCCGCAATCTGGTGTCGTCTAACGAGTTACCTGGCCCCTCCATCCAAGCCTATCTATTACCTGCTGGAACCAAAGAAACTTTGTGCCCTCGTTCACTGAAAGGGAGTTTGCGAAACTTTGATTGGAGCATGACAGTTGCAAATCTCAAATTTAACGCCCTAAGGGCGATATAAGAAATTTGTTGATATTAATATAATTGAGCCATTTATATTCCAGCTCAAGGCTAACGCTTCAACCGCAAACCATAACAAAGCACTTAAGTAACCTGAAATAATGTGACCGATTCGATATAGCACGATGAATATACAACCTCAATCATTCCAAGCTGACAGTCGACGATCACCAAATTGTGGCGCCAATTTTCCATTATTCAAATTAGACTCGCGAACGCTTCCAAGCAAGATGATTCAATTTAATTTTAAATTATACGCAAACTAACCATAGCCATAACCAAGCAACCAACCCGGGCCAGTTATTTACCATTTGAATCACTCTGACATTGAGCCACGAGTGTCGAGTTTGCAGTCTCCTCATCTGGAACTATTGATACACAGACATACAGAGATATACTGATCCAGTTCCATAGATGAGATTGACTAAGGGAGCAAGGATCGAGTGGGGCGGAAAGTATGGTTAAATTATCATAAATTTGAATCAAACCTCACGGATTGTTTTCTGCTCACGCTCTAATTTAGTTTTTCTAAATTTGAAAGTGATCGCCCATACGAGGGAGCAGAGGGAGCCATTATTTCGTGTCGATTGGCGAGTTCCATCGCTGTTTCTCGAGCGCGAAAGCCAAGCTCAGTCAAGTTAGGTGCAATTGTGCTTGGTAGTGGATTTAGTGCGTCCAGTTGAGCCATCAATGGTCACAGCTTTAACAGACAGAAGCTAGCACGCAGTGGACCTACCTCGAATTCTTAGTTTTGGAAAACAAACAAAGATGGCAATATTTTAACGTTTGGAAAATTTGAGCTGATCATCGTAGCACTCCTTCGGATACCCTCCAGTCCTTGTTGATTCAATTCCAACTACGAGATGGAGGTCCCTCGGACAAAACTGTCCATTTGGAGTACTTGCCCCACACAAACTGGAGCGATTCTTTTCCAATATTCCAATTCAGCCTCCATATAACCCAAACAAGTAGTGCATCCCAAATCGCATACTTTCTGGATGCCTCTCACTCTGCTACATGCGAGCAATTGGAAATTGAGGGGTAGAATATAAAAAGAGTGCTAGTTTGGTTAAGGACAACTAACGGTCATAGTGAGCGAGGTTGCTTGACCAGATGTGGGCCCGCAATGTGTCACAGTTCGGCAATTTGAATGTATAAATTATTGTTAGGAGCTTGCGGGCAAGCTTTTGCAGGCAACTACGACTCAAGATCCACCATCCTGATCCCTTGAGTGATCAGACCAAGCGCAATTCACCAATGTTGCAATCTCGACCTATAACGCCTCTGACGTTTTCGTTTGCTTTTCGCAGAAAACAACCAACTGGCTAGCTAAAACTCCACATTTAAACTAAATAAGCCAATTCTGCGGAAACATATCCCAAGATCGGGAGTACCGAATGGCCACAAGTTTTAGCTTGAGCTGAAGCTACTTCACGCGCCTAATAGCCGATAGTTATTCCGCATATTATGGCCAGATGGTAATTCAAATCAAATCCATCATACCCTGTCGTGTTTTGCGAGCATACAAGACTCTCGATATGATATGGGCATGTACACGCTAAAGGAACGAAAAGTCTTGGTTTAAAACTGGTAGTCACGCTGGCAGTCGGCGCAAAGCGACCATTTGATTTACACGCTAATATGAATTAGATGGATGGAGAGATTGAACGAGAACACTCGCATGCGTGAATGTGTTCCTTGAAACAGGTGAGTATGGTTAGCAGATATTGGTTTACGATATGTTCACCCAGGTTGGCCTTTACACTTGCCTCGCAAATCAAGCCAATCCGAGGGTAACCTAAACTCCATGTGCCCCCTTTGGAGCCAGAATCTAATTGAATGGAAAAGTGTCCAATATATATTCAGCCTACTTGGGTTGTGGTTAAAGGTAAACTGCTAACAGCTCAGCGTCAACAGTGGCAATCAAACGGGTTATCGGATCTCGTAATCGGCTCTAATTATCTCTCCAAATATAATTGCTCCCGTGTACAATCAAGTCAAACGACTCATTCCGGTTGTTCAGATTAAATCAGTGTTCCAAAGAAGGAGCTAACCAATTACACATCAATAGCATGCAGAACAATCGGCTCCCAAAAGGATTCGATTTGACTAGCNTANATGGGCGGTCCCTCTGCACAGCATGATCTCGGGGAAAGATTCTCGGGTTATGGAGATGAAATACCAAATTGTATGGCAGCGACAGGCGAGAACAAGTTGCGCAGGCCGGAGCTCCGGCCTAAATGATATGATTGCCAACAATAACAAGAGTAATTTAACTGTTTGTATGTGATTCCTTCCATCCCGCTTAACAATCGGGCGAATTCTTGGCCAGTTGGTTACAAGCTTTCAGACTTGGGGACGGAAGTGAGCGTGCTAGCGATTATTGTGATGATGGCAAATGACAATTACTCAAACGTCACCACCTTATGTCGGCCGCGTGCTATTGGCGCGCATGAACCGTTCAAACGCACCGAGAATGGTGGTGGCGCTGGTTATGATGATGGCGATGATGATCGAGATGGTCATTGTTGGGGGCGATTGAATCAATAGAGTTGAATTCAGCCGCAAACTGAGCGGCAATCTGAATAGATTGTTATTGCAGTTACTCGCTCAACGACCATATCACCTCTGTTGGCAAGCTAACAGGGGGGGGGGCTGCCATTGAGGCCATGCCGAGTAGCGAAACAAATGGAATTGAAGCTCCAAACTAGCGTCCATAACAATTTCCTTCATTTATTTGTCAGCTTTTGAAATCGGAAATCAATGAGAGTGAAAGAGGGAGAAAAACTGGCGGTTGCCTCGCCCCCAGGCTAAATCTGCAGCACAAACAGTGTTGGGCGTTTGGTTGATGCAGATGGAAAAACGTGGATCAATTTCACTTGGGCCTCTAGGGGGCAGAGATGGTTTACGCACTAACCAGGATGGCTGGCGCTAATTAATCAAGCAATTCCAGCACACTTTTGCAGTCCATTGGAAATGCGCCATTGCTTTTGATCATGCAAAAATGGGATCGCCAGCTGAACTTAGCACACGTCCATTGTCTTTGATCCTAGGAACCACAGAATCTAGCTCTCTGCTGGCCAATTAGAAGGCCGATTTCCGCCGCCCACATAAATATGCAAGACAATTTCCCCATTGCATTTAGAGTCGGGATTTCCGTTTAGATTCAGAACGGAAGGTCTCTGGCTAAGGCAAATGAGATAATCATCCAGTTGTAGTGTTGGCTCAGGAGGCTAACATGAAAAGCGTTCAATCCAACTAATCAACACCAGGCCCATCTGGCTCAGTTGGTTGCAAGCCCTTAAACTGAAGCCACAGAAAGAGGAGGTTTAGTTTTTATTGCTGCCGCTATTCTTGCGCAAACGATTACAAAAGTGAGCCAAATATCGTGCCTGCCAAAATAAACAACAATCCTCCCGTTCGATCGAAGACGCTCTTGTGGCTTGGATGGCGCAGAAGAGATGAGATACTCGCTGTTGTTGACGGCAATTGTTTTTTCATTGTTATTCAAATTGATGGCCAACATTTGGACGAGGCATCTTATTTCAGACGAATGAATGGATGAGCTAGAGGAAATTTCGGTCCTCGAATTGCAGAGACGCCATTAAGCGCTATAATCATGCAAGACAATCCCACGACGGCTGCGCAAACAAATCAGGCAAGCGACCGCAACTGCGTTGCGGCCTCGGAGGGCAGAGATTTGAGAGGCGGAGCGGGAGGATTGCGGTTTTGGGGCCAATACACGCGCTCGCCAAGGCTGGCTCTCGGTGCCAGATTGCAAGGTGTGTATTATGCTTATTTGGTTTGATTCGAGCATTTTATACGCAGACACTGCCACTCAAGTCCGAAATCAAGTGGAATAAATTTCGAGAGAGCGAGCGAGGGGTAGCAATTCGACAGGAGGGATTGACTACTACAACTCGAGCTAGAAGGCTGGTTGCGCTGGGCTCCTCGAGTGTGTTGGCGTCTAAAATCATGACGTTATGGTGCCGAAATTGGAGCACCGGCAATGAGCGTCGAAACCAGCGGCCGCTTTGAGTGGCGAATCCGGTTTGGTTTGCACGCGCTTCAGTGGCTGCGCGAGCTGCGCATTCGATCATCATCATCATCACCATCATCACTACAACCACCATCATCATCATGTATACGTGCCCGCGCTCCTGTTAGCCGGGGAGAGGGGGCGTCCGAGGGAGGCCCATGGGCTAGCGTTACGCAATATCAATCGTCTGCAGCTGCTGCCATCGGGTGTGCGCCAGCTCCTCTCTGGAAGCCAAACACGCCGAGAGAGGGAGAGAGAGAGAGAGGAGGGGGCGAAAAAGAACAAGAAGTTGCCTTCGCCACTTCTTGTTCCTCTCGCTGAGCCAGCCTCTGGGTGGAATTAAATTCGATAAAACATTCAGACGCGCAAGTGGGCCAAACGATGTAATGATGACTTGACGCTAAACCGTAGCGCACCATTCAAACCTGTCACCCGGCCATTGGATTTTGATTCAGAAATCTAATGCCTGCCGGCTGGCTGAGCACCGACAAGACCATGGATGATTCAATCCCAATCTCGAGCTTACAAATACCACCAGCCCTTTTAGCTTGCACACCCAGCTGTTGTATGATATTCTCGAAAAATGTTCTCGGCGGCAGTAACTCGCCGACGCTCGCCCCTTTATGGGCTCCTGAGGTTTGCTGTAAGGATTTGCGCTCAACGGGGTCGAGACTAGAACCAACGCTCTTTGAGTGTGCGCAGGTATGGGTCAGCTAGGATGTAATCAACTGGCCAGCCTTGCTGTCGCGGCAACGCCAATCAAGAGCCTCGCCTGTCGTTTGACCGGAGTTGAATCCTCATTGAATCCGAGACCAGTCCAATGATGATGATGACCAGTATACTGGGACCAACNGTAATGGGCGCAAGTGATGATACAAATTGCCTCGCCCCATTAAAGTCCAATGCCAACTACTCGCACTCTCACTCTCTTGCAAAAGTGCCCAGCGAGCTATAAAGCCAGCTTATCGGACAATATTTCGCGCCCAGAGACCAGCAGCAGGAGGCGCCAAACAATCGCGCCACGATTGAGCTGGAAGGCTAATCGAGTGAAACAAGTGTAGTTGATGAGCAATCTTTCCTCTGAATGAAGTGCGCTGAGCCACTAAAGCTGAAGCAATAAAGGACAACTTCCGTTCGTCCATCTGCTGTCCAGAGTGGCACCAGCTCAGCCTGAGGATCTTGCGCAGCTTGAGCGGATTTGATTTGATTTTATTGTTATCGGGTGGGAGGGTTGGAGGGACTGGGCCTATGAGTTGGACTTTGGTTGGCGTTGAAGTCGAGAAGGGGAGGTGGCAGCCAAGCGGAGGGCTTGTTTTGGAGGCGCCTNTTCTCGCAGAATAGCGGCCGCGCGCCCCAGAGAACGCCCTAATATAGCTGTGAGGCCTACAGGGCAAAGTGTTGCCGGCAAAGAGGTGCCAAAGATGACAGCTCCAATATGAGCAGTTGTAGCTTCTCTGCGAATGTTTATTATTACTGATGGCTGTCGGTTTNAGATTTGCGCTAGTGCTCCACTCAAAGCTTCTCCTTGTTCTCCCCTCCGCTAGCTGTTCCCACCAGAGTCTCTCTTTCATCGGAGAAAATCCCCAGAAGTTGGATGATCGCTCAATTAACAGCTTAACGGCCGCCTTGCCCCTTAAATGGCCAGCTAGCTAACTATCTGGCTAGTTGCTCTTATTTCGCATTACATTTGCCAGCAATTGGGCAGCATCGCCTAAACAGAGTGGCTGCTAAGAGATATACACAAAAGTAGACTCTAAATCTTGATGCAACAACCTCGAAAATGTTTCACTGCCCTTTAGTGCTCACTTCGTGGGCCAGAAGCTTCTGTTCGAGGTCAATTAATGCGCGAAATGTTTGTTTAAGGGCTCAATTAACTAGCCTCTAGGGGGATGTTTCGAATTATCCAAGTTGCTTGTTTAGCTAACCAAGTGGCTGGCCAATCATGCAGTTTCGCAGGCTCAGTTAGCCAGCTAGTTAGTCTCGCATTCTATGGCCAAGCGCTGGTTACTCTTGGCATCAAGTGGAACTATCACGATAAGCTGCCCACTTAATGAATGCCAGCCTATTTTGAGTCAAGCGAAAGCGTTGACTCTCTTTGTTTGTGCTTCTTTTGGACAACAATCAACCTTTTGCAATGGAAATCATTCAGCCAATCGGCTCAAGATTCGTATTCATTTGTTCGAAATCTAGATCCCCCATCAGTTGCTTCGATCGAGAAGCCAGGCTTTTCAGATTATTACGTCACCCGCTTGTATTCAGAGCTCCTCGCCTCCAGTTGAGAGAACTCTCTTGATTGTTTGTTCGCTTATAAAACATTTCACAACCCATCTAAGGTGAATGAATCACTTGGGGCGGGCAGAAGATGGAAGTTTGAGTTTGTTGTTGGCATGCTAATAACAATTATCGCGCACAATAATTAGACTCCCTCTCTGAATACATGACCAAGGAAGCTCATGGTGGCTGCTCTGCAATTGTGGGATTTGTTGAGAGTGAGGCCAAAGATTGAGAGAGAGGGAGGGAGAGAAAAGAGAAGCAAAGTGAGCCTGCTCGCCCCTTGACACGCACGCACGTTGGCACCCTCTTTCTTCTCTTTTCTTTTCTATCCTCTCCCTCTCTTTTCCCTCCCTCCGCAATGGAGGGCCAATCTGGTCGCTTGATGGTTGAGCAGCTCCTTCACGGCCTTTGCTTGTTTGTTTTAAGTTTGTTTCCGTTGTTCCAGATCTTGTATGTTTCCTCAGATTTCCAAGCGCTACCCCGGGCGGCCTACTAGCAGGCATAGTGGCGTAGAGGGGGGGG
>Ga0058699_1000067_pt1 | contig 23969 bp, 9 predicted proteins | sample AgamicAtPe_FD_55078 | JGI IMG/M metagenome (GOLD analysis project Ga0058699, IMG submission 55078) | Agave microbial communities from Guanajuato, Mexico - At.P.e | ecosystem: Host-associated > Plants > Phyllosphere > Phylloplane/Leaf | place: Guanajuato, Mexico | collected 2012-10-15 | reverse complement strand
GAGGAGAGGCGAACAGAAGCGGCCGTCCAATCGAGTGAAAAATGTTTTGCCTCAACGCGCCGGCCCAAGTCGGGGGAGGAAATCGGGCGAGCGGGCGAACGAGATAAGAGGCCATGTTTCTTTTGTAGGCGAGCGAAAGAATTCCGCCCTCAAATAATAAATAAACACACTTCGGCCGCCATTGTGAGCCGGCGGCCGCGCGCAGCCAGCAAGCCTGGCCGGCNNGCCGCCCTTACCTGCGCTCAGGCTTGCGCCCGCCTCTGGCCGCCAAATTGGAGGCTAGGCGAGGCTGGCCGAGGCAAGGCGAGCCGAGCCGAGCCGAGNNGCTTCCGCGGGCTTGGCAATTGTTGCTCGCCTCCCGCCGCCACTCTGCTCTAATTGGGGCGGCAGAGTGGCGCCGGAAATTGGCCGGCCGGCGGGCGGGTTGGGCCGCGCGTTGACACCGCCGCCAAGCCCAGCGAGCGGCGGCATTGATGGGCGCGAGGCAATAAGAGCCAATGGACTGGCGGCGGCCGACTGCTCGGCGGCGCTCCACTGGAGCAACAACTCGCCGCCGCCGCCGCCGCCGCCGCCGCCATTTGCATCTGGCTTGCGCGGCAAAGCCTCTCTGCGGATGTGCAAGTTTGCGCGCCACCGGCTGCCTCCTCTTGCGTGCCCGCCGCTCGAGTCCGGCCGGCCGGCAATCCTTTGGCCGGCGCCGCTCGCAACCCATTGCGCCGCTTCCATCCGGCAGCACCCCTTGAGCCTCTCGTCTTGCGCGCTCCTTGCCTCTGCCGCCGCCCGTTTATTATTATTTCGAGCAGCCTCGATCTATCAATTTGCGGCTTTATGCGCCGGCCGGCCGTCCAAGGCCGCCAGCTGAGCCGAGCCGAGCCGAGAGGAGCAGAGCCAAGCAGAGCCGAGCAGAGCGGGCCGGCCGCCGGGGACCAACTTTATGGCCGGCGTGTTTGCATTCGCGAAACGAGCAGGATGCAGACCAACAACAACAACAACAACAACACAACTACACCGACGACGACAGCGCCAGCTTCCTCTCGGCCGCCTTTTGTTCTCGGCGGCGGACACAATTCGGGCGCAAACATGGCGGCCGAGCTCACGCGAAGACGGCCGCTCCCTCTGGCCGCCGGATTTCCTCCGCTCGCTCGCTCGCCACTCGAGCCGGCCGGCCAATCAGACTCGCGCCAATTGACACTCGGCCAGGGCGGCCAGAGCGGCCAGACTCACGCGAGCGAGCCGAGTTCAGGCTGGCGCCGTCGCCGCCGCCGCCGCGACAAACTGGCCGCCGAGCGAAACACTCACGCCGATGACTTACCTGTGAAGCCAATTAAAATTAGGCCCAGCAACAAGGACAACGAGTTCACCTGCGCGCCTCTGCTTGCGCCAGCTCCTCGCCACCTCGCTTGCTGCCCTTCCTCGCTTCTAGCTTCTCTACCTTCTCCATCTTCGCCAAGCCGGCCGTCTTCCTGCAAGCTTCTGCCTCTTCGCCGTCGTCTTCCCCTTCGCCGTCTTGGCCTCTTCGCGCTGCCGCCGCCGCCGCCGCCCCTTGAGCCTCCAAAACCAAGTTCACGGCACAACTCGCAACTCGTCGTCTTCCGTCGCCGGCTCTTCGGCTCAATTCGTCTCCATTTTCTAAAATCACTAAGCCGGCCAAGGGAGCCCACAAAAGCGACCACAAGGCTCATCTCTGCGCGCCCAAACACAAAGGGCCGGCCTCTCGTTTCGGGCGCCAAAGTGATGCCCTCGCTCGGTGTCCTCGCTCTCATGCTCGCTGCCCGCTCATCCTAAGCCTCTCCTCCTTTGCCTCCACCTGTCAGCTCGCCCCTCCCTCTCTACCTCAGAGGACTCTCAAATTTGGCCAACATTTGGGCAACACGAATGCGGAAACACAATTCTAATAGGAGCTGTAATAATAGTAATTTCATTAACAATAACAACAACAACAACAACAATACTCGAGAGTTCACAAAGTGGGAGAAAAAGCGCGCTTCTAACGCATCAGCATCAGCTCGTTGGTTTGCGCTGAGAGAGAAAGAAAGTTCACTGAGCTGGCGAGAGAAAAGCGCCTTGAAAGTTTGAACAAAACTTCAGTTCGTCTCGTGGCCGCGAGAAAGCGCCAACGAACAATGCGCCTGCGCAAATACTCCTAGAACGGCCGATGACCAACACTCTGCTCGCGCGCCGGCTCTCTCCACGCTAGCGCCACCCCGTGGCCCAGAATGCTAACTCTCACCTGGAAGCACCCAATCGCTGCCAATTGGCGGCGCCAGCGCTCTCATCGAGCCATCACAACCAGCAACCGAATGGCTACCTCCAGCTAAGGCAAAGAGCGTTGGACTCTTATGCTCGTATTGCAGCTCAAGCCTGTGGCCCGCTCAAATGGAGCCGCCTTCCACCAAGGTAGCTCAACAGTTTCACCCTCCAAATGGCCGCACGGACACTCGAATCTTCTCCGAAAGTTTGATACGCCAGCGCTTGGCTTCTCCTCTACTCTGCAAACTCATCTCACGCCTAAAAATAGCCGCCCAGAGCAAGCAAGTATTTGGAAAGAGAGAGAGAGAGAGAGAGTATGTTAGATTGTCATAGATCTCGACCACAACCGATTGACCGCTAGAGTCTCAGCGCACGGAAGTGCAAATTGTAGCAAAATTGTTGCTCTCATCTGTTGAACTTGGCCCACGAAAGCAGTGGCTTCGCTCTCTTATAGGTGGCTTACAGTGTTTATCGCCGATGCGAGCTCATAGACAGTGCAAACAAACCAGTCACTTTGGCCTGAGCTCCGCGCGCATCTGTCAGCTTGGCCGCGGAGGGACACTGCTAATTAATTCGCATGCACAGGTTGTAAAGGTAAAGCGCCCGTCGGCTTGTAATTGAATCGGCGGCGAGCTCTGCAGGCGGAGGTTTGCTCGTGGGACGAGTGGCGTCGAGTGGTAGAGCTTGCGGCCCAACGAGGAGCTTCCAGCACAATTAGGTTAGGCCAACAACAGGGCGCTTGGCGGCTTTTGCTGGGCACAGGCTCGGGCGAAGTACCAACGCTCGCACTAATGCGCCAAATAGACGCCAAACAGAGTCAGGCCTCCTCTAGTTGGGCGCCGGCGATCATCGTGCGACAGGCCGCACCATGATCGGCGCGCCGCCCAGAGGCCCGTCCAGTGCGGATAATCCGCCCGCTCGGCCTACCTGGCCGCCTGGCCGCCTGGCCGCCCGGCGGCCCGACTGCCTGGCTCCAATCGATTGAGCATCCATATTTAGCTAATCTCCCAGCGCCGAGCTCCTTTACACAGTTTGCCTGAGCCCGTTTTGTGCAGCCGAGCTAGAAGAGCGTTGAGCCGGCCGAAGCCAACTGGCTTTGCGCTAGCTCTCTCCTCCCCCCTCTCTCTGTCTCTCTCTCTCTCTCTCTCTCAGTTTGTGTCACAGAGCCGGCCGAGCCAAACCAACTTGGCTCGGCTCGTTTGCTGGCGCCAAGTGTGACAGGTTGCAGTTTGTTTGTCTTGCGTTAAAAAACCGCCAGATAACAGGTAAACATTGGAGCGATGCAACAACTGAGTGGCGAGTGGCCAATCGGAAGCACTGGCATGGTGCGCTTAGATAAGGTTTCATTGGCTCGGTTGGTCTGCACTCGCCTGGCCTCATCCAAGTCGAGCCGCAGCCAGTCTGGCTCACAAGCCGATGGTCGCGCCGGTTCAGCTTCAATCGTGGCTGCCACTGCAACTGCGACCCCGGCGGCACAGACAGGAAGCTGTCGAAGCAAATGATGCAGCAGGATTGGTAGGCCGGCATTGAGTAAGTGTGACTTTGCATAATAACGCCGCCATTAGTCCAGAAACAGTGCAAGTTTTTACCAGAAGCGGCTCATGCTCGAGCCGCTGATCACTGGTAGCCAGCTCATTGGCTGAAACAATACAATGCAACGAAATGTAAACGACAAAAAGGGGACCCAAGTTGGTTGCATCGTAGTTTGCGTGCAACTTTTCCTAGGCTTGAATGGTCGCAAACAAGAAAGCGCTTAATTGAGGAAAAAGTTCACTTAGAAACTCGTAAAGCCAGAATAATGAAGATTTTTGGTCAACTCGTTTTGGTTAAGGCTGCTAAAGTCAGATGCTTAGTTAAACTCTTTGATATTTAAGATGGTCATCTCCATGATTGAAGCTCCAACAAAAGTCAGTGAGTTTTGTAACTTTTCTCAGCCCGAATTTATTCTCACTCAAATGAGATGCTTTTGGCCAACAAAGACACTGTTGCCGCCAGCTAGCAGGTGCGAGCACCTGGCATAGACATAGAGCACAAACGATCGCTTTAATGAGGAATATATTCCGGCTGGGAATGGCTTACGATAGCTCTAAGCTCGCGCACTGCCAATCTTTAACTTTTGGAGAAGAACGAGAGGAAGGTTTCAAGGTGAGAATGAGACTTTTCGAAGCGGTCGGCTGAACGGAAATCGGAAATTGAATCAGGTAAGTAGAGATCGCCTTTATGATTTGCGCGATTCGAGTAAACCAAACGCAACGCTCGTCGTCCACAGATCTTGGCTTAGCAAAAGCGCGAGCCAAGTGTAAATGTGCGCCAGGATTGGAGGTTCCAAAAGTGGAGCAACACTTATTTACAGTGTTTGCAAACTTCGCTAGACACAGCCCCTAAGCCAGGAGTGCTGAACTGAACTGGAAGGCGGCAAAAAGCGCCGGACAAGACCCATAGGCGGCGGGCTTTTTGTCCAAACTGGTGGCGATAGACGGTGGAATAGTCCGCGCGCTGGCTGAGTTATATTTGACCAAGCTACACTGACCATGCAGGTAGAAGCAATAAAATCCAACCCCAAACTAACCACAGACAAACAAACAAGCAAACTCTCATTAGTTGCCAGCCTTGCCGGCCGACCTATCGTTTGGGGCGCCATTACAGCAGTGGCGCCTGTTTTGTGTGCAGAGTGCGCGCTCAAAGGCAATCCTTTTTGTCACCTGTCGGCGACGGGAGCCACCGCTTCGATGCAATGGAGCGTAAATTATCCGCTTAGCTTAACGGTTGGATCATTAGCCAAAGAGTAGCTCCCACTTTGCGCCACTTTTTATCCACTCAAAACTGGCCAAGCAAAGTCGGCCCTCCTCTTGGACGAGAAAGTGATGCGGCCTTAAGAGATGGGCGGCGACTCTGCTTGTGTCCGAGTTGCCTGGTCAAATCGGCTCCACTAACCTGGCTCACCAAGCGGTGTGTCTATATTTACGGCCGTCAGATCTCTCGGCCCAGAGGCTTTCACTTGAGTTTTGCTCGACTTGTGTGAGCAACAAACAAACATCTCGCTACGCAACTAGATTGTTCAAGGAGTTCTGTTATGGAAGATAGTCTGCTTAGATTAGATTCTGGTGGAAGTGGAAGAAATATGATTGAAACTGGACACTCGGAAGAAGATCAACTTAGCAAAAGTGGCGCATTGAAGACAAATGCTAACAGTTGCGACGATAAACCTGAAAGATACACCGATTGTGCTTGCGAGAATCGATCCTCTAGGCGCGAAAGTGAGCTAATTTTTGGCCAAGAATCAACCCTAGATGCCCAGTTGAACAAGCAAACCACCGAGCCACTCCCGGCAAGGCTCATCCCTCTAACTGCGCTCAAGCTACTAAAGTCAACCAATCTCTCAAGATCGCTGAGAAAGATAAGCATCGTTGGCCAACTAAACCATTCGACCAGCAAGGGGTTCCTCCTGGCCCTAAACTCAATGATGCTCCTCGCACTGCTCTCGCTTGTCGCCCTGAACTCTGGGATCCTCCTTGCAGACGGCTCCGTTTGGTCCCTGAGCAAGTTGGCCAACCAGGCGGCTGGCGCGAACAGCAACAAGAGCTCAAACAGTAATCGGGTTGCGCGAAACAGTGGCCCTGGTGAGGGCAGTGGCGGCCAGCAGCTGATTCCGGCCCCAATCTCGCAACAGTTCCATTACTTTTGGAACCACGACAACATTGAGCCAGCAGCGGTTGCAAGCGAAGCAAACAAGATCCTCGCCGAGGCCCAGGTGAAGACCGACCAATTGGCCGCTGGCGCTCCCACTGCTCTGCCCCAAACCGGCGACGCTCAGGCGATAAAACAACTGAAGCTCAGTAAGAGACAGGATTCAATTTCATCCCTCGTAGCGCCTGGATCCCATTTGGGCCTCGACAGTCAGCCGATTTTGATTCCGCCTGCAGTGCAGCAGCAGCTAACGGCAATGGTGCTCCAACTGCAACGCCAACAACAGATGTCCATGATGATGCAGCCCAGATTCGAGCCTATCAGCAGACTCGCGCCTCAGTACCAAGCGAACCCCATGAGTCGATACTGGGCGTCCAGCTCGAGCCAGCATCCAGTCATAGCGGCGCCACCGATGCTCAACCAAATGCTCCATGCAGACCCAATGCAGGCTGCAGGCAACGAGATGGGCGGCTCCCTCTACCAACAAACTCTCGCCGCACAAAGGGCGCCAGCCGCAACCTTGGCCGGCGGCGTGCCCGTCTATGGGCCCTACATGGTGGCGCCCTCAGCGCGACCGCCCATTCAAGCTGGCATCGGGCTGCAACAAAGCTTTGTTGCAACGCCTCAATCGGTCAGCAAGACAGCCAGCGGCCAGCCCTCGGCCGGCCGCTTTGCAACTTCCTTCCTGAGCAGACGAAANTCTTGGCCTCTCTTTGGACTTGGATCAAACACGAGCGATCGCAGCTCAATCTTGGCCGCGGGCTCGCATTTGCGTCCAACGCTTGCAATGCCGCCACAATTAGCACCAATCCCCAAAGCTGCGCCCCAGGTGACTTTAAACTTGCCACCCGAATCCGTGGCTTTGCTCAATCTAGCCTCAAGTCAGTTGGTTAGCGCGATTGCAAATCAAATTCAAGCTAAAGCAGCTCAGCAAAAACTCCTGACTTCGCTCGGCTTGAACGGCGAGCAGCAGGCACAGGACATGCAAGGGGCTGGTTCAGTTTTGAGCCCCCAACACGAGAGTCTAAATCCAGATCAAACCTTCAACCTCGAGGCTGGCAACCAGAGGCAGCCTCTCCTCCAGCCGCCATACTCGATACCAAACTTGAATGCACCACCAAAATTGGGTCTGAGCAATCTTGTCAACCCGCTTCTCGCCTACTCGCAACCGTCGCAGTCTTTTGAGCTCTTTGATGGAGCAAACAATGCGAGCAACCTGCCTTATGGGAGCAGATTAAAACGCAGACATCTCAACACTTTGGCCTCGACCGCAAGAGCAACAGCAAAGAGCCAAGTGTCGGCCGGGGATGGTGGGTCAGCGTTGTTTGTTGGAAACAACGATAGCTTGCATGAGGTGGCCAAAGAGGAGGAGCCACTCGTTGAGCAATACTTTTCCACCTTTCCCGACTTCACCAACAACGACTCCAATGAAGCAACGCCGGACATAATCCTGAAGGGTGCTTCAAAACCCAAGAACAAACAACAAAGATCCGCCAATGGACAATCTCCAAGCAACAAGAGGATTGTGAAAAAGGATGCGTCTGACTTGTTGTTGTTGGGCGAGAGGAAGAAATCTGACCAGAGATCTGCTGGCACAAACCTGCGCCAACTGTTCAAGATTCTATCCAGCGAATCAAATTTTGCCTCCGAAAATCAAGCACCTAACTGGAGGGACGCCGATTCAACTGCAGACGACGAGANTGTTCAGGAGCAGACCCAATTGCGACGCCTGAGACGCTCCATCGACAACTATCACGTTTCAAGGGCTCTCAAGTCAAACTCTGGCTGGAGCGCAATATCGGACGCATCCAGCGAGCTTGCCGACCAANCGGCAGCCGCGTCAACAAAGTCCAAGTCTTCCATCAGAAGCACGGCAGCGCGAGATGCAACTCTTGCTGAGAAACACGAACAGTTGGCCCCGGCAAGAACATCACAGCTTGGCATTGCAACCAACGAAGCAGATGCACCGGCTGGAATCAGGTTGTGGTCCTCGGTCGATTGGGCGCGCAGATCCGTCAAGCAAAGTGGTGTTGGCGCGGAAGGTGCGAGTTCCTTGCTTAGGCGCCAAGCTGAGGTTGGCGAGCAAGCGGCAAGCGCGAGTTCATCAACGCAGCAGCAAGGCAATGGAGAGCAAAAGGCTGCGTCCGCAAACAGTGATAAGAGTCCGCTGGCAGAGGCAACAGAGGAGACTCAACGGCAGGAAAAGTCGCTCAAGGTCAAGCGGATAACTGCCAGCGCATCCGTCATTCATCATCCAGTTTCAAGGGTTTACGAAAAGTTTCGCGGCTCAAGCGCAAAGCGAGGTTTAGTTTTATCTGGTTCACCGGTCCACTTTCAGACAACGACAGCTCTGCCGACGACAAGCAGAGCTGAGCCCAGTCAAGAGTCAACCCTCGATCCCATGTCCGCGTCTCTGTCTGAGTCTGCCCGAATTGTTAACTACTTCCAAAACGTCGACAACGACTCGTCGAAAGCCTCGACAGTGTCGCAGCAGTATCAGCAAACAACTGCTCAACCTGAGGCCGCAAAAGAGGTCCAACTGCCCAACCTGAATGTCGGCTTTGCCGCCCCTCCAAAGACCATCGAGAGCCGGCAAAACGAAACAGTAAAGCAGCAAAACAATCACCAGCTCGCCTATTCGAGCAACCAGCGCACTCAGAGCGCCAATCAGGCTTCGGGAAATGGATTGTTGGTGCAATCGGGCGACTTTTCGCCAAGCTCGCCAAATCTGCCAGCAATGAGCGCCTTCCGCTCGGCGCTCGCGATCAGCAGGCAACGTCAGCCCTCGCAGCAGCATCACCAACAGCAGNTGTTGGCCGCTGCAAACAGCGCAGATACATCATCAGCTGCTCAAGCCTTCAAAGCGAACAGCTTCGGGCGACCTGACGGACAGCAAGGCCAGCGAGCCCAACCAGCGCAAAACCCTGCGAGCTCAGCCGGCCAATCGCAGGCCTCGCTTCTGAACGCGCTGCTCAATTTGAACTCNTCTCAGCGAGCCTCCTCAATGGTGCCCATGTTTGGCGCAACCAGCCAGAATCGTCACTCTATTGTTGCACCAAACAGCAGACCAGTCGGCCAGGCTCAAGAGTTTGCATCGCCAGCTGGAGACCAAAGCAACAACTACAGCGACGAGATCAACCAGTCCTCTCAGTCGAGCGGCTCCAGCCTTCAGGATAGCTTTACCACGGGCACGGTGGGCGAGGCGTCTGGCCGCAACCAGATTGCAAACAGCCAGCCCTTCAATCAAATTGACTCGCAACCAAACGAGCAGCAAGATGTAAGTCTCAGCAGCTTGAACTCGTTAAGCGATGGCAGTTTTGGGTCGAGAAACTTTGGTGCAGAGAACCCGGTGGCCGAGCAAGGGATCGACTTGAATCGGCTGAGCCAGCAGCAGCAATACCAATTCCAACCCCAAGGCCAACAATTCCTGGGGTCGCAATTTAACCAGAGCGATCAATTGCTCGCTGAGATGCCTGACTCTTCGCTCTACGGCTCGAGCGGCGCCTTCAACCAGCTGCCAGCTCAATTGCAGCAGCACCAGCACCAGCACCAGCAGCAATCCCAGCCCCAATCGCAACCTTATCAGCTCCATCCAAACGAAGCATCACTGATCGCGGCCCAGACTAACCAGCCGCTCTCGCCGCAGCAGCAGCTTTACTCGCAACAGATGCAGGCACTTAATGCAGCCGTTACAAACTTTAACCAGCAGCAGAGGTTCAACCAGCAACTGGAGGACACAAGCGTTAGGAGTTTCACTCCACAGACGAGAGCCATGAACCTGCAACTGTTCGATCAGATGATGATGAATCAGAGGAGCCAGCTAGGTGGCTACCAAGACCAGGGTGCGGCTTTGTATGGGGCNGTCGACGAGGAGGCTGCGGCTGGAACGGCTGCGGCCGCTGGCATACCCACCTATCCCACCGCGGCTCAGCTTGCTGCGCTCCAAAGTCAGGGTCACCAGTTGAACGAGCTAGGCGGGATGCTCATGTCTGGATCGGAGAACCGAGAGCAAGGCGACAGTAGCAGCAACGGCAACTCTGGCGGCGCCAAGAAGCCAAAGCGGAAGAGCGTCAAGCAAGTGTCGCACCACTATCATTTCAATAGTTTCGGTTCGCCGCTTGAAGACCCAGAGAGCCAGTTTGGCTCATTGAATCCGTTCGAGCTGGCACACACCCTCAATGGCCAAGAGAACAGACCAAACAGGCAAAAGCCAAAGGCGAACAAGGAGGAGGAGAAACAGACTGAGGAGGAGGAGGAGGCGAAGCCAAAGAGGAAGAAATTTTTGCGAAGATTCAGTCTGAGAAACTTGTTCAAGAAGCTCAAGAAGGAGAAGAAGAAGGGAAATGAGAGCGGAGAGAGTGGAGGCGCAAACAGCGAGCAAAGCTCAGAGTGAGGCCATCGAAGATTGGGAGTTATAGTGTTGCGCATGTAACCTTGAGATGCTCGACTGACGAAAGTTTCNAATAAAGTTGAACCGAATTCTAATGCGACTCTAAAATCAAACGAATCGAGCGATCATTTCGCACCAACTGACTTGGAAAAGTATTACCTCAACCTGGAGAAAAGAGGATCACATTGTAGGTCATATCGAAAGTTGATACAAGTGTCAATTTGCGACCAGAGCAAAAGCTGCACTAAGACGATGCTCTCCACCCACGCTCATGGTCGCTGCTCGAGCCCTGGTGCACAACATCGGTCCCGTTGATCTCAAAGGTTGAGCTCCTTCCCTGAAACATTACATGTATTTCCTTCATTTATTNTTTTCGTAAGCACGTACCCACTGCACAGTCTCTTGAGTTCGATCCAACTGTTGGCAAATCATCTCGAAAAATACTCTTTAACGGACTCAAAGTCGCGAGCTAACCAACTTGCACTACTTCTGATTGTCTCGATAGACTGTTGCACAGTTCGCTCTGCTCCCGGAAGAACGTTGATGGCGAAGAATTCGCCCACTTCCTGAGCTTTGCTTTCGCTCTTCAGGTTCTTCGTTGCGTTTCGAACTAGTCTTTGTAGCAAGAAGCTGCCAAAGAATATGGTTTTAAAGTTTTCTATATGATCTTGGAGCAACTGCCAGGCGAGTGAGGGATTGGAAACCCCAATGCTATAGAAAATGGACACCAAGTCTTGTTTTCTGACTTTGTCGGAGAGGACAAAGCCAACTGCACGTTCGAGTCGGCGAGGATCTCTCGCTTTTACAAGTGCACATGCAACACGCACCTGCTCCTCCTGCAAATCAGTCTTGTTGAAAACCTCAAACAAGCCCTCGAATTCTGAATCGTCGCCAAATTTAGCCACTGAATTGTAAATTGCGCTTCTTAGGTCAGCAGGGATCATTTCTGAACCAGACAAGTGCCTTCTGAACCTCTGTCTAGCCTCTTCTACGATTTTCTCATCATTGAATGTAACAAGTCCACTCAAGACTAGCGCTCTGGTCATCGCATCTGTGTGTTTTTCGCCTGGTTGTGCTGACCATGTTAGCTTACTGAATATCACTTGGTAGAGATCCCTTCCAAAGGAGTGGAATTTGTCCCAGAAGTCAGTCTCAGCGAACAGAATGTTCAACTTGCCGAGGCATCCGTCGATTGAGCTCCAAACGATGTAGTTATCTTCATCAGTGAATGCTCGTAACAGCTCAAGTAGGGCCACAGTCTGCACTTTTCCCGCCTGACAAAGGGCGAAAAAATCGTCCTGTAGACCAAGACGATCCATAGCCGGCAGACTCTTGTCCTTGATTGCTGGTTTCATCTTCATGACCAGGTCCTCTGGATATGCTGTCCGATAACAGCTTGTAGTTGCGGGATTCAATTTGATCCAGCCGTCGGCAGCATCATCTATCACGAGCTCTGTCTTCTCATCCTCCATCAGGCCTAAGGGCATGACTCTGGTTGGATCAGAGCTCTTGATTGCAGAGAGAGGTATCATCCAAGTAAGATTGTCGTCCTCGGATGAGGTGCGACCATCGGCAGTAAATCTGCGCTGCTTTAGATGGAGCCTAACAGACTTGTCGTCGATAGAAGAGAGAGATACTGACAACCATGGGAAGCCTCTCTTCAAAGTCCAACCAGACATGAGCTTGCGGACAGGCTTTTGACTCGCCGTCTCCAGTGATTCCCACAGATCCTCTGTAACGGCGTTCTTATAAGCGAACTTGTTCAGATATTGTTTCATCCCTTTTCTGAAACAGTCGTCGCCAATGTATATATACAACATTCGAATGATGGCAGACCCTTTGTGGTAGGATATATCATCAAAGATTTCATCAATCTCGGCTGAGCGCATGACGGGCACCTCAACTGGATGGCTATTCTGCAGGGCATCAAGCTGTAGGGCGACCATGTAGCTTTCGGTGGTAAACTGTGACCAGATATCGTAATCGGGAAATATGTGATTTACGCAGAGATATTCCATGAAGGTAGCAAAACCCTCATTCAACCATAAATGAGTCCACCATTCCATTGTCACTAGATTACCAAACCACTGGTGTGCCAACTCGTGGGCAACAATCAAGGCAACATTCTGCTTGACACTTGTTGAAGTATTCTCGAGATCGACAAGGATGCACCGCTCCCGATAAGTCACTAGGCCCCAATTTTCCATCGCTCCGTAGGATAGGTCAGGAACAGCTACGAGATCCAGCTTATCTAGAGGGTACTTGATTCCAAAGTACTGCTCATAGAATAATAGAGATTTGGTCGCGACGTCGAGCGCGTACCTGCCTTGCTCTGCCTTTCCTGGTGTGGAGTAAACTCGATATTTACGACCACCAGAATCTTTCGTCTCAATGTGATCAAAATAACCGACCACGAATGCTAACAAGTACGTCGACATTTTGGGCGTCATCTGAAACTGGAAAATTTGAGACTTGCCATCAGGCCCGAGGGATAGCTGAGCAACGGGCGTGTTCGAGAGGCAAACCATTTCATGATCAACCATGAAGTCTTTGAGACTAGCTATGTTTCCGTACTCGATGGTGAGAGTGAAGGTCGCCTTTGTTTCTGGTTCGTCCCAACATGGGAAGCAAAGACGTGCACTCGTAGGTGCAAATTGAGTTGCGGCGGCACTTATTTCACGACCCCTAAAAAGGTATTTAGTTCTATAGAATCCCTTCAAGCTGTCTTGAAGCCTCCCTTTGAAATGAAGCACGAGCAGGCCTGACACAGGGACACCAGAGGCGAACTCAAGACAGGCGGTTTCCGTGTCTTTGGCGTAGGTGACTGTAGATAGCAACAGTTTGTTGTCTCCCTCGTCCGTGCTCTCGATGTGGCCCGCGTAGATTTCGAGATCGAGAGCGTGTAGGACAATGTATGGCCTTCTATCCTTGGAGTCTGGCGAACAACTGTAGCTGATCTTGACAGTTCCATCGAAGATGAACCTTTCTAAATCTGGATTCAGTCTCAGGTCGTAGTGAGTTGGTCGATAGTGAGTTGGTAACCTGTAGTCAGTGAATTTCGTGTTGTCATGTACTTGCTTTGCCATTTTCAGGCAATACTTGGCTATCGAAATTTGATTGGAAATGAAGATGATCAAGAAAATATCAAGGCTTGTATTTGTTCTGGCTTTTCAGATGTCCAACATGTAAGAGACTTTAGGACTTGGTTTATATGGCAAAGGATATCACATATCGGGTACAGCCATATTTGGTATGACATAGATTGAGAAATTTATGTTTGGTTATAAATTTCGCATTCTTTCACAAAATTTGATGTGTTCGGGCATTTCGAGACTTGAACGCTCGCAGGCAACGCAACTGGTTGATCATGGAATCACCTCGCCGTTGAGAATTCTCATAAGGATTCACCCAATTTGCACTGCCAACCAGAGCAGGAAACAAGCAAATTGAATTCGCCAGACACCTTTGTTCGTCCAAAGTCTTAAGCGAGTATCTGAACAAGTCTTGGACGAAAGCAGCCTCTTCCACTAGGCTGTACGATTCCGTTTGATTCACTTCCTCTGTCCTCTTACGTAAGCAGGTGCATTCTACTTGACAAACTGTCTTGCGGCTCACGCTTCCCGTCAGAGGAGTTGAATTAACTAAAATACTGAAGCCGCAGTATCTACGCGATGTCCATCTAGTGCTACGAGCCAAAATATCTATGAACACCGCATAGTAAAGAGTCGAGTTTCGCTAATGGATCAAGGGTTGGTTCGCCACTCAACCAGTTGAAGATCATACATCCATTCGTCCGTCGAGTCTCGAAACAGAGGTTTAGACCCGTTCCGTCCTCCAATCTGTCCGCATCAAGATCTGGGCGACACTCAAAACTGGCCAGGTTTTGCCCAGCTACAGGCCGAGGATGGTCAAAACTTGGCTCGTCTTGTCCCAAGAACTCACCTGTGAGGCTTTCTTCTGGTCTCAAGGCGTGACTGGTAGGAATATCGTTGATTGTGGATTGTTGAAACTAGCTTCGGGCAATGTGCAGCGTATTTCAACAAATAAGCGATTGTGATTTGCGCATCCGTAACTGTTCAGCGTCACTGCCGCGACTCGACCTCGACGGCCAAGATGTTGTGGTGAGAGGCACTTGCGCTAGAGCAACGGACAGGCACCATATTCAGCATGTGTGTCGTCGATGGTCCGCGACCGAGGGATTGTCGAGTCGAAGGGCGCGAGCCGGATGAAGAGAGAGAGGGAGAACGAGAGAGGGCGAGAACGAGAGCTTTCCAAGGTGGCCCCCACTGGTCAGGAGCAGTACCAGCAGCATTAGCTCTAAGGCTGCGGACGAGTGGCGAGCAATTCTGGTGCTCGTGCACGCAATGGGGCCTAGTTTGGTTCGGCCAACCAGCTCATCGGGCCGACTTCAACCGACAGTGCGGATTATGAGCCGGTCCTCGGTTTCGCCAATGTTGCATACGAGGTGCGACCGTGAGCAACAAGCGAAAAAATTGGTTTTGATACAGGTCGTGCAGCGGCCGAAGTTGGATCCACTCCCGCACTAGCTTCATCTACAGGGCACAAACAAAGTAATCCGTATCCCCACAGGTTGAATTGAAAATCGACGGTAGAATCTGACGGGCGACGGAATCACTCATCTTCCTTTATTTTTCTTATGTGAACCGCCATTTGCGCTACTATGTTTGATAGCTTTCCTCTTGGTCGGCGAGAGTAAGCTCATACTTGGACCTGCTCTCTGATAGGATGGTCGTTGGTTTCTAATGGATACATGTGATTGGGCTGATTTTATGATATACTTGAGCGTAAATATGATGGTGAAAGTGATGCATATGTATATAAAAGCTAGATAGATTGGTCCTAGAGTGTAGTAATGCCAGCTAGAGAAAGAGTTCAGGAATGATTGACTAGCGAGGCCAACTTTCGTCGCTATCGACATCAACGGGCGCAAGATCAACTCAGATAGGAATTGAACAACATTCATAGCGACATTGCTCTCTAACGAGTGTAAGCTTGACTTTCCCAAGATTGATTTGCAGTTGTCGCGGTCATAGTTGAAGCGTGATAAGAATTGAGAAATGTACGATGGGTTAGTGCAACGATCCAATTTTAACTGATGATCGTCTTGACTGAGCACATTCTGGTGCATAATGTATTGGACGAAGCCCACAGTGAACAAAGCAAAGCAGACGGACTTCCCTTCACTGTATTTGGCGACACTTCTGAGGAACCAGATCAACAGGCAAACTAATAAGAGCACTATTAACATGTATAAGCCAGGCCAGTGCTCTAAGTATAAATGGTTTGATTTTCCTGAAAAGCCGACAATCGCCGGTGAAAATAGACCCCTACTCAAGAGGGTGAATAGGTTGTTCTGGGTTGGTCGTTTAACTTCAGCCATCGTCATGAAATTTGATAGTATCGTGTCGAGCTTACGTAGACTTGCACAATCGAACTTATTGTTATCCAAAAACGTTGAAATTGTGGAGTAGTCTTGATAAGATATGGCCGATTCATATATGAACTCTTCATCCATCTCGCTCGGCTGAAGATTGTTGACATGGTCAAATAGCTTTCTTATGAGCCTTCTCAAAACAATACCAGTCCCCATCGTGCAGGAACTATCCTCGGTTATAAGTGAATAATCGGGCGCTGGCGCCCATAGTGTGGAATCAGAATGTCCGTCAGACTCATATGAATGCTCGGACCGGTAATTACTAAACATAACTTGGGTTGATATAAATGATGAAAACTGTAGTTGAATGGCCTCTGTAACAATTGGAGTCTATAGAAACGTCATCTTATCACCACGTTGTGTACAACGTGTTTACGTAGAAGTCTGTGAAAATCGAAACCAAAAATAAATACAATCCAGCTGCTGGATTCCAACGCAGCACAGGGGGTCAAGTTTTGCATTGACTTCTAGATTTCGAAACTCAGATTGCTAGCACAGTCACCCTAGTAGCTCTCTAGTCTCTAATATGTTAATCATGCATCATATAAAACCCAAATTATTCTCCCTAGAGGCCGACCCATTGAACGATCCATGGTTCTTATACCAGAAATTGGAGGCATAATGATTGTCACTCATCCACATCGATATTAGCCCGTGTCATATTAGCACGTAGTACAAACGATACTCATCTACAACCAAGAAGCGTTATTTTAAGTGTTCATATCAGCGATTGTGTCTTGTTAGACCACTTATGATGCAGTTACAATCAGACAAATCTCATCGTCTGGACGANATCAAGACCCAATTCAGAGCTCGGGAGGGTTACTATAGATTAATGAACTCTCCCGACTATTCACAGCGATCCCAGAGGGCCATGGGTTTCAGCACTGGCACAACTAATAGCAATTCCTCCAACGCAAGCAACGAGAAAGCTTGCATAAAAATTTCCCTGGTTACTGTCCAAGACGGTGGCGATCAAGTCTCAAGTCTGAGGAATCCAATGAATCAGAGGAGTCCAACTAGCCTTGGAACTTCACCCGGTCGAGCGCATCGAAAAAGTCGAGGGAAACGTGATAAGAAAATATGCTTCAATGTTGGCCGAGAATTATTCGTCTACAACTATGACGGTGTGAGAACTGGCCCCGATGCTAGCAATCCAATATACAAAAGGTCATACAAGGGGTCATCGCCAACTTGTCACGATTTTAATCAAACAACAGCAACAGTAGGTTCCTTATCACTCTTGGTTGGATTTTCCCATGGCCAAGTTCAGCTCATTGATTTGAACGGTTATGAGGATCAAGAGCCATGCAAAGAGTTCAATGTTGACAGGCTTATCGATAAGACCCGAGTGACATGTATCAGATGGTTACCAAACTCCCCTAGCCTTTTTCTTGTTGCTCATGCCAGTGGATATCTTTACTTATACAAAGACGACTTACCATCTGGTCCTAGTACGCCATCATACCAATTATATAAACAATCAGATGGACTCATAGTTTACACGTGCAAAACAAAGTCTACTAGAAATCCGATTTACAAGTGGGTGATTGGCTCTCGAACAGGAGACGGTTCAATAACGAACCAATTAGGATCGTCCCATTCCTTGAATACGAACGTTGAAAGTGAAAGTTACTCCCTGAACGAGTTCGTGTTCTCACCGTGTGCCAAGTACTTAGCATGCGCATCTCAGGATGGATTTCTAAGAGTTTATTGTTACGATACTATGGAAATGATTGGACGGGCTCGGAGTTACTATGGAGGATTCTCATGTGTCTGTTGGAGTCCTGATGGAAAATATGTCATTACTGGTGGCGAAGATGATTTAATTACTGTTTGGTCCTTTGTAGGAAGAAGGGTGGTGGCTCGAGGAATCGGCCACAAATCATGGGTGTCGGTTGTGGCATTCGATTCTTACTACACAGGATATGATCTCAAGAATACCGATGTCGACAATGACGATGATGAAGATGAAGAAGATAGAGAAGTAGATGACGGTGATCTCGAGGGCGAAGATGACGACGAAGATGATATCAAACATCATAGATCTGATCAAATTGACGGAAACCTCACAGAGCCGAACTCTATGTCTTTGAATCTGAGAGCTACTCACAATTCACCAGCTTCAAACCGACGTAGCTCACCACCTCTATCCTACCGATTTGGTTCGGTGGGTCAAGACACCCAATTGTGCCTTTGGGACCTAAGTGATGACTTACTACTGCAACCCATTGCTAAACCAAAAACAAACTCTCTAAGCAATGCTCATCATGCGGTAGCAACAAGCCTAAAACTCGACAGCGAACAACGGGACTCNTCTGATAGCAATCAACTCAGTGAGAGGACAGGTGCAGATCAAGGATGCTCAAGTGGTCAAACCGAAAGAGAAAGCAACTCATCCGTGGGCGTGTCTAATTTGGGTGGATTGCTGTCAAATAAGGGTAGTAGTCTTACTAAATCCTTTAGTCTTGTGGGAAAAAGAGATAAACGTAATCTAAGTCTGAGAAATTCGGATAAGAACGCTAACTCGAAGAGTTTTGCAGACACTTTTAGCAATAGCTCAAAGCTAATTGACGACCCAACAAAACTATTGGGTAGTCCTATATGCCCTAGAATGAACGAAGTGCCACTACTCGAACCGTCGGTCTGTAAAAAGATCTCATTTGAACGGCTGACATCCCTGATATTTTGTAAGGGCGGATTTATAACTTCTTGCCAAGATGGTTACGTTTTCTCTTGGGCCCGACCATCTAGGGTAGGTAGCTTGATCACGAGTCTNCTTTGCTTTGATCAGTGAGTGTGAAATACTAACCTCTCTCAATGCTTCAAAAAAGAAGAGATCGTTACGAGCTAGTCCAGGACAAAGTAATGAGGAATTGCGAGTCATTGATGTAGGGACGAGCTCTTTGGTATAATTAAAAGACCAGACGTCTAGGTTAGATTGTTTTACACATCCGAAGTCTGTGGATAACAAAAATCCNGTCTTATACTGATTGAAGATAATAGTTGAATCCGTTTATTTATGGACTAGAGTGATAGAATTGAGCTGCCTGCAAGGTACTCTAGATGCGAGTTACTGCCTGCATGGAGAAATTCGGATTCGAGGGATCAATTTTGACGAACTTTCTGATGACTCCAATTGCGTCCTTGAGGAAGGTCTGTTGAGTTGTTTGTCCGTGGTTGATGGGACCATGCTTCCGGCCGTCCATCTCGTAGATCTGACCATTGTTATGTATAATACTGATAAAATGATACTCGACTGAATCCGAGGCTGCTGGTGCCTCGGTTTGTCCCCCGACACTGGCGTTCNCATGTGCTGTCGCTATCGTTTCGCATGACTCGAACTTGTTGGCTTTCACTTCAGGTTCGAGCTGTTTAGATTCCCTGATGAACTCTTTCATTGATGAATTTTCTTCAAAGTCATCATCTGAGCATTGATTTGCTAGAAGGTGTATGAGAGCCATGGTGGCGCACGCATTGCGGATGGTCTGGCGCATGAAGTATAGCCTGCCCTTTGCATCCTCATCCACTTCATTATCAGTTCCGTCCTTGATGGGATAACATAGTAACAATCCTTCGACTTTGCCCTCGACCATTTGCAGGAGCTCGTCATCAAATCCTAGAACATCTACAACGGTTATGTGGCTCTTGACACCAACCTTCCTGAGAAACTGATTCATGACTTCGGGGTTCGATTCCATGGGAATCCATTCTAACTTGCCCATTGTGACTAAACGTTAGGCTGACTCTTATCTTGAGTCTTTCTTCTGTTACTCAGGTATTCCTGCCAAAGAATAGATTTTTTTTCCTCAGCAAGTTGATTTAAATCGGCTAAAGGGTTTAAATAGCAATGAACAATCTGATTGCCAACAAGGAAGGCCAAAAAACGTTTCAAGTTAGTTTTCTGTCGTGGATTCAAGATTGCCATTGAGCCTGCCCATCGATTCGATGGATAATTTGGATGCTCGATGCACTCGAGGGAGCTCGCGTGAACATACAAGCATGCTGGCGCGAATTGAGCTGCGGTGAAGATGTCGCAGGCCCGTTACAGGAATAAACACTAGATCTCAACTGTTACTCAGGTCACCTCCTCCCATGGATTCCCCGAACATCACCCGGGACAGACTACAGAGGATTACTCAGAGACTCGAGAAAGACAGAGTTTTGATTTATTTAAGAACCAGAGCACCATTGTTTAGCTGCTGCAATCAAAGTTGTACCCCCTTCCACTCGCGCGACTTCGTGTAGGAACCTGACATTAAACCAGGTGATGCCATATCAGAGGTTGCATAAAAGGCGCTTCCAACCTCATGATTTCTCGGCTAAACAATACGAAATCTCGACACCTTGTTCTAACTAAGGTCCTTAAGAGCGTGCATATCCAGGCAAACAGTTCAAGCGTTCCTACCAAGCCAGTAGAGCGAAACAGGTTGAGAAACATCGGAATAGTAGCTCATATTAACGCTGGTAAGACCACGACAACCGAACGAATCTTATATCATGCTGGCTCTACAAGATTCGTTGGCGACGTGGACAGGGGAAATACGGTAACAGATTATCTAGAACAGGAACGAAACAGAGGTATAACCATAACGTCAGCCGCTGTCACCTACAACTGGAAAAAGCATCGGATAAATCTGATCGATACACCAGGTCATGTTGATTTTACCATCGAAGTTGAAAGAAGTCTGTCAGTTCTCGATGGCGCAGTCACCATACTCGACGCCTCCGCAGGTGTCGAGGCACAAACGATCACAGTGTGGAATCAAGCTGCCAAATACAAACTACCTAATGTTATCTTCCTTAACAAATATGACAAACCTCAGGCTGACTACACCATGTGCATGAAGGATATCAAAGAAAACCTTAATTTGAACGCTAAATTGGTTCAAATACCGATCGAGACGAAAGGTGGCTTCTTGACTATCATCGATGTTATTAACAGGCAATGTTTTAGCTGGACCGATCCGAGCCTCGATCATGGATCCAAATTTCAGACAGAATCATTGGCAAAATGCCAATTAGATAAAAAGCACCTAGAATTGGTGGAGGAGACGCGCGAGAAACTCATAAACTGTTTGACTGATATCGATGAGGATCTGGCGGATCATGCACTAAGCTGTGATAAAATTAGTCAAGTTTCCGGTGATTCATTGGCAAAAGCAATACGTAAAGCCACAATATCCTGCCAGCTGTGTCCCGTCTTGATTGGGAGCTCCTTCAAGTATGTTGGCGTGCAACAGCTGATGGACGCCATAGTGAATTATCTACCCTCACCACTTGATCGCGAGTACCAGTTGAGAGGTTCAACAAGTATCAATGAGCCATCGAAAACGTCGAAGACGTGTTTGTTTATTTTCAAAATCACACACGACAACAGGCTCGGACCATTGAGTTATGTGAAGGTTTGCAATGGTACTCTAGTGAAACAACAGCGTCTGCTTAGCCTCAGTCAGAGCCGAGTTGAACAAGTGAAGAGGATCTATAGAGTGTTTGCTGATGAACTTCAGGAGATTGAAACCCCAGTGTGTAAGGACGATATAGTTGTCATCTCCGGATTAGACCATTCGCGAACTGGCGACATACTTGTAGATCAAAATTTTAGGCCAAAAATAAGCAGCTCCGATAAGTTGGCAGCTGTTCCATTGAAACTGCTCGACGAGAGTATTATTGTTCCTCAGATTAATCAAATGGAACCGGTCTATCATTGCTCTGTAGAGTCTAGAACGGTTGCACACCAACTGAAATTAGAGCACGCGCTAAACTGTATATCCAGGGAGGACCCATCTTTCACTTACGAGATTGATGAGGTTGGGATCACCACAATCAGAGGCATGGGTAAGCTCCACCTTGAGGTAACGAGGGACAGAATTGAGTCGGAATACGGGATTGACCCAATTCTTGGGCCACTACAAATCTCGTACCGTGAAACAATCGATGGCTCAGCTATAGAGGAGTTATCAGTCAACAAGCTGGTGAACAGCATACGCAATGTTGCCAGCATAAGAATTAGTTTGTGCTCTAAGCAGAATGCAGGTGTTTGGACGGCCAAAATGCTGAAATTGGATACAAATGGTGACAATTCGCTAGGAAGACTTAGAAGTGATCACAGAAAGGCCATTGAATCGGGATTTTTATCTGCCCTCTCGCACGGACCCCTCAAGGGATATCCGCTGATTGACTGCTCCATCCTTCTGCTCGACTTCACCGCTAACGGCCGGTGTAGCTTGCCAGTGATATCTTCTATCGCCTCACAGTGCTTATCTAGCGCAATCAAACGCTGCTCGCCAATTCTACTGGAGCCCATCATGTTGCTTGAGGTTGTCGCACCAAAGGAGTTCAGTGGTAGCATCTTACGCGACATAGCGTCCAGGAGAGGATTGGTGCTAAGCACCGTAGCAAAGAACGACAACACCATAACCATAAGATCTCAAACACCGCTCGCAGCACTAGGCGACTACTCCGAGTTTTTGATGGTAAGCACCTCGGGTCGGGGGAGCTTTTCGCTGGAATTGCACAGCTATGCGCGATCTAGCGACACCAGCTCACCCTTCGCGGACTATTAATGAGCTTTGGCAAGTTCTTGCAAGCGAGCGCTCCATTTCCGCCGCCACATTTGAGCTCTTTGGGCAAGCGGAGAGTTGACAGTGATCAAGTTTGGGGCGGCGCTGAACTTTGCTGGGTTCAACTCGAGAGGAATCAGAGGAAATGTTGGCCATTCTATTTGGGAGGGTGACAATTTTGCAGNTTTTGTTTGATAATGGACCAGTCACGAGTTAGCATCTAATAATGGAACCTTTGTTGGTGGCGGACAAGTTTAACACAGACACAGATATCACTCAGCACTTCGGTTGGACTTTAACGGCCGACAAGTTTGACTTTAGCGCTCAACTCTCGCCCTCCAGCTCCANCAGCTGACAGGGCCACTTGATGATTGCAACTTTTATTGGCTCAATTTAGCTAGAGTTGCACTGCCGCATTGTTACCACCAAGTCTCGTTCATAAAGTTTTAAAATGTTTTTAGTCTGTTGGCGGCGCCGAGAAACGAGTTAGCCAAAGCGGGCTGAACATGAGATGGGAGGCTCGCNGCTGATGAAACAGGAAGACAAAAGTGGTTTTGTGTTTGGTTGATGGCATGGCTTCCAGTTTGGCGCCTAAAACGTTGCGGCGAACGTGCGCCATTGTTGAGTTTCCATCCCAACTAGGCGGACCAAGCCGAGCGCTTGCATCGCGGCGATAAAGATACTTAGCCGCTTCCTGTGCTCGCGGGCGAGCAAGTTTATGGATTCACTGGAGCTCAATCAATTACGTGATTGACACCGTGAACATGAATAAATTAGCCTTGGCCCGGCGAGCGGGCCGCCCGTTGGCGTCAGTGGAACTTCCTGCGCGGCCGAGCCAGCTCGAGCGGGCTCGTTGGCTGGCTGGCTGGCGGTTGCGAGCTGGTAAGCTCGCAAACATGCGCGTGGGCGTCCGCGCGCAAGTCTCGGTCTTGCGCTAACAAGTTGGCCTGGTTCACTGCGGTCCCTCTTGCGGCGGCCCGGCATGTTGGCGCCTTGGCCGCCGCCGCTGTTTTCCATTTGGCGCCGGGCAAATGCGACTGCGCGGCCAGAGATCGCAGTCGCAAGCTTGCGGCCCTTTGCACTGTCAGCAGGCGGCCGGCTGGGGTTGGCTCGTTGCATATGGATTCCCTTGCTTTCAAGCCTGCAAGCGGCTGCCAGCCAGTCAATTAGATTCTGGGTTGGCCCATGCGAGTTTTGGCGCCTCCGTTTTGCTGCGACACTTGTTTGGTTTGTCGCATGAGCTTGTTTTATTGTTCGGCTCTCGGCGCTCTCGCCGAGTTGCAGGCGGAGAGGAGGGGAGTTTGCCTTGCTCACAATAGGCGCGCCTTGCGGAGACTGCGAGCTCTCTCTCGCTCGGCCAAGACTGTTGGTGCGCATTGTTGTTTGTTTTGAGTGGGTTGCTAGCGCGAGGGGGCGGCGGCGGCGGCGGTGGCGCCGCCAGACGCACACGGAGCAGCGAGCGCGAACATGTTGAGATCAGTCTGTCGGCATCGGGCACCATCAAACGGGCGGAAGGCGAGCGAGCAAGTGTGCGACTTGGAGGGCGCCTAGAGGATAGCTGGAGGTAGAGCGAGCGGTGGCCAGAGGCGAGAGTTGGAGGGCGAGCAGGCGCGGCGAGCGAGCG
>Ga0058699_1000066_pt1 | contig 24021 bp, 15 predicted proteins | sample AgamicAtPe_FD_55078 | JGI IMG/M metagenome (GOLD analysis project Ga0058699, IMG submission 55078) | Agave microbial communities from Guanajuato, Mexico - At.P.e | ecosystem: Host-associated > Plants > Phyllosphere > Phylloplane/Leaf | place: Guanajuato, Mexico | collected 2012-10-15 | reverse complement strand
TTAACGCCCAACTTGCTTTTGGGCCGAACGAGAGGCGGCGGCGGCGGCGGGACAAAGCATGGCGCTTAGATTGCCATTCACTGCCTGTCGCTCGGATCCAACCTTGGCGCCCAAATCGAGTCTGGCCGCCAGCGCAGCGTTTAAGTGTCTGCGGGCCAATCGGAGTGGATGGCGAATATTTGGACTGCGAGCGGGCGCCTAGCTGCCGGCCAAGACTCGCGCCAGCCGCGATCATCAATCTTGACGGCGCGAGGCGTGCTCAGTCTGTTGCCAGTTGGCTGGCTGCAAGCGCGAGAGGCGCGCCAGCCAGCCGGCCGCACGTAGAAGAGCATCTCGAGTGGCCCTTGGACGTATCGGCGGCCTGGCCGAGAATTGACTCGACGGCGGCGGCCGGGCGACACTTGGCCGGCGCCGCAGGTTTCGGCCGCCAGCCAGCCAGCCAGCCGGCGGGCCCATAAATTATACACTGGCGAGCGGGCGACTCCATTGCATGCAGTCCAGCCCGATCCAGTCCGATTGTCGCGCCCGCGCTCGAGGCCAACTTTGGCAAATTTGGCGCCCAAAAGTCTGGCCAAGCCAATGGAGCTTGGCGCCGCCAACGGGGCTCCCCGGCGCCAGGCGAATGGGCCCAACGCAGCGAGCGCGCCACTCCAAGCGTAACGGAGGCTTCGCTTGGAGCCAAACCCTGATTAATATCAGTTTATTATGTCGGGCGCCAAAAGCCATTGATTTGGCGTCCGCGCGAGCCCATTGCCAGCCTCTCGATGACTCATTGTTTGCGCTCATTTGAGAGCGCCGACGCTTCCGTTTAGAGCGGCGATGCTGGCGCCGCTGTTTGGCCCCGCGAGCGCCATTAGAGGGCCGCTCGCCGGTCGAGGGCTCTCAAGGCTCTCCCGGCGTCGGCGGCGCCAGACTCACGCTAGCCGCGCAAGGGGCAGCGCAAACTGGCTGGCAAATCTGGGCCGGCGCTGAACTGGCGGCCACCTGCGCGCGACAGCCAGACTCCTGCTCGCTCGCACCGACCAGCAGAGATGCCTCAGCGAGCGCCACGAACTCGCCAGTGGCCGCCAACAAAGCGGCCAACTCGCTCGCCATTAGTCCACTCGGACATACGAACTCGGCTTGCGAGTGGTCGGCGCACTTCCTGTGGTTTTGGAGGCGGCGCACGTAGGGCGAGCGCGCAGTTTGCGCGCGCCGCTCTGCATGGAGATGGAAATGCGGCCCCGTTCAAGCTGCAACCGGCGCCTCCCTCGGGCCGAGCTCGCCAAAGTGTCGCCCTCATTAGCGCACCTGATGGCCACTTGCTCGCCGCCTGCATCAGGCCGCCAGCTAACGAGTTCCCTCGCTGCGGCCACTCGGCGCACCTGGCGCCGCTCGCACCCATTTGCGACGAGCAAAGGCACTCCCCGCCTCGCATCTCCCTCCTCCACTCAACTCAACTCGCAAAGTCTGCCTAGACAGCCAAACTCTGAGCCTGCGCTCGACCCAACTTACCTGCAAGTTTAAATTTCAATTTCCCACTCAAACGCTGGCTTGCCTTTGCTTGCCTTCAGAGCGGAAGCTCCACTGCCAGCGCCCATTCAATCATTCTCGCTCTCTCTCACTCACTCGCTTTGCGCTGTCCCCGCTCGCTGGCGCTTTTGACTCGTCACACGGGCGACCAGCAATGAGATGCAAACAATTTGGCCCGAAATCGCGACAACAAACCAAACCGCGGCCAGCAAGCGAGAAGTGCGCAATCTCGGCCTCCTGGAGCCTCTCTGGCTGCCCAGCGCCATCTGGTGCCAGCTCAGCTTGAGCGGCCTCCTGACTCAACGCTAAGCAAGCGTAATGAGGCGGCCACAGAGAGATTGAATGACCAGTGATTGCCCAGGAAGAGTGCAGCTCGAATTAGAGTGAAGTCAAGAGTGAGCTCGATGGGCCAGGTGGATTTTTATTCTACCTCCAGCTCGCTGGCCAAGATTACACACAATCCGTCCAATCGTTGTCCCTCAAACTCGAGCTTGATGCCGGACTGCCTCACTGCTCGCCGGCTGCGTCCGGTTCCGGTGGAGTCGCCTGGCCAGAGCCTGTTGCGCCGGCGCCCTGACCCTCGCTGGCCAACTCCTCCTCGCGCTCAACAACAACGCCAACGTTTTCCCAATACTTTCTCACAACGCTCGGCCAGCTGACCACCTCGCGGATGCGGCTCCCTTGAACGGCCGCAGTCTCGGGCGTTTGGCCAGGTTGGCCCGGAGCCTCTTGCTCCAGTGGCCTCGATTGGAGCCGAGATTGCGCCTTGTTGGCCGGACTCGAGTCCGAGTCGAGTCTCGCAAGTCCGGCGCCAGGGGGCCGCCCGGCCGCCTGCTCGCCGAGCTGGCGCCGCCTGGCGGCCAACTTGGGCGTCTTGCTCATCCAGATGTGCGCCGCCCTGGTTGCCGTCTCGCTAATGCTCGCCTTCCTGTTGAACGCAGCCACCGCCATCTTCTCCACCCGCTTTCGCGCCAACTGGCGCCGGCGCCACTTCCGGTGCAGGTCAATCCAAACTCCCATGAGCAGGATGAGCGGCGATGGAGTTGGCGAGGTGCGAATCATGTTCCTGATCAACTTTGCGCGCCCAAACTTCCACTCGATGTCTGAGCGAGCCTCAATTCGCTGGTAGGTGTTTGACATCATTGCGATCAGNAGGTTGATGAGAACAACAACCGTTATCATCATGTAGACGCCAAAGACGAGTTTCATGATTACCTTGGAGAAGGCTGGACTTGAGTGCATTGGAGGCATGAAATCTGGTTCAACGAGGCCAAAGAGGGAGTAGAATAACATCTCAAAGGTAAATAGGGGCGACTGAAACTCGAGGCCAAGTGTTGGCAGGTTGTTGGCGCTGATTCCAAGTTGTTGGCTTGGCGGAAATTGATTGTGGCCAGGCTGCTCGCTGGCGGCCGACGAGGACGACTGCGTTAGACTTGCGGGCGGCTCAAAAACTGGCACGTAAATGGCGCTCACTGTAAGCGAGAAGCCGACCAAGAAGATGCCCATTATGACCAGAAATCGCATCATATCCTTCATCAAGTCCTGGATGATCACGGCCCAAGGCCCAAAGAGATGGTGGAAGGTTAGGAAGTTGAGGAGCTCGACGAAGGAGAGGAGGAGGACGAGCGCAAGGAGTTGGTTTCTGGTGAAGAGGATGTAGGGNATCAGCTCGTCGGGGAGGAGGACAGCGCCGAGCAGGTGGACCCCAATTGCGGTGAAGCCAACGAGCAGGTTGACCAACTTGATCGAGCCAAAGCCAGCCTTGTCGGGCGGATTTGAGATTGTTGTTGCGAGGAGGCCGCAGAACCAGAGGAGGAGGAGCCACTCGTGGGCGGGCGGCAGCAGGTTCTTCCAGCGATAGATTGGCAGCCAGGGGTTTATGATGCAGAAGACGAGGAGGCAGATGAAGAAGAGGTGCGATATTAGGTAGGACATGAACTTGATCACTGGGATGGTTGCAAGTCGGTGCTGCGTTGCGGTTTTGGGCGAAGAGGGGGGGGGGCGGGTTAGCTGGTGGTGGTGGGCTCTGTGGCGCTGCGGCCGGTCAGCTGGAGGCTACTTACGCCCGCTGGACAGGAGACTGCAACCCAAAGCGGCGGACAGAGGAGGAAGCCGAAGAAGAGGAGCACGAACTTCCATGCGGACCANTTCAGGCTTCCAATCCAAACGTCGCTTAGGTAGCGCTGAACCGAATGCTGGCTGACCACGTCCTTCCGGTCCAACTCGATCAAAACGTCCAGGAATTCAACATGACTTTTGTCGTAGGATTTGAGAAGCGCGGTTGAGTTGTTCATGCTGGCGACAATCGTTAGNAAATCGGTTGCAACTTGGTCGCAAAGGTCGCGCGCAACGACCAAATCCCGAGCCCGATCCTTGTCCTTCTCGATGAGAGTTTCGTAGCACTTTGCTAGCTTCACTGCAATGTCNATCGGCGCTTGATCGTTGATCAGAATGAACTCTTGGATGGGCATGTTTGCGTGTTGCTTGCTGCAAGCCATCAGATCTATGAGAAACACTTTGTCCTGCATGAGCTCGAAGGAGTCGTGGTCCTTCCTGAGCAGGTAGCTGAGCACCTGCTTGTGGCCGGCGGCGGCCGCCATGCAGATGGGCACCTTGCCCGTGTCGCAGGTCATGCTTGGGTCTGCGCCGCTCTCGACCAGCAATTTGACCACCTCGAGGTAGCCGTGTTTGGCCGCATAGTGCAGCGCAGTCCAACCCCGGTCGTCCTGGAAGTTCATCTGGGCGCCCTGGCCGATGAGCAGGCCCACCATGTCCCTGTGGCCGTGGGCGGCCGCAAAGTGGAGCGCAGTCCGTCCGTGTCCGTCCGCCTGGGTCAGGCCGTCGGTGGAGCGGCTTATCAGGAGGCCAGCCACCAGCAGGTGTCCCCCCTGAGCCGCCAGGTGGACAGGTATCGTTTTCTGCGCTTGGCAAGTCAGTTTAGGTGCTCGCTCATTGATCGCTTGGAAAGCGGCTTGATTGGAGGGNCAAAACTTACGTTGGTTTCGCTGGGCGAATCAACCTGGACGCCGGCGCTGTTGAGCAGCATTCGCACCACGCCCTCGTGTCCGTTCCTGCAGGCCAAGTGGAGTGGCGTCAGGCCGAAGTCGCTCTTCGGCTCAACGCTCGAGCTTTCGCTTCTGATTCCGCCAGGAACTCGGCACCTTAGCATCTCGGCCACAAACTCCGTTTGGCCGCACTCGGAGGCCACATGCAAGGCTGTGAGCCCGTTCCGTCTACTGCAAAGCTTCCAATCTGCGTTCCTTATTGTGTGCAACACCTTCACGTGTCCATTCTTGGCCGCCAGATGGAGCGCAGTCTCGCCGAGCGCGTTCTCGTCGCTCGGCTTGGCGCCGCTGACCAACAGCAGCTTCACTATCTCCGCGTTCCCATTCTCGCAGGCTAAGTGGAGCGCAGTGGAATTGGTTCGCTTTATGCGATTGTTTATAACTGCGTCCCTATTGAACCTGAGAAGCTCCTTTATAACCTCCACGCTTCCGTTCATGGCCGCAATATGGGCGCAGGTGTAGCCGTTCTTGTTTGCAAGCAGAATGAGCTGCGGCTTCGAGGTGAGGAAGAGGCGGACAACGTCGGCGTGGTTCTTGCGCGCGGCCAGGTGGAGCGGCGTCTGGCTCTGGTTGTCGACGGCGTTTAGGTCGCTGCCAAGGCGAAGCAGGGTCTTGCACACCTCAAGCTGGCCGCTCTCGGCCGCCAGGTGCAGGGGGATCTGCTTGATGAGCGTCATGGCGTCCAGGATGGCTCCATGCTCGGTGATCAGCTGCATGACCATGCTGTTGTGGCCCAGTTTTGCGGCTATATGGAGCGGGGTCATTCCGGGCTTGTTGCGCACGTTTACGAAGGCGTTGTGCTCGAGCAGAATGTCAACCACTTGCTCGTGGCCGCGACCCACAGCAACGTGCAAGGGCGCCTCGCCTTGCTCATCGAAGACGTCAATTCTGGCCGTCTGGTTTATGAGCATCCTGATTATTTCCGAGTGGCCATTGAAGCAGGCATAGAAGAGCGGAGTCCAGAGCGCTTTGGCTGGCTTGTTGCAGGCAATGCGAGCCATCTGTTGGTCCAAGTGCGAGAGGATCTCCTGCAGGATGCGAGTGTTTCCGGATTGGCAACAGTAGTGGAGCGGAGTTTGGAGGAGCTCCTTGTTTTGGAGGAAGGCGTCGCCGCCATTCAACAGGAGGACGCGCGTTATTTCGCGGTCCTCGTCCTCGTGGTGCGACCGCTCGCCAGTCAGGCTGGCCGCATAGTGGAGGCTGCTCTCGCCCTTTGCGTTGGCTTGGTTTATCAACCTCTTTGCCTGCGTTACCTGTCGCTTGCTAACAACGTGCTGAATTATTACGTCGCGAATGAGCTCCAAGTTGGATTCGCGAACACAAACGTGCAGAATGTTTTCGCCGAGCTCGTTTTGGAGCTCGATTTTGGCCCCATCGTTGAGCAGCAGCTCGACGGCCTTGATGTTGTTTGCGCGCGAGGCCAAGTGCAATGGAGTCTCCGCTCGACTGTCGAGCGCGTCAACATCTGCGCCAGACCTTATGAGCAGGTCAACGCAATCCTGGCCGTCGCTAACCATGGTGGCCAAGTGGAGCGCCGTCTCGCCGCCCCTGATGGCCTTGAGCTGCAGGTTTGCGCCCAGCCCGAGCAGGGCCTCCACCAGCTCGTGCTTGCCGAACTTGACCGCCAGGTGGAGCGGCGTGAACCCGTCCTTGGTGCGACTGTCAACATTCTCGCCCTTCGCCACGATCGCCTTAACCACCTCGACGTGGCCCCGAATTGAGGCTATGTGGATGCACTTGGCGCCCTCCTTGTTTGGCATGTGGATTGGAATGCCCTTGCGGATGAAACTGAGCGCCGCCTGCTCGTTGTAGGCGCTCGAGGCCAAGTGCATGAGCGTCGATCCATCCTTCGTCCTGTACATGATGGAGGCCTTGAACTTTTCGCTCAAGATGTCCATTATCCGCTGGTATCCGTGCGCAGTTGCCAGGTGCAGCGGCGACTGGTGCTCGTTGTCCTGAACGTCCGGATCTGCGCCGGCCTGGCAAAGCAGCCTCACGAACTCCTCCATCTCGTTCGCGGCCGCCAGATGGAGCGCAGTCTGCCCCTTGCAGTTTTGGAGGTCCAAGTTGCAGCCGGCGTCTATGATCAGCTTGAGTATCTCGATATCCTTCTGTTTGGTGGCCATGTGAATGGCGTAGTCGTCGTGAATAAGCCGCCTGAAGTGCAACTGCTCGCGGGTCAACTTGGACAGGAGATCCTGGACGGCGCCCTCGTTTCCGGCTTGGATTGCAATCAGGAGAGGGATGTTGCCCTCTGCGTCGGCCTCCAAGCGCGCCTCGTCCCTCGACGCGCCCAGCACCAAGTTGAGGGCGCCAAGCGAGCTCAGCGAGGCTTTGCCGGCCAAAATGTGCGCCGCCAACTGGTCCTTGGGGCCGCCCTTGAGCATTGGGTCTGCGCGCGCCGCCAGGAGGGCGCGAACGGTCGCCTCGCAGTCGGGGCCTCTCGCCGGCAGGAAGATGCAGGCCAGATGGAGCGGCGTCAGCTGGTCGTAGGAGCGCGAGTTTGCGCTCAAGCCGAGACGGGCGAGCCGCTCGATTAGCTGCCACTTGTTGTCCTTGGCCGCAAAGTGCAGCGCTGTCCAAAGGGAGCCCTCGGTAACGGTGGCCCGCAACATGGGAGCCCCGAGCGCCCTGAGCAGCGGAAGCTGGCGCTTGTTGCTCAGCATCTCCTCAACTTGAGCCCACTCGCCGGCGCGCGCAAGCCAAAGCAACCTGAGGTGCAGCTCCTCCGGTTCAGCCTCGAGCGCCAAGTCTAGCTGATGGTAGCTGCCTGGGCTTGGCGGCAGCCACTCTAGCTCAGTTGGCGCGCCTCCTGGCGCCTGGCTGCCGGCTGAGACGAGCAGGTTGCTCACAAGCTTGTTCATGCTCGACATGTCGACCACGCAGGAGCCGGCCACTTGGTCCGAGGGGAGCAAAATTCGCGCGTGCTGCTGGTTGTGGCGCTCGGCGCGCTCCTGTCTGGTCTTCAGGATCGACTTATTCGCTAGCGTCTTCATGGTTGCCTTTGGTTGGCCGCCGGCGCTTGCAAGCGGCTGGCCTGCGTCGGCCCCCTCGGCCTGTCCATCCTCTGCGCTCGACTCCACCGGCTCGCACTCGACCATCTCAAATCCTCGTCTCTCTCTCTCTCTCCCTCCTTCCGACCCAACGGATGTTTGGCGCAGAACTGAGCGGCGACAAACTGAGCTGTGAGCGGAAGGAGGCTTGAGCGGCCAACTCCATCGGGTGGGCCAGATGAGCCCACTGATGGCGAGCTCATGAATAGAGGGCCGGGCGCAAAACGTGCGCCGAAAGTTGATTTGCGTCGCGGCCACTTCCGCGGCTTGGAGGCGAGATGGGCTCGGGCAGCGTTTGCAATCAGTGTGGCCGCTGAATAATGGCGGCGCCGGACTCTTTCTGGAGCAAGTGGCCATCGCAACGGGTTGCCAGTTCAAAAGGAAGTGGAACTGGAGAGAGTTGGACTAACGAGCGCGGATCACGTCAGTGGGCGCCCATTTTAAAGACAGCCTGGTTAAAGACAGCCCCTTCGGCCTCCACACGCTCGGCGTCCCGCTTCCAAGGGTCGCGCCTGGTGAGCGGACAGAGCCAAAGTCGGAGGGCCGCACAAACTCTTTCATCCGGACGGCCAACCTTGGCGGCCACCTCCAGCCTCCAGAGTCAGCAGCGCCCGCTCGTGAATTCAGAGGTCAACTAGAGAGGGATTCCCGGACTGGACCGAAAATAACACAGTTAGAGTGCTTTATTCTCCCCACTTCAGCCACAAACTCTCACAGTCAAACTCTGATCTCTCGCAGACGCTCCCTCGTGCCATCCTCTGCATCGTCGTCTGCCTTCTGCTCGCAGCGAGCTGGAGGCTTCCGCTCCTTCGAGCGGCCCGCAGAGGTCAAATCGCTCTCGGAGTCGCTGGTCAGTCCGGTGATGCTTCTGCTTATGTTGCGCAATGTGCTCGTTAGGCGCGTTTTAAGGCCCCGTTTCCTGGAGGCGCCACTCTTGAGCTTGTGCTGGCTAGATTGCGCCTGCACGCAACCATCCGACTCGGCGCCAGAAACAAAACGGTGTGGAATACTGGAGCCCATCGAGTAGGTTGAGCATTCGCTTGCCAGCGAGGATTCGCTCTCGCAGTCGGTGAGGCTGGCGCCGCTTCCGCCGCCAAGCCTCGAGCGAGCCGAAGGGCCAAATCGTCTGTAAAAGTCAGCGCGAACACCTTCGCCCGGCCAACTCTTCTCCGAGTCAAGATCCGAGTCTAGCTGCCAGTGGACGTGCCCGTCTCCGCTCTCACTGAGATTGTTTGGCTCGCTAGTCCGCGACGGCGTGTGAGAGAGTCCACGTCTTGCGCGGCCCTCCTCGTTTGCGGGCGGCCCACTGCGCTCGGCGAGCTCGCTGCTAGCGCGAACAGGTTGCGCGCACCTGTCCTCCGGCTCCTCCTCGCTATCCCTACCAACATGAGGCTGCCCTCTTGCGGCTTCAAGTTCACTCAACGCGCCAGTCAGCTCGCAAAGCTGAACCTTGAGCTGTCTCCTCTCGCTCACGGTTATTCCAAGCGTCGCCGACTTGACCTTCACTCGCTTGGGGCCCTTCGCTTGCTTGCACGAGGAGTTGCTCGTCTCGTCAGTTTCGGCCGCCGGCTTGCCAGCCAGGAACTGCTTGCCAAGCAAACGCGAAATTCGAGACTGCTGCTGCTGGCCAGCGCCGGCCGACTCCCGCTGGCCCTCCCTGAGATCTGCCTCTTGCTTCGAGGCTTGCAGTTGCCTATCACTGGTGACGAGGGGCCTTTGCGTCGAGCTGGCCCTATCCTGGCCCACTGAGTTAGCGGCCGTTTTGGACGGATTCGGTTTTGCTTGCTCGCCAGCGGCCGCCTGTCTCTGCATTCGCTCCGTCTGGTCAACCTCGAGCGAGGCGACAATTTTGGACACCGTTTCAATCAGCGGCTTTGCCTGAAGACGTAAAATTTGCTCCAATTTTGCGTTTGCTCGCTCGAGTTCCGCCTGCCGACTCTCCAAGCGGCGCCTCTCTCGCAAACAAACCTCCAAGTCGCGCCCAACTCGCTCAGTCTCATTCGCCGAGTTTCTCGCACCACCAGCAGTTGGATTGAGCTGCTGCTGCTGCTGCTGCTGGTACTCGATCAACTTCTTTGACAGCTTATTGTTGTGAGCCTCCAATTGTTTTGCATGCAAGCGGAGCAAATCGTGCGACTGGCTCAGTTTCTTCAAGTCTCTCGCGAGCACCTCGTTTTGGGCCTGCAACTGTTGGATCATGTCGAGCGAGCTCNGCCGCTCCTCGGCCCACTTCGCCTCAAGCCTCTTGCGCGAACTCTCGTAGGTGTCGCGGCTCAACAGGGAGCCCTCGAACAGGAGCTTCTCCTCGCACTCGTTCAGTCTGCTCTTAGCCTCCANCAGTCTGCACTGCCANTTGCTCCTCTCGGAAGAGTGAATCAACTTTGCCTGTTTCAGCTCAAGCTGCAGCTCGGCCAGTTGCTGCTTCAGCAGGTTGATCAGGTGCCTCTGGTCGCTTATCTTGCTGCTCAACTTTTCAACAACCAAACACTGATCCAACCTAGAATCAGCCTCAGCCTCCTCTGTCTGCACCCTAAGCTGTTTNGTCCTCGTCGAGTCGCAAGTTTCCGCCTCCAATCTCTTGTTGGCGCTTTGCCTTGAGTTTGACAAAACAAACGGATTCTTCGCCTTCAGGAATAAGTTTGTCGAGGCCGAAATGGAGCTCGTCTTCGAAATGAGCTCCTGTTTCTCGTATTGGTGGCACCTTCGCTCCAAATCCTCGCATCGCGTCTTCAGCTTTAGCCTCTCCTCCTTCGCCTGCATCAGCTCGCGTCTGACAATCTCAAACTGGCGCTCCTGCAATTGCAGCTGGTGTNTTAGGCTCTTCGCTTGGATCTCCTGGTCGCCCAACTTGACCAGCTGGTTGCTAAGCTCGTCAATTCTCTCTTGGGCGCAGAGTCGCTCCTTGTGCGCTTGGTCNTGGCGCANCGCAACCAACTCCCTAGCCGACTTCAGCTCGGCCAGCTTCTCGTCGTAGCTCCTCTTTAGCGACTCGAGAGCCTCCACTATGGTTGCCTTCTCGCTATTGAAGCGCTTACAATTCTCATAATACTCGTCCTCGCGCAACTGGCTGGCCGCGCTCATCTCGCTCAGCTCGCGTCGCTTTGCTTCCAAGTCGCGGCTCAAACTTCTAATCTTGGACTCGCCATTCTCCTCCAACAGGTTGAACTTATTCTGGAGCCGCTTGAAGTCGCGCTCGAGCTGAACATGCTTGTCCTGAACACTTATCAGCTCGCGCTCTTTGTCCCGAACAAGCGACTCCGCCTCCTTCACCTTGAACTCGTTCGAGCGCCTTTCAATGGTCATTTGGGCCTCCAATTGTTCGACTCGCTGCTGCCACTGGCCCTTCTCGCGCCTCCAATCTCTTTCCATCGACCTGAGCTTGTCTCGCTCGCCAGCAGTCTCCTCCTCGCTCCTGGCCGCTTGGCGCTGATAGATGGCCAACTTTTGTTTCATCTCGTTCAATTCATCGCGCAAATGCTGCGTCTCAACCAAGTGTCTCTCCTTCAATTCAAGCTGGCCCATCTCGACAGCCCTCCTCTGCTGCGCCTCGTTAGCCTGGCGCAAATCCTCCAATTGGCGCGCCGTATCCTCGCGCGCNATCTCCAACTGCCTAACGAGGAAACCATTTTTAACCTTCAACTCGCTCAAGTCGCGCGACATCAGCAGCAAGTCCGTCACCTGGCTTCCGCTCGCGCCGCTCCTCTGGGCTGCCTCCTCAACTGCAACCCTAATTTGGTTGGCCGACTTGCTTTGCGCCAGCTCGGCTCTAAGCTTCTCGTTCGCAACCTGCAAATCCTTCAACTTGCCGCCCGTCGCCCGTTGCGCCCCAATCGTCTCCTCCAAGTTCAAATTGAGCTCCCGGTTGACCTGCCGCAACTTGTCCACCTCCTCCTCCATTGCAGCGCGTTCCCGTTCGAGCATCCTAATGTTTGTTTGCAGCTCCGCTTTTGTCCTCTCGAGTCGCCCCACGTCCAACTTTAAATTGTTGCTCAAAAGCCGCTCCTGGTCGAGCAAGCGGCGCAAACTCTTCACCTGCTCCTCGCCAAATAGGTTGCCGCCTGGCGCTGTTTGGCCTGATTGGCTCAGNTGCTCCCTGATGAAATTGTTCTTCGATTTCAACAGCCCAAAACACTCCTCAATCTCCTCCTCCAAACTTTTCAACGCTTGGCGCAACTCTTGCCGGCTCATCGTCTCCCTTAGCGATTCGGGCGGCAACTTCACCTTGCGCGCGATTTCCGTCTCAGTGGAGTCGGTGCCGNCCAGCGACTCGAGCAGTCGTTTGTGTTGGCGTTGAACTTTTGCATGCTCGCGATCCAACTCAACCAGCCGGCTTCTCGTGTTTGCGAGCTCGCTTTCGCTAAGATCAAGTTGCCGCTTCAACTTTTCCAACAAGTCCGACTCCATCTTNGTTTGGCCCACATTTTGATCCGCGGCCAGCGACTCTATTCTTCTCTCAAACTCAACGTTCTGTTTCTTCAGCGACTCGCACTGCTCGCTAAGCTGCCGGTTCAATTCCCTAAGCTTTGCTTGGTCGCTAGGTGGCTTCTCTTCCGATTTAGATTGCGAGCTCCGCCAAATGGATCGGTCGCCATTGCGCGATTGGCGCCCATTCGAGCTCAACTCNAGTTGCGCCTTCAACTGTCTGCACTCGCGCTCAGCTTGAATCAAGCGCGTTCTTGCCTGACGACACTCGAGCTCCAGCCGACTCACCTGCTCGCCAACGTCGCCAGCTTGCGGAAGTGTGGAAGTGGCCAACTTGAACCTGTTGAGTTCGCTCTCCATCCTCCTCTTCGCTGTCTCGCCCTCTCTTTGCGCCAGCTCGCTCGCCTCAAGCCGGCCTCGCGTCTCCTCCAACTTGGCCCTCAAGCGGTCGCACTCTCGTTGGGAAAGCTCGAGGGCCAACTTAAGCTGCTCGTTCTGTTGTATTGAGACCAGCGTTTGATCTGAACTCTCATCGTCCCTCTGAGCCGCGCTATCCTCGCGCTCTATGGACTTTTTCGCGCAACAATCCGACTGGCACCTCGACTGGGCGGCTCTAAGGCGCGAGTTTGCAAGAGTCAACCTGTTAACTTTGCCCAACAAAACCTCGTTCTCAGCCTCAACCGCAAGCAACCTGTCGCTCTTCAATTGAACCTCCTCATTAGAATACTTTATCTGCTCCTGCAAATCCTTCTCCCTCTCGAGAGTGTCGCTCAAATCGCGTATCAGCTGATCGTATTCGCTCGCGGCCAATCTGACACAATCTTGTCCAAGCTGAACCAGACTAAACGATGAGCTTGTCGACTCTTTCGCCTCCTGCTGAGCGCCGTTCGCCTCCTCCAATTGGCGCTCGAGCATTGTTTTCACCTGCTCCAATTGTCCATATTGGCGCTCCGATTTGCTGAGTCGAATTTGTAAAATTTTACAATTTTTCATCGCCAAATCGAGCTCCTGTTTAATCTGCTCAAATTGTTCACTTTCGTCCTCCTTGAAACTATCGTGCATTTCGTCCATCTCNCTCTCGAGCGTTTTGAGCTCACTTTTGGCCAAGTCTCGTTCCTTCTCAGCGCTAAGCCGACTCCTCTTCGATTCCTCCAACTCCTCTGATATTTGCCTGATTCTTTCCAGGTGAGATTGACATTGCTTGCAATCTGGCTCACTGATTCCCTTTCCCCTTCCATTCTCGGACTTGTCGCCAAGTTTCTGTTGCAAGCTCTCAATCTCTCGCTTGGAACTCTCAACAAGCTGCTCGCTGCCCGCCAATCTCTCCTCAACAACCCTCATCTCGGCGCAAAGCTTGCCCTTCTCCTCTTTGCACCGCTCCAGTTCTAAAACTAACTGCTCCTTTGTCAGCTCGCCGTCGCTGGCCGAGTCGCTCGCTGCTTTGGGGTTCAATTTAGTCTTGTTGGAAAGTTGCTGTTGCTGGTCCCTTGGTTCACTTGTTGCTTGATCTGTTTTGTGCTTAGAGGCATCGCCAAAACAATTGCGACACTTGTCTGGCCGCAAAATGTGCGGCCTAAACTGGGTGCAATTTATAGATGTCATCCTAATTTACTCTATTTTGGAACCATCGGCGTCTCACCTGAACCACGCGCGTNAATTGCTCACAAATAGTGCATTTGGAGGGGTTCTCATTCGAGCGCTCACTCCTTGAGTCGATGGGCGAGCGCAAAGGGAGACGCCATGATTTTTAAACTTGAGTGCCTGGCTCGGCCTCAGAGCCATCTAGCTAGATTTGAAGCGCGACTAGCGCTCGGCGCCTAGCGAGCAAAGACTAGACGCGCCGCTGGAAGAATGCGCCGCCAACCTTTCCCAGGATGCCGCTGNGAGCAAAAATTTCAGCTCCCTCGCAAAGCTTAAGCCGAGTAATGTCATGACAATACTTGCGCTCAAGCCAAGAATTCCACGCTGACTTCCGCCATCGCATTAGGTCCAGGGAGGTAAAAGTTGAGGCTCCCTCGCAGGCGCCGTTTGAGGCTCATTTGCTGCGGACGCTGAGGGACATCTCGGACGCGCTAAAGCGCTCCCACCAATCTGGCTAGTTGCAGAATCCCTTTTGTCGAGAACACCAACCGTCGGGCGTCTGGCACTTTTGTTCAGGGCAGTGCGCATCGCTAGCCCAATGGACTGCGAAAGAGACTCTCTCCGGGCCACTTAGGCCAACTTGGCCGATTGCAATCCGTTAGAGGCCGCTCTGTACAACTGTTGAATGAATTTAGTTAGATTAGAGCAGTTTGCTCAGCAGAGCCCTTAAATGGAAGTCGCTTAATCAGCTTGCACTGGATTTTCACTCGCAAAGACGCGCTCAGGCACCGGCTTTCTCCCCTCTGAGTGCGCTAATTTTTGCAAACCAGTCTTGTCCGTTGGTCCGCCCAGATGCTCGGCTCGCCCAGCTAGCCATGAGCTGTGGCCATAATATTTGCACCTGCCACTCGTTGAACCCATCCCTCCTTCCCATTACTCTGTCCTAGATAAACTCTATTATTTACATCAAGACGACAGGGACTGGGGCTAACCGAAACTTTGTGTCCCTAGTAATTGCATCTTTCGCCGACAAGAATTAGCACCCTCAGGAGGAAAACAATTGTGCATTTTAAGTCAAAGCATCAAGATGGACGACATATTCGGCTGGTGCAGGGAGGGCAACACACTACAGGTTCGTATTTGGCTAGATGATACTAAGAATGACATGAACGAAGGCGACGATCATGGTTTCAGTCCACTACATTGGGCTTGTTTCGCTGGCCGGACAAACATTGTGGACATGCTGCTCAACAGAGGCGCCCGCATCAATGCAACAAATATGGGCGATGATACAGCACTTCACCTAGCGGCATCGCATGGTCATTCGGATTGTGTCAGTATCCTGCTGAGGAACAAGGCCGATGTAAATGCATTAAATGAACATGGTAACACTCCGCTACATTATGCCTGCTTCTGGGGTTACCTAGAAATCGCAGAGATGTTGCTCGCCCACGGAGCCCAGGCAAATGTGGCTAACGTTGATGGTCAAACTCCAGTCGACAAGTGTCACCGGCATTTGGCCGCCAGAATAGTAGAATTAGCGGTGTCTGCCAACCAGGATTTGAGCCACAAGGTCGCTTATCGGGATGCAAGTCAGCTGTCAGGGACGCAAACCAAGTTACGAACAAAGAATGCCACTCTATCCAGGCACCCTGGAATTTCTCTTCAGGATCTCAACTTAACTGAGAAAACTGCCATCACCACAAGCGGTGAAACCTGGAGGGGGACGTGGAATAACATCGATATATGTGCCAAATTTATCAATTACGGTGCCGATTGCACAGCTCGGATAGTTCGCGACTTTAGCGAGGAGTATCCAAAGCTGCGCATTTTCTCACACCCGAATCTACTGCCAGTCATTGGTTGCTGTAACCAACCTCCAAGCTTGGTCGTAGTGACTGAGCATCAACCTCTTGGTTCACTATTTCGCGTGCTACACGAGAGCAAGTCTCTCATGGTGGACACCCAACAGGCGCTCAAGTTCGCGCTTGATATTGCCAGAGGGATGGCATTTCTACACTCACTCAACCCAATGATCCCACGCCTATACCTCAACAGTTTTCACGTTCTAATAAGCGACGACATGACTGCCAGAATCAACATGGCCGACGCAAAATTTTCGTTCCAAGAGCGAAACAAGATATATCAACCGGCCTGGATGGCGCCCGAGGCTCTTCAGAAGAAAGAGTCGGAGATCAATCTCAGCGCGGCAAATATGTGGAGTTTTGCCATTATACTCTGGGAGCTAGCAACTAGACAAGTCCCTTTCGCAGGCTTGACGGCAATAGAGATAGGAATGAAGATTGCCCTTGGGGACCTGCGAGTTTCCATACCACCAGGCATATCAAATCATATGGCGCGGCTGACCAAGATCTGCATGAACGAGGAACCTGGAAAGAGGCCTTCCTTTGACCAAATCATACCCATACTGACCAAGATGGCTCACGCTAAATGATCTGAACTAAGAATAACAATCCTCTTTTAACGCAGAACTGTCCAAAGCGCAACAAATATTTTGACAACTAATCAATCCAATGCAATCATCACTGAGGTCATTGATTTTATTGATCAGGATGTAGCAAATAAATAGTCTCCTAAGTGAGATTCGTAATGTTCCATCGGCATTTTCTCAACTTTGGGGCCGGAATCTTAAACCTGCGTCCCTCTAATGTTGGGATTGTAAGTATAAATGGGTACTGATTCATCCAGATCCTCCTCAAAGGGTTCCTAATCGTAAGAGAGACAAGGTTGAAATTAGTTGGGTGGCTAAGAAAACAGAGCCTCTGTGTGAATCTAGCGAGCACCTACCCCTAAATCTGTGGTGGCAAGAGGCACCCGCTCCCTTGGTGAAGCTCCATCACTTGTTGGAGTTCTTCTAGTTTTAGTTTTAGTCAGAAATTGCTGTCTCAATTCAACGGTCAAGTGGGCATCATCCAATCTCCAATTGGCAACAGATTCTATTGTGCTTGGGTTGTTTTGAATTTGCTGAGTTTGGTTGTTGATCAGTTGGTTTTGAGCCAAGTTCCCGCTAATTATCTCGTTCGATTTCTTTAGATTTATTATGTGGATGATGAAAAGGATCCCTTTGATCAACGCAACGCCGATAGCTCTGTACGAAGATGCGAATTAGCGGTGGGTTTCGGGGGCTGGGAAAATTTACTACCTCGGATGATAATATTTGTGAAACTTACATGGCTAGAATTATTCCAGAGAAGAGGAACTCCTGCATCTTTGAATTTTCTTTATTGAACCATGAATCGTAGCATCAGGCATCCATGTTGTTAGAATGAGCTCTACAGTTCACGTAGTTCGAATTTCGAAAAGTCAGAACAAAGGAAAGTGTTTCGCGAAATGGGCGTGGCCTTTCTTGCCAGGATGTAACTTTCAAGATATGTTGGATTGGTGGCCACATGATTTCAGTCGATAGCTCAAAAACCTCTTTATTGATACTTGCATAACTGTATCCAAATTGTGGCAAGACAGCATTTGATGCTGCTATAGAACCCCCCAAAACCTCACTAAAATGCTTCGAAGCTTACTGCGATAAGGAACGATAAAGACCAAGACCCATGAAGTTTCCAAAACACACTCAAGATTTTGTGATGCCGATGACTCCACATGCTATCCTACCGCCGGCGTTCCCAGTTTTGAGACCTTGGGAGCGTTAAAAAGAATTAGTCTTGGTCAGTATATCGCATAGTGCTTTGCATTGAGGAGGATGAGAGTCGATCAACATTCAAGAACACTTACTCTCTTCATCACCTCCTTGACCCAGATCGTCCTGCTTTGCATGTACAACCAGCGATCGACCCTTGATATCAAGCTTGTCACCACTAACAAGAGAGATGTGACTGTCACTTATATTGACCCTGGCCACTCCACTATCATCGGCTAGGATGTTACCTGAGATTTTAGTCAGCGTCCGTTAGTACGATCTCTCTGCTTGACAAGCCGGGAGTAGACAGTTCATTGGGCTTACCTAGGTCGCCGTTATGTCTCACAGTGCTGTTAGGCCCGCCATGGTGGTTCGAGGGATTTATGTTGAAGTGAGGACCCGCTGACACACAACCATTGGTCGTATCGCCAAACTCATGAATGTGGAATCCATGTTGTCCGGCGCTGAGCCCACGGACTTCACCTGTCACCACAACTGGATCACCAGCAGCGGCTTGTTTGAAGTGGATGGTGCCGGAGACGCCATCATCACCCTTAAGAACGGCAACTGCAGTAAAGCTCATAGTAGGTAAGATGTGACCTTGAAGATAAATTGGTCCAGAGTGAAATCGGGGATTGTTGAGGCTGTAGTGACTGGCGATTTTAGTTACACACTGGTGGATCTCTCTAATGAGCAGGCAGAGATATGAGACGGATTTAGGATGGATTTTACTGCGATCTGCGAACGTAACGCCACCCTCAGCGTGAATGCTCAACTACGGGAGGCGGCAAAATTCGAAGACCACGTTTCTTTTTGACTTCATTGCGTTTTAGATTCGCTAACCATATTTATTTGCCCCTGAGCTTTCAAGTGTATATTGAATATGGATCTAGAGGACCTTGTATCCCGTTCCAAATGGCAGGAAGAGGAGGACGACAACGAGGATGTTAAAGATAATTGGGAAGACGAGGATGAGGAACCAAAGCCCACCCCAGTGGAGCCAAAGAAGCCGGTTGTCGGGGTCAAGGGAAAGAAGGGGACGAACAAACTGAGCGATCTAGGTGATTCTAGTGTCAGCAATAACAAGCCTCTCACTCCGCAAGAGATCAGAGATAAGAAACTGTTGGAGGAAAAGTTGCAAAAAGAATCAGATCTAAAGCTAACGAAACAGATGCTTGGCATGGAGGATAAAGACATTGCCTTAGAGTTCCCATTGAACGAAAAGGAGGATTTCGATAAATTCCACAAGAACCTTGTTCACAAGTTATGGTGTTACGACAAAAGTCCACACTACTACATGTTATTAGATAAGCTATTTAGAGACCTATGTGTGCCACTGGAAGCGGACGAGCTCAAGAACTTATCCTCAACCCTCAACGCGCTTTTCAACGAGAAGGTGAAGGTCTCAAAGGCCAAACCCAAGAAGAAGACGACCAAAGGATTAGCTATCAAAATGGAGAGGAACAATCTGGATCGGAACGACTATGCTGATGAGCTCGACGACATTATGTAGTAACTTTTAGTCAGAACGATACAATTTTCTGAATAAACTTCACCGTCTGTTTGCAGTTGCTCTCTTGTCCGCCGACTAAATACTTTGTAAAGTCTTATTTTAGTCGTGACATTGCACGACTAAAATAAATATATACAAGTTGCGCAACTCGATTTTGTGAGTGATAAAATCACCATTCCACTGCGTACATTTCATCTCGATCAATCGACACTCGTATCACTATATCAAGTCTAGAACCTAGAATGAGCATTCATGTAGACTCAATAATTCTCAGTTTAAGATTTTGTTTGGTTGAGTTTGGTGAGAGCCGTAATTAGGTAACAATCATTATGGATGACCACAGCCCAGCTATGCTCAGGTTGATATCCAGCGCCGTCAAAATTTCGACAGCAGCAGGTCACGAAATTCGAAGAATCTTATTAACAGGAAAATTGGACGTGATTGACAAAGGCCTCCAAGACTTTCAGACTGAAGCCGATCGTGTTGTTCAGCGAATGATTGTTGCTAGCTTGAGTAAAAGGTTTCCTCAGTGTATCATCGTAGGGGAAGAAGACCTAGTCGATGACGAAGAGGCTGATAGGCGTCTCGTAATTGATGCTTTCGACGATGAAGTGATGAAAATTGATCTCCCTCAACAGTACAAGGATGTAAAAGAGAGCGATATCACCATCTGGGTGGATCCGCTTGACGGAACGACAGAGTTCGTCAAGGGTTATCTGGAACATGTTACAATTCTGATCGGCATTTCGGTGGGAGGACGATCAGTAGCAGGTATCATACATCAGCCATTCGATGAATACGTGACAAGTAAATCAGTCTGCACCGGAAGGACTATGTGGGGTGTAGTTGGCTTGGGCTGTTTTGGGGGCCTTGTGTCGAGAAAAATACCAGGTGACAACCTATTCATCGTAGCAACCACAGCCTCTCACGGCAACCGCAACATTGAAGATTCGATAGCTGCATTAAAACCTGATCAAGTACTCAAGGTTGGTGGTGCTGGATTTAAGGTGCTTCTTGTAATTGAGGGCCATGCACATTCCTATGTGTTCACATCGAATGGCTGCAAGAGATGGGATACATGTGCACCAGAGGCGGTTCTTAAATCGCTCGGTGGAAACCTAACGGACGTATTTGGAAACGAAATCGATTACAGTCATCGTGCTGATAATGATTACCAGAATTATTTGGGTGTGGTGGCGTCGAAAGACCCTGAAACTCACAAGAAAGTGATAGAAAAGATCCCGATGGACGTTAAGAACCGGTTAATGGAGCATCAAAGTCAAAAAGCTAAACCGAACAAGCTGTGAGTGCAAATCATTTAGATCTCTATTTTTGTTATATTGATAATAGAAATAAATATGACTTTCAATAAACGGAGGCTAGAACTTGGTATATGTTGCCTGCGTAGAATTGTTTCTCTCTCTTGGCGCGCTGCCTTTCTGTCTCGTCCTGATCTAGCGCTGTTTTAAGTTTGTCGTTTAGAACCCTTGTTTGGCCAACAGCATAATTGCATTGCTTTAGTATTTGGTCTTTCGAGATCAAAGATTTTCCAGCTATGTGCAAGAGAGTTATTTCTCCAAATATGTTTGCACCAACTATCAGGTAACCATCACAGAACTTTTCCTCATCCTCGGATGGATCAACAAACGACACTGTTGCCTCTCGAAAGAAGGCAAACTTCATCAAGAACGGAAAGTGCAGCATGGTTAGTCGTATTGGCTCACGGGTCTCGAATGGATGTACAATTATGTTTCCATCATCTACGCTAACATCTGGCCTCCTGAAGTGTGCCAAGGCTGCCAAAGCTGATACCGACGACACCTCGATCAAGTTTCCCTCGTGGTTCAGCACTGAAACATCAACCTGGATGTGCCAAACCTTTTCGCCACTAATTATGCACAATGCCTCAAGATCTATGCAGCGTGCATCTCTAATACCTTTGTGCAACAGTCTAGATAGCTGGACACATTCGTCTGAGTTCCTCGAGGTGTCATAATTTGTTGAACCGAGCATCGACAAGTCAACTCGAATGTTTATCACTCCCTCCGATGGACGTGTAAGTCTTGGTTCCGCAAGGACGGCTGAAATTTGGGTCAATACCTTGGAGTTACCCACGGATACGAGGCAACAACCAAAGTCAGGGCCGAAGCTGATGCTGAAAGGTCTATGTTGAGTTGGTTGCCGGCCGTCAGTCCTGACACCGGACTTGATAAGCTCTTGGTTGCATTTGACAGGAATCTGGCGCATAATTGATCATGGGCGGTGTTTCTCAGTTTTATTACAGTTGATATCATACGTCATTCCTAGGGATGACGGACAAATTTTTTCTTTGTTTGGGAGAAAGTACAGTGAAGGTGTTGTGGTTTTTGAATCGGAGACCCGTTACAGAGGTAAACTAGCGACTTCATTTATTTTCAAATCCAAACAGTCAACTGTACATGTGAGCATTGTGCGTTGCACAGTTCATCTAGTGGACTGGCGATCAGGGTCTGATAGAAAACAGGTGTCAAAGACAGCTATGGCTTCAGCTAGTGCTAGCATTGTTGGCTTGAAGTTCGAATTTTTCATTCATCTATGCGACCGGAGCGCAGATCAAATGAGGCCAGCAAAGGAAAGCCACCGTTTGTTGATCCGACCATGTGCCATTGAGGCAATAGCGCTGCCGCCCGATAGTGCACAACTACCCTCCTTGTGACGTCAGACCATTATGTTGCCCGAATGGCCGGCTAGTTCAAGGGTTTGGAGGGCAATTTAGCGAGCTTCATAGGAGTTTGTCTTGAGGGGAGATAAGGGTGTAGACCTTTAGTTGCTTTGCCTCGCATTGAATAGTCCTACTTGTTATCAGAGTCAAACTTTCGTCAAAATCCTCTGACCAAGATGCCGCCAACCAGAACTATGACCTGGCTAGCGGGCCCATAAGCCTTGGTCGTATTCTCATGCCTGTTGTTTGTGTTTAGCTTGTATTGCAGCTCAAACTCTACGAGAGAGAGAAGAAGAGAGTTAAAGTGGATTTGGGGGCTAGGAAATTCCGATTTGTTAGTGAACAAAAAGCAAACTGCTGCCCGAAAGTGAGTGCTCGACAGTACAAAGGATCCTCCATCATACCTAAAACAGTCTCAAACTCTAGTGAAGTTAGAGAAAGAGAGAAAAAAGTGATATACCTGATAGAACTGCTTCAATGAGCTGGAAGAATCCGATCCTTTGAGAGGCGGGCACAGGTGAGGGATGAGATGAGAAGCTTTGGTTGAGTCCTAGCCATTGAGAGTGAGAAAAGTTCCAAGCTACTGTCACCACGGTGAGTCGGCAATCTGGAAAAGGCGCTTCGGACTCTTGTGGTGGTGGCTGAGGGATAGGGCGTAGAGGAGCTGGGCTTGCTAGCCGCTTGTTTCATTCAGTCGCAAAGTTGGCTCGGTCAACAGGTAGCTCGTAGGAGCTTTCATTCCAATGCTGTGTGTCCGATTTAAACTGAGGGGAAATTTTCTCTATTGTCGCTTGAGTTTAGCAGGCGCCGACTTAGCCGGCGAGCACTTTGCCGAAGCATCTCGCCGCCAGGNATCCTTAATGTTCGGCTCGGTTCAAGCTGCTACCATCAACTGGCTTTGCGGCCGCTGTTGATTTCGGGTGGAAGTTGAGGTTGATGTTTGAGTGGCGAGCGAAGAGCGGCCAGCTTAGCCATGGACCACTCGAAATCGCCTTACCTTTCGTTTGTCTTGTCCCCCCGCCGCTTGGCTGCCNGGTCGGCCGCCCCTCTCGACAGACAGACAGACAGGCCGACCGAGTGACTGGCGACTCTACTGAGGGCAATTGCAAGTTGCAAAGAACGAAGAATGAACTCTCTCGCGTCCTTTGCAAGCGGCTGAATGAACTTGCACTGCATTGTGTCTCAAAATCCAGACTTTANAGCTTGAAGGCGGAGCTTTTGAGGGATTCGAGCTGACTCATGCGGACGAATTGGCCGCCAGTCAACAGGATGTTTCTGACGAAGGGCGCAGTTGCTCATTTGGACTGAGATAGTTTGCATGGAGTATCAATTAGAGCAACTTTCTCAATCGTCGAGCAAGCAACAAGATGCAGCCATAAANTTGCACGAGGAAGAAGTGAGGAGGGCGAGTATCTCGGTGCGAGCAAGTTGCCAAGCAACTGGCCAAATTACAAGTTGAGACACACACCGGGAGAGGGAGAGAAGAGGAAGTCACAGACTCGGAGGAGGAAGAAGGAGAAGATTTGAGGAGAAAATGAAGCTCAACTTGAGGCCAAAGAATAGCAAACAAACCGACAGTCGGATTTTCGCTCACGTTACAAGTTACCTGTCAATTTTTACAGCTTTACACTTAATCACACCAGTTTGTTGCGCAGATTTAGCCCCATCGCCAACGGAGAGTCCGTCTGTAAATAGGGCTGTTGTGCAACCGGAAAGAGGTAAGCAAGCCAAGAGTCTGGGCGGCAACTCGAGTCAGCGCGCAATTCTAACAGCAAACCCCCAAAAGATGTCACAAATCTACTCTTGACCTCCGATTTTCGGGCAGTTAAGCTGAGNTGGAAGTTCGAGCATAACAAAACTAATGTGCCCGTCTCCTTCGAGATCAGGTAAGTGATTGATGAAGACGTCAAAGAGGCTGAGCTTTTTTTCTTGCTTCCCAAAGCGCACCTGCGCTCCTAATGACAGCCGGACGAGGAGTGGAGACAGCCGGAATTGAGCCACGAGAGACTGAACAGGTGAACTTTTTGCAACTCGCCCCCTCGAGCGGGTGTCTGGCTCACAAGCTCAGCTTTCTGCTCGAAGCGCTCGGAGCTTTCAATCTGGACGGGCCAACCCTTTGAGAGTGTCTTGGTCTTGGAGCCTCGAGCGCTGCCAATCGTTAGCCCAACATTAAGCAGAGAGGACTCGAGCGCATACTGAAGGCCTGGCTTCCGTGACAAAGCCGCCAGTTGATGATGCTATTGACTGCGAATAACGGCCAGCGCTCTGAGTGGATGTGTTTGAGTGANCCCCTTCGAAGCTTCGTTATCATCGTCGGCCGCAACATTTGCTCCCATCTTGCGTGCGCCAAACTCCACCGCAGGTCTCCCCTTGGGTCCCGTCCAGACCAGTTCAATGACTTGGTNAAGATTTANCCCNCTCGGCAGCCTGCTGCTTGTGGTGTGTTTGTGTCGGCAACAATGCTTGCACCACTATCACGCGACTCCAAGTTAGTCGGCACAAACCTAGACTGTTCACCT
>Ga0058699_1000065_pt1 | contig 24080 bp, 19 predicted proteins | sample AgamicAtPe_FD_55078 | JGI IMG/M metagenome (GOLD analysis project Ga0058699, IMG submission 55078) | Agave microbial communities from Guanajuato, Mexico - At.P.e | ecosystem: Host-associated > Plants > Phyllosphere > Phylloplane/Leaf | place: Guanajuato, Mexico | collected 2012-10-15 | reverse complement strand
ATTTGATGCTAACTTCGAACGAAAGAATGCATTACTACCATAAAATATGTCGCCCAAGTTGAGTTACGAGACTGATCTATCACTTGATCAAACGTTGCCTCTAGAACTCTTCAAGTTGTCAAGAAAGATAAAATGCTTGACCCTTCTCGAGCCAAAATTGATGGATGAGAGTTTAAAGAAACTTAAACACAAGCGACGAGACATTAGGCGCTCAGCTCGCAGGCTTGTGAGGTAGAAAAGATCTTGAATCCGTGGAATAAATCAGATATATGTGGTGGCTTGGAACTCAACATGAACACCAAACTATATTCAAATTTGATGGCCATCATGCTGTTTTGTGGCATATTCGAGTNGAGCCATCAATTAGAATGCTATGTTTGTCAAAATCAAGAGGACAATAAAAGTAAATGCACTGAGACGGTCAAGATTTGTGAATTGGAACAAGAGCAGTGTTTGACCGAAGTCAGATGGGGCAGCATTCCCTATTGGGCGTTAACAAGTCAGAAACAACACTTCATATCTAAGCGTTGCGCCTCCAGGAGAGAATGTCAGGAGGCAATAGCCGATAAGAACCACAAGTGTGATCGGATATGGTACAACGACTGGAACTGCACTGATTGCTGTAGTGGGGACAAATGCAATTACTATGTAACCCTCGCAGGGCACTCTCTAACTCAGTCCTATCTCGTGCCTTTACTCGGCAATATCCTAGCCTACAGCTTGCTTTATCACTCTTGGTGACGGCGATACAAGAGCCGAGTAAATATCATNGCTTATGACATGATTAACAATAAACTAGCACTACCATCAAATGTCTTGACAACCTCAAACCTCGAATTTGTTTGCACGGTACTCTTCGGGTCCAGAGTCGGCACATTGATGCAGCCCTAACTTTGCTCGCCGAAGTTTTGTACTTTGTCAAGAAATTCGTTGAGTGGTCTAGTTCTATAGTATTCCGGTGCGCCCAAGGGAGGTATGGCNCCCTTGGGAAGGGTTTTGTAAACTGGTTCGCCGTAAAAGGTTCCTAGCTTCCAACCAGGGTGGTCTTTCATGAGTTCCCTCTCATCTTCGCGAAGGTAGCGTAGTTGACTGAGGAAAGCGCGCTCTTGCTCGGCGATCAGAAAGGGACTAGCCGCGATGAAGTGTTCTCCTAATTCCATTCTCAGGACATCATTCCTCCTCATGTATGATCTAATAATATATGGGGGTCCGAATATAGTACTACAAGCTACAATGGCAAACCAAAACCCTTGCCTGAGGATCGGCTTTGGGAGAGTCCGTTCAACGTTTATGTGNGCGAATCCTCCGGGCGGGGGCATGTCTTGAGTCGCCATCCTCAGCTAGTGGATTATGTATCTCATGTGATAGTGAAAAACTTTGTAAACCCGATCGGGCGTAACAGATCCAGGAGTAATCACCCTTGGGATGAGATATTATTCGAGGGCCTCACTGAGTGTGGAGGATAGATGGACACTATTTGTTTGGCAAAAAGCGAGCAAAGCGACATCTTGTGTGTCAGAGCTTCCAATTGCCTCCTACACGCCCGGTGGAAAAACCTTTGTAAAAAGTTACTTCAGTGGAGTCACTTCACCGAAGAGCCAGCCTTCCACAGCTCCAGGCTGAATTTCGTGGAAGAAACACAACCATCACAATAAATAAATCGCCATCCTTGGATACGCGTTTTCGTTTTAGATATATACATATATATATATATATATATATCTACATCCAAACAATCACACAAATGAATGCACATCAATCTGATCTGAAGTGATAGAGGTAGATATTGTAACAACAATCCAGCTGGTTACAAAAATCAAATTCATACACAATTGAGTCAGAATATGGCATCAAATCGAATAATCTGTCGACCAAATGGAGCACAAAGGAAGATTTGCCAGTTCAAATTAGTATTATTAGGAGAGTCAGCGGTTGGAAAATCTAGCCTGGTGCTAAGATTTGTTAAAGGACAGTTCCATGATTATCAGGAAAGTACTATTGGAGCGGCATTCCTCACCCAAACAGTTTGTTTAGATGATACTACAGTCAAATTCGAAATATGGGACACAGCCGGTCAAGAGAGATATCACTCATTAGCGCCAATGTATTATCGTGGTGCACAAGCGGCCATTGTCGTTTATGATCTTACAAACAAAGACAGTTTTAATCGAGCCAAGGCATGGGTTAAGGAATTGCAACGCCAGGCGAGCCCAAACATTGTGATCGCCTTGGCAGGTAACAAGACAGACTTGTCAAGTAAACGTGCAGTTGAAACGGCCGAGGCAGATAACTATGCGACCGAAAACGGATTGTTATTCATGGAAACATCAGCTAAGACAGCCATGAATGTCAGTGAAATCTTCATGGCTATAGCTAATAAATTGCCCAAAGGAGACCCAAATTCCAATTCAAATCAATCAGGTGGACAGCGCGGCGTCAGTTTAACAGATAACAATCAACAGCAATCGGGCGGACGCTGTGTAAAATGCAAATCAAGTTAATACCTTAGATCTATATAAACTCTCGAATGAAATAAAATCCAGGCGATTTTTCACGTTGAATCGAGCCTTTCGTGGCTATCGATTTCGGAGCTGATAGTACCTGGGCGAGAATATTGCTATCTGTTCACTAGTCATGGGCTGGTGGATTGGCATTGAGGCAAACTGGCCTGTCTAGACACAAGTCGGCTCGAAAATGAGAAGCGTTTGTCAAATGACTGGCTAGGGTCTCTTGAAATCGCCAGGCCAACGGTCATCCACCGGCCATGTTTCAAGCCCTGGTCACAAACTGCAAATTCAGATGGCGATATTTAGTTCCGTTCTGGATAGGCAATGAAGCCTAGGTGACCTGTAGGGGATTACTTAGAGACGGGGTTTCTTCTGTTGAGCGATCGAAACTCTGTTGTAGTTGAGTGGTTGAATGAAACCGCCCAACGATGTGCGCGAAAATCGACCGCCATTATGCACGGACTGTTTATCCTACCGATCTGTGCTGGTCCGCTGTTAGAGATTTGCGCTCGGGTTGGCCGTTTAGGGCGCAATATTAAACTTCTGTCGGTGGTCNGATCGCTAACACGTTGGAAAAGAAAAAGACTACCTCTCACTTTGCTCAGTACCACCTCGTTACAATTAATCAAGTAGAAACAGACCGAAAAACAAGTCTCTTTCCTATCAATTTATGTCCCACGGATCTGGAAATTCAACACTTCAAATCACAATATAGCTGCTCGAAACTGACTATGACTAGTCCTACATCATCCTTTCAGTGGGCCGACAACAGGCCCTACAAGTTCACCAACTACCGGGAAGCCGCTATCAAAGCTGAACAAAAGGTTACTGCCAAATCAATAAGCAAGGACCCAGATGCTATTTTGAAGGATTTTCTGGCTCAGAAAAGGAAATATGCCAAAGAGAGGCCACTTAGGAAGAGAGCGAAGCGATTGTCGTTGGCAGACACAACAATAAGTTCCACGAGCACAGAATCAGAGATTAACCAAAGTAATGAGATCAATGGAGATGATACTGATTGGTCGGAGTGTGATGAGTTAGAACTGTCCCGCAACATCAGCATATTAGAGCAGAAAATAAGCCCCAAAAAAGCACGGTTAAATCTACACGAGTCTGAGGCTGCAATCAAGCAACAAGTACCAACTACGAGTAGCGACAATGATGTGGATGACGATGTTGATTGGTCCGACTGTGATGAATTAGAGCTCTCGCGTAATATAAGTTTATTGGAGCAAAGTATTAGCTCTTCAGTTTCAAAGCAGGATAGGTCTGCCCTACAAGAAATTTCGAACCTCTGAGATTGGAATTTACGAGAATCAAACAATCGCAATCTTTGAGGCTCATTAGACGACTACTTTGCTGCTTCAGCGAAACGGTTGCCGAATATTGCGCATTGAATCCTCGATCTCTATTGGATGACAACCTTGCTCTAACAAACTCCGTTCTACCGTCAAATACATAATCGGTCATCCCATCCGAATCAACTATGGCTTCGATCCTAACCGTTATCAAGTCACCAAGATCACTGACCGTCAACGTTAGCAATTCTTCTCTCGAATGGTTTCTTCTTCCTTGTTCTAGGAATGGTATCACAAGCATCATGGAAGTGATGTAGGCTGATACTGGGTTACCAGGTAAAGCGAAAATAAACTTGTGTGTCGCGCCACTACCTATTGAAGCAAAAGCAGCAGGCTTTCCAGGTTTCATGTTGATCCTGCCGAAGTGTATTCTACCACCGAGAGGTCCAGTGATGACGCTTTTCACATAATCCTTAAACCCCATCGAGGACCCACCTGTTATTACTAATATGTCGCATTCTTTGAGACTGTCACAAATATTTAATAAAACTTCCTCAGCTTCGTCTTTGGAAATTCCAAAATCTCGAACTTTAAAACCTTTCGAGTCGAATAGCATGGTCAGGAGCAGTTTGTTTGTGTCGACTACCTTGGTCCCAGGAGTGGAACCTGCAACATAACAGTCAACCAGCTCATCTCCTGTAGATAGAATCCCAATGATGGGTTTCTTAAATACTGTCAAGCTCTTATGACCCATGGAAAGCAGTAGGCTCAGCTCGATTGGTCCAACGGTGGTTCCAGCCTTCAGACTATCGCTCAGTGACAGATCGCTGCCCACTCTTCGCACGTATTGGCCTACTTTTGGCTGGTCCAGGAACGGTCGAAACTCCAAACGGCTCGGCCCAACACGCTCTGTTCGTTCGATNGGTACTATGGAGAACAATGCATTAACGTGTTCAGATGGTAATTTCTCGCCGGTGTTGACTGGGTAACAAAAGAACGAGTCATGAGCATGCTCAAGTAGCTGTTTTTCAAATTGAATCAGGTCTTCGAGGATAATTGCACTGGTTTCACAAGGCAATGAATCGATGAACGGTTNGGGAATGTTGACGACGTATCCATCGACAGTCGATACGTCGCTAGGTGGCACGCACACTCTAGATTGATGGTCCTCTGCTAGAACATCGCCTATGACCGCCTGTGCAGTTTCNTCACTGTTAACGGTGGCGACGACTTGCTCTCTGAACAGGTGCGTGGAATGGTGTGCCAGAATCTCGAGAGCTTTGTCAAACTCAATCATGGGATAGGGTGACAAATTGGATGCTATCTTCGAACATNGAGTTGGCTCTAAAACTGCACTTGAACTGTTTCGTCCAAGATCTGTGGTAGATGCGGCATCTACAATCTGGGATCTTGCTTGAGTTTCGTGGGTAGCTTTTATGGCGTCTGCATCAAATTTAACTTGTTCGAGAGCATGAACAAGGAATTCCTCCAGGCAGGCGAGACACTCTTGGCAAGCTTTCAGCTTTCCCGGAAAATTGACGATCAGACAGTCGCTATAGATTCCTGCTGTCATTCGGGATAAGGCTGCATGGGGCGAACTTCTCAGGCTTGCCATGAGAAGTGCAGTGGAGATACCGTTGCAATGTTTCTCGTAGAGGACGCTGGTTGCCTCTGGGGTTACATCCCGGGGACACAGGCCTGTTCCTCCAACTGTCACTGTCAGCACATTATCATTATCTTGACTGACTCTCTTGACCAGTGAGGTAATTGAGTATTTGTCGTCGCTAACCACATGCTTATTTACGTTAGAAAAATTAAGTTCACGCAACCGATCAACCACATATTGACCGCTAGTGTCGGCCTTGGGATCTAAGCAACAAGTGTCACTCGTTACAATAACACTGGCGGCGTACATGTTTTGATTTCCAGGCATTATTTCGAGTTTCTATTGTGGAAGATCCTGTCGAGATCCTTGAACTAATTCACTCGTACCTAGAGTTTTGGATTTCTGCACAGATTTACAAGAGCCATACGACACTATTTATCTTTGTCATGATATTATTATACTAAAACCAGCGCAAGGCTGGCGTAATCCCGTTTTCACTGAGCTACGGACGAGCTAGGTCCAAATCGTATTGTTACTGGGGATTCTTGAGCAAATGAGGGCGCAATGTTCAAAACGACCACATGATTCTTGATCCTCGCGAGCCTAATTCGACTGCACTATTATCCAGTTCAGTCACTCACTGGAGACATTCCGGAGACTAACAGGTTTGGCTCCATACCAAACAAACCAATCGGTTGAATTCACAATCTGAACTGGGATACTCAACTCTAGCGCCCCTATGTTCCCTTGCAACAAACAAAACTAGATCGAGAATATGATCTCTATGCCTAATCACAATCAATGGGCGCTAGAATAAACTTCTGACACCGCAACCCTAGTTGAGTTTCGCCTATAGGCGCTAGCTCACCCTAGCAGAGGCTATTCTGCCCAACTAATTACATCGGGTCTAGCGCTTCATCTCGATGGCTGTCTATTCAAATGGCTTCTAATCAACTAGCGTCACATACTAGTCCAAAGTGTGCAAAACTTGCAAGTTTTATATTCAAATCTGAAAGAAGGTTCAAACTAAAGATCTAATGATGGCCGCTAAAAGTATCTCGTTCGTGTGGAAATTAGATCATTGAATTGGACGACTCAAAAGTTTTGCAATCAATCGTCAACTATCTGCTCTTGCTTACTCTAGCAAATCACTATTGGAGCGACTTTATTTTCGTCAAAATCAAAGCTTCGTGCATGTACACAAATCTACTCCAAAGCTAAATAAATAAGATTACTCGAACCTGGCTCCTTGTTCCTGCAAACTGTACAAAACAGATGATCCTCACATCCGAAGGTGCGTAAAGTGGCTNGCTACTTTCACTCCTCTTGCCAGAAGTGCAAATTTGGCTCGGGTATTTGATCGCAGGGTAGGCGAGGATTCAGTACTGGGTGTGCCATCCGGAGGGCCCAACGCTGGATAGTTGGCAGGTCATCAGAGTTGGAGCACAGAATTTTAGCTAGAGAGATTTTCCTTATTTCAGCCAACTGTTCGGGTGTAAAGGAGGATGGAAAACCAGGATTCTCGTACCAGAATCGGTCGCCACGGCGCGTATTTGAGAATTGACGAGCTATTATGCAGGCAAATGTGGGCCCAATCGCGGCGCCTGGCAGCTTGCGCTCGCTTATGCCGCCCGACCAGAGGTCAATATCGTCGACATGCTTGTANAGGCGCGAATAATGGTAGGCAGTATGATTTGTCAGGTAAGGCTCGAGCTGATCGAAGGTTTCGGCCCTCGGGAGGCCGCACCATTCGCGGAATAGATTGTAGCCGGGCAAGCCCTGCTCGCGACCTCTCTGCAGATTGATCGCCGCCAAATCGTGGCCGAACTGGCTCTCTGGCGGCTGAAACAGGTGGCCCGAAATGTCCTCGCTTATAAACGGATCGTAGGACTGCGCTGGCTGGTTTATCATACCGCTAGTTAGCTCGTCCAACACTCCAGGCTGATAGATGAGAAATGGTTGCTTGAAGAGGTGGCGCAACTTTTCGCTCGCAACAAACTCGTGGAATTTGTTGTAGCGCTCAACGCTACCCTGAACAAAGGTGTGACCCTGACGGAAGGCGGCGGCAGCAAAGGAGTTTGAGACGCTAGTTGTAACGCTTGGATCGTAGCCATGCCAGTAGGAGTGCTTTGGATGTATGTGCTTGTGATGAACGCTTAGCTCGCTAGGCTGGGCGGTTAGGTTATACAGCTCGGTCATCTTTTTGCCTATCAAAAGCGGAATGTACTCGTTTATGAGCACATGTTGNACGCCCGCGGCCATTATATGCCGAGCCTCCTGGTAGATCCGCTCGTCCTCCCAATGAGGATTCAGCTCGGCCAGCTTGTCCGCCATCTTGTTGTGCTCGCGCATGTACAGAGTATGGAGGACAGTCAGGTGGGTTTGCTCGTTTACTCGCACGNCGCCCGCCAAGAAGCAGAACAAATCCTTCGGCCGAGCGATGCATTCGAGGTCTGGCTCGACCTCTTGGGCGGGAAGCAGTGGCTTCAGACCCTCGCGCTTGAACCAGTCGCGTTCGCGCAAACGGCCACCCTTGAAGGATCTCAAATTGTCGGCCATTGCCTGCGAGGAGCCGTAGACGAAGTTTGCGTCAATCGGCGAGGTGATTGCATTTTGGTGGACCCTTGGGCCAAGCACGCAGTTTGGCCTAACGCCGGCTAGCGTTCGTCTGAACTCGAGACATTGAACGTTGAACTTTCCGTAGAAGGGATCATTTGGAGGCACCTGAATTGGCAGACACAGCTTGTGCTTCGGTCCATCTTGCTGGCAACATTTGATTGCTTTGGATGGGAGAGATTGGGGGAGAGTGTTAGTTGACTGGTGTGAGTGGCCCATGATGGTTGCTTTCCATTAGCGGCCCTTGCTACTCACTTGGAGGCGGCTGGGCTGCGCGGGTCATATCGTGGTCAAGTAGCTGGCCCCAGCTCATGAACAAAATCGAGAAGTCATGGCTCGGGAGCTCGATGTCGCGATGCACGATTGAGGTGACTAGACGTGGCGAGGGCAGTTCAGCCGGCATTGCGCGACTCTTGTGGCCGCGCTGAATGGAGGCCTCGGCGCTGAGAGGGGGCTGCTGCTGGGCTCCAATGGGCCCGCTAGTGGCCAGGTAAGGCTGGCTNGGCGANTGCGACTGCTGATAGTGGGTGTCGACAATCCGTTCTCCAATTGGCGGCGGAATGGGCGCCAGCTGGCCAGCAGGAAAGCTAACGCTCGCGGACGGCACCTGGCTGGCNGCCCTGGAAGCTGTTTGACCTTCGCTGGTGCGCAAACGCTCGGCCGCGAAACCAGACTCGGGCGCGTCGAGTTGAGCGTGGCGCACGAACTGGACCGAAGAGGATGCGGNCATTCCGGTCGCGCCACGAAATTGAACCCGCTCATGGTTGAGCTGATGGTAATCGTTGAAAACTGGCCGCGCAACTGTGGGCGAAATGTCCGAATGGAGCTCCCTGTGTCCGGCAGTCAAGTCNAAGGTTATCTCAGTTACAATGGACTTTCTAGGGATCCAAATGCCGTCAGGATGGACGGGAGGCAGGTAGCGCGCGAAGGGCGTCATTGCGGCGCCCCAAGTTGGGTGCTTGAGATTATTGCAGTGGCCAGTTTGCGTCCTGAACCTCGAAAGCTCGCACTTGATATCCTGCTTGACTAGTAGGGGACAGATGCTCCAAAATTTAGTCTTCGACATGTCAATCAAGGGCAAACCATTGANTAGCTCGTCGTTCGATAGGTCGAATTGGTCTGCTAAGATTTGGGTTGTCGCCATGCTAACTTCGCCAATTGCGGCCACCAAATCCTCTGGTGGCTCCAAACTCGAATGGATCACTTCAAATGGTGGCACTAGTTTGCGTTGTTTCTTCCTCTTTTTAGCCAACTCCCTGAACTTGAGCTGATGTTTTGCCTGCTCGATGGCCTTATCAATGTGTTTGTAGCTTATGCAAGCTTGCTCTGTCTTCCCAAACGGAACAAGCTGGTGCCTGATGGGTGGGGGGGGGAGGAGCGGGTTCGCGTGTGGGGGAAGGCGATGGAGGCCATTTATTAGTTTATATGGGCTTGTCTCTGGTGGCGCAAATGCATTCGTGCGCCCTCTTCAAGGTTTCTAGTTTGACAGTTCCATTGTTGGAACTCGCAGGGTTTGTTGGCTTGAAGGCGGCCGCTTTGAGGAGGGCGCAGGCAAGCAAGCGATTGATGGGTTCAAGAGAGGCGGAAATTGTAATGAGCCTGTAGTTGGGTGAAATATGGCTCCCGCTCAGCGCACCTGGCCGACGGAGTTCAAGCGAGTGTTCAGCGGGTCAGCGCTCGCTGCAGCACTGCAGCCGCCGCCGCCACCGGCTAACCAAGCCAAACACCGGCCGCCTTCACCTGGAAAGGGGAAAAGCCAAACGAGACCAGAGTATGACAATCGATCGCATTTGCTTGCAAAGAGCGAAAGTTTAGCTCGGCCGGCCAATCAATGGTCCTGCGCCCAGGCGGCCGCTCCTTTGAGCCGCCGTATGGTTGGCATGCCGAAGGATCAGCCAATTGGACTAGCTGCTCGCCTAGCCAGCCCAAAGGCTGCCGATCTGAACTCTTCCTCGCGAGCTATGGCCTACGAGGCTCCTGCGGCTTGATTGCGGCTGCAAAGGGGCGCCCGCTCTGCATGCTTGCTGCCCGGTCTCAATTGAATTAGCTCGAAGGGTAGGCCAGTTGGTTGGAGAGACCCAGAGGCGGGCTGGCGAGTGGCTTTTGGGCGCTAGATTGGCCGGCACCAGGATGACAGACAGAGGACTGAGGATGGAGGGCACACTAATAGGGCGACCATTGTGCGCAAGGCAGCGCAGCGAGAATTAAACCTGGAGACTTTCAATTCCTGCAGCCGCCGGCGTTAGCTGCTTGCTTGCCGGCCGCAGTGGCCATGCACTTTCTCCGCCGACGAACAACAGGCTCCCCCAAACAGGCTAGACTCGCCCACTATCCAGCCATCCAACGGTTCAGTGAACATCGCGCGCAGCTCTGGCCAGCAAGTCAACAGAGCAAAAGCAACGAAAACGCTAACAGCAACACCAAGCGGCCGGCCGGTGGTGTCAAGAATGGAGGGAAAAAGTGGCTGGTGTTGTCGGTGGCGGCAACTGCTCCAGTCGCTCTCATTGTCGTTGGCGTCGCTGGTCCTGTTGCTGGTGTGTACAATGTTGAAATGAAATAATAATTCTCGTAGCCTTGCGAGCGATTAGAATGTGAAAAAGTCAACAAGACTCATACCTGTCAGGCGCCAAGTTAGCCGACGGGCGGCCTGGCGGCAAAACTGTGAGCCATGGACGCGGGCCAAGCAACTCTAACGCTAAGCTTTCCCTGTCTGTCCGCCTGCCTGCCTGTCTGCGCCAACTCCAGCTGATCCACAAAGCAACGATTCTTCTCCTATCGATTGATTGCGATCTGCTGGCAAGCCCACTGCAGGAGGCAGCCCATTGAGTCGGATTCCAAACCAGAGCGGCCAAACTCTAAACCAACTGCAAACCAGTCCGGCGACATCCGAGGTTTGGAGCGCCATTGGCCGGGCCGCCGCTTGCATTGCTTGCCGACACTGGCGGTTGCCTAATGTGCGGAGGGAGAGTCGGACAGGCGAGCAAACAGGCCAGTTGTCTTATTGCTAGCCTCACTTGACTTCTGGTCTCTGCTTCTCTCTTTCTCCGCTAGCTCGCTCTTTACCTGAGCGGCTTGCCGACTTGCCGGCCGGCGGGTCACACGCAGGCGCGTTGGTTTTGCTGGCGACGAGCGTGGCAAACGAGCGGGCTTGCCGGCGAAATGAGGCGCCCCCTCCAGCGGAAGAGGGTGGCGGTCGTCATTGGTCGGCGGGATCAACAGGCGAGCGCTACCAGATGGAGTCGCGGGCGGCCAGCAAAGCAAGCTTGGCGGCGGTCAGCTGCACAACTGGCGAGCTGGTTGCGCGCGAGAGGCCAACAGCGCACTTGCTGCCGATGGCGGCGCAATCGTCATCATCGTGATGCTGGCGGCACTTGTTTGCGTGGACTAATAATTGCAGGTGAGCCTAAGGCCGCCGGTCGGGTTTAGAAATGAAACCATTGAAAGCGAGCAAGTCCACCACTCGCATGGCCATTAAGTTTGCCCATGGAGCCGCTAATGGCGCCTGAAAGGAGTGCGCGCGATCTAGATGACGGCTGATGTCAATTGTTGTAAACGTTGGTATCAATTTTGGATCCAAGTTAATGGCCCCCCTGGCCGGCAGCTCATCGCCTCTCGCCCGGCCGGCAACCCTCAAGTTCAAGCGCCAAGCCTGGCCGCAACCCAGGCAAGCCCTGCTTGGCCTCCCCAGAGTCCACTTGGACGGTTGCCACTGGCCGCCAGCCAGCCAGTGGCCGACATCATTACGTCTCCATCCGGTTTCAGGATTCTTGCAAGCCGCAAATGTGTGGCTTGCTCGCTCTGGACGCCTGACAAGCGAGCAAGCGGCAAAATTGGAGCCAGCTCTCACTCAACTTGCCCCTCCTCGCAACACAATATCTCAATGGATTTCGCGTGCACTTCCCTCGGCCGGTCAGATTTGCGTGCGAAGGTGCACTCTAATGAGATACTCACAATGAATGAAACTCGCCACTCGCCCACCCGCGCTTCAGGCTCATCTCACACGAATACACTCACTAACTTTTGCTTCACTTCCACTTTCACTTGGCCACAAATCTAGATAAATTTTCCGATTTTTTGGACAAAGACGCCTCCACCTGTCCAGACTCAATTGTCAGCTCCAGCTACTTACTTTGGGTCGTCGATGTTCTTGACGTAAGTGCGCTGCAAGATGAGCGCGCACTCCGAGTAGATCTGCTGCTCGCTTTGGCTCCCCTGCAAGCCGCCCAGCTCGAGCCCGGAGGCCGGCGCTCGCTTCTGCGCGCCCGCCTCCCCGACGGAAGTGCTCGCGGCCGGCCTGTCAGCTGGAGGCGCCGGCTTCGGTTGGAACAGGTTGCCTATTGGCTGGCCGGCGGCGGCTGCGCGCAACTCGCTGTGGTTCATGTCGTCTAGAAACACGTCAAGCTCGTTTGTCCTACTGAACTTGCCGCTCGAACCTCTCGGCTCAATCTGCTCGCCGGCCGACGACAAGGGCGCCGTCTGCGCCTTTCTGCTCGCCGCTGTTGGCGCTCGAGTTGGACTGAAGGCAGGAATTGGAAACTCGTCCATAGTTCGCATTTGGTCTGCATTTGCTTCAACGCAGCAGCTTGTTTTGGCGTGAAGAGCTAAGCTGAGCAGTGTTGCGAGCAGCAGGTGGCACAAGGTTATAGTGGCGAGCGTCCCAACTACTTGAGGGGCTCCTTCGAATTTCCTCCAAGGCGATCTCTTGACTCCCCGCCGGGGCTCCATCCAGTCGGCCACCTCTCTTTGGCCTGTCGCTTCTCGAACAGCGCGCTGCCGGCCAACTTCGCTCCCTCTCACTAGCGCAATTTGCGACCTCATCCGACAAACACCTCTGCGCCAATTCGTCTCCATGATCGCAAACTTATTCTCTCGCAGTGCTAATATACACTCACTTTCCGTTCTACCACAACATCCAACGCTCACATTATACCCTCTTAATTTGCACAATTTGGCCCCATGATTACTGCTTGAAGCTCGAGTTCCATTGCCTTGAATGAGAACGAGTTTCATCTCTAAATCAATCTAGTGGAACTCGGCCACCAGATCGATGGGCCGACTGATTGGCAAATTTAGAGGTGAGAGAAGAAGCGACTAACTTGAGCATCACACTAGTCGGGAGGTATAAATCTCATGCACTTTCTCTCTCTCTCTCTACCCTTGTCCAACTTTGCCTTTCCCTGGTTGAACTTTTCCCGTGCAACAGGCTAGTACGATATCGCTGGCAGCGCTGGCTCAACCTGTAGACAACTCCGGCCAGAAGTATGGTCGGCCAATGAACGAGAATTCTGAGCCGAGGCTGACAAGAGGTTAACTGAATGATGTTAGCTCGAGTGGTTAGTTGCAGGCGCAATTGAAGTTGTTGCTCAAACTTCAACTCAAGCTCAGCCTCCAATACAAACTCTAGTTCCAACTNCAGTTTCAGTGGCAAAAGTGAAAGTCGCCACCAAGGCGCATGCTCCAANTCACCTTGGCGAATTTTCACCACCATTGGCCCGCCCCCTTACCTGAACGCAAGCTCAAATATAAAACTCACGACTCAAGCTGCACATGTTTCATTTCCACAATCACATCCAATATCCTAAGCCAATTTGAGACTACAAACATCCTGTTGACCAAGCCGAGAAACCTCCAGCTCTGATGCTGGAGGGAGCAACTTGGGANAAGTTTTGGATTCTTGTGGTCAGCTTACACCCAAAATTTCGCTTACTTTTGCATAATCATAGAATCCTGACCCCTACCAGAGGAGACTAAATTATGCTCTAGCTTGCTCTCTGTTGGCCTGATCGTCAGGTTGTGCCCGTCAGGGCGGAAATTGGAGTTCAATAACAATGGAATATTATCGTCATCCAGATAAGAGTGCCACTGAATGACACGCAACTTGTGCAAGATATGTTGCATTTTTCATTAGATCTGGACTTGCGAAAGTTCAGCTGTCTCTTCTCTGTTGTTAACTCATGCTATAGGTATTGAACGAAATTGGAGCGATCTTGCGGGTAGGTCAACCATTTGAAATAGCGCGCGCGCGATCGATCGCGTACAAATACAGATGTAGGTGCATTTGTTCGCTTGACTCACTGAAGNCCCTTGTTGCTAGATCACATGCAACTGGTTGACCGTNGAGAGTGACCCAAAGTCATTGAAACATCGGACTCAGGTGGGGTATTCTCATCATTGAATTTCTATCGGGCGGGATGGAGCAAGCACCTAAATTTCCCCTCAACACACATCCAGGCAACCAAGCTGATGAATACGTTCGATGCCCTTACTTTCCAGAGCACGAGCTGAGAAAATCTCGCCTACCATATCATCTCATCAAGTGCCAAAAGAATCCCAGTGCCCCTCAACTAGTAGCTTGCCCGTTCAATTATTTGCATCGTATTAAACCAGAGGATCGTCAAGACCATATGATACTCTGTGAGGACAGAATAGTGGTTAGATACACAGAACGACGGCCACCCTCATTTGCAAACACGCGCAAACAATTTTTCGGATTGGACAAGGACGATGAAACTAAAAAGTCCACCAAAGAGACGACTGACGACGGCGAGGAGTGGTGGTGACCTTGTGATATCGCCTCTTCGACAAAATAAGACAATTGGATTTTGTCGAGTTGAAAAATAAAGCATTTTAGCACAGTTTAATGTCACCTGTCTTATTCGAGCCTCATTGTTGAACGGACATCGTCGATCTTGAGAATCATCTTGACAAGCTGGGTGGCGAGGCTTATCTGCTGCTGTTTGCTTTTCAATGTCTCGATGATGTTGAGCTTCCTCATATCCATCTCACCTGTTCCCATACAATCCACGCCCAAGAAAGAGTTGTTCTGAGCCACCTGTTGCCTTGACATGTGTTACTGTCTCGATTCCGTGCAAGCCGGAGTTTTCTGCTAGAGACAAGGGTATAGATTCGAGGGCATCGGCGAAAGCCCTGAAAGCATACTGCTCGAGCGATGATATCTTATCGGCTTCTCTTGCCACCGCTAAAGAGCAAGCTAATTCAGCCGACCCGCCCCCGTAGACAATGCGGTTGTCCCTGATCAAGTTTCGAACAACACAAAGAGCATCGTGGAGACTACGCTTGGCCTCATCGACAAGCATTTGATTACCACCACGGATCAAGANGGTCACTGCACGGCTATTTTTGCAATCCTCAATGATGAGCATTCGATCTTTTGTGGTTCCAAACGCGAGTTCCCTCACTATTCCAGCATAACCGAGCTTTTCTGGGCTCAACTCTTCGAATCTTGGTACTATCCTGCCGCCGGTGGCGATAGCAATCAACTCAATCTCTGGTCCACCCACCCAACGNACAGCTGGTAACTCTTTCTGTAAAAGGAGATGGTTGGCCTCGTCATCGAAACCCCATTGGCAGATAGCTAGATTCGCACCTGCCTTCTTCACTAAATCTACCATCTCAACAAATTTCTCCTGCTCNTATTTTCTTAATTTCTTGTAGTCTTCGACTGAGGAAACATCCAGCTTATGCTTGGTCTTGGGCTTCGGTGGTTCGAATGGGCAAGTTAATATAGCCATCTTGACCTTCTCCAATTTTTTAGGCATCTGTGGGTGACTAAAGTCTTTGTCAACAATGACACCTTTAACCAACATGGTGTCCTCAAGTTGTCCACCCGGTTTAGTCTCAATCTTGATAAGCTCGAAGTCTACGTCCTTGCGGCTAAGATCAGCTACTGACATGACAGCGTCGACAGCAATTTCAGCAAACTGCTTAATACATCTGCTTACGATTTTGGAGCNGAGGGATGTCATTGCCGTCTTGATAAGAGGATCTCTGTCGCCTGTGACAGTAAAGCTATCGCAAATAGTCTCGAGATGCTTGACAGAGAATTGGGCTGCCATGTCGAATCCGTCAGCTATTCTGATTGGATGCAGGCCGCGATCAATAAGCATCTCGGCTTGTTCCAGTAGAGCGCCAGCTAAGACAACTACTCCAGTTGTTCCGTCGCCAATTTCATCATCTTGGGATTGTGACAATTGAACCATGAGCTTTGCAATCTCATGATCGACGTCCATACATTTGAGTATTGTNGCGCCATCGTTGGTGATTGTCAGGTCGCCGTCGGGTGAAACCATGATCTTGTCCAAGCCTTTGGGCCCAAGAGACGTTTTGAGAGTGTCAGCAACTCGCTTGGCTGCCATAATGTGTGACTGTCGATTAAGAGAATTAGTTAGAGTTGGAAAACCCAGAAGGTTTAACCTAAGTGTGGAGGTTTGTTACTAACCTTTGTGGCCTCAATTCCAGTGAGCTGTCTCTGGTTTTCCTGATCTCTCAAGATGAGGAATGGACGCCCCTGCTCATCGAACGCCAAGTGACCAACAGCAGCCATCTTTGGAGCGAGCAAACCCTAACCTAAATGAATACGATTTGTGCAACTTCCTCGGGACTAGCTAATAGACAGTCGGGGTTGCGCGTGACTTTGTTCAAAATTTTGGTTTGTTACCTAAAAAATCTGTTTTCTATGGAAGATAGTTCTGGTTGACCAAACATTATCTCAGACAATATCTGGCCATAGTCGTGCTCGGCTACACATGGTGAGAGTGGGCAAAATGCTAGGCTTGAGAAGCATGCGTTCTCGGTCCCGGGTCGAGCCTGCGGCGCCTCGAGTGTTGCAGGCCTTCATCCCCCTCTCGCAGCTCCCCGGCCACGGAATGCCCGAAAGGCAGGCTGCAAAGGTTGATCGGGCTCAGCCACTTCGCAATGGACAAGCGAGAGCCCGCCGCCCATGCCCATTTCTGACTAGAGGAGTATCCGAAAACCCGCTCGCATTTTACTTTATTTGCCGAATTCATGAGAAAACGAAGACCAACATTTTCTAATCCTATTCACTTTTGCTCTCGAAAATTAAACCGAATTTCGAAGCATTTTCAACTGTCACTTTTGTTTCCAGAACTCACGTTGATCTTCTAGCCTGGATTCGTGCTCCAATATTGATGTCATCCGATCTCAAGATTCTCGACCTCAGGGATTTTGGTAACTCTCTCTCCAAAAGCAGCAGCCGCCGCCGCTACAACAACAACAAAAACACTATCATAATTGAACTCAGAGACTCGGGCCAAATTCATCCAATTCAGCCCATATCTTCGTTGTCGTAATCTCGTATATAATCAGGAATTATATACGCACATCGAATTGCATTCGCTCATCCATTGACTCGATACAAAGATGGACGAAGTACTGAAGATAAGGAAGGAGCTTGAGAAGACTGTGCCCAAGAATGACACCAAACGGGCGCTTGAGTTGCTGAAATGTTTAGAATCCATACCAATGACATTAGATGTACTACAAAAGACCCATATAGGTATGGCTGTGAATAAAATTCGAAAATCGGTTGACAACTCTGAGATAAGTTCTTTAAGTAAGAGTATGGTGAAAAAATGGAAGAAACTTTTGTCCTCATCAACTTCATCCAACAATAACAATCAATCAGCAAATGCAAACTCATCCTCGAACAACACCAACAATATCAATGAACCCGATACAATGCAGGTATCTTCCACCACTTCCGGCAACAACACTTCAACCACCTGCTCCAATCAGATTCAAAGTCAAGATTACCCCGCGCAACAAGCGCCACCCATATCATCAACAAACAACGAGAGGGCCAAGCGACCAACTCCAATGCAAACCGAGGTGCCATCTACAACCTCAGAGGTCAGATTGAAATGTAGACAACTTCTAACTGATGCACTCAAAAAGCCCCTACCAAAGGAACTAATGCAGGAGCCCTTCCTCGAGGAAGAGATTCTTGCTGCACGCATTGAAGAGTGCATATATCAGGAGTTTAAATGCACTGACATGAAGTACAAGAATCGTTTCAGAAGCAGGCAATCCAATTTGGGTGATCCAAAGAATCCATATCTGAGATTAAATGTTTTGCGTGGTGACATAACTCCCGAAAGGATTGCTAAAATGACTGCCGAAGAGATGGCCTCAGATGAGCTCAAGAAGGAACGAGAGAAATACACAAAGGAGGCTATAAATGACCATCAGATGACTCTTACCTCAGGCACTAAAACTTCGGAGATCAAGTGTCCGGCCTGCAAAAAATACAACGTTACCTACAACCAAGTTCAAACGCGCAGCGCCGATGAGCCAATGACTACTTTCTGTTACTGTAACGAGTGCGGTAAGCGATGGAAGTTTTGCTAAAAGTTCAACGGGTCCACTCGCCATTGTAACCGGAAACATATATACAAATATACATATACTTATATCTACACAAAGATTGAAAGATACTAAGAGATTGAGGTCGCGATAGAGGTAGATNGATGTAGAGATTTGAGAGGCCAGAATCAGGGTGGCCTGATAATTCAAGCTTGGTTNATCAGTGCATTGATTAAAGTCGAGATTCTAAGCAACTATTAAGGAGCTTAGATTATTATGCCTCCGTTTAATGTTACTTTAATTTAACATGGATACTAGCATACAATTCACACCTTNGAGTGTTAATAATTTACACCATCAACAATCCGTTGGCTCTCATTCGAGATGTGTCGATTGATTTGTCGTTCAACTTGCTATCCATTATCTACACGATCGCAATTAAATTCGTTCACTTTACAGGTATCAAAGTGTCCTGCTGCCGTTACAAACGTTGATGATTCAGATTGCGAGAAAATTGACTCACAAGTGTTATAATTATATTGCAAAGTTTCCATTTGANTTGATAAGATAATTTTGCAATAATTTTNCTCACAATTGAACAATTATCTCGATTTGAGCGGCCAGTTTTCTTCGATTTAGTATCACAATTTCATCCTTAAGATGCCCTTGTTGTTTTATGTGAGTTTGAATTGTACAGCTTGTTTCTCTTGAATGTCGATTGTTCGGCATTGTTGTGGTTGTTGTTGTTGTTTTGGAAATTTGAATGAGAGTTTGCTTTTTGATTACTATGATTCTTGTTGCTAATTCGATAATTCTCGTTTTGATCGAAATCTACCGGCTTGCTGCTAGTGATTCGGTTGTTTTCATATAGTTGTTGCTGCGTCTGCTGCCTTTTAGCCTTAATAGTAACTGGTTGATTAGTGGAGATTGAGGTTAATAAATTATTACCACTCTTGCTTGTCGCACTGGCTAGCTGTAGCGAACTGTGCGCAATGGTGCTAGCGCCAGGTATAGCGTACAGGTGCGATTGTTGCTGATTCTGGTATCTCTTCGAGGAGTTTGCGTCGCTTGAACTCTTTGGTGATGGAGCCTGTTGGCCGCTTCGCTGCTGGTAGCCGAGTTGTTGTCTCTTGCTAAAACTNGCCTCGTTTGCANCCTGCTTTGCGCCAACCCTTAAGCTGGTTTGGGTTTGCGAGTAGTGAAGGTTGCTCGCTGGAACAGTTGTGGACGAGTCGGCGGGCGAGCTTGCCGACTGGCGCATCAAAACGAGCCCACTTGTTGCGGGCACGTCCAAGGCGCCGCCGCCGTAGTGGCCGGAGCCGTAGGAGTAGGCTGCCGAGCTTGGGCCCCCAACGGGCGGGTAGGCTGGACTCAGGCTGGCGAGCGGGGTGTCCACTGCAAAGGTGTCCATGCGGCTGCTTAGCTGGTTAGCGGAAACTGGCGCAACTGGCGCCTTGCCATCGGGCGACGAGGTTGCAGTTGAGGTGGAGCTAGCGCTAAGTCCGTTGTCCGCGAGCCGGCCAACCGGGTGCGGCCGACTACTTCGCGCAACAACAGTTTGGCTCTGGTGAGTGTAATCTGGGATTATGTTCTCGATTTCGCCCACGCACTTCCCGTTCCGACAAACCTGGCCACCGTTGGAGGTTGGTTNGTTGGTGTCGCGCGCGCGAGAATTGATGGCGGCCAAGATGCGAGAGTTAGATTGGGCGATTTGATGGTTTGGGTCGGATGGGCAATTTGCGAGATAGCGAGAGAGGGAGGGATGCCATTAGTATTCACGTTTTGGTTGGTTCGCAGGTTAGCGCGTAGGGGGGGGGCGGAAGTTGCTGGTTGCAGCAGTGGCGGCGGCGGCGGAGGTGCCGCCAGGAGCAGGAGACAAACTGGGCCGCCCAACGGCTAGCTGATGGCTATTGTGTTAGGGCCGCGCCAGTTGGCCGTGCAGCTGGCTAGCCCGGCGAGAGTCACCAAGCGGAAGTTGGCTCAGGGGGCGTCGCAGGCGGGGGAGGGAGCAACCTGTTGATTGCGAGCCTTATCTCTCTCTCCCTCTCTCGCTCCAGCTGGCTCCTCTCGGCTCAGCCTGGCCGCCCCGCGCGCGTTCGGCGCCAAACCCTCGGCCCAAAGCTCATTGACACTGTCGGCTGGTGTCCGGGCCAAATCCGCTTATTGTTCGCGTAATATCTCGCCAACTTGCGGCCGGCTTGAGCTAAGCGGCGCCACACAGGTGGCTGCGAGCTGGATGAGAGGATACGCGCTGCAGGGCGAAGGCAACATGACATGTTGATTACAAAGTGATTGGCAGCCAAAAACGTGCTTCCAAGAGCGCGCTCGGCTGGCCGGCCGCTGCGTCCGCGCTGGCCAACGGCGAGCCTGTTTGCGCGCACCGTCGCCCCCTCAGAGCTGGCGGCCAACCAGCCGGCCAGGCGGACGCGATTCCGGGCTGATTGCGCTTTGCAAGGCGGCCGGCCGCACCTGTGCGGAAGCGGCATGTTTTGCGCTCGTTGCCTGTCAATCAGGCGGCCGCCGCTCTGGCCGCCGCTGGCCCGCTCGCCGCCCCCATCCACAGTCTGCGCGCCTACAGCCAGCAAACATGATGGTTGCTGGCACGAATCTCAGCTCTCCTCTCGCCTGAAACAATCAAATCATCCCTCATGATGTTCACGGCGAAAGCTGGACAGTCGGCGGCGGCGCCGCCAAGGTGGCTTAGCGGCCGTTGCTGTCGCTGCTGCTGCCGTTGCCGTTGCTGGCAGCGGAAAGCCGCTAAGCCGGCGGACATTTTCCTCTTATCCATTATCGAGCGGGCAGTTTGCTTTTTAGCGCTGCAGCGGTGCAGTTTGAAATGCGCCGCTCGCCTCGCCCTGCTCGTCATCGTTTGATTATTACCATTGAACAAATCAACCCGCCTCTAATAGGCGAGCCTTTATGTCGCTGTCGCCAGCTGCGCGAGTGTCCGATTGGAGCCAGCCGGTTGGGCCGGCTCGGCGGCCAGCTCGGCCAGACTGGAGGCGCTAATAAACGAGAGTGGATAATGTTTACAACGCTCGCTTTGAATTAGTGCGGCCCCTGCCACAGAATGGCCGGATGCCGAGAGCGGTCGAGAGTGAGGGGCGGCAGCCAAAAGCCATGGCCACTCACGTAAGGCGGCCGCTTGGCGTTGGTTGTGAGCGGGGCTTGACAGTGCGCTGTTGGCCAACTCATGGCTCAAGTCAACGAGCGTCACGTGCACACGGGCCGCTGCCTGCTTGAGGGCTGATCGAAGGGGAAAAAAGAGCGCAAGCGAGAGTCGAACCCAAGCCGAGAAACAGATATAAACCACCTGCACCTCCCTCTCTCGCCGCCTGCAACTCCCGCCGGGCGGAGAGGCTGTAAAGTTTGCGCGACGGCGACGGCGACGGCGAAAGCCGACGAGCCAAGCTGCGTGCGCTGGCCGATTGGATTGGATTGGAGCGCCGATGGGAGCCTCGCCTTGCCGGCTTGATTAAATTAGCGACCGAGCTCTCTCTCTCTCTCTCTCTCTCTCTCTTCACCTGGCCGCTTGCTGGCCGAGCCGAGCCGCCCGCCGGCCCAGCGAGCGGCCGGCCGAGCTCGGCGCCAAGGGCTCGGCGCAGGAAGCCTCGCAGGGCCACCCTGCGTCGCCATTGGCGCCACTGCCGTTGCTGTTGCTGTTGCTGTTGCTACTGCTACTGCCACTGCAACTGCCACTGCTGGCGCTCCAGTCGCCGCCACTGCAGTGCCCGCCAGCTTCCTCCTTGGCGGCCGCCAGGAAGCCGCCTAATCACCTGGCCGGCTGGCTGGCGCGGAACCGGCGAAAGTAGTGCGCGGCGACACTTGCGAGCGCTCGAGGTTAGCTGCGAGAGTTGGCTCGGCTGCGCCGCTCATGATTGGCCAATTAGACTAGAGAGCGCGGAAGAGGCGGCGGCGGCGGCGCCGACCAGGGCTCAGCGCAACGCCCGAGCCTGAGCAAGCGGCCGGACGATTAGCCTGGCCGAGTCGGCTCCAAGTGGATGGCTCAATCGGGCTAGCCGGCCGCCAGGAAGCCAGCTGGCGGTAGGGTGATTAGCAAACAGTTAGCCAACAATACTCTGGCCAGGTCCACCCTGAACTCGGCCAGGTGTGTTGTTGTTTTAACAACTAAATCCGGCCGGCAGCAGCCCATTTGTCTAGACCAGTTGGCTGCGCTGAAGTGGCGCCGGCGCTGCCTTTGCNTCTGGTGGCCAAACAAACGAGAGCCACTGATTGACTGCGGCCGCCCGGCTCCGAGTCAACTTAACTCGGCCGAGGGGTGGGAGGACGGAGGGAGGGAGAGAGAGAGGATAAAACAATGACTTGGCCAGAGCCCCTTGCCTCCCGTCGGCCGGGCGGCAAGCCCGCGGCCAGTTTGCATGGCCGCGGACAATGTTGCCGAGCGGCCGGCCGCAGCTTGGGTGTCATCGGCAGCTGCGTTGGCCGAGTCGGAGTTGGAGTCGGAGCCAAGTCGAGCCTCCAAGAGCCGCTCACGACCTCTGGCCGGCGACTGTTTGCCATTGGCCCATCGTGCAACAGTTGGCCGGCCAATCAGCGGCAAGCGAGCGCCGCTTGTTAGCTCAGGAGGAAGGTTAGCCAGTTAGCCCGAACTGATCCGATCCGATCCGATCCGATCCGAGCCCATGCAACTCCCCCTTCCTGCTCGTCCGTCACTCTGTCGCTCGGCCCGAGAGCGAGCCAGCCAGCCAGCCAGCCCTTCTCGCCCTAAGCTCGGCTCCGGCCGATTGTTGCGCTCCGCCGGTCGCGTTATTCGCTCGCTTGCGGCCCATTGATTTGTCAATGGGATTTTCTGCACAGTTTGCGCCGGCGGCTCCAAGCCAAGCGAGTCGGCGCCACCGACAACAGCAAGCAAGCCGCTGAAACCTTCACCCGAAAGCCAAGGCTGAGGGCCCCCGACTCGAGTTGGCTCGCTCGAGGGGGGGGAGGGAAGGAGATCGCTTGGCCGGCGAGTTTAATGAAAATGGCATGAAAGCGTGAAGGATGTTTCAATTCAAAACGCTAACTCGCTCAAATGGATCTGGAACGGGCATGTTCACTCCCTTTAGGCCGCTCCTTGCTCTCCACTCTCCACTCTCAGCTCTTAGCTCGCCGCTAACAAGCCCGATCAAGCCGAGCGCTTGTGTGTGAAAGAGCTTGCGGGCCAAGTGTCAGACGGATCCATTGTAATGCGTTTCGAATCGATCCAAACGAATCGAGGCGTACGAAGGCAACGGGCACAATTGAATCATACAATCGAATTGTTATCTTAGGTCGACAAATACGCAGAGTTTAGCGCCGGACTGGCGGCTCTAGTTAGCTCTGGCGGCTTGTTTCTGGGAGGCGCGCTGANAGGGGAGGGGGACAAACAGGTAAGGAGGAGACAAACAGGTAAGGCCGCTCTCGCTTGGCCACGCCAAATCTCGCTCGGCTGCCGGCCGCTCGGCGCACGCAACGGAGCCGCCTTTGCAGCCGCCGCCATTGCAAGGCTCGAACGTCTTCAATAACATCTCTATCAGCGCACGGCGCCACTCCAACCAGAGCGACAGGCTCCAGCTGGGCGAGCTGCGAGCCGTTGTCATTGGCCAAACTCAAATGTAACCCAATTATCTGCCCGCTCGCCGGCCAGCCCTGCCTGCCTGCCTGCCTACCTGTTTGAGTTGACTGGAGAGAAGCCTGATCTGTGTGTGATCTTTCCTCCAAGGATCCCCTGTGCTCGCACTGTGAGCCAGAGTCCAAATCCAAGTCACTGTCACTGTCGCCATGCTCATCATAGTCGTCGTCCTCCCTGTCGTGTCTTTGGCCGCCGATGGTCTCGCCAGGTCGCACTAATAGGCAGCCAGTGTGAGCTTGACTTGGAGGCGCAACAAAGGCGCACAATATATATAATGGCCATGTCGCTCTGCCCGCTCGGCCCACTTGGCCGCCTCGCCG
>Ga0058699_1000056_pt1 | contig 24856 bp, 16 predicted proteins | sample AgamicAtPe_FD_55078 | JGI IMG/M metagenome (GOLD analysis project Ga0058699, IMG submission 55078) | Agave microbial communities from Guanajuato, Mexico - At.P.e | ecosystem: Host-associated > Plants > Phyllosphere > Phylloplane/Leaf | place: Guanajuato, Mexico | collected 2012-10-15 | reverse complement strand
ACAGTATTTACAGTATTTTTTTAGTCGTGATGTAGTGTAGATTGTCCATACAGAATGCATTGTAGGAGTGCTTATTTCTGCAACGAATCTGCGTTAAATTTCGCGCGTTCTAACGCGCTCACGAGCGAGCGAAAGGGAGAGACAACTGCAGGCACGCATAGTCAAATGACCGTTGTAAATCAGCTATATGCTCGCGAACCAGTGTCTGTGTTGGCGACGCTCAGTTTATTGTTCAACGGAGGTGTAGTGGATCGTCCAAGGTTGCCGGAGGGCCTTTATCTTCAAGTTGGACCCATTCTATATAAGTCAGGATCTCGCCTCATCGAATTAGAGCGCTCTCACCACTCTCCGCTCAATTGATTTAACCTCCGTAAGTTCAGTCCAAAACAAGTTCCAAGATGACTGGGCGCAAGAAAACAGTTGATTCCACGAAGAGCAAGTTGCCCGACGTACCTATGCTCATTTTCGACAAGCGAAACAACAAGCAGTACACAAAGGGAGACTTTTTGGGAAAGGTATGTTCGATAACCGGATGGTTCTAGCCAACTCTTAGCCTTGATCTCAGCTAGCAAACTAAACTCAATCATATCCGTCCACAATCAACAGGGTGGCTTCGCGCGTTGCTTTGAGCTTGTTGACTGCGAGTCGCGGTACACTTATGCTGGAAAAGTTATCGCCAAGGCACAACTTACCAAATCTGGTCAGAAGCAAAAGATGCTGCAAGAGATCGAAATTCATCGCTCAATCCAGCATGAACACATAGTTAGATTTTATTCATATTTCGAGGACTCGAACTTTATATACATTATACTAGAGCTTTGCAACAAGAAATCCATGATGGAGCTGCACAAGCGTAGAAAGACCCTCTCTGAGCCAGAAATACGTTACTATGTGCGCCAAATTGCGCATGCATGTCTATACCTCCACAACAATAAGATCATCCATAGAGATCTCAAGCTTGGCAACATATTTATCAACGATGATATGAAGATCAAACTTGGTGATTTTGGGCTAGCAACCAGAATTGACGATGCCGAGCGTAAGTATACTCTTTGTGGAACGCCGAACTATTTGGCTCCCGAAATTTTGCTCAAAACTGGACATAGCTATCAAGTGGATGTCTGGTCACTAGGCTGCATAGTTTACACTTTAGCGGTAGGCACGCCTCCGTTCGAAACTCCAGATCTCAATGACACTTATAAACGAATCAAAGAAAACAAGTACACAATTCCAAACGATCTCAGCCCACCACTAAGAGATTTCATTGAATCTATGCTCAAGGCTGACCCTAAGCAGAGACCTGACATGACCTCAATACTCAACGACAATTACATTACTGGTAGTTATATTCCTCGCTCATTGCCAACATCATGCTTGACCACTGCTCCTCGCAGCCACACTGGACGTCTTTCAATATTGCCAAACGCTCTTGAGAAGATGGCTCTCACCAACCAAAATGATCTTCTTGGTGTTAGATCTCCTTTGCACCCAGTTACTAATACGGGCGACGAAAAACCCAAAAGTTCGAAGAAAGATCAGCTAGCCATCATATCAGCGCAATCGAAACAACACGCACAAATTCGCATGTCACCCTACCGCAAACGATCCCACCCTGATGTACCCCCGGAAGACACCAACCTGAGAGCCCTGGTCAAGCAACTGACCGACACTCTGGCCAAGAAACGAGTTGTTACCTATGAAAATGGCGCCAGCGACGCTGAAGACCCAATGTCCGCTCCGATATACTGGATTAGCAAATGGGTCGACTTTAGTGATCGATATGGGCTCGGCTTTGCTCTTTGCGACAACAGCTATGGAGTTCGTTTCAATGATGTAACATCGCTCATCATGTTAGCCTCGGAGAACGAGAACCAACTTCAATACATTGATTCAACAGGTGGAGAATACTTTTTTTCAAAGACAAGCCTACCTAAGCAACTTAGCAAGAAGGTAGAACTGCTTAAATACTTCCGCAACTATATGAACAAGTATCTGGCGAACACTGGCAGCAAAGTACGCGAGGAGGAGGGTATGGCTAGATTGCCATACGTAAGCGATTGGTTTAGAACCAGGACTGCCCTGGTGTTCGCACTCACCAATGGCACCTTGCAAGTTCACTTCTTCGACCATGTCAAGTTAGTTTTATGTCCCCTGCTTGGCGCTTGTACCTTCTTCAATGCAGAAAACGAGGTGCACACTTATCGACTCGACTTAATCACTGTCCACGGAGCAACAAGCGACATTTACAAGCGCCTAAAATACGCTCTCGATTGCGCAAATCACTTGTTGGAGCAAACCAAATCTAGAGACGGTGGAATAACCTCTTTGAAACCGGAAGGTCAACCCAAGCACAAAGCTGTAGCGTAGTCTATTTTTATTAAACACAAGTATGATCTTACACCTATACATCTTGAAGCTATCTTCATAGAAATCCAAATTGANAACTTAGACAAATTCATATTGAATCTATCGTTACAAAGAGCACTTGCCTCAAGCTGGTAATCTNAAGCTGCTCCCCCTCGCGACTGCATTTCACATTGCAAATAAATGATGGAATGGAAAAATAGTTAGAAAGAGATTCGGCACAATTTATCAGGCTTTGGACCAACCAATCAATTCTGACGCCGCTGCATCCTGACTTGATCTTGGAGCATTCTGATGGCATTCATCAGCTCATCGCATCGACACTGGACAGCTCGATGAAATCACCCGCTTATGGGGATGCTACTTACCTCTTGTGATGTATAAATAAAAGAAGTCACAGTACAACACCGTCTGGATGAGACCGGAGATGATCGGTATCCATTCGTGAAACCCCTCTGTGTAATATCTGTAAATCCAATTTAGAATATATAGGCCTCGGTATAAGCCTAGAAAGAATAGATAATGGGACGTTATTGTCTCGGCTTCACCCGTCCGTGTGATCATGAACAGTTGTGGCAGAATGGCGACTGCCTCCAAATAGATCGAAAAAGTCCATAAGATTTCTAATATGAGAAAAGCGTTTTCTCTTCTCTCGTGGATTAGGAGTGATAGTAATGCAACTGCCCCAAGGAGGTACTCTATACGGAATGTGTCTTGGCTCCTTCCGTAAGTGGTTTTGAATTTGTTGTATATCAGGTAAACGGTTGCGTAGGATGATGCTATAAATATTATCTTCATGACTGTATTGTACAAGGATACATAGTCGGTAAACAAGTCTAGGTAACGACATGTGAACACAACCGCGAATAGGACCTGACTTTTGCCAGATATTCCAGAGCAAGATCGTGTTTTCCAGATCTTCAACAGCAGTATTATGACAGCAACCAGATGTGATAGGTCACCGAGGAACCTGAATATGTTCATGTTGGCTTATCAGGAGGTCTATAGCAATTTAGGTAGTATATCTTGACAGAGTTTGATCAATGGCTAGGTTGTTATATGCTTTCTTTTGAGCCGATGGGGTGAATTGNTCTCCGGTGAAATTCTGGTACACGTCAGCGTGCTTCTATAAGCGACAGTGCAGGTTGTAGAAAGAATCGATACACACCTCGATTCAAGTTTAGCAAGTGTGGTCATGCAATATAGAGTACGTTCAGATCATGATTTCTCAAAGGGTATCAATTCAGATAGATAGTGGCCTGAAGTGTCAGGGATCCGAGAAAACGTCGGGCCTGGAGGATTCTTGTGGTCATACATAAGTTGGCGCGGCAATTGAAAATGATGGCGCATTCTTGCATTGGACCTGTGCTCGAGAACGCTGTACATTTTCGCCATAACCAAAAAACTTTTTGATTGGATCTATGCCCGTTGGCTCGCCCATAGTTCCAGTCATGGGCTGTGTCTAGAATATATGTGAATACAATCCCTCAAACCCCTTCTTAGTTCGCGTTGGTTTATAAATAAAGTATTANCGATTCCGTNCTTGGGGCCAAGCTCTCCGTGATAATCCCTAGCCGTATGCAAAGGCCTTTTATTTCGGTTTCCTGACGAAGGAAACTGATCAGCTCCTTGTAGGTAAATCCGAAGGGTTTACAGCTTTTAGCGAATAAGGATCACTTAACAACATAACATAGCTCCTACTAACGAGGCAAAGAAGCATAGAATCAGGACTGTCGTGTTTCAAGTGAGATACCACTCCACTGGACGATTGTGTCGGTTTTCTGCGACGAAACTTCTTTATAAGAAAGAAGACACTAATAGCGTGAGAACAACTGTCATCATGAGATGAGATGAGATAAAGTCATAGCACAAGTTCTTTGTCGTTCTCTGCATCGACCCAGAGTCAGCATCAAGAGTAAGGGGTAGATACCGGCGACAAAACGAACTGAACTTAAATCNGAAAGATCATGTCATTCCTGAATTGACGACCATTTACACATGTTACATCTTCAAGACTAAAAATGATCTCTCAAGCTGACATAATCAGGACTTTAGTTAATCAAAACTGTACTGACGAGTCTGTCATGTCAACAGCCTTGTCAGCTGATTGCACTCCTCCCAAGCTTCTAGAGAAACTAACAGAAGCAGAAAGATTTGACTTGGCTCTCGACATATCCATGAAATTAGGGCTCGATGTAACACCACTATGGCGGACATGGGCTATGAGATGTTTGAAGAATCGCAACTTCCAAGGAGCACGTGATAAATTCCGCCATTGTTTTTCTAGGCTCAGGTTACCCGCCAACTGTATTGTCCCCACCTTGAGCAACTTATTGGCCAAGATACTCAAAGAACTCGCACGGATGGATGAATCACAGATTTCATTGATCGATAAAATAGAGTCTATAAAGCAAAGGCGCCTCGAAGATCGCGATACGACAGCTGAANCGTCGAGTCACGAGACCTCATTGCTATCAAAACCTACAATTTATGCAGAATGCAAATATTACCTAGCAGAGTACGGTAGAGTCGACGATCGGATAAGATTTTATGTCAAGAACCGTCTTTGGGACGAAGCTATAGGCGTTCTGCTCGAGGAACCAAATCGGATTGACGTCCGAAAGGTGTTTCTCGAGTATGTCGTTCCTCATTCAAGCTCCACAGGTCAATTCGGNAGACTAGTTGAAGGTTTTCTTAAGTCTGACCCAGATATAGTCATTTCCACCCCATACTTCAAGGCCATATACGAATACTGTCATAGATATCATAGATATAACATGCTTTACTATGTCCAATCTTCCATCGGAGACTTTCTCGGTGCTGCCGATACACAGGTTAGTCTTTTCTTTCTAAAGAAGCCGACCAAAAATTATAGAGAGCTGAGTCATAGGTTGCCTAACTTGGAGAAGGCTCACGAGAATTATCGGAAATATTTGGACANGTTGAAGTCACTCTCAACGAGAAAATCCGAGGAGCAGGCTGGATCCAGTTTATTCATCAACAAGTCAAAGATTGAAGTTGAAAATTGCCTCAGCCAGATCGCTGCCCAGATGGATATCACGCGTAATTTCGCCCTAAACGAAGTATCTGGGTGTGTGAACAGTATAGAGCCAGGAGAAAATAATTCCAGGGGGAAAACTANCGAAGAGGACGACTCACCCGTGACATTGTTTGAGAAGGATTACAAGCGACAAACATTCCTCGCAGCCTTGGTCCTGATTTATTTCGACCTTTCGTGTCGCACGTACCTNTCAAAGAATGGCCTTGATCTAGCTAATAAGCTTATTGATGTAAGTATCTATCATCTGCGTGCTCCGAGCTTAGGCTATCACTTTCACTGAAGGTAGTGACTCAAGGTTGAATTCTTTNTCTCACTAATTGCACAAACAATGACCATCGCACAACAAATCATGACTTATGCCGTAAATAACGGCGCTCGTTTCGATAACGATCGAAATAACAAAAGGATTTTGNTCTAGATAAGCTTAAGGTTTACAAGACTGCCATGCGTATCATAATAGAAGATGAAAGCTGTGACATACTGGAAAATGCACAGCTCCTTCTGGAGCGTCTCAAGGAAGATTATCTAGCCTCCAATAGTTCAAATAAGACCGATATCGACAAAGCGACCAAGCCAACCAAATCTGGCAAGACCCAGTTAGAAGGAAACAGGACAGGGATTGGGAGGTCGAGTCTCGAACAGAAAGGCGGCTCAACAAATCGTCAGGAAGTTTTAGAAAAAATACGATCCGTCTGTGATGAAGTTATACGTGATGCTATCGGTAGTTGCCGAGAGCCTGATTATAAGATGGAATTGGCTAAGCTACTGTCTAGTGAAGCCAAGATTGAACTTTATATTGAACATGGGAAGTTGAGCAATGCCCAAAGATTGGCGTGTAAAATGAATCGTCCTGATTACGTATCANNCATAATCGAGGAGGCTGGCAGACTAAACCAGCAACACGTTAAGACAGTATGCCAACTTTGGCTGGCCAAGCATGAAACCAGGAACACTAGCCGTTGAGTTATGGTTTCAACCTTCGACTGAATCATACTGCGTAGAACCAACAAAAGATAGAGGAAAAGACAGGGAGTGAGAGTAAGCGCGAGGGCTGGTTAACCTTAAGGCCGCAAGTTCAGCTTGTTCTAGCAGACGGAGGACATTCACTACCGTGTGTATCAACCTTGTGTGATACCATACCTAACTTTAGATCTCTCAACTAACCCTTAGTGCGACCAAATCTTCTCCACCCGAGCCAATCTCGCTTACAATCCATGATACTCAACCGCTTACATGCTCTTGAACGACTCCGACTTATCTCTTTTAATTTCATTTCCCCCCGACTTGCTCGCTCTCTCGTTCCCTTGACTCATATGAGCAACATGTTGACTTGAAACACGATTTAATGGTAAGCTCTCTATCCTGGCTACAATCTGCGCTAGGACCATGGATAGAATGATGTTTAAAAAGCAATAAATTTGTGATATTGATCCTCAACCNCCTTTAAGTGGTCCAGTCATTCATACATATATGAACTTCCGCAACTAGAAATAATTTATCGCGACAGAAGCATATAATTTTAATCTATTGGGATATTTGAATAAGCCGTATTTTGTTCTCGTGCACGATAGGGCAAGAGCAAAACTATCTATTGTCTGACAAATGAGAGTTTGCGTCAACTTGCGCTAGTGCAACCAGATTATATCTGTTCTTGGACTGGATTCGCAATTAAAATGAGAGGTACGGTGAGAGTGGCCCAGTGTATAAATCCGCCGAAGTGCAGCCTACTTGCGATTCTTCTTCACTTCCAAATCTAAGGTCCTCTCATCCGACCTGCTGCGTTTTTCATGGCCAGTTTCACTTGATGGAAGGGGTTTCCTGAATTAGCTCAGATTTAGATGGAGATCGGTGCTCGCAGAAACAGATACGACAGATGTTGTTCGCACAACCTGTGCAAAAGGCAGCGCAGACTTGTCGCATAAGATACTAGATTGCATGAATAAATTAACATCAAGTATCCCATAGCGCCAGAACTTTTCTACTTGATCCCATTCAATCTGACTCAGGTAGCCACGAGATTCTTCCAATGCTCACGGAGCAAACCGAGAGTTAACCTTTCGGTGATCTAAGAGATGGATTCAAAGAGGTGCTGGTGCGTGGATGTAGCGGCGAAAAGTTGCCCCTGTGCGCAGGTCTCACACCAGCCTCTGATTTCTATTTTCGGAATCCTCTGAATCCGAGAAGCCGAGAACAGTTACAGTCAGTGTTCATTCAAACTTTTTGGACAGGTAACCTGTTCATAGGCACTTTTCCATGTCTGTGTAGCTCACCATCCACACTGTTACAGAGCTATGCAATGCTAGTCTACCATAAGGGTATTTGTATCACTATGTATTGTTCAATCTCATGCCATCACAGCAATGATCCCTCGGGAACATGGCAGCTAACTTTCAATGTTGAATCGGCATTAGAAACGTCAATAGAGTGTACCGATTTCTGCTCAACTGAGAGAAAACCTTTATAATCCATAACCGAACTAACCATTTCACTTCTTTTAATTGTTGATCATCAAGGGATTAAACGGTTGTATACTTGGCCAGAGATTAGGAGCTAAAAGACTAGGCTCAGAACAGAATTTTCTCGCTTTCACTTCCACTGTCCAACCCACGAGCCGGGATAACGAGTTTAAAGACGGCTTTAGAGGCTAAAGTTAGAAGCAAAATTTGCTGGCTTTAGTCGCTAGCGTTACAGCAAGCGAATGGTAACAATTCTGGATAATAAACAAAAGTAACCAGCAGCAGGCAGAGAAAGATACATCACTGAAGCACCTATCTTGTGATGACGTGTTATGACGAAATCTTTGATGGGTCCTCTAATGGTGAAAGCGAGCGCTACCCTCGAGGCCAGAAAGGATTGCTGGTGCGCCCAATCCCATCAGGAGAGTTAAAGGCGGCGCCTAGGATGGTGTTGTTAAGGCGGCCAGCTGGGTTGCTAAAAAGGCAAGGCTTCGAATCAACGCTAGAGGGGGCGAGTGCAATGTCAGCGTTGTACTCGCCTTGCCGGCAACAGTCGCTCACGAAGTCACACTCGATGGTGGTAGCGCGCCAAGCCTTGGTTCACCTGCTAGTCTGCATGATCATAAACTGGTTGGGCCATTTTAGCGTAGACGCGNCCAATCTGAACAGCGCAGATTCGCTTGCCACAATGCAAAAGCAAGCAACGTCCACCTCTGGCCTCTCTGATGAACTCCCTTTCATCGACCCAAACTGTCAACAGCTGCCCTATGGCAGCTGGAATGGAGGGACAAGTTTAGAGATTTCCAAGCCGCTCATGATACTCAAATGTGATCTAAGTCCAATGTTGCATACGTTTGAACTATTGTTAGCGCGGTCCCATGGCCCAAAACAAATTTCAACCCCGAGCGATGTGACAAACTTGTCGGAAATTGAAAAGACAGAAAAGTCGAGCTTAATTTGGGCTGACTTTCTCAATCTAGATAGCATGATTGATCACTTCTTCTCGGAGGCCAAGTTTGCAATCGAGCGAAAGGAATTCTGCGCCTATCCAACAATAACCCGCCTAAGCCGCTTAAAACCCTACACACTTGGCTCAAAACTCTTAAGCCTAGCCTATGATATTCTGACAATTGAATACCACATCTCTTGTCTTTTCAAGGCGCTCAACAGGTTGCCGCCAGTTCCCTATCTTGTGAGGGATGTTGTCGATATATACGTTGATGGGGCTGATAAATCTATGCCAGATTTAAACGCAAACCCTAGCCTAGGCGACGAGAGCGGCGAGTTTCTGAGCTTTGATGTTGAGGCTGCGATAGATAGAAATGGCCCACTTGAGGACGTGGTGGCTCTGGTGCTTACAAGTGGTTCAAGTGGCGATCGGGTGGAGGAGTTCAAGGCAAGTTGCAAAGGTTTTCTCATGGAATTAGAGGAACGTTGGCAGTCGATGGACATGATGAGCCAAATGCTATCAACAGATGGAAACGGAATCCAAAGGTTCAACAACTACGTTATCAGAACGCTAATTCCAACAAAGTACGCTGACGCCTGCAGCCAGTTGAGTTTCCAGAGCTAAAAGCTTGGGGAACCGAAAGGTACCAAGTCTAAAAATTGGCGCGCACCATTTGCTTTGCGCCAGCCAGCCAGCAAACCAACCACCGGAACTCCGATTCCGGCGGTGCCCATTCTCTCGTGTGGCAAAGCCGTGTTTGAGATTAAAGTTGGTTGGAACCTTGAATTTCGGTTGTGTAACGGGAGCGTGTGCGCCGGCCGACTTCCGACTTCCCGCATCGGCGCAAGCGAGACTTGGCCGCCACTTCCGTTCAAGGTGGATGAGCCCGATGAGAACGGCGCGCGGCAAAATAGAGCGCATGGCCGGAATCGGGATCGTTTGGGAGCGAAACCTAGACTCTCTAGTTGCTCAGTCCCACATTTGCTTCCCCCTCCTCGCCCGTCCTGGTTGCGACCCAAGTTTGTTGCGCCCCCCTCCCGCAAGTTAGTAGGACATTCTTCTTGTTTGTCGTTGTTATTGCTGTTGGTTGCCTAGTTTGTGGGCCGCAGTGGGGCGAAAATGTCAGTGAGCGAGAGAGAGAGAGAGAGAGAGAGGGCGCTTGGAATGAGAGCAAATCCAATGGTTTGCTCCAACCAAGGGGCCATTGGAGCGACCAGGAGGTGGTGAACTGAAACGAGGTTAGATCGGATGAGTCAGTGTTCGTTTGAGGAACCAGGAAGCGGAAATAATTGTCTGCTTTCGAGCAACCCAAAAGCGGGCCAGGCCAAGGGGCAGACTGGCCTGTGCGGGCGCGCTTGGGCTCAGAACCTCTCATTTGCTGTACACGACTTTGGCCCGCAAAGAGACGATCGCGCCTCAGCTGATCGGTGGCGAGGGGGGGGGCTAAGCTTGGCCCCTGGCTCATCAACCAAAACCGAATGGGACTCATGTCGGCAGTTGGAGGGTTCTGTTACGCGAGCTTACAGTGTATTGGTTGGAGCGGTGACAGAGCGCCGACTGCTGGCTGTAGCCGCCCAAACTGCAGCCAGTGGCGCGCTGGCCGATGCCCCTTTGTAGCCGGCGCCTCGCTAGCTGGCCGGCCTCACCTCCTGCTGGCTTGTTGGCGTTCTTGTTATTGCTGCTCGCCTTACAGCCGGGAGGCGGCTTGCCATCGGTAAACAGTGGCCGCTCTCTAGCAAACTGAAGTTGGCGCCTCCGCTCGCCTCCTGAGCGAGCTTTGCTCTAGCCCCATGGCCAACCATTCAGGATCTCAGCGTCTAATAGCCTCCGAAGGTAGCAGGTCGGCGGCCTAAAAGCGTAAGCGATAAAAGTCTGAATGCGGGAGCCGGCGCAGCACGGAGCAACAGATGTCGGCCCTCCCTTGCTCGCATTTGTTCCACTGCACACAAGCCAGCTGGCCCACTGAATGGAGCTCCGAGCGCAAGCAACAGAGCGCTTATCCNGCGTCACTGTGGCCGCCGCCGCCCCTGAGTATCCAGTCCCTCAGTGAAGCCCCGCCGGCCTTCTTCGCGCCGAGCCGGCGCACTCGGAAGCGGCCGGAGGTTGCGCGCGCTCCGACCGCCTGGCTCTCGGGGCTCGTCCATGCCGAGTGGGCCTGAGGTGGCTGAGTTTGCGGCGCTTGCGGCAATTGCTGGCCGAGCAACGGCGCCACTCCAAATACATGCCGTCTCATAAACAACGGCAGCAGCAGCAGCAGCAGCAGCAACAGGCACTGGGCCCCGCCGACCGCGCAGACCCTCGCAGGCTCAGCTCGCCTGTGGCCCATTTGCCGCAGCCAGACCAGACCAGACCAGACCAAACCCAATCCAACAGGACCGACTGGCCGAGCTGGCAAACAGACAGCCAGCAGGAAGGGAAGCGGATGCAAGCGCGCGGCNATGCAAACATCTGTCGCTCGCCTCTAGCAGCGCTCTCTGGCTGGCTGGCCGCCGAGTTGCCCTCTCATCCTACTCCTCCTCCTCCCTCTGGCTGCTCTCTCGCTGGCCATTTGGGGGGTTTGCAGCCAGTTTGAATGCATTGTTGCGGCACTTGAGCGCGCTCGAGTGTTCCCGCAAGCGCGGAAACACTTCAGCCGGGCTCGATGGGCCAATCATGGGACGGAACGGAGATCAGGGATGCTCAATTGCCCACTCTCGCTTCCCTCGAGAGCGAGCCAGCCAGCTTGCCAAGAGCAACTTGGCCTCCCCTTGGCCTCTGTCAGCTTGCCAGTGAACTTGGCCGGGCGAGGCCAGTTTATCTGGCCGCCTGGCTGGCTGTGCGGCGCGCTGCCAACTTGAAACCAGGAGACCACATAACTGGGCCGACAATCAACCAGTGAAATGGGAGACCGGCTCAGCGAGAGCATTTGTGGTGGCGGCAACGGCAGTGGCAGTAGAGCTGGCACTCGAGCCAGGTAGAGATCCCGATTGGCGCGCCCGCGGTGCATTGGAGGCTAAGCGCGCAATTGTGCGCCACTGTGCCAGCCAGCCGACTGGTTCGGCGTCAAGCTTGGCTCGCAAAGACATAGAAGGCAAGACGGGCGAGCTGTTGTTGCGGGACTGGAAATGGAGGTGGAGGGGAGGGAGGTGGAGGTGGAGAGGGAAGTGGAGGGGCGAACGGGGAAGGGAAGGGTTTTGGTTTAGCTCGGACGAATGCGAATGGTTAGTTAAAATTGGCAAGCTGAACCCAGAGCACTCAGCCCCACTATCCTGCCGCCGATCCATCCCTCTCTCTCTCTCTCTCTCTCTCTCCCTTTCCATGGCTCTCGCTTGCGGAAGTGAGCCCGCCAGCCAGAGTGGGATCCAAATTCTGTGATTCCGCCTCTCCCACTGTCGAGCCCCCATTCAAAGGGCCGCCGAATGGAGGTTTGCCCTCTGTATCGCTCTCTGTCTCTCGCTCGCCCCCTGTCGCCCCCTTTGGCCACCAGCAACCCTCCCCCCTCCGCGAGCTCAAATCAGGCGCAACACCAGGCCGATAATAATGAGCTTGGATGGTATTGTTATTGTTGTCACTGTTATGTGCTGACTAGCCTGTCGCTCGGCCTATCCCACTCGGAGCCAGGCCGACTGGTTGGCAGCGCTCGCAAGCCAGCCGCCCGCTCTGTGCCCGTGAGAATCGAGGTCAGAAATCAAGGTAACAAACGGACGTGGCGCGACACTAACTCAAGCGCTCAACGCACAACAGGAACAACAGCAGCAACAACAACAACAACAACCGATACTTGCAACCAAGAATCAGACAACAGCCGCCAATACTAGCCAACTGCTGGGGGTGCCTTCGCCACTTTCACTCCGCGTCGGCTCTGGCTGGCCGACGAGCGGCTTGGGCAGGTTTGGTTGAGTAGGAAACACTTGAATCCGAGGCGGAGGCGGCGGCGGCGGCGGCAGCTCGAACGACTGCAGCCAACGACGACACAGCCAACAAATGGCACACACACACAAACAAGCAAAACCAAAGACACGGATTGTTGTCAGCTTGCCAAGCTTAAACAAACGAAACTCTTGCTGACAATGAAACTTCGCCTTGCTTTTGGTGCGGCAGCAGCTCAAAATCAATGCTAGCTGCCGGGGTTAGACACTCGGCGGCCCTTCAGCAGGGAGCGAGCGAGCGAGCAGGTCTAGCGCTCTGCTAGCCAGCCAGCCAGCCAGCTTTCCGCTCTTACTCACTCGCTCGCCCTTTGGGGGGACCTTGCGCTTGTTTGTCCTAGACGAACCTTGATTGGTTGAGAGGTTGAGCTGGGCGTTTGTTTGTTGGCTTTGGTTGCAGAAGGTGCGATTTTTGTGTCGGTTGGCGCCACTTTGTTTTGTCTACTCTCTCTTGCCCACGATCGAGCNNAGCGCCCCGATCGAGGGGAGGCAAACAAAAATAGGCAACCGCTCGCTGGTCCAAGCGGAGCAAACCAAGAGTGGCGCCGATTTGCGCGGCTCAAATCAATGCAAACGCCCCCCACGAAAGTGGCTACGCGGATGCAAACGAAATTGGCACGCCCGCAACGGCAACCCGTGCCTCTGCTCGCCTTTGTCGGTCCCTCTGGCCAATTAGCAGGAAGCGACGCCTCCGACAAGGAAGGCTGCATGGCTGGCAGCGCCGGCCCCCACCTATGCAGCCGAGAGTAGGCGGCTGCGGCAGCCGGCGCCACTTTTGGGCGCGAGAGGGAGGCGGAGGGCCAAAATAGAATGCTCGACTTGCACTTGAGCCAGGCGGCCAGTCAGCAAGCCAGCCAGCCAGCCGGCTAACCAGTCAAGCGCGCGAGGGAGGCTAACGCGAACAGCAAAGGCAAAGGCTGGCAGGCGCGCGCAATCCAAGGTAAACGGGTTCCAATCACCGACGTGAGCGCGCCGCTGCCTGTTGTTTTTCTCTCCCTCCACCTGTTGCTCCTCGCCTGCCTGCCTGCCTGCCTGCCTGCCTGCCTGCCTGCCTGCCTGCCTGCCTGCCTGCCTGCCTGCCTGCTCGCCCGCTCACGCCAGCNCCGTCCGCGCTCGCTCCCAGTTCCGTAGATTTCATTGCCGCCGCCGCTCTGATCAGCACCAAGTTCAGCGCCTGCTCTACGCCCGCCAAGACCTGTTGCCGCCGCCGCCGCCGCCGCTGGCTCCGATCTGCAAATAGCCGGCCGCCAAGAGCGCGCGCTCTCGCTAGAGCCCCGCGCTGAGGCCTCCGCGAGGGGCGTGTTGGCGGCGCGCTGCAGCCGCAAGACCCAGTTGTTGTGGGCGGTGGGTGGTGTTCTCGCTGCCGCTGGAGCAGGCGCCAGTCCGCGGGCGAAATGCGCCCGACTTGCTACAGTAGTGCGTGCTGGCGTGCCTGAGCCTGCGCCCGCTCCTGCTCACCGTCTGCCTGCTGCGCCCCCCCCCCGACTGGCGACCCCCGCAACTCGGCAGCTCACTGGACGGCTTTGGGCTGCGCGACACCAGTTCGCGCATACCCATTTGTATCCATCGGCCGCTTTCCCTCTGGCTGGCGCGCTCGACCTCATTGCGTTGTGTGGAGCTCGCCAGCAACAGTAGTCGATTTTAGCTCCGAAGGCAGCGGCAGCGGGCGGGAGAGACACGCTCGCGCACGAGCAAGCAGGCGCCAGGCTGCGAGTTGGCGAACGGCGACAAGCAAACCCAGCGAAGAACGAGCTAGCGTTGAGGAGACGAGCGAGCAAGGGAGAGAGAGAGGGAGAGAAGGGGACAAGAAGTGGCCTGGGTTGGGTTGAGTTTAGTGTGTGGTTTAGTCTGGTGAAGGCGCTCGCTTAGTTCGGGTTGGTTCGTTCATCGGACGGGCGGCTCTCGTTCGTTCGTTCGCTCGCTCGCTCGTTCATTCGCCAGTTTGTTCGCTCGTTCGCCGGCTGGCTTGTTCGCTGGCTCGTCGGCTCGTTCGGCTGGTTAGTTTTCAATCAGCCTTAGCGTTGGACGTATAAAACTCGAGGCTCAGTCGCCATTTGTGAGCCGGCCAGCCAACTAGCAAGTGGGCCAATTTTAACTCTTCCGGAGAGCCTCAAAGAAGCGCAGATAAAGCGAGAGGGAAGCGAGAGGAAGTGAGAGGAATTTTTCGCCGCTGAAGAGCCAGCAAACCGATTCAAAATTTCGCCCCCAAACGAGCAAGACCGAGCTCAAGGCCCCAAGATGACCAACAATCATCCGCCGCAACACCTCCAGCAGCAGCAGCAGCAGCACTACCAGCACCTCCAGCAACAGCAGCAGCAGCAACACAGCTTCCAACTCCAGCCCACAAACCAAGCGCAGCAGCAGCAACACGTAACCCACTGCAGACACCCGAGCGAGGTGGCGCCCGCCAGGCTGGAGACGCTGCTCGGCATGGCGCCCTGCCCGCTCGACGTGGCCATCAAGAACTCCTGGAACCCCGAGGACAGGTCGCTGAACGTGTTCGTTAAAGAAAGTGATAAGCTAACCCTCCACAGGCACCCAGTCGCCCAGTCGACCGACTGCATCCGCGGCCGGCAGTGCTACACGCGCGGCCTCCACGTTTGGGAGATCACTTGGACCGGCCAGCAGAGGGGCACTCACGCGGTCATTGGCGTGGCCACTAGTCAGGCGGCGCTCCACTGCAACGGCTACCAGTCGCTCGTTGGCGCCGACAAGGAGTCTTGGGGCTGGGATTTAGGCCGTAACAAATTGTATCATGATTATAAAAACGAACCAAGCGTCTCCTATCCCAGCCACTTGAACCCAGACGAAACCTTTCTAGTTCCCGACAAGTTTCTTCTCGTCCTAGACATGGACGAGGGAACCATGAGCTTTGTTGTGGACGGCCAGTACTTGGGCGTCGCCTTCAGGGGCCTCAAGGGCAAGAAGCTATTCCCAATTGTTAGCGCCGTTTGGGGCCACTGTGAAATAACCCTGCGATATCTGAACGGGCTCGATCCTGAGCCCATTCCGCTCAAGGATATCTGTAGGACTACAATCAGACATTATGCTGGCTACAAAATCAATGTGATACACAAAGAAGTGAACCTACCTGTTGCGCTCAAAAATTATCTCCTCTACCAGGACAATGCCAACCAACATTTTGTATTTTAATGGCAGCAATTTTCGTAGAAACTTAAACCGACCTTAAGACGACAGCATAGCGAGCAAACAAGACAATCATGAAATGTTTTCTTCATGATTATATTCTCACTCAAATGTTCTGACCCAAAGAGGAAGAGGGCGGCGCAAATTTAGAACATATTCCATCCATTTTAACGTCAACAACCTCACTCTCACTTCTTACTCATCTATTCCCCTGTGGAGCGATCCAAACACTTGCTCGTTCCCATCCCCCTCAGACGGAAGCCGTTTTCTATCAAGTCAACGGCCAATTCATTCTCTCAAGTACACTCACTTCGAAATGACAAAATTCAATTTATTACTACTCTCAGATCAATTGAAGATGACAAAGCTTTTGCGGCCGCCTCCAACGAACGCGGCGCAACTCGCGCCAACTCCTCTTACCAAATGAACGTCAGACGTGAACCTCCTTTACAGGTTTCAATGATAAACAAGGTGCAGTTGCTTGATCATCGAGTCCCTAGATGGAATCCATCACTTCCGTCCTCCACGATAACTTCAACAAATGGAATGGGATAGGATGCTGACATCTACCACTGATAATCAATGTCCTGTGCCGAAACGGTTTGGCCGATCTTACCNGGTATGGCACTGGGAACGCCCTGGGGGGCTCCGAAGCCACCCAAAACTTCACTATCTTCCACCTTGACCTCATCCTCTTCCACGTTCGTGGCCTTTTTGCGAACGTAGAGGAAGCCAGCAAGAACACAACCCGACAATAAGCCNTATATGCAGAAAGAAGCCCTGGACCCTGTTCGTCACCGGAGGGAGGTCCGTTTTTGTTTTTTATATAAATTTAGAATTAGAATCGACGGATATTGATTGTGTTAGTNGATAGTAGATGTCCTCAGTCAATTAGACAGAGGGATGAACGCGTCATCTCAAGGATACTCAAATCAACCATTCCTAGTCCCATTGTCGAGGTAAACTTGAGAATGGTGTCAAGTCAAATTGATTTCAACTACTCACCTATGGCATTGATCATACAACCACCAAGCAAAGCTCCACAAGCCCTGCCGATACCATGATGAAGACCTTGCATAACACCCTGCGTTGAGGTCCGAAGTTCAGGCTTAGATACGTGACTTATGTAGGAGCAGCAGGCTGCGAAGCAAGCCGCGTGTGTGATCCCCTGAACTAATTCAAACGGGAGTGCATAATATGGATCGGTCAAGAATGCGACATAGAGGAAACGGATTACGTTACATCCTAGGCCAACGCTCAAAACCTGGTTTGTATATGTATGATCACGATGACAGGGTTCCGATGATAAAACGAAGAGCAATATATTATTGTTTGATTAGCAATTAAATACAATTAGCCCCATTGAATAAGCCTCAANTATCCCTATAACTCCCCGGCAATGGCATGACAGAAATATGACATTTACACTGGCATCCATTTTCACTGCTAGTTTCACGGCTAGCGTGATACTGAAGATCTCACTCAGCACAAACTTGATCCCTCTTATTATCATTTCACCTCTTCTCTTATGATATTATATTAATTGTATACTCACCCTAGTGTGTCCAAAGCGTTTTATGAATTTAAAACTGAAAAAGTAAGCCAGAATCTCAGATATATGATTTATGACCGAGCATATACCGAACAAAGTTGGTGTTCCGCCCACGTCTTGCAGATGCCAAAACAAAAACGTAAACACCAACCCCACTCCGCAACCCAGAAACCAAGTGATAAATAAGTATGTTAGATGCAGTGAGTTCCTAAATTGGCGAAAAACATTGACCCACTCCGGAAGTTCCCATGTTCTTTGTGCAAATACAGCGCTCTTCCATTTATCCAAGAATTCAAACTTCTCCTTGCCGTTCTGTTGAAGATTCGGGGGCGGCGCATTGATTGGCGGAGCAGCGTTAAAAATGCTTCTCGGCTGTGTGGATGCATAAAGCTCATCGATGTTACCAGCGCCTCCGAGAGCTCCATCAACAGTTGTTGTGATAACTGTATTACTATCGGTTGTGCTTGCAATCAACGATTGGTTTCCCTTAGCGCCGCTCTTGGGGTAGCTAAATCGAAACTGAGTTGCTGTAAAAAAGGCGCAGGCCATAAGCAAGGAGAAGATCACGAAACAAACCGTGTAGCTTCTCTCCCTTTGATGTGGCCCACACGGATGGTCGGCGATTGAGGTGGCATTATCCAATGCCATACCGACTAGTAGCAATGTAATGGCCCAACTTAGTGAGCCAAACATCCTTTGTCTACCATACAAATCAGTATTGTCGCCTAAATATCCAAGGGTCGCGCTGTCGGCAAGTGTTAGGGCGGGCGCGCTAAAAAACTCACCCAAAGAGATGAGCAACAAGAGGAGGAAGAAAACTTCCTTGATATCGTCTAGCTTGTAGACTATTGTGCTGAACATGGGCGTCACAAATTGGCTATGCTTCTCCTTGTTATAGTTGACCGCATACTCGACCGTGATCGGTGACATACCAACAATGTGAGTTGGTGGTGTTTTATGGCGTTGCTTGTACACTCGCTTGGTCTTGTTAACTGCACCGCCAGCGCTGGATCTATTGCTATCCTGGGAAGCCATTTCATATGTCATTTCAGTTGTGGTCATTGTGCTTGTTGAGCTCGTAGTTGTGGCTGAGCTTGACTGCTGTTGATTGTTTTTCACTATCCCACGATCTTTCTTGCCATTGCCGCTGCCACCACTGGCACCCCTGTCATTATTCATTTCACCTTCCTCCTCAGCCTCCTCACTCGTTCCCTTTTCCCTTGACCTATCGTCAAGCTTATCCTCTTCCTCCGTCTCCTTGTTTCCTTCGTCGCCCTGCTCAGAGTCGTCACTTTCTCCAAGCAAGTCATCAACTTCTCTCATGTCCACACTCCGCTCAAGTCTAACTCCTTTCGAATATAATTGCTCAAGCTCGTCGTACTCTGGCGCCCCAATTGAACTGTCGTCAGATTCGAACTTGTAATTTGTCAACGGCCCATGTTGTTCGCGATTCTCTCGTTTGGCAGAGTTCTGGTTGATCAGCTTGTCGTCGAAATCGCTTTCCAAATCAATATTGAGGCTCAGCTGAGATTCGTATCCATCGTCGTCCTTGTTACTATCGAGTTTGTACAAATACCGGGCCCTCATTGCACTTTGATCGTCCCTATCAAAGCCATCCTTCACAGACACTTGCCGCCTTCTCCTCCTCCTCCTCCTCTTGCGGCGCCTTACATTTTGGCTCTCCTCGTTAGCTAGTATTTCATCCTTTGTCTCAAGATCAGATGACCCCTTACTTGAACCCTCGGGCATCTTATTCATAAAGATCTCGTTCTCTCCCTTTTGGCCCCGGCTTCTGTCCTCCTCTTGCTCCTCCAGTTGGCCGACATCATAGTTGCTTAGATCGTTGGCACTGTAGGGGGTGTAAAGTACGTAATATGTATCGTTGAAGGCTACACAAGCGGAAGCAGGTGGACGAATGTGCGCCAGTGAATAGGTAAAAACAATCCAACTTAATAGAGAGAATAATAGTAGCGCCTTGCTCTTGTGGAATCTTTCTGCTAAACTGTGCCAAAATGGGGCGCTGAAAATCTCAATGAAGGGCCTAACACCAGTTAAAACGCCCACTTGTGCTGGGTTCATTCCCAATTGTTTAAAATAAACACCCATTAGGGGAAACAACGATCCAAATGCAGAATAGAAGAAGAAGTAAAACATCTTCGATACAAGTAGATCTCTATTGACATGTTGGACGAGTGCGTCTATGAAAGGTAAGCTTATGCCAGACATAGCATCCAAGAAGTTTCCAACAATAGGTAAATGTTGGTTCACGAATTTTCGGATGGCTGATGGCGGTGACTGAGGGGGCGGCGGTTGTTGGGACGTGTCGCCCGGATTTGCGCCATAGGATTGTTGGCCCTGGTATTGCTGTCTATCCGATTGCTCAGGCCCGGAGTACTGAGCCATCGGGTTGCTATATCCATCGTGATAGTTACCTTGGCCAGGCCACATCTGATTTGCAGCGGCATCGTAGTTGTCGTCCCAAGGATTTATGTCGTACGGGTACGACATGATTCTACACGCTTCTTGAAGAGATTGGCCGTATAATTGTTCTACGTGTTGTTTCCTCTATTATAAGTCAAGCTCATCGAAGAGGCGCCGCAATTCCAAGAGGGGATTCTCTCTAACGTAGTCTCTTCATCTTCACTCACAACACTTATGATTCTTATTGCTTAAGCGGGCTAATTAATATAAAAAATTAAAACTAGCGTTATGGTCAGTATGATCGGATGGGATGGGCTATCTTGGGAGCGCTTGACTCGATGGTTGAGCAGGGAGCTGGTGATTAATCACCCTCGCCTTCGCTCACTCATTGGTCCGGTCTCACACGGGTAGTGGTCTGCGCGTCAGGCTCACCGATAAAATAAACAAGGTTAAGCATAGAAGTGTTCAAGGTGGGTAGGAAAGGCTGAGGCGCTTCCACGATGTACGAGCGGCGGCTGCATTGAACCTGCTCGAGAAGATATTGTAACAATTGGCCCCTCGCTCATCGTGTTCGAAAGTGCACCGAGTCAGCGGCTTCGGTTTGCTGGACAAACGTCGCGCGCGCGCAATTCCAGCTAGACTGCACGCGATAGAGTCTTCGGATGATAGCCCTAAACGCTCCTAGGTCCTGTCGAGCTTATCTGCGCAGCGAGCTACAGCGCGTCCATCTCTGCGGTTATGGAGGCGTTGAAGGTGGCGCTCGCTAGGTATCGCCACTGGAGTTGCTAGCTGCGCCAGCGCTCTCTATCGAAGTTAAACTCAGTTGCCGCAGAGCAGGTTGCCCTCCAAAGGATTACAATGGCAACTTGCAGCAAGACACCAGATGTGGCGATCCCTGGATGCGCGCTCTCGAATTGACAGTGGCTAGCTAGTCGGCGCTTTGTGAGCGCGAAGAAAAAGAGGCGGTGCCGGCTTTTAGACTCGACCATTCGCTTCAGGAGTGATTGCCAGGAGATAATTTGGCCAGATAGGAGCGCAGATGGCAGGGGTTCAATTTGAATCCAGTGTAACCAGTGCTAGATGGGCGAAAGTTTAACCCTATCGGCGCGAACTGTCGCATCGCGTACGAGTGATCGAGTAAATTTTCTTGTTGCTCACCAACGCTTGTTGAGAAAGCCCTTCAACTCCTGTCATTTAAACCCGCTCGTATGCCCACTTGCCCTCTACCTCTTCCAATAACTCCACTCCAAGCCCAGACTGAATCCCTCCCTATTGGCTCTCAATCTCAGTTTTGTTTCCACTTGAAACCTCTCGCTTGTATTTAAATTTAGGCCAGAGCAGAGAAAAGGAAGCAGAGGAAGATGAGAAAGCTTATTTGGTGAACATAAATATCAACTCACAAATCTACTAACATCAACTAAACAAACCAAAAGGGTCGATCTCGTCAACTAACGCAAACGAAGCCTCTCTCATCCATCATTCGCTTAGTTCAAACTCTCGAAACTGTTAATGGGCAACAATACCACCAACATTTAGGATTGTACATGCATTCATGTTTTAATTTAACCAAAACTGGTCAAGAGAACAATGGGATCCAAAGTGTCTCACCAAAAGGAGTTCGTCTACAGTTACTCGGACGAACCCCACGCGACCAGACGCAAGCTCATACTGCAAAAGTATCCACAAGTTAAGAAGCTAATGGGCGTTGATAAAGCTTTCAAGTGGTAGGTATTTGGTTTTGGCGGCAGAAGAACGGAGTGTCGCCAACAAAACCGTTCATTGGCGGCTCGAATGAGTCTAAGCTAATCAAGATACTAACTGTCATCACATATCGCCAATCACAACAACAATAACAATTCTCTCCCTCCCCCGCAGGCAAGTGATCGCTCTAGTGTTTACGCAATTCCTTTCATTTTATCTCCTCAGAAATATTAGAAGCTTTTGGATTTTATTCCCGTTGGCTTATTTCGTTGGCGGTGTCACGAATCATGCCATCATGCTGGGCATCCATGAGATCTCACACGGAATGGGCTTTGGCACTGCAAGGCCCCTTGCAAATAAGCTACTGGCAATCTTTGCGAACCTACCCATCGGCGTTCCAATGTCAATAAGCTTTAAAAAATACCACCTGGAGCACCATCGCTATCAAGGCGACGAGTTGCTTGATACGGACATTCCGACATTCATTGAGGCTGCACTCTTCACGAGCCCCATACGCAAATGCCTCTGGTGCCTACTGCAACCATTCTTCTACACTCTAAGGCCACTATTTGTCAATCCAAAACCGATCGAAACTTTAGAGCTTCTCAACATCGGCGTACAGCTGCTATTCGATCTGTTGATAGTTCAGTTTCTCGGCTGGCACATACTTGTTTACATGATCGGCGGCTCCTTACTTGCAATGGGTCTGCACCCTGTTGCTGGTCATTTCATCTCTGAACATACCATAATGTTTGAGAATGGGACAAATCAAGGAGCTCACAGAAGTCAAGCGAATAACGAGATCGAGAACTGTGACAAGCTGGACAGCGAAACTGTCAACGCTGGAGGTGGTGATGTTAAAACTCAGGTTAATGGAAGTAGTGTCTTGGAGAGTAAGGATATGATTGGTAGAACTGTGGACGAAGAGGGTAGATTTTTAATCCCTGAAACATGCTCATATTATGGGCCCCTCAACTGGCTAACTTTCAACGTAGGCTATCATGTCGAGCATCATGATTTTCCATCGATTCCTGGTAGCAGGTTGCATATGTTAAGCAAAATTGCGCCCGAATTTTATTCAAACCTCAATCACCATACATCGTGGACTTATGTACTCTGGCAGTATATTACGAATCCAAAAGTGGGTCCTTCAGCAAGAGTGAGACGACCACATAGCCTTAATAAGAGTAGATTATAGTATTTTTGTTCTAATTTATATGTCATAGCAAGCATTCCTAAACGCTCATAGGTCTTACATTCAAAATTGTTGATGCAGATTGTATTTGTTCTTAGTTTGTATTGTTAAATCTCACCTGGCCCAAATGGCACCCGCCTCATCAACACTGTCATCGGTTGTCTCTACCCTAAGATTCCTCTGGACGCCTCTCCCCGCAGGCGCATTCCCATTCTTACTGAGTTCTCCATCTGACGCCCTTGTCTTGTAGGATTTGAAGTAGTCACCTGGCTCGGACTCACGTTCAGGATCGTCGTCGTCTGGTTCAATTTTCTCCATTATGGGTTCATCTGGTTGTCGGTCTACTTTAGCTTTCCGATTGATCTTCTGTTGTGACCCAGCCGGGTCCTTTGGAAGCTCGTCGCCGATCGGCAGGTTCCCCGTAGACAGATCGTTCTCGGCTACACTCGAGCGAGTCATAAATGGGGACGGTATGGGCCCTTCCTTTTCTTTCGCATATCTCGGCCCTAGCGATCCAGGTCTAGTTACGCTCAGGTCGCTGAAACCATTCTCTCTCTGATAGTTAGCATACGGGCCGGGGTAATTCTTCTGAATTACGTTGTAAGTGTCCAATGGTCCATGATGATAGTTGTTAACGTGAGAGGTAGAGTTCTGTGCTTCGGTGGCTCTTGTTGAGCTACCAGTAGTTAGGTCGTAGGGAACCCATGTTACAGGTGCTGATGAATTCGTATCGTTAAGTTGCGACGAACTCGCCTCAGACTGGCTGACATCGCGCCAATTTCTGAACCTTTTCAAAGTTTTTTCTTGAAATTGTTGCTGGCCAGACCGAAGACCCAACTGGGGCGACATGTAATGCAACCTCTGATATTCTCCTAGTTGTAGATTATATGGGGAGGAGTTCCACTGTTGCTGGTGTGAATGGTTCCATGTAACTGGGCTGGGAGGGCTTTCGCTCGAATTGGGGTTCACAACCATAAAATGATGCAAAGTTTCATCGTCTGTTTGATTGCCATGTTGGTGTCTGGAAGATGTTTGAGACCGACCGGGACCATCTCTCAGCTGCCTTTGGTCGTTCTCTCCATTTCCTGTTGTGGGTGCGTTCAATCGACTAAAAACTTGTGATCGATTTGACGCCTGTTGTTGCTCAGCTAAAACCATCTCTAATCTAGCTAGATTTATCAGTTGCCGTTCTCGTAGGGATCTCAAAAGGAGCGCTTCGGCAGCCCTTGAACCCGGAGTATTCATAAGATCATCAATCGTATCCTGTCCAACGACACTATCACGACCATGATTGACCGATCTCTGAGTTCCAACACCTCGACGAATGTTGTTGAAGAGAACTGGATCATTGAAATCAGGATTGATTGAGCTCAGAGGTCGCAAAAATCTTCTAGGTTTGTCCCAAGGAACATTCATCAACAGTCTAGATGCACCGGATGGTTTGATCCTGTGAGTTGAAAAAGCTGAGGGACTAGANGAATACGCATTCTGATTAAGATTGCTGTCGTAAATGCCATCATCAGCGAGATCACTCGAGGTTGATCGTGATGGATCTGCGCCAACAGTTAGTTCTGCCATGACAGATGCCAAGATTTCCGGGTTCTCTTTCAAATAAACCGAGAGCTCGCGCATTTTGGAGCTCTTACTTTGGCCGCCAGTTTTCTTCTTGCCCGTCAATCTACTCTCATCAATAATGGTGTAATCGTCTATTTCACCTGAACCTCGAGGATTGTTCTTCTTTTTTGAGGACGATTTACCAATGAGCGTGCCGTCCTTTGGATTGATGGCGAGTTCAACGTTGAAGATCTTCTTTATTTGGTCAAGTTGTTTGCGCCGTTGTGATATTTGTTCCTTAATTTTCTTGAACTGTCTAATAATNGGGCGGTCATTGGAGGCAATTGCTTTCTTGGAGCTATTTTCATCGACCTCTTGGCTCGAAAGCTCATCTGAACCACTCCCTTCCTGGGAGTCCTCGTTGATTGGAGACTCGCTGTTTAAACCTGTCTCGTCCCCTCCAAGTCCAGCAAACTGTGGGGCAGCTTGACCGTCGGTGAGGGTTGAAAGACCCTGTAGGTGCTGGATGACCGTCTCAGCATCTACTGCGA
>Ga0058699_1000053_pt1 | contig 24977 bp, 16 predicted proteins | sample AgamicAtPe_FD_55078 | JGI IMG/M metagenome (GOLD analysis project Ga0058699, IMG submission 55078) | Agave microbial communities from Guanajuato, Mexico - At.P.e | ecosystem: Host-associated > Plants > Phyllosphere > Phylloplane/Leaf | place: Guanajuato, Mexico | collected 2012-10-15 | reverse complement strand
CGGCCGCCGCCGCCGCCCCCAGTTTTGGTTGAACGTTGAGCTGGCGAGAGATTTGGGCGATAAATTTGCCAAACGGGGCCAGTCTCTTGCCAAAAACACCCTGACCCCCGCTGGCAGCGCATAGCTAGACAAATTTTAACAAGTAAGCGCGCCAGTTGCAGAGCCAGACTCGCTCAAGCCAAGGCAAAACGGAGCACAAACAAACCCACCGTCGGCCGCAAATATCCGGTCCAATTTTAACAATTTCCGGCCGAAGTAGCGAGCTTGAGCGCGAGCCTTCTTGCCGGCCGCTCGGATTCATTGGATTGGAAATGCGAGTAGCTTGCTGGCTGGCTGGCGCAGCGGCAACGCTGGCTCACTTTGACCGCCACAAACATCATTAGTCGCAATGTGAGCCCTCCAAGTTTCCACTTGAATATTGAATCCGGGCGCTGAAAACACTGGAGGAGGAGTTGGCCAAAACTGCTAATGGTTCAAATTGGGCCCAAGACGATTGAGTTTGTTTTCTCTGCTTGCTTGCGATTATTTTCCTCGTTCGGCGAAACTGGGAGCCGTTTGTTTGTTTTCTTGGTTGGCCGAGTGGCCAGCGTTCGTCTGTTTCAGCGTCNGCTGCCGGCAACTCGGACCAGCGGCGACATGGAGCTTTTGGGTTGGGTTCGGCTCGGTTTGGGCCGAGCAACTTGATGATTTATGGTTGTCATGCAGCCAACTTGGGCTGCTTTGCCGCAAGTGGATCCGCCCTCAGCGCGCCAATGGGGCCTCCCTGTAACCTGTGCAGTCCAGCACCTGCGAGCGGCCAGCTGGATCACTCTGATCACGTTGCAGCCGCTTGGAGTCTGCACGGACTAGCCAGCTCATCAAAGCCAAGCTTGAGCCGAGTGAAAGACTTGCTCGGCCTCTCTGGCCGCTCGCTTGTCTCACNAGCCATTTGAGTCCTGAGAAGGGCAAAGCTTTTGGCTGATTGCGAGATAGAGAGTCGTGCCAATTTTATTATTATTTGCAACAACTGAAACCAGCCAACGCAAAATCTTCTGTGCCAGAAAGTCCGGCGACAAGACGAGATTTCCGAGCTAATGAATCGAGCGAATGTTGAGAGGCCACTCAATTGGGACAGACGCAATTGGTGTTGCTGTGCCAGCGTCTTTGCCAAGTAACAATGGACATTTCGCTCGACTGTTTGCGGCCCCACGAGCTCGCTCAAACTTGGCCCCCAAGATCCATTGAACTCGCCTTGTCGTTGTTGCCGTGGCCATCGTTTTTGTTGCGGTCATGAGCTTGCGGCCTCAGAATGTTGGAAAAAGGATGCTTGCGAGGCCCGATCGATTTGGGGCCAGCTCAATGGGACGGACTGATTCTATAAATCAGCTGCAGGAGGCATCTCCTTGACTGCAGCGACGAGCGCTCATGGTGGCCAGCGGCTTTGGGGTTGCTTTGGGGCGCACGAAGCCGCCAAGCCGAGAGGCCAAATTCAATGATCCCCCCCCCCTCTCGAGCGGCCATCTTGGCGGCCGAGGTTGGCCAACGAGCCGATCTAGTGGGCCAGCAGACAGAGAGTTGCGGCGGCCTATTAGTCGCGGGCCAGAGTAATGCAATTACGTGCTTGGCAACCTGTTAGTGGCCGCTGCCAAAAGGCCCATCAGCCTCGTGCGGATGGTCAGCCTCGCGGACGAGCTGACACCACGAAAGCAAACTCTGCCCCTGATTGGCCATCGTGCAAACGTGAGCTCGGCCCATACAATATCCAGCCACCGCCCAGCTCAATGAAAGCAATGTGCAAATTAACACTTGCGGCCCCATGAGCGGCCGGCCTGCCTCCTCCAAAGGATGATAATTTAGTCCCTTCTAGGGCCAAGTTTGCTCTTGTCCNGGCGGCGTCAGCTTGCGAGCTCGTTTTCTCTGGACACAAACTCAATTTGTTCCTTGTTTCGCCGCAACGAGCTTCGCCCGGCCGGCCAATGGCGGATCCAAGTGCGCAGCGCCAGACGGGCAGCGGGCCAAAGACAAGGGCAGGTGAGCTGGCGGGGCGGACGCGCCCACGCTCCTTGGGGCGCCCGATTGATGGGCTTGCTGGCTAGCCGGTCGGACGCGAATGGGCCGGCCAAAGCGGCTTTGGGCATCCGACTACCGTAGTCTTGTCGTCGCGTCCACCTCACACCCAAGAGCCGCAAAATAATTGTCCTGCTGTTGCCCAATTGCTGCTCGCTAGCAAAGCCAGGCTCAGGCTGCTCGCCGCAACCTAAACTCGGCCAGCCAAACCAAACCCACAAGCAGCTGGTTCCGCTCACCCAAAGGCTCGATAAATCATCCGCAATAATTTGCACTCCCATTTAATCGATCTTCCTCCGCTTTTGTTCCAACGCGGCGTCAGGTGGAGATGATCTGGTTGTCGTTGTGGCCGCAAGTCGCACACTTTGCGCCAAGTGTAAAACTAAGAGACTAGAGCGGCGCGACCACCTTGGCGTCTGGTGGCCGGATGAGTCTCGCAGGTATTCGAGGCTCGATTGCGTTTCAACTGGCCGGCTGATTAATGTCGCGGGTTCACTCGGATGAGAGTCCGCCCATAAAGGCGGCAAGCCAAGCATTTAGGGCAAACAATCTGAGATAGGAGAAATAGTGTAAAGGCGCCGATCTGGTCGCCTCGATTCGCTTGGTGCCGAAAGCCAACTTAAACTTGGCCGCCAACAACAAAATGGGACGAGCAGAAGGAGCAGGGGGCTTCCGTGGCAAAGCTGAGGATATTGGCATTTCGCAGGTGGGCCCAGCTTAAGGCAATTTGGGCCCCTTTGAGCCGGCTTTGCCACGCTTGGCGCCAAGCTGTCGTGTGCGGTTCAGGGGCAAATTGAATTAACGTGTTCGCGTTATGTTGGAATCATGCAGCGGATAAGCGGCCCATTGGCAAGCCAGTCGGCAAGCCCGTGCACCTAAGACCACAACTATATCGTCTCAGCGCGCCACCTGAGCAAAGTCCTCCTTCCGTCCCGACGATCTGGCCACCACTACCTCGCTGAGGGCTTTGCGCACCGAGCTTGCGCTAGCCCGCCAGACGGACTCATCCAGCTTGAAGGATGTGTTTGAAATGGGCTCGCTGCCATCGAAACGAATCCGCCCGCTTCGGCCCGATGGTTTCGGCCCCGAGCTGAAGCGCTCGAATTGATCTCGGCTTGGGCAAATTTTAATAGGAGCGGGCCAGTTGGGAGTAGGTGTAAATATTCAACCGTCCACTGCCCAAAATGGACTCAGAGTGCCGAGACTCGAGCTTCGAGTGGCCGCGACGGGGGCGTTCAGCTGAGCCGATTGCAACTTGCCGGTTGAACGATGGAAAATTCTGATTATCGGACGGGCTGGCGGGCGGATGGACGCGAGGGGCGGCCGGCACCTGGTGGCGCAATCATGCGCCGCTGACCCCACGCCAACAGCATGGGACCGCATATGGCGGCAGATTTATTGCCTAACCCAGCCTACCTGCCAACGTTTCAGCGACAAAACGGGCTGTCAATTGGCGGAGTTAGCGTCGCGCATAATCGAAAGCGAGCCCTTCTCGCGGATTCAAGTTGGCGCCCGAGTTTGGGCCACTCGAAGGCCAGCTTTGCCCTCCTCTCAGTGGCAAAAATTCTGGCAAGGGCTCCACTTTAATCAGCCGCCGCCTTGAATCCGAGTGGCATTCGCCCAAATCTCAGCCTCTCGGACACCTGGATCTGGACACAGAGGCGGCGGCTAATGATTAAGGCGCCCGTGCAGCCGGGCAAACCTGTGCAAATGTGCGCCCCCGACTCGAATGCGCGGCTTGAGTTGGCTTGCGATAGGCAAACCTGTCGTGCGCGAAAAACCATCAGCTTGAGCTCAGACCATTTTGCTGCAGGAACGCTCGCAGGCATATTTTGAAAACCAAACGGCTACCTGTTTCCAGCAAAAAGTAGCAAATTTGCCTCCATACTTGCGCTGTAATGTCTTTTGGTCGCAAGACGAAGCCACCATTGCAGCGTAAAACTGGCTGCGGCCAAGTGAGAGCGCAAGCCCAAGTTCGAGTGGCGGACAGCAGCGCTCGTGGCGGCCAAGCGAGCAAGAGTTCGGATCAGTAAACTTGCTCGAGCTGCCGAAGGAGTGAATGTTGCCCAGATAATTAGCTGCCGAAGGCGTCAACATGAGTTGATCAGGGGGCAAGATTTGCGATACTGCATCGTTAGCTCTCGCTCCTCAACTAGCCCGGCTCTCGTGCGACGAGGAGGCCGCCCATGCTCATGCTCGTGCCCTTGCACTTGCCTTTGAGCCCTTGTGACCGGCCCGCGGGCTATCTTGTAATGTGACGCCGCCCCCATGGACCCCAGATTGTTTACGGCGCCGAAGAGGAAGAGAGGAGGATCATTTCTTCCACCGCCAACACCTAACCCTTACACTGCAAAGCCACACCAAGGCTCGCCTGTGCCGTCCCTCCCTCTGCTCTCACAAACAATATCTTTGGTGAACAAATTCGCGCGCTAAGCCGGCGCTCATCATGCTGATCATCGCCGAGCCCACCTACCTGGCCGCCGCCACTGCTAAGCCCTGAAAAAGTGGGCTCGCTTCCACTTCCTTCTAGCACCAAACTCTCTCTCTCTCGCCCCGCAACTGCGACGGCGCAAACAATGTAATCTCGACGGCGCTCGCCACTTCACGCTTCCATTCAGGAGGTAAATTCGAATGGAAAAACAATTTCCTGCTTACCTAGCATCTTGATCACAGATTGCATATTTGCAGTGTTGACGGTTGAGTTCAAGGCGATCGGCTGTTGTCTTGGCTGGCGGCCAGGCCGCTGGCTCTCGTTGTTGGCACCACTTTGCTGGCCAGAAATGGATAGACTCGCGCTAGACGATAGTTGTCCAGTGTTAAGGCGCAACTTTTTCGCTATAAAACTGCTCGATTTGTTCATCCTCGAGCAAACTTGGCCCCCCTTTGCCTCCCCCTGGCTTCTCCCCGATTCAACCCCAAAGCTGGCCGAACCAAAAGCGCGTACTATTTGCCCACTCTGAGCCGGATGCAATTGGACCGACATGGAGCTCGCATTTGTTGTGCGGCCAAGACTGGCGGCCAAACTGCCGAGCTCCGCGTCCTTCAGTTCCGTTATGGCAATCACAACTCTATCACGACTCTGCTCCCGAGTGTCCAGTTTCAGGGAGTTTGTTCCGTTGTCGTTGTTGTTGCTGTTGTCGTTGTTGCTGTTAGCGTGCAATGAACCAACTGGCACGCTATTAGACGAAACTTTCCACTGGTTGGCATCCAACCTGGCCGGCGACTCGTCTACTGAGTCAACAGTGCTATTCATTTCGGATTGGTTGAGGTTTGAGCCGAAAAAGCTGCTACCAAACAAATCATCCATACCTGATAGCTCCTTCTGAAGGCCGCTTGTTTGCGTCCCACGGAGAGCGGAGTTTCCCATTGGTTGTGCGGCCGAACTCAGACTGGTGCCCGAGATCAGATTCACGGGCCCAAGAGTTTGCGCCCCCTTAGCCTCCATTGTTCCTCCTCTACGTGCAAACCTGACCAGCCAGGCGGTGCGTTTGCTCGGCATCGCTGATCCCTCGAGGCCAGAGCGAGAGCAGTAGCTGCTGCAGTCTGGAGGCGTGCTGCTNTCGCCGCCTCCAGGTGGATTAAGCCGCTGCAAACTCTCCACTAGGCTCTGTCTTCTNTTTATTTGGTTTTGCTTTATTGAGTAGGTTTTTTGACGGAGGTGGTAGCCCAATTTAACGTACAAAATTGTTATCACAGCCATGGGAATGATGAAAAATATCACAACACTTAGCTCAAAGATGATCTCGTTCCTGTCGACCGTTGTGCATTGAGCATTCGAGATCTCCTGACCGTCGGGCCGCTTTTCAATGACGTTTATAACCCCATACTGCAAAACAACCACCAAAGCGCAACTTGAGGCCACAAACCAAATGATGAAAATAATCTTGATCGAACGCGATAGGCGAGACAAGGTGTGCGCCCGCAGTGGGTGACATATAGCAAGGTAACGCTCAACTGTGAAGGCGACAATGACTAAAACGCTTGCATAGGTTGACGCCTCAGAGATCCAACCGCGCGAGATGCAGACAAACTGGTTGAACATGTAAGGCGACGGATGCCATAGGTTGATAATATCGTGCGGTAGGCCGAAAATGAGCAAGAGAAGATCACTGATTGATAGGCTGAACAGGTAGTAGTTTGTAGCCGTTTTCATGTATTTGTTTTTGCTATCTGCAATGACCAAACAATTGCAAACGTTTCCGATGACTCCGATTAGAAATATGGCCAAATAGACGATTGTTAGCATAATGTTTACATCGAGCGATTCTGCTGGCCAATCATCGGTTGCGCCAACGTTTGCGCTCGTCTGGCCAGATCCTCGCGCCTGCTGAATCTGGGCCATCGAAGGGAGACGCTCGAGGGTTGAGTGTTGGAGGTACTTCGAGTTTTGGTTTGAAATTTCCTGGCTGGCCCGCTGATGTTGGTATGTGAGGTTTGCTGTTGAGTTGCTTGCGTATCTTGCGACCAAGCTTGCAAATAAAGCTGATTTCAGCTCGGCCAAGCTCATGTTTGAGACTAGTTGGGTTGCGTTCGTCTTTCCAGTTTGATAAGTAAAGGTTGGCCAGACTTCCATTGATAAATTCCGCTCGCTTGTCATCACTGAAGCCAATAAAACACTCTCGACGGCACCACTAGCTTGGCGCCTTGGCTGGCAGCTTCATTCTTCAGATTCTTGAAACTCTTGGTTGCCGTCAGTTGAAGACTCGGAAATAGAAACAAACTCATCAGAACACTGCGTTGGTTCAGTCAAACTTCGAAACCTTGAACGAGTGGCTTGGCTGCGAGAAGTGTAATGACTGTGAACAACTTTGATGGATCTCCACCCGAGCCTCTTGGGCGCATGGTCGGCGTACAATGTATGGATCCGGGGAACTTGTGTGCGGCTCACACTATCGCCCATGCCAAAGATTTCAAATGGGATTGGAACCTCAAGCAGGTTGTCTCACAAAGACAACGACAGCTGCGTCCTATTCTGGAGACGCTGACTCGCCCAACTTCGGGCCGCCAACCTGGAGGAGAACGAACATGCGCATTGTGCGCCAAGTTTGCATAACGACTCCCTCCGAAGTCGTCGTTTGCTATCCGCCTTGCAACCATGGAAGGTGCTTGTTCAGGCCGGAACTGGCGCCTCCCTAATGACGATAGATTTATAGCTGCAACAGCAATCGCCAAATGAAATCCGAGAGCGGAAACGAGAACGAACAGGAAGCATTAGTTCAAACCTATTGGTTGATTATCTGAGTGAAGTTTATTCTAACACAGTTGACTAGCTTTCCATGGAGGCTAAAATTTCTAACAGTCGAAGCCTGTTCCTTAAGCTCTATTCAGGATTATATCTTGATTACGAGCTTTCTCGTTGATCAGATGTGAATTTTTATTTTTTTTAGTAAGATTTCCTAGATTGAGGTTCTGGTTTTCCAATTTGATCTTGAATTTTCTCATGGTCAGTATTTGTTATCAGTCCAATTTATGAGCTATATTTTGAGAGATCAAAGGCTCTTATAAAATTCATATAGATATTAAATAACTTTTTGCTTGATATCACCTGAGATTGCGTTTGTCTGTGAGATTTGACTTTCCTCGCTAAGATACCAACAATAACACTATTGCACTTGGATTTTTGCTCAACCTTTCTCTATTGCAGTATATTTGGTTCATTATTTTGACTAGGGTTTCTTTATAATCTTGATTCGTATCGATCTCATCGGCACCGTTGTCGTCCAAGTGTAGACTCTCCTGGTCCTCATCGTCAGAGTTTAAAAGCTTAATGAGATCCTGTTTGGAAGCGGAATGAAGAAACATGTAATGTTAGTTGAAAGTTTGTTAGTAGTTAGTGTATTGTAGGGGTTTTGCGGGAGATGATAGCTCAGATTTGTCATAGCTAAACTGTCTAGACAAGCACCAGCTCGGATTTATTCAATGGACAGCTCTTTTCACATTTAGGGAGTTCAGTTTTCACTGAATTTGGCAAACAACCATTCAAAATCTTATATTCGCCTCTGGTCTGACCATTCCCATCTCACTCCAATTTAGTCCTCTTTCAATTGATCCTGGTGATTGATGGCCGATGTTCGCATAGAGCGGCATTGGGAGGTTGAAGGAGGGTAAGTTATAAGAGTTGACCTGGTACTAGGACTGCATACATAACACAAGCTGACCCCACTTATAATGGCACTCAAGAACAATAAATTGACGAACAAAATCTCAACCTCAGACTGGAAAATCATTGAACCTCCAATACTTACATATGATTTCTTGTTGCTTGGTGTCAGTTTCTCATATGGATGCATTGAGGGGTATATGGCGAACAAAACTAGTTGCGCGCCACTTATTGCGAGTGCAACAAGATTGGAGAATATTATGAAGCTGTCATCTTTCAAGTAGCCATAGGATAGCCACGAGAGAGACACAACGAAGGACGAGATGATTATCGGGAATGGCAATGAGGCAACGCATTTCGTCTTGATAATCTCCTGGATGGTTGCCAGCGGCGATGCGCAAGCGATCAGACTAGATAGTGAGGCCAGGGATCCGGCGGTAAAGGTTGGCTCCGAGCTGCAACTAATAGACCAAAAACATATGAGCAAAATGATTACCAAAATCAACACTTGTTTCACTATCCTTGATTTATCTCTTGAATAAGCAACAAAGAATCCCAAGTATATGATCTGTAGCGCGATTCCGACCGTATTGACAACTATTATCTCCCACTCGTTTGCTATGAAACCATACCTAAGCCATAGTGATGTACAATTTAGGCCAGCTATGAAGGGCATCGGGGACAATTTTGCGCATGATTTTTGTTTATAAATTAGATGACACACTTTGGCGCCCGACAAGAAGCTTGCGTAAGTTAAAAATTGGGCAACAAGTGAAACATAATAGACGGGCTCCATTTCAAACCAGTAAAACCTTCTAACTAGACTATTACATATGCTTCGTAACAATGCTTTGTGTTGGCTTCCCTTCCAGTCAAATGTTTAACCAAGAGCAAATATTCATTTCATGACAATATTTATCAAGTGTTACGCAACTAACCTGATGCTCAACTTGGATAACATGCCACTTGCTGCTGGTTTTGTGTCAAGCATCTAACTAATAACTGATGTATGCTTGATCTTGGGTTCATGTTCGTTTCCATAGAGGTGTGATGAACTTGAAAGGTATTGGCTCGAGAGAAGCCTTCCATTTGGGGAAATTGCGACATTACATTGAGCACTTGTTGCGTTCACAGTCAGTGAACGCCGGAGGTTGCGACGACAACGAAAGCCAACCAGCAGCGCGCAATGAGCTTATTGTCTTCCATCTCCAATCCGAATTCGGGCTAAACCGACACGCCCACACAGTCTCGCATCCACTCCGAGTCGGAGTTTCCGACTCGTAGCGCCAATATTTCTGCTCGCAAGGAGCAGTGAAGGAGGAGGTTGAAAGAGCGGCGCATTTTCAGAAATCACCCTCGCAAGGTTAACTCTCTTTGCTTTGGCAGCCAAGCAAGCAGGTTCTCACCAACGTTGGGGGTTACATTAGGACCTGAACCATCGATCTCTGGTAACAAGTGCATACTCAATGGGTCTAGTCGGTGAGATCTTTCGGCACCAGTGGCGCCGCGCCTGCTCATAATCTAGGGCCCCTCGTTGTAGCCCCGCCTCTCCACCCACTTTCGCTGACGGCCTCGGCGAGATGTGGTGGCAGGATACATTATTTCGACNGAATCTTGCTGTGTACTGCTGCATTTCTCTGCCATAAAGTCGGGCTTGCCAGATCGCAGGATTATGGAATTCTGTGCAACAAAGTGAACATAAATTAAGTGCGGAGAAGTAAATAAAAATTTCACAACAACCCTCGCAATCATATTGTTTCAAAGCCTGGCCTGTGCGCCAGGAGAATCGCTCTCTCCATCCCTCCGCCCCATTTCCCTTTACCTTATTTCCCTCATTGGTCACCTTCATCCACACATATTATGAGTAAANCAAAGGGATCACCGAGAAAATTTAGCGAGAAAATTGCGCTTCTTAACAAGAAGGAGGCCGAGGCAAATGCAGAGTTTGAAAAGATCATCAAGGAGGTTGAGGAAACAACGCGTGCCCCTGTTACCAATCAATATCCCAGCAGGGCATCGAGTAGCTCCAGTTGGATTGATACTCGGCCTCCTATTGTCGAAGTCCAGCAGCAACCGATTCTATCGAACAATTTCAACCATTATATGAATCAACAGCACAATGGTTCAACCTATCAACACCATCACTATAACTCACCTGGGCAGCTTGATCAAAGTGCATCTGTGCCTGTGCCCGACATTGAAATATTTGCAATCGATGACGATGATAGTCGAAACCAACATCACGTGACGACAANNTATGACTTCGAGAGGGTAAATTCGATAACAACTGCGCGCTCATTACCCGATATAGCCAATCTTAGGGTCTCGGGAGACTATGCAGCTGCCGGTGCAGCTTACAGCAACCAAAGGGTACCAAGCAATTTTAACTACGACTATGANGCAAATAGCAATATTGTTACTGAATCCAGTGCTCATTCTTACTGCCCCCAGGTGAACGACTTACCACAACAGGCTGGAANTTGGCAAACAGCAACCTTTAATCAACAAGACCCTCGTCCACAACCCGTCCATCATAACTGTTATCATCAAACTCAACCAGGATCAATTATACGAGCAAGCTCAACAAATGCCGTCTTAACAAGTTGGCATGATTCAGACACATTAAACGCTCCAAGATTGAATTCAGGTTACCTATCTAAAAGCACAGAGGGTTGTTACGGTTACTTAGAGGCTTATAGTTCCGACGACCATTTCAGCTCAACTTTGACAAACCAAATCGATATGAACCCACCAGTAGTTGTGGGTAACTGTAGCAACTACAGCAATATAGAAAACGTTGACTTTCAGGATGACAGTAAGCAGAACTCAAGCCAGTATTGATGTGAGAGGAAATTTTCCGAAGCCTAAAATATGATCGATCGACAGTCACTTTTGATATAAAAGATTTTATACTCAAGCTGGCAATCAGTTTTCTTTCATCTATTGTCTCAGACTGGTAGCGTTCAAAATTGATCTATGTCTATTTGACAGCCTTCTTTTTCCGGGCTGACCTGGTGTTACGTGCGGGGGAGTCGTTGAATGACGGGGTCCTCTGGACAACTTGGATGCTCCTACTTCGAGGCTTTGGCCTCGAGGATACAGCGCCTTTCGACTGAGAGCCCGATGGTGTTACAGGTCTGCTTTCTGAAACGAGATGTCTATTAAGAATCTCCTCCTCTTCAACGGTTAGATTTAAACAGTTCAACGATTTGATAGCTTGCCACCTGGAGCATAACTCGAAGAATCGCTGTAAAATGTCCAAATAGTTGTCTCGGTCCGAGAAAATTCTCTCGTATTTAAGTGCCTCAATCAGTTGTCCAGAACTGATCAGGAGAAAAGCATATATTGCATCATAGTTTTCGTCCCATTTCTCGTATCGATGAATCTTGCTCATGAATAAGGCCATACGCGGATTGTGACTAAAAATATGGCTATCAACTATAATGTTGCTCAAGTCTTGGGGAAACTCAAAATAGTTTGCTAGTTGGATGGTAGGGCAGCTCAAGCTTGAAACTATGAGGCTAGTTTTTTCATTGTCTACCGCCCAAAGGCCTTCGCCTAAGTGAATGACCGAGTTCGGGAAATCGAAAGCTATTGGTAATGGTATGAGTCCATTGAGAGCTGCTTCTANGGATGCTAACTCCGTTCTGTCTTTAGTACGAATTCTGGTTGAGGTCTCTTTTTGAGTTAGATAATTGTTCGCGTCAAGTTTGAGATAGATTAGNAGTACTTGTTTAAAAACTTTATTGTCGCCTGATTCTAATCTAGAAAAGAAATCATTCCATTGTGATGCTGATTCTGGTGGGTATGTAACACTCTCTTTGATACATGTTCTCAGAATATAATCAATTGCTGGAATAGCCCTATCGTTGGATTCTAACAAAGTTTGCCGTCGCTGATCGTAATGGACCGTCAGGACTCTTTTGAAGAACCAATCAAGTGAGTCATTGACGATACTTCTAGCGATCTTGTTCAACATGTTTATGGATACCTTAATATGGAATGAATTAAATAAAACTCTCCTACAAAGGGGTAGATTTACACAGAAAAGTGAAACCGTTTGGTGCACGGCAACTTTCAGAAATCGCACGTTTTCGTGGAGCGCACTTTATGAATGGGGGAAAACGGGGGCGGGAGTGGGGACGAGCCGACACGGAAAGTCAGAGCGAGTATCACAATCGATTTCATCTATCCATTCAACCCGACCTCTGCTCCTCTATGTGGCCTTATGCTTGCTAGTTAACTTAGCCATTGCGTAGACGACTAGGTGGTTCAGCGCCGCCCTGATTGGAGCCTCGAAGAGGACACACATCACAATGGACACCAAGTAGGTACCCACGATTGAGATTATGTTCAGGCTAGTCAGAGACTCGTTGTCCAGATAACGGCCCCGATGGCCACTGAGGAGGAAGTAGCTAATCACCTCGATGTTGATCAGGACGGCACATAAACTAAGTCTGGCTAAGGGTTTCCACATTGGATTTGAGAGGATCCTGTTGACGAGCTTGTTCCCGAATCCAGTTGTTGCGAGCATAATATAAATACCAACCGAAAGCGAGAAGAGTAGATGGTATGAGGGCGTTATAAGGGCAACCATGAACCTGGCAGCAGAGTGGTTGAATGGCAACATTGAGCCTATGAAAGGTGAGGCACAACAAACTGTCACAAATATAAAACTTAGTGCCATACCCTTCCTCTCAAATTGTTCCGACCAACCAGGTTCGCTCGGGAACTCGCCGTCAGAGTCAACACCAGAATTCTCAGCTTCACTCGTCTTACGTTTGTCCTCACGTTTAGCCGTTAGTTCAAGATACTTGAGCTTCTGCTGTTCAAAATTGTGCAATATGAAGCCAATCAGGAGGCCACACAGGTAGGCAGGAATTCTATACTGGGGCCTCGTGTAGTTATAATCGAAATGGGTGACATAGGTCTTAAATCCATGCGGTGCAAAGTTTGCAATTGGCCTCAGATCATAAACGCTCGAATTGTAAATGCTGTAGAAACTAGCGAGAAATCCGGCAGCAATACAGAGTTTGATGAGATTTTGGCCAGTCTTAGGCCACTTGTGCAACATGGCCAAGAATACTGGTGTCACTAAGAAGAATTGAAAGTCATTTGCCAGATACCAGGCGGCCGGAATACAATGATGGACGGGCGACTTGAAGTTTGAAGCGAACAGTAATGTCCAAAGCCAAGACTCTTGTTGACAGTTTCGGCGTTGCGCAATGGCGGAAGTGCCGTAGTCCCAATATGGTCCAGAGCCAGCAAATCTGCCCAAAGTCTTACAATACAAGACAACAAGCGCATACATGGGCATGATGCGCAGGTATCTGTACAAAGCAAATGCTATCCACTTCGGTGGACTCGCAAAGAGCGAGTAGGATTGGTTTTGTTTGAACATCAGATATGAGGTTAGGAGGCCGGTTATTGTGAAGAAGGCGTTGACTGAGAAGGCCGGAACTAGGTTCGCGATAACAAAGGCGGGCGGGTTTGTATCAGCCATCTCGCGGCCGTTCACAATCACTGCAGTGAAGACCATCAGAACGTGGCCAAATATTACATAACACATGCTTATAACCTTGATGCCTTCGAGGACTCGCAAATCAACGATCGGCTTCTCGATCAGAGCTTCTTCGTATCCATTTTTGTTCTTGTTGCCCAAACTTTGAGCTGCTTCCATGAGGGACGAGGTTTTGCTCGTATCAAAGAGTAGTCTTAAATTGTTCGTTATTGATAGTGATTGATAAATTTTGACTAGAAACTTTGCTTCCTCTTTTCCATAAACATCACAACTCTCCTCCTCCACTTTGAATCCGCTTGTTAGCCCAAAACCCTTCACATTTGCCCCATCATCACCAATGTTATCCGCTTGATGTTTTACTTTCTCCAGGCGATCCCTTCTGCCCCTCGATAGTTGCGAATACTTTCTCGTTGCATACAGCTGCAGCGAGATCCAAAGTGAGAGGAGAGTCAAGGTCAAGAGGGCTGGCGGCGAGCGCCACCATTGGCGCAAGCTCGACTGTTCGTCGGGTAGACAGTACAAGTTTGTTATGCTCACTTGGTCTCTGTCCACCTCTCTAGAGTTGTAGTCTTGCAATTGGCGAACGAGCTCGTATTTGTCCTTGTAATTGAGTGAATCGCAAGCCTTCGGCAAGCAAACCGCCGACTTAACAATCACAAAGTCAGACAAGACATCATCTCTGGGCCAATCGTGGTGCTTGATGGAGGCAATACAATACCTGAATCCTCGCTCGCCGCCGGGTATATCTATTCTCTGGCGTAAGCATTCGCTGTAGTGGCCTGGCCAATAGGCGTCGCCGACGTACATGCCCGACGGAATGTGGCCAAAGGTGTCAAGCAGCTGGACTAAATTCAGATCCTTCGACGAATACTTTTCCCTCTTCTGAATTTCAGCCCGTTCATTCAACACTCTGAGCTGTCTCAAACACAACTCCTGATCAACCTCAGGTCCACCTGACTCCTTGAGCTCATTGAAATCATCATAACGATGCACGAATAGATCACTATAAACTGATGCGTGAAATTTGGCGTTCAACGACATCTGGCTGAACTGGCTTATGGTTACGGTTTGGTGGCATTGCTCTCGGTAGTAGAAGATTTTGTATATTGAATCCAGCACGTCAGGCCTATGCACCTCCGGATTCAGTGCAAGCGTTTCCATGTCAACATATCTTGTTGCGCTTGAGCCTTGCGACTGCCAATCTTTGTCTTGGTAGAATAAGAGATCTGTTTCGTTCATGAATTGATCGGCCTCGATACCTGCAACACTGCTCAAATTAGTCTCGCCCTCCTCAATGGGTTTGCTTGCCTGACAGTGTTGCAGGAGGAGCACGTAGATTGCCATCTCTGCTTGGCGCCACTTTCTCACCCTGGGGCCCATTTTTCAACTCAACTCACTCTATCCAACTTTGCTTGACTCTTACTTGAAGTAGGAAGTCCTCCTGCAGCTCGCGTCTTCTTTGCAAACATCGGAAGTTGCTTTGGCGAGTTCCTTGAAGCGAATGATATTCGAGGCGAAACTAAAACAATCGTGACTCTCGACTTGCTGTTGGTCATTCAAGTGTCAAGTTCAAGCTGCTAGCCGCAAGCAAGGAAACAAGATGAACTCGCTCAATTAGTGGGACTGTCTAGCGGACGGAGCTAGTTTTCCTAACCTGACCGAATAGAGCTTGGTTTAGCTGTCCAAGCGACTTTGGATTGGCGAGGCGAACACGGCGGTTGTTTCCGAATCTACGGGAATGGCCGAGGATGCTGCTGCGGTGGCGGCGGCGGCAGCCAGACGTGCTTTGCAAATCCCGATAACCCAGTGTTTGTATGTGCATGCGCGCGCGCCGGCCATAAACTCGCTAACTCGCCCTTACCTGTCTGGGTTCGGCCAACTAAAGCTCGCACTTTCTGGGTTGTTGCGATAAGAGTTTTACATCAGAAGCACCGACTCCCTATGGAATAGACCCAAGCGCTTCATTACTAACTCCGCCCCCTCCCTTCTCCCCGAAAGTCTCTCGCGCTCCCTCTCTCCAAAAACCCTCAACCAAGTGTTGGCGCATCCAGCCTCAATCGGGCCGCCTCCAATTCCGCGGATAGGATTGCTTGCGTGCGGAAGCTTCCATCCCCGAGCAACTTGGCCCAGGTGGAATCCAATCAGAAGCAAACTGTGACCACATCTTTCATCCTCCGAGNGGGAAGATTGAACTCGATTAAATCTATCCAGATCCAGCGAGCTTGTTCAAGGGGTTGTTGTCAAAGGGAGCACGCGCGTGATTGATATCTCGGGCTCGAGTGAGCTCCTGCGAGACCGAGATCGGCGTCANAAACTTTCCACTGTCAGCCTTTCNCTGGCCGCCAGTGCGCTGATGGTAGCAAAAATCGGCTCCCCTCAACCTGGACGCCATTAACTGGACAAGCAAGTCGAGTTTGAGAGTCTTGCCAATAGCAAGCTAGTAATTCTGGAAGTTTTGCCTCGCCAGACGGGAGTCTTCCGCTCACGTTGCCAGCGCAGCATGAGCGATTGGGTCAGTGTCTGACCGTCAGAGGTTTGGCGCAGTCGGCCGGTGGGCGGATCGATGTCCGAGCACCTGGGCCCGCCCGTTATGTGCGGGCGCGGGCGGCCAACNTGGCGAGGAGNCCACAAGTCGAGCAAGTCAAGTCCCCCCATCGGCCAAATAAATCCTGCAACCTTCCTTCTTCGCTAGCCGCCGGCTAATTTGAGTTTGGTTTTGTGAGAATTGGAGGCAGAATATCGTTTGCCTTCCCATTGCTGAACTTGTTCCACCCTCCTCCAATCCTTTTCGCCTGCAATAAACAAGAAGTTGGAAACTCGATTTTTCTCTCCTCTGCTGGAGCTTTTGCTCGAGAGTTCACTAAGCGCCGCCAGTGGTGAAGCTCGCGCCCACCTTGAGTTCATCGAAGTCCGCCGATAAGGTCAACATTCTTTCGCTTTACCTGAGAGCAGACCATCTCGGCGAGATGGATCCAGATCGGCCGCTCGAGCGAGCAAGGATTCACCTCAGAGTTGGCGCCAGTTTTCGCTTGATCCTCGAAGCAGATAAAGGCGCGTAATCCCAACTCAGCTCGTACTTCCTCCTCTTATCCATCAATGCTCGCTGAGAAAAAAGCAACTTTCGAATCGAATAAGCGATAAGATCGCGAGCCTTAAATAGGTGCAGAAAGGTTTTTCTATTTGGGGAAGCGGGAATTTGCTAGAGCTTCTAGTGAAGTGATTCAAGAATGGGCGCAGAAACTGCTTGGATGGGAATCTATTTAGCTCGTTTGGAGGCAACTTTTGCACACAAAGTGGTGACACAGAGGCGTCAACAACGACATCGATGACGACTGAACCTCCAAAATGGGCAATTTTTACTCTCCAACTCGAGGAAGGAAGAAAGGAGAGAGAGAGATGGGAGAGGAGATTCTTGCCGGCCTTGGGCCAGATGTAATGAATAGAATAAATACAAACGACGAGCTAGCTAACCCNAGTTGAAGTCTACTTTCTGCCATAGCCATGCTTCTTTCCAACAGGATAGTCAGCGTACCAGCCGAAGGAACCCTTGCCGCCGGTCCAGGCGCCCATGTCGAGCCAGCCGCTGTGATCGTAGCCATGGTGTCCGTGGTGGTGGCCTGATAGCGTTCACGGGCAAAGATTTGAGGGATTGGGATAGGTTAGGACTTGGCTTTACTAAACTGACTTTGTGGCNAGTGAGAGAACCGCTAACTAACCGTATGAGGCCGATGTCTTCAGGTCGGTGTTGGTGGCTGCAGTTGGCGCNGAGGCGGCGTATTGTGGTCGAGGCGCAAAGTTTGGCGGCGCATGGCTCGACTCCTGGCGCTCGAAGCTGGTTGCCATTGAGAGCGAGCGCTCTGGGCGCACGAACGGACTCACGTAGATTGGAACTGCAGCCTCATTCGAGGCAGCCGGCGACTGTTGGCCGGCTGAACTCGTCCTCCTCAGATCGCTTTGTTCGTCCCCAAAGTCTTGATTTGGTGACGGAATCACCGAGCTAACCGAGTCGTCTGGATCAAAGTCCTTCGGGTCCAGTGTGCGAGCTTGAGAGCTTGCGAGCAAGTTCAGGGCCACCAAGAGCATGGGGCCGGCGAGAAGCATCTTGATCATTCTTTGGCTGGTTCTGAAGCTTACAGGTGTCTCCAATCTGCTTGCTTGGTTCGAAGAAACTAGCCTTGCCTTACGTTGCTTCGTTTTGATCTGGCAACTGGAACGCGCTCAGACAGACTGGTAGCCAGCAATGAGATCAGCAAGTAGCGCCAGGCTGGCTTTTATACATTGCGTCTCTCTCGCTCGCGAGCCCCTCGGCCGGTCTGCCAGAGCAACGCTGACGTTTTTCAACGCCGACTGGTAGACAAAATGGCGCCCAACGCGTTAAGAGTCTGAGTCACAGTTCTAGTCTCAGTCTCAGTTTGTGAGCCCGAGTTCACAATCTCGGGTTCAGGGCGGTCGTGCAGTGTTGGTCGTTCAGAAGTCCCCAATGACAGATCAACTTGGTTCGGCCTTCCGCAGGCCAGGTTTGTTTGGCCCCGTCCACTTTCCGCGCTCTGGCTGTCGCTGTCGGTCTTAGCGCCAGTAGCTGGCCCAATCGATGGCTAAGCCAGACTCTCAGCTGGCGGACAATGGCGAGTCGTGTATTTAAACTCATCCGCCTGGCCGCCATCGCGCTCAAACTTGACCACCAATAACTGGCCGCTCTCATTCCATCACTGGGAGCGCAGGTATCAAATTCGCATTGTCCCCACGTCCAGCCAGTGTCACGCATTTCAAATTGCTGTTCAACTCTCGCCCGACTTTCGTTTGGCCGCCAGGATCAAGTGGCCCGCAATTGGGCAACGACGTTACCATTGGGCCAGCTCTCGCATGCCTGAGTTCCGCCGCCGCCGCCGCCTGAAACGGGTGGAAACTCGGCCATAACACTGCGCCAGACAAGTGCCGATCCACTTCTCCTAGTGGTCGGCTATTCCAACGGCCAAAGTAGCAAAGGACGGGTGTCACTCTCGCCACTTGTTGGCCGCCGATCGATCAGGCAGGTGGAGCCGCCGACCTGGAGGGGCTGACCGTTGTCGGCGGAGGAGCGGGAAGTGGGAGCGGTTCAAGCTGGATAGATGGAAAGTCCGCACAATTGGACGCATCTGATGCTGCAAAGGGTAGAGCATTGCTTTCGCTCGAGCCAAAGGCTTGCAAGGCAAGGCGGCACACGATAAGGCTTGCTCTCGTTTGCAAATCTTATCTCTCTGAATGCACGCTAGCAAGGCCAGCCAGCCGGCTTTGGCCAGACAGTGTGAATTGAGCACCACTGAACACGCCCGCCAACCGGCCAGGTAAACCCTTCCAAGCCTTGAAGGGCTGAGAGGCTGCGATCAAGTGTGTTCACCTATTGCATAACCGCTTCGAGGCTCCTTGAAACGGGTAGAACCTTGAAACGAAATTGTGGCTAGCATTGAAGGCGGTTGGATCGTTCAATCGAGCTCGCACTTGGGAGAAATGCAGTGCAAGTCCCTTGCATCTTGTGGGCGCTCTCACTTCTCTCGCGTCTCGGCGAGAAGTTAGCGGCGGCTCAGTGCGTGAGTTCCGTCTGCTCAAGTTTGCACTAGTTTTGCTCAGGTTCGGTTTGGTTGCACTTATCTAATGCGAGAATTTAATTTAATTTATTCGCCCTCAGTTTTATCACAGTATTTTGTCTCTCTGACAGCCAAGCGCTTAGAGCCACGAGGCGCCATTGGCCTCACCTCTGAGCCTGTTCGGCTAGACTTTGGTTCAGATGAACGAGTAGGGTCCGTTTGTTGTTGTTGAGGAGAGCATTTGGTTTGCTGCGTTTTGTTTGGCCGCAGACAGAATGAGCGAGGTCTTGGTTGTGGATGGGGCCGGTTGGCTGCTCGTGCTCTGCTTGCTAACCTTTGGCTTGCTCATACTGCGCGGCAGCGGCGACGAAGCCTGATAGCCGCTGGCCGACTTGCGGCCTCGTGACTGCTGCAGTGCTGCTGCTGCTGTTGTTGTTGCTGTTGTTGCTGCAGTTGCTGTTGCTGTTGTTGCTGCTGTTGCTGCTTCTAATTCAGGTTTAGATTTGGAGGAGAGAAGGTGAGTTGGTTTTGGGCCGCAGAGTCAGGTGGCCGTGTGGGCTCGTCGAGGTTGTTGAGGAGACTCACCCGCTTTGAGGGCGACAGCAGCTTTGTGGGCCCCTTGCTGGCCCTGTTGTGGTACTCGAGGCCGGGGTCGAATTGAAGTAGGACGAAAATCTGCGCTTGCCGCAGCCCAGTTAGTTCAAGCTTCATCAAAGATAAAAATCTGTCAACCACTCAGCTCTCACTTACCAAATCCGACATCATGAGTATAAAATCGCCAGGCGGATTTGTGATCACATAACGTCTGCTCGAGGCTGTTGGCTCGGTTCCGGTTGGATCCTTCACCCTGTAGATGCCAATACAGAGCATTCCAAAGAGTCTTAGAGCCTCGACGAACAGGTCGCCGTAAGAGCCGGAGTTCTGGGCGCAACAGGATTGCGTGAGTGTGGGTTCAATCGGACAGTGTTAGAGATGGTTTAAGGGNAATTTTAGCGCGAGAAAGAGGAGTTTGCACTCGCTTACTAACCGCAAACTTGCTCAAGGGTTCGTCGTACAAGGAGATCTGGCCAACGCGGCACCTGTTCCGCATGGACAACGTCTCTGGGGTTGTGCATCCGCCCCGCAAGCCAGCGCCCTCAGCCAAAATGAGCTCCAACTCTGGAGTTGCGCCGCCAGTCACAAGAGATCTGATCAGGGTTAGGGCGTTCGCGTTGAAATATGTCGTTGACATTAGTGAATCTAAAACGCTAACTGCAAAGGCCGTTCCGCAAGCAAATGGTTGAGTCAAATAAAGTTCAGTGTCTGGATCGTCCTCGTCGTCTTGGTCCAAGAATTGAACGTTTGTGTCGTTGACTAGCTCAGTTATTAAGGGTACGTTAATTCCATAGACGGAGCCTCTGCGTTGAACGTGCTGCGGAAGACTCGTCACTCCGGTTGGATTGTTGTGGGCAACTGTTATTATTTCATCAAAGGTCATTGCTTTTATGTTTAAACTTGCTAAAATGGCCTCCTTGTCGGCGAGCGTTGGGTCGTCGGAGGAGGGAATTTTAGCCGATAAAATGACGCACATATCGCAGAGGTTTATGTTGACGGCGCGCAAATCTGCCCTAGATAGTGGGGACCCATTTAGTACAGTTATCTTTGGTAAATTTTGCAACATTTTCCACTCGCGCTTAACATAATCGTAATTTCCGACTATAACAACAGGTTTCAGCTCGTGGTAGTGCAAGTTTGAAGCTCGCAGAGGCATCACAAGGTTTCTTAGGCCAACTAGGGGCGAATCTGGGTCGGCGAAAAGGCAAACGACAACATGTCCATTGAAGACAGTCATGGCTGCTATGTTCCTATCCAAGAGGCAATCCTCAAAGCGACGCGCTTGGCACCAGTGGAACATGCCGGTCGAATCGTATTTCATCTCTGGCACGTCAACATCAATGTCGTCGGTATCGATGAAGGCGGTTGCACTTAGCGGGGCCGCAATCGAGCTTCCGCCGCCAGTGGCGTCGTTGCTCGAGGGAGGCCGCGCGGCCGGCATGAGCTTCTTCACCTCGTAGGCTAAATGGGGCGCCTCTTGCGCGGCGCCGCCCTTCGACTTCTTGGGCGCCTTTGGGGCGCTCGCCTGCTTGAAGTTGTTTTCGTCGATGCAGTCGCCCTTTGGTGCAACCTGGTCGGGTGCGCTTGTCTGGCGCGAGAGTTGCGCGGCCGGGGGGAACGTGGCGGCCCCGACNGATGTCTGCGGCTGCTGGAGGAGGTAGGCGGTTTCAGCCTCGGGGTCTGCACAGTGCCCTTGGGGCGGGTTAGCTTCAGCGGCTAGAGTCTTGGGAGTGTCTGGGGGGTATCATTGGGGCTAAGGAGACAACACTCACTCGTGGGCCTGTTTGCGGAGCTTGAGGTTCCGCTGTTTGCAATCTGAACTGCTCGAACTCCCTTCTTGAAGATGGCGCCAGCTGTTTTGTTGGTATTTGGGAGGGAAAACCAATGAGAGTTTTGCCCAGCGGCGACTAGGTGAGCTGAGATGAGCTTGAAAAACTTACGGTTCCTGCACTTGCACTTTCTAATCATCTTTTCATCAACAATATCATCGTGACAAGTCTTACAAAACCAGATGGCCCGTTTGACCTCGTCGGCCGACTGAGCCATGAAGAAGCCCTGAGTGTTGCTTCTGATTCTATGCTCGCCCTTTGGATTGATCACAATGTTTGCGCTCCCATCGCCATTGCTATCGCTAACCTCGATGGCCAATAGGAGCAGTTTCAACTTTGTAAAACAAATTTCGGCCGCTTGCGCAAAGGTGGTGCCAACAAAAGCGTGACTCAAGTACTCGGTGTACATCTCCATCCCAGTTCCGCATAGGTAATCGTTGTGCCAAGCTGGCATGTCGGGCGACTGGGCAAGTCGACCATGTTGGTCCAAAGACACGTGGAAATTAGTCTCTTTTTCATTATAGTTTGCACGCGAAAACTGATGATGATCTCAACTAACCGTCTTGTAGGATCTCATTGCAAACAAGTTTGCCATCATTGTGCTAAAACCTGGCGCCAAACAGGATTGAGCAATGAAACCGAGTTTCAATTCGCTAACACAAATGACATCGTCGCCGCGCTTCCAATCCCAGGATGGGATATTCAGTAAATAGGCCTTGTTGTGATATTGCATCAGTTGGACAATAACCCTGATCTTTTCGCTACAATTCTTGATGCTTATAACTCGCATTATGTTTGCAGCGTCCTCTTGGTCGCCGTCGCCGCATTGTTTGTTTGCTAGAATAAGACAAGCTAGTTGGTTTAGCGATTGAAAGTTTGCGTTAGAGGCTTGCTCTCAACTTGGTGAGTCTGGTGTTCGCCAATATTGTCTATTGGAAGGTATCCATAAATCCACGAACGAAACTTACCGTCGGCCTGCTCCACCTTAACTCGCTGCAAATCAATCGAGTTCATCACAGAACCTTGAAAGAATTCAACCGTAGTGAAATGACGCTTTATCAGTCCCTCCAGCTCCAAGTCCGGCGGTTTCCTGTGCAAAAATACAACCTCAACATCTACATCCTCACGATCTTCGTGGAGGAAATCCTTTAGGAAATGGCTAACACTCTCGTAGGTTATGTGACCACAGACGACAATGTGTCTAGTTTAAATTGTTTTTAGTTGTTAGTATTAGTTCAGGTTTGAGTGGCCAGGTTAGAGAGTGAGGAAGTCGGAGTGAATGCGATGGGGCCACTTCAGCAATTCGGAAACAGGTTTTTGGGTTTAATGGTTCGAACAAAGTTGCATGGGGACGCAGCCAATGCGCAAAACGTGCTCGGTAGAATTGAATTTAACGTCAACNAATCGAGTCAATCAGGTTAGTTAANGTCAGAAAAGATAAATGGGCGGTAAGTGTTTAGAGGAATCAACTTATGCACAATTTGGTAGGTGAAATACGCTGACCCTTCAGATCTATCGCGTCCGAGCGGCAACCAGCTTCGGCTTGAACACAGTACAGTTCAACTTAATCATCTTTCTCTTGGAAACAACTGAGGCTCAAATAAAACTGTTCAATTTCAACCAAATATCGCCAAGCTTACACGCCATCGCCGAGACCGCAGTTAATGACGCCAGAGACAAGATGCGCCTGATCGCTCAGGGTGAATCGAGCTTGGTCATTCGCATTGGCTCATAGGCTTTTGGTTGCGATAAGACTACCTAGTTTTTGGGCGCGATCGGTGGGGGCACGAGGAATGTTGCTTGCACTACTCATTCGGTCATTTTGGTCGCAGTCAAGGTCATAAACGAAATCGCAGCAATCAACAGGCCAAGAGCTCTCTGCCTTTCACAACCACCTCCTACTATCTGGGGATTAGGCGAACACAGTTGAACACAAATTTGGAAACGATGATACAGTATGGGGATACCTCGATGTCGGCTACGGGGACGGAACGGGCAGATTGGGAAGTTTTCGAGCCAAAGGCTGGGTGAAAGGGGCTCATGCTTTGGGTGGGACTTTTTAACCTGGCCTGAATGTCGCATTCTATCTGCCCTAACTCGCTCTCTCCCTCTCTTTCCTCCCCTTTAGAATCAAGTCTTTTGTTCTAACCTTCTTCGTTCAGACTTAAATGTGCCACCGTATTTTGGTCTACTTCCTATCAGGTCGATAATTTCGGGAATGCACGAGGCAAATACAGCCTATCGTTTGGATGGGGGATATTTTGATAGGCGAATGCAGAGTTTGTAGCGAGAAGAGGACGAGAAAGCGAGGGGGAATTCTGTTAGTTCAATTCGCAACCATAATTCTTATTACAAGGACGGATATGCGAATCTTGCGAGTTGTATTGGAACATTGGACGAAGATTGAAACAGACGGATCGAGTTCGAGTTCTCAGCGCCAACTGGGGTTCCAATTGGCGCCTGGCGTTCGGGGTTAATACGATCGGTTGGAACTAGATCAATCGCTTGAATACGAGCCAAACAAACGCGGACATGAAACTCAAAACAGAGAGGAACCAAATTAAACCTAAGTGGCTGCGCTAACTGAAAATCCTGGATGTTTTGGAGGCTAAGCTGTAACGACTGATCATTTGCGTTCAATGTAAAGAGCTCGTAATAAGGAGGGTTCGTTTGACCGTTCGGGTATCAGGTGGGATTGGTTTGCTTAGGAAGTTGGCGCCATTTTGCCTTCATCAGTCTGACTAACTCGCCTCATGGGAGACGTACTTTTTAACTGGGTTAATCTGGTAGCAGCCAGCATAAACGTTTGGCCTACCAACCAAGTCAGTTATTTCGGGAATGAGCGAGGCAAAAACAGCCTACGTGTTTGGTTTCGAATAGGCGTGATGTTGGCCGGCGATTGGATGTTCAGTTAGTTGTTTTAGTGCCAGATTGTCTAGTTACTCGAAGAGAGGTGAGAACAATAATCCGGGTTGTTTACTTGTGAGCAAGTTTCTATTGGTTTAGCTAGAACTCTGGTGTCGTGAACAAAAACAATCTCGCACTTCACCTTCGTATGGAAAGAGCAACTCCGAAAGACTAGCAGCCAAATCGGGATGAGCCGATTCTCGTTGGAGAGGAGACAAGTTTTGTGGATGGTGGATGGAGAGTGGAACGTCCAGAGCATTTGCAGTAAACAGGATCCATCTACTCTAGATGCAAGGGGCTCGAGTCTGCTTGTCGCCAACATCTGTCGCCGATTTTCATGAGCAGGTGATCCTTTGTCGAGACTAGAAGGAGAAATGAAACTGGATACTCGTCGAGGGAAGCGCGCGCGCGACGAC